>Ga0182030_10020804_pt1 | contig 12345 bp, 13 predicted proteins | sample 812S3MmetaG_FD_121299 | JGI IMG/M metagenome (GOLD analysis project Ga0182030, IMG submission 121299) | Permafrost microbial communities from Stordalen Mire, Sweden - 812S3M metaG (Illumina Assembly) | ecosystem: Environmental > Terrestrial > Soil > Wetlands > Permafrost | place: Sweden...
GCACTTTTGCAGCTTGCAGGAGACTGGAATTGGTGGCCGTTTGGCTTATATGAGGCGCCGATGTCGTCTGAAAAAGAGCTTGTTCCGTGACCGCAGACAGGCGTGAGCTCGACGGATAGTGCGGATCGTGGCAACAGCCTAAATTCGGCGAATTGATTTGTTTCACTTTTTATTTTGCCTTCTCTTCTAGAGCGCTGGACTGGGTGATGGCAAAGTCTTTGCGCGCTAGATTAGCTTTGGCCGAGCCGGTTTCGATGACCATGATCGAGGAACCGGGTTTGCCTTGGAGCTTTGCTTCTACCTGCGTTGCGGACCAAACGCCGCTGATCTGGCGCAGGCCGTAGTAGATGAACTCCTTTTGTTGTGCCGTCCCGCGCAGCGTCTTCACCACATGCACTGGATACAGGATACTCGTGTCGATCCACGATGTTTCCGAATCGTAATAGCTCCGGTCCTGGGGGCCGGCCGTGCTTTTGAGGACAAAACAATCGCGTGCGCCGTATTTCTCGGGTGGTAGGAGTTTCTGATTTTTCCAGAAGAACTGGTTCTCGACCATATCTTCGTAGGAGAAGTCAGTGCCTACGAGCGGGTCGTTCCAACGTTCGAAGGGCAAAACGCTGGCGGCCTTTTCGCCAGGAAGCCGCGCTTCGATGGTGATGTGCCCATTGGCGGTCATTTGCAGAAGGAGCGTTGTCTTTTCGGAGCCTGCACCCGAAATCTCGCAGAGCAGACGCAGACCGTCGGGAAACCAGTGAGCCTTGGCGGTGAACTTGTAGTTGGTGCGCTTGCCATCGGCGTCGACGCGTGTGATACGGCCCGCGACGCGGTAGTCGAATTTCTGAATACGCTGGCGCGATCCGGATAGCACGGTCTCGAGATCTGAGGCCGCTGCGAAGGCTCGTGACGAAGTCACCATTGAGAACAGCAACAGCAAAGGGAGGGATACCCGAATCGTCCCCAGGGCGTAATTCGTCAATTTGGCCTGGGGACAACGGCCAAGATTGCGACGGCGAGAGAAGATCACGAGGCGGCGCAGCATGGTCATCCTTTATGTATACAGCCAAAGCCTGCCCATCGACCATACAGGACGATGGCGGGAAAAACAGGGGTTGTCCGTAGGGTGAGGAGGAAAGGGACGAATGCACGAAGGCATATTGATACAAGAGTTTAGATCGCGTGGCGGGTGGCGAGAATTGAGATTCATGCACGGTGGTTCCTACGGAAGAATCGCAAACGGATGGAGGCCCACGAAGCACACCGGCCGGAATTGCAACGGGAGGCCGCGAGACGTAATCGGGCAAGGACGGTTGCGCCGGGATGCGAGTGCTGAAAATCCGTGGATTGTTAGTGCAATCGCCAATTACACCAACTACGGCTCGGGCGTGATCGACATTCCCTCACTGGTGTTTAGCCTCGTCCGCAGTGTAGGATTCCGTTTTCTCACTAAGCGATTCCATGCCCAGTCAGCCGCCCATGCCACGACCCTCAACTCCCGCCATCTCCCCCTTCTTCATCGTCACCAACGTCGACAAAACCATCGCCTTCTACCGCGACCAGTTGGGCTTCGAAGTGACCTTCCAGCAGCCCGACCAAAATCCTTTCTTCGCCATCATCCTCCGCGACGGAGCCCAGATCTTCCTCAAGTCCGAGAAAGACATCGCGCCGCTGCCCAATTCCAAGCGCCATCCCTCCCTGCGCTGGGACGCCTACGTCTACGCACCCGACCCCGATGCGCTCGCCCTCGAATTCGCCGATCGATTCGCCGACGGCAGCGCAGCCTTCAGCGTTCCGCTCAAAGACACCCACGACGGTCTTCGCGGATTCGAGATCCGCGACCCCAACGGCTACGTCTTATTCTTCGGACGACCAAGAAACACAGCGATCACTAGCAACGTTCCGGTCGCAAATGGTACGCACCCCAACAAGGCCCCCTCCGAAACTCTTTCCAAACCCACCCTGCTCGCCGCCGAGCCTCAACTCTTTGTCACTGACGTCGCAGCCTCAAGCGATTTCTACACAAAGAAGCTGGGGTTTACCGTTGCCTTCACCCACGGCGACCCGCCCTTCTACGCCCAGGTTTTCCGCGACGGAGCCAGTCTTAACCTTCGTCATCTCGATCAACCCGCCATCAGCCCAGACCTTCAAGCCAGAGAACATCTGCTCTCCGCCTCCATCACCGTTGACGATGCAGAACCACTTTTCCTCGAGTTTCAAACCGCACGCGTGTCATTTCATCAGACCTTCAAGACAGAGCCCTGGGGCGCCCGCACCTTCATCGTCCGTGACCCCGACGGCAACCTCATCCTCTTCGCCGGTAGAGCGCGATAGTCGCTTCATTCGTCAACACGATTGTTGACAGATTCGCCCCAACTCAGCCATGATCGCCAGCACGCAGAAAGTTCCGGAGGTCACCATGCGTCTTGCCGCAATCCTGGTGTTACTAATCGGTCAGTTCGCCCACGTCCAGGCGCAGAAAACTTTCGACCTCTCCGCTGACTTTTCTTTTAACGACAATCCCGCCCTCCCTACTCCCAACCAAGTCTGGCAGTACGGATATTCTGAAACAAGTTCTCTAGCGCCCGATCAGTTTCGCGTCGACACCCAATCCGATCCCGTCGATCTGCAATGTGATCCGACTCGCTCCATCGGTTTCTGGCATCCGGCCCCCAATCACGGCCCCGGCCCTGGCTATTATCCCTACGTCGCCTACAACACTACGAAGCAACCTCAAGTCGGCTGCAAAGGATGGGCCGTCCGCCCCGGCGAAATCGCCATGGAAGCCAGCAATAACGGCCAGTTCAGTCTCGTGCGCTTTACCGCGCCCATCGCGGGAACCTACAAGGTAAGCGCCCAATTCGAGGGTATCCACTACGGATTATCGACCACTGACGTCCACGTGCTGCACAACGCCACATCTTTATTCGACGCCGACATCGACGGCTACGGCGGAGATCCCGCCTTCCACAAGATCAAGGGCGCAAACCCGGCCGCGAGCTATTCCGGACAGCTCGAATTGAAAGCCAACGACACCCTGACCTTCGCGGTAGGCTACGGAAAGGACAAAACCAACTCCGGCGACACCACCGGCCTCTTCGCCCAAGTCGTCCTCCTGCCCGCCGCCCCCCATCCCAACCGCTAAACCGCGAGTTTGTGTGGAGCGGACACTCCTGTCCGCTGCCCTTGCTGTTGCCGGTGCCGTTGCCCGTATTGTTGCTCTCGCCGTTGCTGTTGCCCTTGCCCTTCTCCGCCCACGGACTCAACCACAACCAAGAATCAGCTTGTCAGAACGTCGCCGTGGCCACGCTCACGTTACCCGAGTCTGACAACGTGCTGCTAGCAGTGAGGTAGCCGGTCGACGCGAGAGCGTAGATGCCGATGGTATTCGAATTGATGGCATAAACCAGGCTGCTGTCGGGACTGAAATCCAGCATCGGAGTTCCGGGAATCGACGACGTCGGGTTCAATTCCGAAGTGGCGAAATCAATATGTGCGACATAAATCTGGTCGACCGTCGCATCTCCAAAGAAAATGTTCCGTCCGAGAGGATCGAGATATAAGCCAGCCACATCGTCGCTGCAGAATGCCAGCTGATATTCGCAAGCGAAGTTTTGCCCGTTCGGGTTGCGCGCAAAAATGATCGAACCGCTTCCCGGACCGCAGCAAGCGCCCGCCGACGCCGACGTCGCGTCGCTAATCGCCACCCCGCAGGAAGTGCCGCACTCCAGCGTCTGCGCATAGAACAGGTTCTGAACTTTACCCAAAGCCCCGCTCGTCTGGTTTACCGGATAAAAATAGTAGCCGATGCCGTACGTGTACGGTCCATTGTCGGTCCAGTGCGTGTACAGCCTCCGTCCGTTGCTGCCGAACAGCAGATGGTCCTGCACGATACTTGCATTGGGACCGTAGGTTCCCGCCAATTTGCCCGTATTGCTCAATTCGCCGCTGGACTGGCTAATCGTGAACAGAACGATATCGGTGTAGACGTTATTCTGATCATCGGTCCAGTTGTAGGCCGCATAACCAAACTTTCCATCGGGATCAACCACAAACGAGTACACCGGATAGGAAAAGCCAAACGTCAAATGCTGCGACGGCTCTTCCTTAGGAACTCCCTGGCTGTTGGTGGGATAAACCCACACCTCAGTCGCGTTCCAAACGTAAAGGTAGTGCTCGCCATTCACAGTCAATGGGTCCACCGAGTTGGCAGGGATGGTGACCGCCCGGCCGGCTGCAATGGCCGCGGCCGACTCGGGATTGACATTATAAGTGTGTAGTAAGTATTGGCTATCTTGTGGTTCGGCAACATACAAAACTTCGGTCGCGGAAGCAGCCACGCAAAGCGTGAAAAAAGCCAGCACTAAGGTTGAGGTCGAAGCGAATCTTAACATGGGAGCTTCCTCGCTGGTATTGTGAAACCACGCATCAGATGCTCCCTTCACAAAATCAGTTGCTAGAACCCTCCGCCGCGAAAAGCGAGGACGCGGTCGATAGCGGCGCGCTGAATAACACAGACCTCGACGCTCTCGCCTCCCACCCAACGGCTAAGAGGACGTATTTCCAGAAAGCATGCTTGTGCAGCCTGAGTCAGCATTGCAAATTTTTCTTGCCAATTTCGCTGTTAGGAGCTTTTTTCAACGCACTCGCCTGATCCCATGACTCGTACCCCCTGCTGTTCGCCGGTCTGGTCTTCGTCGGGTTGCAGCAATGAGCACGTCGGGAAATCGAATGGTGCGGACACTGCAATTGACGAGCAAGCCTTTCGTCTCAATCGACTCGTACAGTGGAGCAGAATTCCCTGCGATTGCTGTTGCGACATCGCTTTCACGCTCATCATCCTTGTAACGCGCGAATTGATTCCATGCCAATGCCGGCTCCCATTCTCGATTATGATCCTATAAGCACCCATGAGCAGGACTCGCACATCCGGGAAGAGTCTCCAAATCACACTAGGCGTGTGCCGGCGGTTGAGCTTCATGATGGTACTGATACCGCCAAGCTCGCCCGCTCAACTCCTGCAACCAGAACAACAGCAGCAACCACAACCGGTCATCCGCTTTGTGCGCGATCCCGATCCTGCGCCCGACCTCAAGGTCAAAGATCTCGACGGAAATGAACTCACCCTCCAGACCTACAAAGGCAAGGTCGTGCTGCTCAACTTCTGGGCCACCTGGTGCGGACCGTGCCGCGCTGAAATCCCCAGCCTGATCCGCATTCAGCAGGCCTACAAGGACCGATTGCAGATCCTCGGCATGGATGTCGATGATAACGACCCCGAACGCCTGCGCGCGTTCGTGAAAGACAAGGGCATCAACTATCCCGTCGCTATGACCTCTGTGCCGGTGCGCATTGCCTATGGAGGCATTAGTGCGCTGCCCACGCTTTTTGTCATCAATCAGGAAGGCAAAATGGTGCAAAAGCATGTCGGGCTCTTCGATCCGGCGCTGTACGCGATCGAAGTGCGCGCCCTGCTGAATATGCCGATTCCCGCCAGAGTCGAGACCTTTGAAGACACCGGTGAAGTCTCTCTGGAGCACGCCGACCGCGCCACCATGCTGCCGGGAATCGACACATCCAAACTGACCCAGGAACAGCGCATGGCCGCCTTGCACAAGCTCAACGCCGAAGCCTGCGATTGCGGATGCAAATACACACTCGCGCAGTGCCGCATCTCTGACCCCGCATGCAAGACCAGCAAAGAACGCGCCGCCGCCATCGTGAGCGAAGCCGCAAAATTACCGCCCCACGATGACGGTCGGCATGCACCCACCGCCGCGCCCCCTTCGCCCCCGCCCTCAGGATCCGCCGCCTCGCCCACTTCTCCGCCGCGAATATAACCAGTTTCGCCCACCCCACCATTTGTTCGCCGAACAAGAAGCGAATCTTTCTGTCACTTACGAAGGCGGCCCGTCAACGAGAAATCGGCTATTTTGAATCGGAGTGCAGCGTTGCTTCGGGAACTCCCCCCGGTTGCGGCGGTCCCATCCCCGGAGGCAGTCCCTTAGTGATGAAGTAAAGGGATTTCGGATCTTCGACCTCAATCCGTCCCTCCGCCATCAGCTTATAAGGATGTCCTTTTGGGTCGGTCGGCGTTCCGTGTATAAATCCCGCCCGATCCAGATCCCCCATGGACGCGGGCAAGTGCCCTGTCTGCGCCCGGTATTTCTCAATTACCTGTTCGAGCCGCGTAACGTCTTCGTCCACTTGCAGCGCTAACAGGTGTTCGACGGCGTTCTCTCGAATCTGCGCCTCTTTCGTGTTCTGATATGTTGTGAACCACAACATACGCGCCGTATCGAACTCACCCGCGTGTTGCGCCATGCGTGCCGCAAGAATAGGCATGTATTCGTTGGTTACCGGCAGCTTCGCCCCTTCGGCAAAAGCTTCTGAGGCCAGGCGATAGTCCTTAAACTCGGTGAAGTACAGAAATCCCAGGTTGTAGTAAAGCCGCCACTGGTTGGGGTTGTGAGCCACACCGTATCGAATCAGCGAGAGTGCCGCACCCGGCAATCCCGCCCCGCTCGGTGGCTTCGGCGCCAGAAAATTTGCCCCGAACTGATAGGCCGGCAGAAGCCGTGGATCCAGTTCCGTGGTCACTTCGAGCAGCGGAGCCAGCAGTCGAAAATCGCCCGAGCCGTTATGATGCTGTTCGCCAAAGTATTGCACCGCCCGCGTCCAGTAAATATCGGCGAGCAAGCCGGTATAGCCGAGGCTCATCCGGCGCAAAACGGTTGAAGAACGCAGATAGAGCACTTCTTGCGCTACCGTCTTCCTCGGCACTTGGTCGATGGCGTGAACGGTCGCAATTGCTCCCGCCATGCACAGGACGAGCACAGCCGTTGCGATCAGATTGACACGGCCTGTCGGGCTCATTTCAAGTTTCGGCGCTGGAAGATCAACACCGCTCCCGAGATCGCCATTGCCGAGTAGAGCAGAGCGTACAGAGTGTTGTAGAGAATCAAACGCCCCGCTATAGGATCCCCGTGTGCGACCTGGCTGATCACATTTAAGGTGGAGAAATTCGGCACCAGGTAAGCAATCGCCGTCGCGATCCACCCGCCAGCGCCCTGCGTGATTCTCGCAAACCCGCGCAGATCTTCCGAGAGGCTTCCGATGACGAACGACGCGAAGGTAAAAACCGCCGCCATCAGCGGAGTAGAAAACGAGGAAAAAAACAGCGACAACGCGCACACGATCAGGAACTGCAACACAATAAAGTAGAGAGCGACAAGCACCCAAACGTCCATCTTCTCAAACTTGTGGGCCACGTACAGCATCGCCAGGAAGACGCCTAGCGCCATGAAGAACGTGTTGACCACCAACGTCCCCGTGAGTCCGAAAAACTTGCCGACCACGAACTCCCATCGGCGAACCGGACGTGACAAAACCGTGTAGAGCGTTCGTTTGTCGATCTCTTTCGAAACCAGTCCGATGCCGATGAAAATCGCGATGACCACTCCAAAAAGGGAGACCGCTGTTAAGCCGAGATTCACCACCACCAGTCGTTCGATGTCGATCGAGATTTCCCCAACGAGGATGGCAGCGCCCGAAAGCAGCAATGCGAAAGCGATCAGGTTATACAAAACCCGGTCGCGCACGGCCTCGCGAAAAGTATTGAAGGCGATATACGCGACCCGTGGATTCATACTCCAGCCCCTTTGCGGTTTTCCGCTGGCCGCAGCTTTTGGATGTAGTATTCCTCGAGCGAATTGCGAACCGGAGTGAGCGAAATTAACTTGATCCGCTCCCGCCGTAAGACCTCTAGCGCTGCATCCTGTTGCTCTTCCGGCAAGATCGCGTTGATCATGTCGCCGCTGACGCGCGCGTCGACTCCCAGGCTTGCCAGAGCAGCCGGCATTTTCTGAGCGTAGAAGATGATCTCGACTTTGCCCTGCGTCTGCGAGGTCAAATCTGCAACCGCTCCCACACCTCGCAGTTCGCCTTGATGGATGACGGCAACTCGGTCACACAAGGCCTCCGCGTCCGACAATATGTGGGTAGAAAAGAAGACGGTTTTGCCTTCGGAACGAAGTTGCTGAATAAGGTCGCGGACTTCACGTCGTCCCATGGGATCCAATCCCGACATGGGCTCGTCGAGGAACACGAGTCTTGGATCATGCAAGATCGCCTGCGCTAAACCAACTCGTTGCAACATGCCCTTTGAGAACTTCCTCAACTGCACGGTGGCCGAGTCGCTTAGGCCAACGCGAGCCAGCATCTGCTCCACGCGAGCCGTTCGTCCTTTGGCAGGAACACCCGAGAGTTGAGCGTAATAGTTCAAAAGCTCCCGGGCATTCAGATGGTCGTAAAAGTAAGGTTGCTCGGGGAGAAAGCCAATTTGCGATTTCACTCGCGGGTCGTCGATCTCGAAGCCCAGTATGCGCGCGCTCCCAGCCGTAGGGAACACTAGCCCCATCAGCAATTTCAGCGTTGTCGTCTTGCCGGCTCCGTTTGGCCCGAGGAAGCCGAAAACCTCGCCCTCCTCGATCGTGAGGCGAAGCGGCCGCAACGCCAGTTTTGGCCGCTTACGCCAAAATCCAACGAGGTAGCTTTTCTCGAGATCCAGAATTTCAATGGCAGCCATGGCTGTACGCGAGCGCCCAAGCTTCTTGTTGAAGCTTTGGCGGTGAATTCCCCACTACTGAAAGAATTATATGCAAAGGCCAAAGCAACACGCGGCCGGGAGGCCGCATGAGGGGTTACGAAAGTAAACGATCTTGACAAAGGATCACGTGCCGAAAAAATGCAAACAACGTCTGCGCCGGTCGCGATCGGTGCCATCGCCCACGTTTAGTTCTGCGGTGGGACCGTGTTGTCGCAGGTTGTGATCGCCGTCATGCTGACGCGAATCACGGCATCGGCATACGAACAAAAATAGCGAATTCCGGAGTAGTTCGACAACACTGGCGCGGCGGTGAAGTTGTAGCTTGAGTTCGGTGTTCCGCTCGCACCGCTTAAGGTGAAGTTGTAGCCGGTCTTCTGACCAGACGAAAGCGCCGTGTCGATTAGGCAAGCGCCGGTAGAACTTGGCGGGGTGCAACTCGTGCCGCTCAGCGCGGTGAGCGTACTCGCGAATCCTACTGATGGATAAGCCGAGTTGTAGGAGATCTGCGCCGTATTCAGGGTTCGTAGCGAGCCCACGGCTGCGGACTCGTTCGCCGCCATTCGTGAACGCAGAAAACTAGGCACGGCAATCGCCGCAATAATCAGGATGATCGCAACAACGATCAATAACTCGATGAGGGAAAAACCTTTCGTTTTTCGCATTGCTTCTCCCAAGGTCGCTGGGTAAGTCTTGCCGACCTAATTCAAGCACTACTGTTGCACTTTGTGGGCCGCGCAGGATCGCTCGGGGGGATCTCGTAAGTGTCTGAAAATAAGACCGCGTTTCCCAGCTCTCCAATCGATTCGATGAGAACTGACATTTTCTGTCAATCGATCTCGCAGTTTTGCGCCGAAAGAAATCCTAAAAGCGTTCTCATTCGATCTCGCACAGTAGAAAAAGGCAGAGGATTTCTCCCCTGCCTTCCTCGGCTCGTGCCCTCCCCCAGGCATTTGCCAAAATCTAAACTTATTGCAACGGTGAAACGCTCCCCGTGCACGTGCTGATCGCCGCTGAGTTGTATCGCACAACGGCGTCGCCGAACGAACAGAAGTACCGAACACCGGTTTGGTTCGGGACCAGCGGCGAGGCAATGAAGGTATAGGTAGAATTTGGTGTCCCGCTGGTGCCAGAGAGCGCGAACGAATATCCGCTCTTGGTGCCCGAAGCAAGCTGAGTGTCGATGATGCAGGCCCCTACGCTTCCGGGCGGGGTGCAACTGGTGCCTGAGAGCGAAGCCAGGGAGGTCGCGAAGCCGATTGTCGGATAGCTTGAGTTATACGAAATCTGGGCTGTGTTTAACGTGCGGATTGAGGCGACCGCCGACGACTCGTTCGCCGCTATCCGGGCTCGTAGCAGGTTCGAGATCGCAATTGCCGCAATAATCAAAATAATGGCTACTACAATCAACAGCTCGATTAGTGAAAAACCCTTATCTTTTCGCATCCCGTTAGCGCTCCCCCAAACAACGTTCTCTATTTAACGAACAACCTGCAGAAAGAACTGCATTTGGGGGTCCGCTCCCGCAGTGCGACACCGATGGTCAGCTCGGCCCCCGTGGCAGCCTCTTCTCCCCGCCAATCGACCTTGGTTGTGCAAGCTGAATCGAGTGACGTGGGCGAGATCGGCGATGTTTGTGTAAGAATTTGTCAGGATTTTCCAGGAATTCACTGACAGATTTTGTCAGTCGTTCGACAGGCGTTTTCTCGTATGGAAACGAGCAGAAAAACAAAAAAGCAGAGGATTTCTCCTCTGCTTTTTTCCGGCTTGTACCCTCCCCCAGGTACTTTGCCAAAAACCAAACTACTGAAGCGGGGATTCGGTGCCAGCGCAGCTCGTCAAAGCAGTCGAGCTGTAGCGAACAACCGCATCCGCGATCGAGCAGAACGAGCGTACGCCCGTCTGATTGGCAGCCAAAGGCGATCCGGCAATCTGATACGCCGAGTTCGGTGTTCCGCTAGCGCCACCGAGCGTAAACGCATATCCGCTCTTGGTGCCAGACGAAAGCTGGGAGTCGATCAAGCAAGCGCCAGTCGAAGATGGCGGCGTGCAGCTCGTGCCAGCCAAGGAGGCCAGCGTGCTGGCGAAACCGACTGTCGGGTAGGCAGAGTTATAGGAAATCTCTGCGGTGTTCAGTGTGCGAACTGATGCGACAGCGGACGACTCGTTCGCCGCAATACGTGCACGCAACAGGTTCGGGATAGCAATCGCGGCGATGATCAGAATGATCGCCACCACGATCAGCAGTTCGATCAGTGAGAAGCCCTTTTGTTTACGCATTTAAATTATCCTCGTCTCCGTTTAACTGTGTTTGGTTGGATGACCAACTCGCATGTACTATCGCACTCTGAGTGCCACGGACCCAAGTGACCTAAGTCAGATGTCCTTCCGGACAAAAACTCTATGTTTTCAGTTGCATCGTGCAAACTAGTCACCTTCTCCATCATCCTCGATAGCTCCAGTATGCCACTTTCAGGGAGGTGAATTGACAAATTTTGCCAGTGGCCCAACTTCTCATCATCCCCCGAACGGCCTGCCTGAAGCGGGTTCCATTCCGGAACGATCCAATTTGCCTTTATTGCGTCATCTTCTTCGTCATTGATTCCCTTTGCCCACGCATCGATCGGTTTAAGACAAAAACCAGCATGGGAAATGATCCCAGTGTCGACCAAATTGCGATTGGCCAGTCTGATTTCACCGAGAAGATGACGCGTGCTTCAAATACAGAAAGTGGACACCGGCGACGGCCCTGCAACGCATCATCGCTGAAGCCCGGATTACGGGCTGCGCTCTACTTCCCGGAGAGCAGCGCCTGGGCTTCGTGTTGCGCCTCGGCAAAATCCGGCGACGTAGCGGCTAAACGCTGATAGATCGCCTTTGCTTCGTCCATGCGTCCCTGGCGCTGAAGAGCGTTTGCCAACAAGACGTAGGTTACGTCGCTGGCTTCGGCGGACAACGCGAGAGAGTACTGGCGAACAGCCTCTGCCAAATCGCCCTTATCCTGGGCGATGAGACCCAGTCCGACTATGGCGCGGGACCGGCCGGGCGCCACTTGCAGCGCGGTTTCGAAGGACTGTTTGGCCTTCTCGGACTGCCCCATCTGGCGGTAGACAAACCCTAGACTGCCGTAGGCTGTTGCTCGCATTCCCGAGTCACCCGCCTTTTGGGCAACTAGCTGATATCGCTCGATCGCTGCGGCGAGGTTGCCTCGGTGATCCTCGTAGGCCCCAAGATTGAGACTTGCGGTGAGTCCCTCGGGGCGGATTCTAACGGCCTCTCGGAAGTGCTCAGCCGCTTCGTCCCCTTTGTCCACACCCATCAGGAACTCGCCCAAATTGACTTGGGCCACATAGTTTTCGGGAGAAACCGCCAACGTCCGACGCCACATCGATTCCGTGTCATGCCAGTAGCCAACCTGCCGATAGGTGCCGATCCCGAGTACGAGCAGACAAGCGCTTGCCGGAAGGGCAAGCCATTTCCCGGAAATGTGATTTGCCTGAGCCCAATTGCCCACGAACCAGATTGTCATCAAAAACAAGCCGATGAATGAGGTGTAGGCATAGCGATCCGCCATTGCTTGATTTCCCACCTGAACGAGGCCGATCATGGGGACCAGACTGCCAAGAAACCAGAACCAGCCGACAGCTAAGTACCGTTGGTCGCGGGCGCGTAAGACCCAAGCCGTAACAAGGAGCAGGCCGACGACAGCCGCCAGGGCCTGCCAAGCTGGATAGAGTTGGGTCGGA
>Ga0182030_10020805_pt1 | contig 12345 bp, 15 predicted proteins | sample 812S3MmetaG_FD_121299 | JGI IMG/M metagenome (GOLD analysis project Ga0182030, IMG submission 121299) | Permafrost microbial communities from Stordalen Mire, Sweden - 812S3M metaG (Illumina Assembly) | ecosystem: Environmental > Terrestrial > Soil > Wetlands > Permafrost | place: Sweden...
CGGCAAGACCACGCTGTTCCGAATGATCACCGGGCAGGAGAAGCCGGACAAGGGCACCATCACGGTGGGCGAGAGCGTACATCTCGGCTATGTCGATCAGTCCCGCGACAGTCTCGACGGCAAGAAGAGCGTGTGGGAGGAGATTTCCGGCGGCAACGAACTGATTCTGCTCGGCAAGCGCGAGGTCAATTCGCGCGGCTATTGCTCGTCGTTCAACTTCAAGGGCGCCGACCAACAGAAGAAGGTGGGCTCGCTGTCGGGCGGCGAACGCAACCGCGTGCACCTGGCCAAGATGCTGAAGTCCGGCGCCAACGTGCTGCTGCTCGACGAACCGACCAACGATCTCGACGTCGATACGCTGCGCGCGCTGGAAGAGGCGCTGGAGGATTTTGCCGGCTGCGCCGTGATCATCAGCCATGACCGCTGGTTCCTCGACCGCATCGCCACCCATATTCTGGCCTTCGAGGGCGACAGCCATGTCGAATGGTTCGAAGGCAATTTCCAGGACTATGAGAAGGACAAGATGCGCAGGCTGGGGCAGGATTCCATTATTCCGCATCGCATGAAATACAAGAAGCTGACGCGTTAAAAACGGGAGCCTGAGATGGCGGACTGGAGCGCCGAGCAGTATCTCAAATTCGAGGATGAGCGGACCCGGCCGGCGCGCGATCTCGTGGCGCAGATCCCGCTTGCCGAGCCGCGAACGGTCGTCGATATCGGATGCGGACCGGGAAACTCGACCGAGCTGCTGGTCAGGCGGTGGCCGCAGGCAACGGTGATCGGCGTCGATACTTCGGCCGACATGCTGCGGCAGGCCCGCCAGCGGTTGCCGGGACACAGTTTTATCGAAGCCAATGTCGCGCATTGGGTGCCGCCTGCAAACACCGATGTGGTGTTTGCCAATGCGATCTTTCAGTGGGTGCCCGGCCATCTCAAGCAGCTGCAGCGCCTGCTCGCCGCGCTGCCGTCCGGCGGCGTGCTCGCGGTGCAGATGCCCGACAATCTCGATGAGCCGGTCCATGTCCTGATGCGCGAGGTCGCGCAGCTGGAGCCATGGCGCAAAGCCCTCGCCGAAAATGCGCGGGCGCGGGACGTTCTTCCGAAGCCGGGGGTTTACTACGATGCTCTCCGCCCGCTCTGCACCCGGCTGGAAATCTGGCACACCATCTACAACCACGTGCTCGACGACGCCGCCGCCGTCGTGGAATGGGTCAAGGGCACCGGGCTGCGGCCGTTTGTCGATCCGCTGGAGCCGCCCGAACGCAAGCAATATTTCGCCGAATACGCCGCGCGGGTCGCAGCCAGCTATCCGCCGCAGGCGGACGGCAAGGTGCTGCTGCGGTTTCCGCGGATTTTCATCGTGGCGGTGAGGTAAGACGCGTTGGCGATCCTGACTGGCTGCAATCAAGGTCGAACTGCCCGACTAACCCAGGCCGGCCGCCAAGCGTTGATGAGCAGGCGCGCCCGGGTGGGAGTTCTGTTCTGTTTGTTTCTGCTGGGGGTGACGCCCGTCCGTGCCGCTGACGCCGGCTTCACCCAATTCATCGCCTCGCTGTGGCCGGAAGCGCAGGCGGCCGGCGTATCGCGCGCGACGTTCGATGCCGAGACCCGCGGTCTCGAGCCGGACTACAAATTGCCCGATCTGATATTGCCGGGAAGGCCGGCGACCGGCGCGCCGTCGCAGGCCGAGTTCGTGCAGGTGCCGGCCGACTATCTGAAGGAAGACCATATCGCCGCACTGGCTGCGGAAGGCCAGCGGCTGATGGCGAAGTATCCCGCCGCGTTGACCGCGATTGAAACGCGCTTCGGCGTGCCCGCCACCGTCGTGCTGGCGATCTGGGGCCGCGAGACCGATTACGGCCGCTACACGCTGCCCTATGACGGCTTGCGGGTGCTGGCGACCCAGGCCTATGTCGGCCGGCGCAAGGACAAGTACCGCAACGAGTTCATTCTGGCGCTGAAGATGCTCGGCGACGGCGAGGTGGCGCGCAAGGACCTGCGCTCGTCCTGGGCCGGCGCCACCGGCCTGACGCAATTTCTGCCGTCGGAATTCTACCAGCATGCGGTCGATTTCGACGGCGACGGCCGCCGCGACATCTGGCATTCGGTGCCGGATGCGCTCGCCTCCGCCGCCCAGCAGCTCGTCAACAAGGGATGGCAGCCGGGCGTGCGCTGGGCCTATGAGGTGCAGGCGCCCGCCGGCGTCGATTGCACGCTGGGGGTCCCCGAAGTGACAAAGCCGATCGGCGACTGGCTGCGCCAGGGCTTCGTGCCGGTGCGCGGACAGAAACTCAGCGCCGCCGAGCAGGCTGAGCCGGCGTCACTGCTGCAGCCCGAGGGCATCTACGGTCCGGCGTTCCTGACCACAAAGAATTATTTCGTGATCAAGGAATATAATTTTTCCGATCTGTATGTGCTGTTCGTCGGCCACCTCAGCGACCGCATGCTGAGCCCGCAGCCATTCGCGACGCCGTGGTCGGCCTCCTCGCAGCTGCGCAGCGCCGATGTCGAGGCCATGCAGCGTCAGCTCACGCGGCTCGGTCTCTATGCCGACAAGCTCGACGGCAAGGCGGGCATGCAGACGCGCGCGGCGCTCGGGGCCTACCAGAAATCGGCGGGGCTCAAGGTCGACTGCTGGCCGAGCGAGACGGTGCTGCGTTCGATCGGCGCGGCGCGCTAGAGCTCCCGTTGCAAGCTTCTACGACTCGTCAAGGGCCCCGTACTAGCTAAGCGCCAACGCCACTCAAAACGGCCGCCGGCTGTTTACCGGCGTCAATGTGCGGTATCGATCAGCCGCGAGCGGCCGGCGGCACGATCGTCATCCAGGGCTTAGCAATTTGCCGCGGATCTGGCCCGTGACGTCGTCCGACGGCGGGACTTTTTCACGCATCGCCGCCAGCATTGTTTGGCGCAGCCATTGGTGACCAGGATCGCTGGTGCTTTTCTGGTGCCACAGCATGTAGACGGCGTGTTGCGGAACCTTGACCGGCATGTCGTAGATCGCGACGTCGAAATTGCGCGCGATGGCCTCTGCGAACCAGCGCGGCAGCGTACCAAGCAGATCGGTGCGCGCGACGATCGGGGCGATCGACCAGGTCTTATTGACCATGTAAACGACGCGTCGCGTCACACCGTAGCGGGCAATGTCCTGGTCGATATTGGTAACCGCGCGAATCTCCGGCACCAGCGTCACATGCCCGAGCGCGCCGTAGGTCGCGATGTCCAGCGCCTTGCCGATACCGGGGTGGCCGCGGCGCGCGATCACCACGGCGTCGGTGCTGACGATCGGCACCGCGACGATGTCGGGGGCATTGACCGGATAGGCGTAGCAGGCAAGATCGATGGTGCCGCCGCGCAGACCGTCGGCGAAGTCGGCGGTGGCACGCACGCACTCGATCGCGACGCCCGGTCCACCATGGGTGATTTGCCGCAGCACCGGCGGCACCATAATAGGCTCGATCGGATCGAACATCAGGATACGAAACAGACGTTTGTAGGACGCGAGCTCGAATGGCCGCCCGTCCTTGAGCTGGCCCTGGATCAGGCTGAGGGCTTCGCGCACCGGGCCGATCAGGCGGCGCGCTCTGACAGTTGGATCGACGCCGCGCCGTGTGCGCACGAATAGCGCATCGTCCATAAGTTCGCGCAAACGCGCCAGCGCGTTGGAGACGGCGGGCTGGCTCATGCCGAGCTGCTTGCCGGCAAGGCTGATGCTGCCTCCCGAATAGATTGCCTCGAACACAACCAGAAGATTGAGATCAACGTTGCCAAGTTCCATCGGTGCACCGGTTCGGTTTGGCTTGTCTCGGTCAGCTTGTGTCTCGGTTTGCAGCTTTGTTACTGCTTTTTGCCGCGGGCTAGAAAAAATGTCAGAACCGAAGGAACGATAGCAAATCGATTTAATGTTCATACCAACGATATCAGGTAACGCCGATGCGCGCGCTCTCATCTGGCTGAGCGCCGCCCGAGGGGCTCTGCTCCCGGATTGCAGCCAGCATTGCCTCGCGCAGCCAGCGGTGGCCCGGGTCGGCGTCGTTCTTCGCATGCCAGATCATATAGACATATTGCTCGGCGATGCGGACTGGAAGCTCGTGCAGCGCGACGTCAAAATTGTCGGCGATCTCGGCGGCGAACCAGCGCGGCATCAGGCCGATCAGGTCGGTGCGCTCGACCAGCGGCGGCAACGACCACAGCTTGTTGGCCATGTAGACTACCCGGCGCTGCACCTGGTGGGCCACCGTGTCCTTCTCGACGTTCAGCATCGCCCGCAGTTCCGGTACTAGCACCACGTGCGCGAGCCTTGAATACGTCGCACGGTCAAGGGTGTCGCCGATGTCCGGGTGGCCGCGGCGCGCGATCGCCACGATGTCAACGGCGCAGATCGGGACGGTGACGAGATCAGGCGCGTTGAACGGATACGAGAAGCATGCGAGGTCGAGACTGCCGGCGCGCAATTGCTCGGCGAAATCCTGGGAAGCCAGCAGGCAGGATTCGATCGAAATCCCCGGCGCATGCTCGGCGATTGTGCGCAGCACCGGCGGCATCGCGATCGGCTCGATGGCGTCGACCAGCAGCACACGAAACCGCCGCTGATAGGTGGCAAGCTCGATGTCGTGGGTGTTCAACTGCCCCTTGATGATACCTAGCGCCTCGCGCACCGGACCGATCATCTGACGCGCCTTAACCGTCGCCTCGACGCCGCGTCGCTTCGCCACGAACAGCGGGTCGTCCATCAGCCCGCGCAGCCGCGCCAGCGCGTTCGAGACCGCGGGCTGGCTCATCCCGAGCCGTTTCGCAGCATGGCTAATGTTGGCGGCGGAGTAGATCGCCTCGAACACGACCAGTAGGTTGAGATCGAGTGTCTTGAGGTTCATCCGAAGACTCGCCCGTCACCTATCCGCCATGCGCCGAAAGGCGACCGCATGATATTGGGCAGGTTGATGGCCGCTGTCCAAATAAAAAATTTATAGCTTTGAAATCAATCGCTTAAACATCGCAAATCTTGGCATCCGTTGTACCCGTCCGCACGATGGCCCGACCCGGCAGCGGTCTTAATCTCCGGATGCAATTGCACTCAGGGAGGACGGCAAAAACAAAACCCGGCCGAAACATCGGCCGGGTCAGCATGGCGGCGCCAATCCGGCGCCGGTTTCGATCAGGTCAGCCGCAGACCTCGACGCGGCGGAAGCGCCAGGCGTAACCATCCCAGAACCGCTCGCGAACGAAGCGGCAGCCCGGAGGAGGTGCCTCTTCCACATACACCGGGGCCGGGCGGCTGGCGGCAACGGCGCCGCCGACAATCGCACCGCCGATCAGTCCGCCGGCCACGGCTGCGCCGAGGTAGCGCTGCGCGCTGGCGGGCGTCGCGGCCAGCGAACCCGCGATCGTTGCGACCGCGACAAAGGCAGCAAGGGTCTTCTTCATGTCTAGGGCTCTCCTGCAGGTGGCGCCTTTGGCCGGCGCCGGGTTCAAGGTGATGCACGCCGTCTAAAATCTGGATTGCAAATCGGCCGTATCGCTAAAAAAAGCGCACAACCGTCAATCCAAAGTTAACGGTGTCGAGCCAGTGGACCGAAAAAACGGTTTTTTCGCGCCGATCTCAAATGCGTTCCCGAAAGTAGCCGGGAACGCAGCTTTGGAGAAGATGAACGGAACTAGCCGCACACCCGCACGTTGCGGATCCGCCAGCCATAGCCGTCCCAGAAACGCTGGCGCTGCCAGTAACAGCCGTCAGGGCCACCCGCGACATAGGCCGGGCCGCCGTAATAGCCGGGCGGGGGCGCGTAGTAGCCGGGTCCATAGCCGTAGGGACTGGCAGCGATCGCACCGCCAACGATGGCGCCGCCGATCAGTCCGCCGGCCACGGCCGCGCCAAGGCCGCGCTGCGCGTGGGCGGGCGCAGGCGCTGCCACGGCCGAAATGGCCAGGGTGGCGACGGCAGCGAGTGCCATCAGTGTCTTCTTCATGGCTTCACCTTTCTGAATGAGCAACGACAGTGGATCAAGCGCTCTGTCAGCGCGAAAGTTCCATATTCCGCTTGAATGATCAATGAACGAAGCCGCCACATTTGATTACAAATCTTGACCGATTCTTGACCGGCCAGGGCGGCTTTTTTGCGGCGCACAATCCGGTTTGACCGGCATTTGGAGCCTGAGCACTATGACCAGCCCCGTGGCGGCCCTCGCAATCGCGGTCATTGGCACGGCGCTGATTGGCTACGCGCTGATGACGCGACTGCAGAACCGACGCCTGCGCCGCGCCAGCGGCAGCCGGCCTGGCGACGGCGCGGACGGCGGCAGCGTGGTCGGCGAGGGCGGAACCCATTTGCATGCCGTTGGCAGCGACCAATCCGCATCAGATCAGTCTGCGTCCGACAGTTCGGGTCATCCGGGCGATTCCGGAGGCAGCGATGGCGGCGATGCCGGTGGTGGTGGTGGCGACGGCGGCGGAAGTGACTGACGCCAACGCTGCAATGAAAGGCTTTTCGTCAATCGCCGCCGATCTTTTAGATTCATTCCAGAATACAGCAGGGCTCAGTTTGGAATCACTTGAAAAGACGGCTTTTCCTTTTGCATCCCGACCCGCTCTTAAATATCTGATGGACTATCGCATCACCGGTGAGCCCAGCGTCGTCATGATCGTTTGTTCCTGCAACGTCCTTAGCGACCACGATGTCCGCAACGCTGTCAGCGCAGCGGAAGACCTGCCGCGCTATGCCAAGCAGATCTATGGCTGCCTTGGTTGCAGCGCCGAATGCGGCCGCTGCGCGCGCACCATCAAGGCCATCATTGACGAGGCTCTGGGCGCCTGCGCCAAGTCCTGCGTTTCCGGCTGCCAGCATAGCCGGGCCACGGTCGATGCACCGGTGGATGACCAGTTCTCGCTCGAAGCGGTCGCCTGAAAAACTCGAAAATTCGCCTGGACTTCCACGCTCACCGGCCTTTTGGCGCAAGGGTTGCTCTCGAACCCGAACTGACTTAGAAGCGTTCTAAACAGTATTGAGGCCACTGGTTTGGCCTCCCCAACCGGAGCGCATCATGCAGGGCGACCCCAAAGTCATCGAATATCTCAACAAGGGCCTGCGCAGCGAACTCACCGCCATCAACCAGTATTGGCTGCATTTTCGGCTGCTCCACAATTGGGGTCTTTTGGAAATGGCCAAGCAGTGGCGCAAGGAATCCATCGAGGAGATGAACCACGCCGACCGCTTCACCGACCGCATCCTGTTCCTCGACGGATTTCCCAACATGCAGGTGCTCGATCCCTTGCGGATCGGCCAGAACGTCAAGGAAATCATCGAATGCGATCTTGCCGCCGAGGTGGGCGCACGCACCCTTTACCAGGAAGCCGCAACCTATTGCCACGGCGTCAAGGACTACGTCTCGCGTGACCTGTTCGAAAGCCTGATGAAGGACGAGGAGCACCACATCGATTTCCTCGAAACCCAGCTCGATCTGATCGGGCGGATCGGGCTTGAGCTCTACACCCAGAAGCATGTTGGCGGGCTCGAAAGCGAGCATTAGGCAGCAATCGTCGGATTCCACTCGCGGCGGCAATCGCAACCTTACAGCTGCGTCTTGTAGCGTTCCTCGACCACGGCCTGGCTTTCCGGCTCGCCGAGCCTGGTCTGGTCGTGGATCATCTGGCTGATGCTCGGAAGCACCGCGCGCTCGACCCGTGTCTCCGCTGACCACAATTTCGAGCGCATCAGCGCCTTGCCGCAGTGGAAATAGACCTCGCGCACACTGATGTTCAGCACCGCGCGCGGCAGCTTGCCGAACTCCTCCATCGAGGCCAGCAAGGCCGGCTCCGCCGACAGTGTGCCGCTGCCGCTGACGCGCAGCGTTTCGTCGATGCCGGGCACGAAGAAGATCAGCTGCAGCAGGCCGCTGCCTTCGACGATGTTTTTGAAACTGTCGATCCGGTTGTTGCCGGAGCGATCGGGCATCAACAGCCGGTTCGGTCCAATGATGTGGACAAAGCCCGGATTGCCGCCGCGCGGCGAGGCATCGGCGCTGCCGTCGGCACCCGCTGTCGCCAGCACGCAGAACGGCGACATCGCGATGAATTTTTTCGCATGCGCGTCGAGTTCGGGCCGCGCCTTGGCGATCACGCGCGGCGAGGGCTTTGGGTAGATGGTCGGAAGGTCGCTGGCGGCAAGCTCGCTCAAGGGCAGTCTCCGGAAACCGGGCGTCATGATTTGCCCAAGCTAGCATCGCGATCGTGCGGCGGCCATAATCTATCTTGATCGCCGATCAATCGTCAGCCTTCGCCGCGCCGTCGGGTTCAAACCGCGTCCGCCGGCACGAAGCAGCTGATGATGATGCCGCCGCGGTGATGCACATACCACACCACGGCTTCACCGACCGGATTGCCGCGGTCGCGGATCACGGCGTGCGCCGGCACCGCCATCCACTGGCCCTCGATCGGAACCCAATAGGCGCCCTCGCGAAAATCATATTCGGTGCGGTGGCCGTCGGCGATGTCGCAGCAGGGCACGCCGTTCGGCGCCATCACTCCCTTGAACCAGGCGCGGATGTCGGCGGGGACATCCTGGTATTGCCCGTTGTCGAAGGCGAGAGCCGCCCCGGCCAGCGCGCACGAGCCCGCCAGCAGGGCGATCTGCGCGAGCCTTCGCATGCGATCCTCCACAGCGTTGCTTTCGCACCATCGTGGCGTGCCGCTGTCGCAAGCGCGCCCGCGAATCGCTGGATTGAACGCGATTGGGCCGGGGCTGTCATGCGGAAAAAATGAGCGATGCGCGGCGCAGCAAATTGATGCGGTGCAAAACGCGCGCCGCTTCACATCGTGCGCTGTGGCGCGGTCTGCAGCAATTGCTGCAATTGCTGTTTGTAGAATGCCGCATTGCCGGTGGTGAGGTGCCCGCGGGTCTCGGTGCTGGCGGGGATCAGATAGAGCCGGGCATTGCGGATGCGTTTCAGCGCCGCCTCGGTGACGCCGGTTTCCGGCGGATTGCGCTCGTCGTCGGCGGCATTGATCGCCAGCACCATGGCCTCGATGCGCTCCAGCGAGCCGGAGGGATCGTAATCGTGCGAGGCTTCCCATTGGTAGACGAAGTCGTTGGCATCGGCGGTCACCGGTGTCGCCAGCCGCTCGTCGATCATCCGGTCGGCCTTGGCGGTGGTCGGCGCCAGCGCCTGATAGCCGAGCGTGCCGCCGCCGCTGGCGATCTGATAGGCGTAGACGGCATATTTCATCATGCGCGGCTGCGCCGTGTAATCGCCGCCACGATAATCCGGATCGTTGCGGATGGTCTCCAGCATCATGCGCCGCAGCATCCAGTTGCGCGCCGCCATCGCGGTCGGCTGCGACGCCATCGGCACCAGCGCATCCATGGCCCGCGGATATCTCACGCCCCAGATCCAGGCGTGCATGCCGCCCATCGAATTGCCGATCACCAGCCGCAGATGCTTGACGCCGAGCCCTTCGGTGACCAGGCGGTACTGCGCATCGACCATGTCCTCGTAATCATATTTCGGGAACGCGGTCTTCATGCCGTCGGAAGGTTTTGACGACTGGCCGTGGCCGAGGCTGTCGGGGATGATGATGTAGTATTTCGACGCGTCGAGCGGCTGGCCGGGGCCGAACAATTCTCCGGCAAAACCCGGCGTCAGCATGCTGGCGGCCGAGCCGCCCGATCCGTGCAGCACCAGCACCGGCTGGCCGGTGGGCTCGCCGACCGTGGCATAATGCAGGCGCAGCGCCGGCAGGGTCTCGCCGCCGTGGAATTTGAAATCCTTTGCGATCCAGTCGCCCTGTTTCGGCGCCGGATAATCCGCGGCCAGCGCGATCGTCGATGTCATCGCCAAAACCATTGCAAACGCCGCACCCGAAAAATTCATGATGCTTCCCCCAAGGGCTGCCGCTTCCAAAGCGCTCCGGTCAATTCTCAGGGCAGCGGCGCTACGGCTTGTCCTCGATGTCGGTGTCGGGGCGATCGCTGCCCGAGGCGGTCTCGGTGTGCCATTTGCCGTCGGCGGTCTCGTATTCGATCGCCTCGGTGCGGCCCGGGACGCGCTGCTCGGCGGCGGCGCGCTTGGCGGCGTTGAGCGCCGCGGCGTGGCTCGCGAAGGGTTCCGAAAACACGCCGTCGACGGTGTAGGCCCAGCCGCCGTCATGTTGAACGATCTTGTAGGTGACATGGGACATGGCGAACTCGCTTTTTTGGCGCGGCGGCGGCGGGGGATGAGTGCGTCGCCCATTCTATGATAAAACGGCGGCGATGCAGTTTTACCTGCGCCGGGCGTCCTCGGTTGGAGGGCCCGGAACGGGGATCGGGTGCCGCCCTGGTCAGGGAGTAAGACAAATGTGCCGCAACATCAAGACGCTGTTCAATTTCGAACCGCCCGCCACCGAGGACGAAATCCGCGCTTCCGCGCTGCAGTTCGTGCGCAAGCTTTCGGGCTTCGGGCGGCCGTCGCAGGCCAACCAGGCGGCGTTCGACCGCGCGGTTGCCGAAGTCTCGGAATCGGCGCGCCGGCTGTTGGGTTCGCTGCATACCCAGGCTCCGCCGCGCGACCGCGAGACCGAGGCCGAAAAGGCCAAAGAGCGCTCGCGGCTGCGGTTCGGCTGACATTTTCAAGGCTGGGCCGGGTCCCATCGCACCGGCAGATTGAGCAGCCCGCGAAACGCCCAGCCGCCGATCCGCACCGGCTCGGCCTCGTCGAGCCGCAACCCCTTCAGCCGCCCAAAGATGCCGGGCAGCGCCACGTCCGCCACCATCGCGCGCGAGGCAAAGGCCCCGGCGCAATAATGCGGTCCGGCGCCGAAGGCGATGCTCTTGGCGGTATCGCGGCGGATGTCGAAAACATCGGGATCGGCAAAGCAGGTTTCGTCGCGGTTGGCGGAGCCGAACATGAAGAACACGCGGTCTTCCGGTTCGAAATCGACTCCGCCGAACGACCATGATCTGGCCACCCGGCGCGGCGACATCCCGATCGGCGCAATCCAGCGCGCATATTCCTCGAACACGTCGAGCCATCTGGCGTTGCTTTCGCGCACCAGCGCCAGCTGGTCGGGATGGGTCAACAGCGCCCAGACCGTGCCCGCGATGGCGTCGCGCGGTTCGTTCTGGCCGCCCGAGATCGCCAGCTTGATGTTGGCGCGCACGCTTTCCAGCGGCTGGCCGGCGGCGAGCAGCACGCTGAGGATCGAATGGTCCGGCTGCTTTTTGAGCACCGGAATCATGTCGTCGATCGCGGCATCGATCCCGGCGGTGGCGGCATGGCAGCGCGCCTCGACTTCTTTGTTGCCGCTGTAATTGGCGATGCCGTCGATCATCGCCTGCGACCAGGCGTCCATGTCCTCAAAGCGCATGTTGGTGAGGCCGGTGATGTCCTTCAGGCACTCGGCCGACAGCGGCAGCGCGAAGGTTTTGCAGAGGTCGGCGCGGCCGAGCGGCGCCAGGCCCTCGAGGATGCGCTCGGCATGGGCCTGAAACTGCCGGCTCCAGGTGTCGCGCACGGTGCGCGGCGACACCGACGGAAACATCGCCGCCCGTTCCGCCATGTGCGCGTCACCGTCCTTGCGCATCATGTTGTGGCCCATCAGCGTGTTCATCAGTCCGGCCGGCTGATGCGAGGAGAACACGTCGGTGCGCTTCTCCTGGCTGAAGATGTCGTCGCGCCGCGTGAACAGCGTGCTGCCGAGCTGCGGCACGAACGCGATCGGCGCCTCGCGGCGCATCCTTGCGAGGTCCGGATAGGGATCGGCCCAGAATGTCGCGACGTCGATGTCAAAATGCGGGGCGTTCGACATGGAGTTTTCCCTGGGCGTTTCCCTGTGGAAGTGTTGTTATCGGCCGGCTTGCATCATGGACCAACCCGGCCGATGATCAAGGGCGGGACGCAGCCGGCGCTGCAATTGTTGACGGTCATTCCCGCATGCGGATGATGACGGCCGGGAGTGTGGCGCGTCTTTGACAAGACGGATTCACTTGTCAAACAGCCAAGCCCGTCATTGCGAGCTCTTGCGAAGCAATCCATGCTGCAAGGCAAGGAGTGATTGCTTCGTCGCTTCCGCCTTCGCCCGAAGGCGGGCTTCGGCGGACAAGGACGCTCCTCGCAATGACGGCCGAACAGCCAAGCCATTCCACACATGGCTTATCGGCCTCGCGGCGCCAAGCGTCCGAGCCTTGCCGGTAATTTGGCGCCCTTTTCAAGATCAGGGCGCACGGGAACGCCGGGTGCTCGATGCACCCTGGTCTCGTACGCAATGAGAGAGAAGGCGCGTACGAGGAGTCGGGGCACCGGATACACCCGGCGTTCCCGCACGCAATGGTTTACGACTTATGGCGTGCTCTCCCCGGCGATCGGCTTGTTGACA
>Ga0182030_10020808_pt1 | contig 12345 bp, 7 predicted proteins | sample 812S3MmetaG_FD_121299 | JGI IMG/M metagenome (GOLD analysis project Ga0182030, IMG submission 121299) | Permafrost microbial communities from Stordalen Mire, Sweden - 812S3M metaG (Illumina Assembly) | ecosystem: Environmental > Terrestrial > Soil > Wetlands > Permafrost | place: Sweden...
TGCTGCAGCTCGGAAGTGCGTTGCGGGAGGAGTGCGCGTCCGGCGGGAGAGAGGACCCGCGGAGGTACTTTGGCCAGATTGTCCTCGATCATCTTGACTGCCTTGGGGCCGTCAGGATCGCCACCGTTGGGATCGATCAGCCCCAGGATCCGTGCGGCTCCGATGGCCCCCAGCCAATCGAGTGCATCGGCATCGTGGAGATACAATGCCTCGGGACCCACAGGGTCGCGGTAAAACATGTGCGTGCGGATGGCGCCGCGGACCGCGTCCAACTTGCCTTTTGGGAAATTGGTATCCTTCAAAATGGCTACAATCGCATCCGCGCCTACATCTGAGTGATCGAGCTTGTCGTTCGCCCAGGACGGGAAGGCCGCGATGTCGTGCAAATAAGCCGCTGCGAAGAGCACATCGTCGTCGAGCGTCACGTGATCGGTAGCCGCGAGCTCGCGCGCCAGCGAATAGTCGCGCTGCGAATGCGAGTACCCCCAGGCGGGATTTTTGAAGTGCTGACGGGCCAGATCGAGCACCGTCGCACGCCATTCGTGTGCGGCACTCGGTTGGGTACCTGCCTGCGCCGCGGCCATCGCCGAAGCGCTCCACAAGGCGACGGCCACCAGCGAGACCCCCCCACGGATTGATCGAATACCCAAGCGTCGCATCTTCACTCTCTCCCACGATGAACTGAAACAACGATGCCGAGCACCTGATACGCACGAGCGGGCCCTCCCCGCCACTGCAACCCGACATGGCGGGATGGCGTACCCCGCGCGTATAGTCTCATGTGCTGTCATGGTTGCTGCTACCAAACCGCCTGTGCTAAAGCCGCCTGAGGCCCTGGCGGAGAACACGACTTCGGATCCGGCCGATGCCGCGCAGCGGGCCTTCTTGACGCTCCTGTTCAACAAGTACCGAGGCGCGCTGCTGCGTCATGTGGGGCGATTCGCGGCGTCACGCGAGGATGCCTCGGATCTCGTGCAGGATACGTACCTTCGAGTGATGGACCGAATCAGCATGTCGCGGTTCGATGGGGAAGCGCGCGCTTATCTATTTCAAACTGCGACCAACCTCGCGCGCGATCACCATCGGCGCCAGAAGTTTCGTGCGCACGCTTCCCTGGATGAGGCGCCGGAAGAGACCCTGAAGGCTGACGTCCCCACTCCGGAACAGATCGCTTCGGCCGATCAGGTGACCACGGCGCTGCGCGCCGCGATCCGCGACATGCCGGAAGTTACGCGTGCGGTCTTTGTGATGGCGAGATCCCATGACATGGCCTACGAGGACATCGCTAAGCGCCTCGGCATCGGCCGCCGGACGGTGGAAAGACGAGTCGCCGAGGCCGTGGCGTTTCTCGTCGAGCGGCTACGAGGCGCGCCATGATCGCCCCGTGGCTTCGGAACAGGCGTGATCGAACCGCCGCCGAATGGTTCGCCCTGCGCCTTGGAGGCACGAACGCGAAACTCGACAGGCAGTTCAATACTTGGCTCGCGGAAAATCCCGCACACCGCGAGGAATACGCGCTGTGTGAGATTACCTGGGAGGTCTCCCAAGATGCGGCGAGGGAGATACCACAGCCGACGTACCGCGCTCGGCTGCTCGATCGGGCGGCCGTCGGAAGGCGTGCCGCCGTGTTTGCAACCGCGGCCGCGCTCGCCGCCACCGTTTGGTTCTGGCCGAGCGCCACGCGCAGCTTCGCGACCGCCGCCGGCGAGCAACGCACCCTCATCCTCGAGGACGGTTCGCGGGTCACGTTGAACACTCGGACTCGCATCAAGGTACATTTTGGCCGCCATACCCGCGAAATCGCGCTTGATGGGGGCGAAGCGTTCTTCGAGGTGTCGCGTGATGCCTCTCACCCATTCACAGTGCGCACGCCCATCGGCTCTGCTCGCGTGGTCGGCACGCGCTTCAATGTGTACCTCGATGAGCATCGACTATCGGTGACCACGGCCGATGGGAGCGTGCTGGTCGATGGCCCCATTCCGGGAAACGGCGTTGTGGTAGCCGCCGGTAGCGGGGCCGAGCTTCGCGCGGGGGCGGCACGCGCCACGGTAGAGCCAGCGGACTTGACGGCGGCGCTCGGGTGGTTGAGTGGGCGTCTCGAAGCGAACAACGCGCCCCTTGCGGACGTGCTGAGAGATTTTAGCCGCTACACGACGCTCCCTATTCGCGCCGCCACGCCGGCCATTGCGCAACTGCGCGTCTCGGCGGTGCTTCGTACCGGCGACCTTGAGGCGCTGCAGGCAACCCTCAAAGATGCGTTCGGGCTCGAGATGGAGAGGCGTGAAGGGGGGTATTTGGTACTTGATCGAAAAGAGCGGGAAGCCACGGTTCCCTGAGGGGTCGCGGCGGCCGCCCAGATGGTTGCAGTCTGCGGCGCGGCAGGTCGGGCTGGTCGACGAGAATCCCCGGGTGTTCGACCCCGACCCAAGCTTATCACTGACGCCGCGCACACCCGCTTACGCTTCGCGGCCGAGCCGCTAGCTCAGCGGCGGGACCTCGTGGGTAGTGGGGTTTTGACCGCCCGGTAACCGAGGGGCGCCTCTTCCAACGCTGAGGGGCGAGGGGCGAGGGGCGAGGGGCATGAGAGACCAAAACAGAAATTTGCACGCGACACCCTCGCGGCGCCGGGGTAAATATCCCCTCCGCTACTGTATGTATTTGCACGGCAAATGAGGCGACCCCAAGTGCTCTTCAAACCACCCGACGATGCGAGCGGAATAGTCGATGACCGCGGGGAACTTGCTTATGCCGTGACCTTCTTCTGGATAGGTGATGAGCACCGATCTGACGCGGCTCTCCAGTAACGCGTTGTGGAACTGCACGGCCTCCTCCGGTGGAGCACTGCGATCCAGCGCCCCGCATATGTTTAGCGTCGGTGTCTTGGCTTTGTAGGCGAGCATGATGGGACTACGTTGAAAATATTTGCCGCCAGGGTTTTGGTATTTATCGGTCAGAAACAAATCCATGAATTGCGGAATATTTGAAAGCAGGCGTTCCGTAACTTGGTTGGTGTGCGGCGCGACGGGTACCGCGGCGGCGAAGCGCGCATCTTGGGTGATCAACCACGAGCTCATGAATCCGCCGTAACTAGCGCCAGTCACACCCAAGCGACTGGGATCTGCCACTCCCCGCTCTACCAGCGCGTCCAGACCTGAAAGCAGATCCCGCGCATCGGCTCCCCCCAAATCTCCGAGTACGTGGCGAATAAAATCCTGGCCCTGGCCCGCACTGCCTCGTGGATTCGGAAAAAAAACAGCATACCCGAGTTTCACCAAAAACAAGACGTAGAGGTCCCAACGCGTCAGATACCGGGGCCGCGTGTGCCACACAGGGCCACCGTGTATGCGCATCACCAGCGGGTAGGGACCTTTGCCCTTAGGACCTAGCAACCAACCCTGAATCTTAAGGCCGTCAGGTGCCTCCCAGGTGACATGCTCCACGCTCTTTATGACACGCGCCAGATCTCCATATCCGAGATCCAAAGATTTGAGCGTCCGATATGAGCCTTGTCGAATCACGGCGATTTCCGGCGCTCGTACAAAACTCTCACCCACGAGCGCACAGTCGCCGGTTTCATTGAAACCCGATACGGTGACGTACATCCCACCCGTGGTGAGTTGCTGGCTGGTCCACCGTTCATCGAAGATGCGCAAATCCGCATCATAGAGCCCTACTACTGTTTCAGGTCCGCGGTGCCCGGCCAGGAGCAGATGTCGATCCGAGCGCCATTCCGTGTAAGTGATATCCACACCCCGTGTATCTACCCGTTCGATCCGCCCCGACTTCGTGTCGATCAAGGCCAGGTCCCCCGCCACGACCCACCGATCGCTACAGATGCTTTCGACAATCGCCAAGTGCTTCCCCGACGGTGAGGCGGCCGGCCAACCCAGCTGATATTGAGGCCTGTAGACTTCTCGGCAGCACCCGGTCTCAATTTCTATCACGCCCAGGCGTGCGCTGTACCACAGTCCTTCCGATGGACCGCTCGACACCACGGCCGCGATGGCTTCATTCCCACACCACACCGCCTCCCAAATATTGATGTCAGCGTGACTTATCTGGCGAACTCGCTCAGTCGCCAGTTCGTAAATCCAAACCGAGCGCCAACGATACTTTTCATCCCCGATTTCAACATCAGGCATCCAGGACGGGATCTTGGTAGCAATTCTCCAACTGGCGGCTCCGCCTTGCGAGCTGCCGGTGTCGGCTCCGTGACCCGCGACGCCAAGTAGTATTCGCGTACCGTCGGGTGACCAATGCAAGTATTCCACCCAACCGTCGACGACTGGTGCAGCGCGCACCGCACCGGCGTTCGCGTGCAGAAAGTGGAGTTGAAAGTCACTCGACTTTTGACGGTCGGATAGAAAGGCAATGTGCCGCCCATCGGGGGAATATTTTGGCAGACGATCCGAATTTGGGCCGAAAGTCAGCACCCGGATATCCGTAGACTCGAGATCGATCCGACACAGACGCGTCAGCGGCAAGCCTTCAAGTTTGTCAACTAGAGTCCCGGTAAACACCGCGCATTTCGCATCCGCCGAAACATGCAGCTCCGCCGCATCACTGATCTGCCCTGTGCCGGGTTGAAGTATGGCCCTGTAGAGAGCCTCGACCTCTCGATATCGATCGGTCTCACGAATGTCTCTTTGCATCAGCTCGTCTCCGTGGCCAGTGGTAATGTGAGCACAGAAACTGCCGCCGGTCCGTGGAGCAATTCGATGTCTGCGATCGCCGGCTCCCTTGCGCAGGTGTATTCCCTGACGTGTGGATTGCGTGCGTACAGCGGATACAAGCTCGGTGTCACGGTGAGCCGGATCTGATGACCGGGGAGAAAATCATGAGCGATCGCATCCAACTCCAGTACCACCGTCACCGGCGTGCCGGCCTTAAATGACTTCAGCGTCGCCAGGCGAAGCGCCGCATGGCCAAGGTGCAGATCCCGAATACCCAGCGGAAAGTTGTCGGATAACAGCACATACAGGTCCGCGTCCGGTGCCGTCGTGCGTACAGTGAGCGTCACCGTCGGGCGACCAAAGACAGTGAGCAGTCTCTGCAACGGGTCTGCCGTGTATACTAGAGCTTCATCGTAAGCACTCAGATGCGCCTGATCCAGCGTGAATCCCTGGGGGTTCGCTCCAGCGGCGAAAGCGACAAACTGTGGCTGGAACTCGACCGGGACTTGCGGGTTATGCGTGACGCGGTCCTGGCGCATCGCGTTTGGTGCTGTAACACATAACACACCGTCACCGCGACGCGTGTTGGCACCCAGTGTAGAACTCAAATGCAACTCTACGGTTTCTGCAGAATCGTACGGCCAATTCGGTGTGGTCACCCACTCGTTGCGGCCCGTGACAAACAACCGTATTTGCGCTTCGTCTTGCTGCGGGCGACCGTGACCTTCCGCGTTAAGGTCGGCGGCTCCATTACCCCGCAGATACGCGTGAAAAAACCCTGCCATTGTTTCATCCAAATCAAGTACCGATCGCGGGCCGAAATCAAATCCGCCGACCTGCGCCGCGGGCCGGCGCGTACTCGCGGTTTCCCAGGGACCGATAATGATCTGCTGAGGCGCGCCTGAACGGCGGGCCGCCTGGTAATAATAGTGGGCACTCGCCGCCTGCCCGTCCCACCATCCCGTCACATGCAGACCGGGAACCCTAAGAACCGCAATCCGATCGGCCAGATCCAAAGGCTTCCACAAGGGGTCCTCGCGATCGAGGTGATCGAGCCATTCTTTCCACCAGATGTCGGAGCGCCCCAAAGCTTCATCCATCGTTTGCAGCGGCCAATGCCGATAGATGGCTTTCCAAGGCGGTGCGTTGGGCGGTTGCACAGAGCGCCCGCCGATCAGATGCATCCAGAACAGCCAGTCCAGGCGTACGGCGCCGCCGCGATGAACCAAGCCTTCGCCGACGGCGCCAAAAGGGCTGATAGAAGCTACCGCATCGACCTGGCCATCGGTGACGGCCGCCGCCCAGGCGCAAAAAGCGCCATATCCCGATCCAAATACACCGATCTTGCCGTTGCACTCATCCAGACCGCGCAACCACGCAATCGTAGCCGCACCGTCGTCGCCCTCGTGTACGAACGGTTTGAACTTGCCGTCGGCATCACCGCGCCCCCGAACGTCGGCCGCGGCCACGATATACCCCTGGGCAGCAAAGGCCTTCCAGCGCTCGGCTGGCGCCAAGGAAATTCCCGCACGGCCGGCACGATTATTATCCGCCGGGGTACGATTCAGCACGACGGGATAGCGACCGGGCTCCGGCGGCAGATAAAGGTCGACGGACATCTCGGTACCGTCCGCGGCCAGCACGCGTTCGTCGAATCGCGTGCGGATTCGCGAGGTGTCGAGAAAACGCATCAGTGAGCTCCTGCCGCAACGACCGGCAACAAGATGCAGGAACGATACTGATGCGAGTGAAAGACGGTATTAGTCTGAGGATGCAGCACGGTCCCCTCGGCCCAGTCAGCTCCCGTCCCGGCATTGCGAACGGTGAATGGAAAGCTGCCCGAGTGAAGCATGAGCCGCAGTCGATGCCCTGCCTTGAAAACGTGGTGCACCCAGGACCCATTGAGAGTGACGTTGTAGATCGTACCGGGAATCATCGGTTTGGGGTTCGATCCGTCGCGATACCGCAGGCGCTGACCCGACAATGGTTCGTTCGTCGGCGCCAGTCCGATGGCGCGACCATCCGGATGCACATCACTTAGTCCAAGATACAGATCAGTGTCGGGACGATTGCTGCGAATGTAAACCTCGAGTCGAAAGCGGCCGCTCACCATGAGCGGATCGGATAGGGCGTCCGACGTATAGATCAAGGTATCTTCGCGACGCTGAAGGTAGCGGTAGTCCAAGGGAGGATCTGCCCAGGCGAACATGGCAAGGTTGCTCATGTCGCGGCTGGGCTCGTTCGGATCGTAGACGAAGAAATCAGAGTCGGCCGTCGAGTCGAGCTCTCGCACCAGTCTGCCATTTCCGTTGAGGCTTCGGGCATCCCCCTCGCTGGCAAGATACCAGGGAATCATCATGGCTTGCGGGTCCGGCCAGCGATCGAGTGTATCCCAGCGATTCTCCCCCGTGAGAAACACCCGGCATCGCGGCGCATCGGCGATCGCCTTGTGCTCGCCTTTCAAATGCAAGGCCAGAAATTGCTCCGTGTAATCGATCGTGTCCATCACGCCGGCTGACACATCGACCCCGCCCAGCACGGGCCGCGGCGCCGAATTGCCCGCATGGTCCCACGCCCCGATTAACAACCGGCAGTCCGCCGCGGATTTGGCGTTCTGCAGCGCTTTCCATACCAGCATGGTCTCCTGATCGTCCCACCAACCCACGCCGATGAGCACGGGAATGTCGATGTGCGCATAGTCCGCCGCCGACAGCGTTGCGGCGTCTGAAAAGAACTCGATGTCGCCGTTTAGGTAGGCCTGCCAAGCGCTGCGCGACAGCCCGAACCGTTCATCCAGAGTCCTCAGCGGAAGATGCGTGATGAATGCCTCCCATGACGGCGCGCCGGGAAACTGCATCGTCTTGCCCGACACCAAATTCATCCACCACAACCAATACTGCAACGGAATCCCATTACCAAACGGCAATTGACCGCGAATGCCGCCCACGCACTGCGGTGCAATGCACTTGAGGTGCGGAGGCCGGCCGATGACGGTCCACCATTGAGTCAAGCCGTCATAACTTCCGCCGACCATGCCGATATTCCCGGTACTCCAGGTTTGTCTGGCCGCCCACTCGATGACGCCATAGGCATCGGTCGAGTCCTTGACGCACGGTATCCAATCGCCGCCAGAATCGTTTCGCCCACGCACATCCACCACCACGAAGGCGTAGCCGTAGTCAACCATTCGAACCCAGCCTCTGGGATTGTTGAGGTAGCGTCCTCGGCCATAAGGAGTGCGCAATACGACCGTGGGGAACGGCCCGGGCCCCGCGGGCAGCAGCACATCGGCGGCCATTTCTGCGCCGTCATGAACTTTGATCCGCTGGTTCCAGAGAGTGCGGGCGGCAGGCATAGGTCGCTAGTTGGCAAAGCCCCAGAGTGCGCCCAAGGGGGTCATCAACGAATCGGCACAGTGGAAAGGAATCGCCCACGCCATCATCAATTCGGCTAGGTGGCTTGATTGGGACATACACCCTCGAGCTTTTCGTCGGTCGTTGACTTCAGCGCGGCGGTGGACGTCTCCCTATCGACCGAGGCTAGATCGCGGGTAACGCTCGTGCCAGCCCGCCATAAGTGCCATGCAACCCATAAATACCCGGGACATAGGGCTAGTAACGCGTAGCGCAGCGACTCCACCCCGAGTAGCGGCCGCAGGGCATCGCTCAGCGCTCCCACCGCCAACGGCCCCAGACCCAGACCGATCAAATTGGCAAATAGGTAAATAATGGCAATCGACATGGCGCGCATTCGCGGCGGTACCAACGTTTGGATCGTCGCAAACAATGGCCCCACGGTCAGACTGCTGACCACACTGCCGAGGCTCATCATCGCAAAGGCCAGATAATGATTGGGAGAGAGGTAAATGAAGGTCGAGAGCACTGCGTAAACGCAATACACGATCGCCATGCCCTTAAGTTGCACGCGCTCGTTGTTGGCCGCGCGGCGGGACGCCCACTCGCCGCCCGCGTACATACCCAACATTCCTCCCGCCCCATAGATCATCATGAACCACGTGCCCACTTCTCCCGTTTTGAGCCCATAACTGCGCGTGAAGAATGTCGGTGTCCATTGCGAAATCCCGCTGCTGAAGAAATACACGGCGGCGAAGCAGTAAAGCAAATGGCGGAATGTGGTGTTGGCCCACAGAATCGAGCACACCGCTTTTAGGCTAGTGGCAGGCTGCGACAACGCTTGAGTCGGGGACGGGGAAAGGGGGGTCCTCGAGGCGTCTACGGCTCTTTTCGCACGACGCGGTTCAATCAACGTGAAGCGTGCCAACGCCGCCGGCACCAACCCGATTAGACCCAGCATGATGAACGTCGCCCGCCAGCCGTACCATTCGTTCAACCAGCCGGCCATGAAATACCCGATCACGAAACTCAAGGTATTTCCTTGCATATAGATCGAGACCGCCCTGGGCCGCTCGGCGCGCGTGAAATAGTCGGCAATGAGCGAATGGGCCGGAGGAATGCACCCCGCCTCGCCGACTCCCACGCCGATGCGGATCAGCAGTAGTTGGACGAAACTGGCGGCGAATCCGCACAAGGCGACCATGACGCTCCACATGGCGGTGGTCAGCGAAATGATGGTTATCCGGTCGCCGCGATCGGCCCAGCGGGCGATGGGAATCCCCATGATGGAGTAAAACAGCGCAAAAGCGATGCCGCTCAGTAGGCCCAGTTGGGAGTCAGACAGGGAAAGATCAACCTTGATGTCCTGCAGGACGAGTCCCAGCGCCAACCCATCCACGCTGTTAAAGGCCAGGATGACCAGCAGGATGATGAGCATGTAGTTCTTGTAGATGACCGCCCTCACGACAGCAGCGCTTCGCGAAAGAACCGATGCACCACAGGCAGTGAAACTTCGGGCCGCTGCGCGCTCGCGTGATCATGTCCCTCAAGCCAGCGAATTTGCCAGCCCAAGACACGAAGCTCATCCTCGACAGATCGCAGGTTGTCGGCAAGTGGGCCTGACTGCGAGGCTTCCTGCGCACCGTCCTCCTCTCCCATGAAAACCAGCCTCGGTATGGTGAGCTTGGTGATTTCCCGCCGCTCCGGCCACGTGGCGAGGGGTGTGTAGAAAGCCAGTGTTGAGTTGAGAACCCCCGGATCGATGAATTTTGGCAGCGGCGGCGGATCTTTGATCATTTGGCGTGCGATGTCGATCATGAGCTGGAACGGCGCATTCAACGGCGGAAAGCCGCCGACCGCGAGCGCCGTCACGCGTTCCGTGCGGCAGGCCACTTGGACACCCATCGCGCCGCCAAAGCTGTAGCCGACCCAGCCAAAGTGATCGACGCCCACCGCATCCGCAATACAGCCGTATTCTTGCGCGGCGATGTCCGGCGTGTAGGCAAAGCCTTGCGGATGAGGGGTACGCCCCAAGCCACGAGGATAGTCGGCGACGATGAGAAAAAAATCTTGTCGCAGCAGGTCGATCCAAATATCGGTACGGGCATCATCATCCGCCGATCGTGTCGCATAGAAGTGCGGGCCCAAGAAAATCGCGGGACGGGCAGGATCTCCTTGCGTCTCAAAGTAGATCTCGGTGCCATCCGGGGCCGTTGCCGTTCGACTTTGACCTACGCTCATAGTCGGTCAAGTGAGTCTGAGACGGCCCGATCCGTCACAAAATGTCCTGCCCGCCACACACTAGAAATCCTTGGAGACCGACACGCCGAGAGTTCGAGGCTGAAGATAATGATAATCAAAGGGTATGTTGGACCCCAACCCTCCGTCCAATATTCCGCGCCGATCGAAGGCATTGCTCAGAACCACGTTCAGTGTCCATGAGTCGTACTTCGTGCCCGCGCGCAGATCGGTCTTGGCATATCCCGGGAAATATTCTCGCGGCGGGGTTGGATTAAAGACGCTTAGCCGATCGCCTACGTAGCTTACAACGCCGCCGACAAAGCCAGTGACGCCGCTCCACAGCGGGAATTGCTGCTCGAGAGAGAGATATCCGGACAACCGGGGGCTGTAGGGGAGGCGATCGCCTGCCGAGCCGACCGCGGAGATCCCGGGATAGCCCGGTGGTAACGGTTGCGTGAGCACGGCGTCATTCCATGCAACCCAGGTTGTGATTTTAAGTCCCTGAAGAGGTGTTGATTCAACCGACACTTCCACGCCCTGACTCTTGGCAGCTCCGGCGTTCCCGGTCCACGCAAATCCGCTCACCGGATTGGAAAGTTCTAGTTGGATGTCTTTCCAGTCGATGTAGTACACGGAAGCGTCGAATGACAACCGTCGATTCAAGGCATCACCTTTTACGCCGACTTCGTAGTTGTAAGTCTTATCCGGGCTGTATTCTGGCGGCACCCCAATAGCCGGGTTGGGTCCGCCGACCCTATAGCCCGAGGCGAGTCGCGCATAGATCATCAGATCGGTCGATACGTTGAACTGCGGTGTCACCAAGTAGGTGAAAGCGTTCGCGTGAGCATGATAAGTTGGCCCAACATTTGGCGAAGGAACACCCTCGAAAACGAGCACGTAGGGTCCTGAATCGGTTTCTTGGTTGGACTGCGTGATTCTACTTTCGCGTCCGCCGACCTGAACGTTGAATCTTGGCGCGACGTGGAAAGTCAGGTCGCTGAAGAGCGCGTATTCCTGAAATGTCGATGGCTGGTTAAAGGTGCCAAACAATCCCGCGATGGCTCCGGTGGTCGGATTTTCTGCGAGCAAATTGGAAACAGACGGGGAGCCATCTTCGTGTGTGTAAAATGAACCGAGCAACCAATCGATGCTCTTCGTCAGCGAACTCGCGGCACGAAACTCCTGGGTGAACTTTTTTGTGGTGACATCGCTGTAAAGCGGACTGCCCGCAACCCCAAATCCGTTGAATCCAGTGCCAGGGACCCCATTCTGCGTATAAGGGCCATATAGGTACGTATAATCAACCGTGCTCGTGTACCCGTTGATGTTGTACCCGGTCACTGAAGTGAAATCGACACCGCGGAGGTTGGCCTTCAACGTGGCGCTGTAGGCCTGCACTTTGGTGTCGTAGGCGCCGGCTCCCGGTATGTAGTTCTGCTGCAATTCGCCTAAGACGGGCCCAACATATCCATTGACCGGTCGGTCTTCGTCTGGTGAGCCATGAGCCTTGAATTCCTGAAGCAGCGCGCTGAGCTTTAGCGAAACGAGATCCGAAGGCCGCCATAGCACCGATACGTGTCCGCCATCGGCGTCATTCTTGTTTACGCCCTTGATCCCGAGAACAGGATTGTCGATATAGCCAGGCTCTATCCGTGTAAAGCCACTAGCACGGATCGCGAGGGAATCGCTCAATGGCACATTAATGGCGCCGCTGACACTATAGCCCAGGCTGTCACCATTGCGCACGCTGGTCAGGCCCGCCTGGAGGCGTCCGCTCTGTTGTTCCGTGGATGGATCCACCGTCACGTACTTGATCAAGCCACCGATGCTGCTGGCCCCGTAAAGGGTGCCTTGGGGACCCCGCAGCACTTCAACACGAGCTAAGTCATTGGGGTCGATGTCCGGGGGAACGTTCCCGCCGTATAGTGTCGAGGACCCGAATGGCACATCGTCGATCGTCACGCCGACGCTCGGATTGGCAAGCCCCGTGGTAATACCGCGAATGGACAGCAGTTGATAACCACCGGCCGAGGAGGTCGACACATTCAGTCCCGGAATGCTGCTGAAATAATCCTGAA
>Ga0182030_10020809_pt1 | contig 12344 bp, 14 predicted proteins | sample 812S3MmetaG_FD_121299 | JGI IMG/M metagenome (GOLD analysis project Ga0182030, IMG submission 121299) | Permafrost microbial communities from Stordalen Mire, Sweden - 812S3M metaG (Illumina Assembly) | ecosystem: Environmental > Terrestrial > Soil > Wetlands > Permafrost | place: Sweden...
CAGGGGCGGGTACGGCATCAATTGCATCTAATAGTATAATATCTGGAACTCCATTAGCCCCTACGTCGGTAAGCGCAGCAGTTTCTGGGGTCAGTCAGCATGCTACGGTGAGTTTTTCTCCGCCCTCCTCGAATAATGGCTATGCCATAACCGGTTATACGGCGACTTCGTCTCCCGGCGGAATAACGGGGACTTGTGCAGGGGTAGCGTGTTCTCCTATAACTGTTCCCTCATTGGTTAACGGCACATCATATACGTTCAGCGTGACGGCGACCAATAGTAATGGAATAAGTCTGGCATCGGCAGCATCAAACAGCGTAATACCATATGGACCGCCTTTGCCGCCGACAACGGTAACCGCAGTAGGCGGGAATACCCAGGCTACAGTGACTTTCAGCGGGGCCTCGGCCAACGGCAGCCCGATCACTTTGTATACGGTGACACCGACACCGGCCACTAATCCCGCCACATTTACAGGAACATCGAGTCCGATTTTGGTCACCGGATTGACCAACGGAACCCCGTATACATTTACGGTAACAGCGTCCAACGCTGCCGGGCCGGGGGCAGCATCATCCCCGTCTAATAGCGTAACGCCAAGTTCCCAACCGGGACCAACAGGTTTAAAGGCAACGATCTTGGCTGCCAGGATAGGCGGGCATATCATTGAAGGGGGAGTTTCTTTGACCTGGGTGCAATCAACCGCATCAAGTATTGTTCAGAATAAGATCTATCGTTCAGTCAACTCAGGTTCGTATTCATTGCTGGCTACGATCAATGCATCGACTTTGTATAAAGATACAAACATGACAAAAGGTAATACATATAGTTACAATGTTACCGCCTATATTTCCAGCGGTGCTGAAACACTCTCTTCAAATTCAGTGTCAGTGAATTACTGATCCCCATCGAACAAGTTCGGATCTAAAAAAACGAGATTTTGCTTGTCGTGCCTGGTGAAAAGCGACAGAATGTTCATATATTATGAGACGATATATGTTCATTATTTTGGCCGGGATGTTATATTTTCTTGGCATCACCACTTGTTGTGCGGATAACGAGCCGATCTTACCTTCTGATGATTCGCATATGGATGCCGTGAACCGGGCATTGGATAAGGCGGAGTTCTCACATCATAATCAGGTGACGGTCGCTTCTCCCGACGTCATGGCTAAGGCTAATGAGCTCCAGTTCAGTTCTGAAACGTACTGGGCCAAGTATGATGAGCCTAAGAACTGGTCCCAAAAAGGGGTCATGTCGGGATATAATGCCCAATATGCTCACCGGATATCCACTGACCCCAAGGCAATTGTCAATATGTACAGCCTGCAGGCCCAATGGGCTGAAGGAAAATTCAAGCAGGCTGCTTACGTAGGACCTTCGGGTATAAAAGACAGGACCTTTGACCTTAGGGGAGTTCTCGGAAAAGATTTCTATCCGGCTTCTTATCTGAGGGTTACAGGGTACCTTGGTTACGGGTATAGATATTTGAAAGATAATTCTGAAGGCTTGGATCCTGTTATCGACGGTTTTACATTGTTCGGATATAAAAGATATTCACATTATAATTACATACCTTTGGGTGCGGATTTTGTCTATCAGACTGACCGTAATTATAGTTTAGAGAGCAATTTTGAATATGATTATATGTTCAACGGTTGGCAGGTGAGTAAATTAGGTGTTGTTCCGGGGTATAATACGCTTGTTGTTGACCAACGAAGCGGGTACGGGCTCAGGGCTTCTTTAAGGTTGAATCTGTATTTTAAATATTGTACCGCTTTTGCGGAAAGTTTTTACCGGCTTTGGGATATAGCCCGGTCCAATACCAAGCCTGATCCGACCGATCCCACCGCGCAGGGTTTGAATGAACCAAAGAACAATACCCAGGAGTTTGGGTTCCGTTTAGGCCTGCAGGTTTAGAAAAATTTGACTTGCCCGAAAGTATGTGTTAAACTTTAAACATCATGAAGACATTAATGATTCAAAAACACTACGTACCCTGCACTATGCTTTCTGCCTCTTGGAGAAAGCCGACGGGGGAAGGTGTGTGTTGAATCGTTAATTAAATAATTTTAGCAATAACATTCAAGCCACCGGCCCTTAAAAGACCGGTGGCTTTTTTTATGGAAAAATAATTCCCTCCCCCTGGTGGGGAGGGTTAGGGAGGGGGTGATAAAAATGGAGAACAATGTTCTGATCAAGGAACAACAGGCTTTAGGTACGGATCAATTGCTCAAGCTGACGGCCTTGGTTTATTTAAAAGAGGCCCTGGAAGCTCAGGAGTATGAGATTTGCCAAGAGCTCACTGATACCGCCAAAAAATTAGGGATAGACCCGGGCGAGATCAGTGCCGTGATCGCGGATCATTTGAATACAAATAATCCGGGTAGGCAAAAGGCAAAACGTTTGCGTTTTATTTAAAGGAGACAAAAATGTATGTCTTATGTCTATGACGATCACGAAATGCCCCAGATGCGGGGCACATAAAAAGGACAGTCTGTTTTTACTATAGGCTGTCCTTTTTATTTGTGGTATATTAATTCTTTTTAGGAGATCTTATGGGCTTTCAATTCAAATACATGAACATCATCAATCCCGATACCGTTGAGGGGGCAGCTGTTTATGCCCTTGTCCTGCTTATTTGCGCGGTGCTTATCAATCGCATGCTGCGTTTGGCCGTTGAACGCGCCCTTGCCCGCGGCTCGCGCGTGCATATTGACCGGACCAGGGTCAAGTTCATATCCCAGTTAGCCCAGATCATCGTCTATATCGTCACATTCTTTGTTTATGCCCATCTGATCCCGGCCTTATCAAATCTTGGTAATGCGGGGCTGGCCAGCGTTGGGGTGCTATCGGTCGTTGCGGGATTGGCAGCACAAAATACCCTGGGTAATCTCATTGCAGGGATCTCTTTGCTGCTTTATCGTCCCTTCAATGTGGGAGATCGTCTCCAGGTGTCAGCGCCGACCGGTCTGGAAACCGGTGAGATCGAGAGCTTGAACCTTGGTTATACCATTATCAAGACCGATGACGACCGCCGGGTGGTGGTCCCCAACAGCATCATGGCAAGCCAGACCACGATCAATTTGACAAGGGATAATTCACGGGCGCTTTGTTCGGTCCCTGTGGTCATAAGCCTTGATTCCGATCTTGATAGGGCGCGAGCTATCCTTCTTGAGATCGCCGCTGGTAATCCTAAAATTAAAAAGATAGGCGGCTGTCCGGTGACCCGTTTGGATGGCGGGGGTGTTGAGCTTACCTTAAGCGTTTGGTGTGCGGATAGTCTTGTTGCCGGTGACTTGAAATGTGATCTGCTGGAAGCGATCTTTAGGCGTTTTCCTGCAGGAGCGGTCAAGTTCGCTGCCCTTGAGAAAATGATAGTTGTTAAGGGTTAAGCAAATTTTGATTTTTCAATGGCTTTTAGGAATGCTTCTTCTTTAGTTACCTTCTTTGCTTTCACCAATTCCATCAAAGAATCATCCATCAGGATCATGCCCAACCCACGATTGGTCTGGATCTCGCTGGTCAAGCGCATCGTTTCACCGCTTTGGATGATATTACCCAGCGCTTGATTGCGGATGAGGACCTCATAGGCAGCCCAGCGTCGGGTCTTATCAGCACTGGGCAATAGCTGCTGGGCAACGATCGCTTTGAGATTATTGGCCAATATGGTACGGATCTGATTCTTACGATTGGGCGGGAAGGCATCGATGATGCGGTCGATGGTCTTGGCCGCGGAATTGGTGTGCAATGTCCCAAAGACCAGGATCCCCATTTCACTGGCAGTGAGGGCCAGTTCGATGGTTTCTTTATCGCGCATTTCACCGACAAGGATGATGTTGGTGTCGCTTTTGATGGAGGTGCGAAGACCGCTGGCAAAGGTAAGCGTATCCCGGCCGACCTCTCGATGAGAGATTAGGGATTTTTTATTGGTATGGGTGAATTCGACCGGCTCTTCGATAGTGATGATCTTTTGGGCGAAATTAACATTGATATAATCGATGATGGCCGCCAGGGTCGTGGATTTACCGCTGCCTGTCGGTCCTGTGACCAGCACCAATCCTGAGCGCCATTTGGCGAAATCCTTGATACGGGGCGGCAGGTCCAGTTCTTCGAGCGAACGGATCTTGGAGGGGATCAAACGAAAAACGGCTCCAAGACCAAAGAAATGCCTGAAATAATTGGCCCTGAATCGTCCCTTCTCTCCAAAAGTATAGGCAAAATCCAGGTCACCGCGAGCGGCAAATTCCTGCCAGTCTTCCCTGAGCGGGATAGGTGAAAGCAAGGCGATCAATTTTTCACGGGTAAGTGTCTCGTTACCCGCTTCCACCAATTGGCCATTGATACGGATCTTGGGCTTTTGTCCTTCTTCAAGGTGAAGGTCCGAGCCGTTCTGTTTGATCAAGGTATCAAATAGTTGATCGATCTCATGTGACATAGGAAAATTTACCTGGTTTTATTTCTGACTTAAGTATTGTAAGATCGCCCAGACCTTATCGAAGTCATCACCGGTGATCATACGGATGACATCAATGGTCAGTTCTGCGTTGGGTTTCATGCGTATATCTGTAGAAGAAGCTTCCTCCAAAAGGCCTATCTTGGCAAGTTCGTAGATAACAGCCTCTCGATTGGAAACAGCTTCCAGGAATTTGATCTTTGAAACGGTCTTATTGGCGATCGATTGCAGCATGGTCGCCGCATTGGTGGCCCTCTCGCTGGCTTCTTCTTTTGTTATAATTTCTTTTTTGGCCAGGTTCTCTAGCGAGGTGTCCATCAGGATCATGCCGCTGGACTTACTGGTGATGATAGCATTGTTGATCTGGGTCATTTTGTTGGCACGGATCAGATTGGCTACAGGAGGGGTTACGAGCAAGACCTCATAGGCCGGGACCATCCCTTTCCCGTCCTTTCGGGGCACCAATTGCTGACATATGACCCCGCGCAGCGATTCGGAGATCATATTACGGACGATCGATTGTTCTTCGGCAGGGAATGAGTCGATGAGGCATGAGATCGTCTGGACAGCATTGACGGTATTCATGGTGCCGAAGACCAGGTGACCGGTTTCGGCGGCACTTACGGCCAATTGGATGCTGTTGAGGTCCCTCAACTCACTGACAACCAGGATATCCGGGTCTTCGCGCAGCGCCGCTCGCAGGGCATTGCCCTGAGAAAGCGTGTGGATATTGATCTCACGTTGGGTGATCTGGCAATGTTTGGGCTCATAAACGATCTCAATAGGTTCTTCTATGGTGATGATATGGTCATGGCGGTTCTGGTTGAGCATTTCGACCAGTATCGCCAAGGTAGTGGTCTTACCGCAGCCCGCCGGACCGGAGATCAATACCATGCCCTGCGCCCATTTGGTGAGGGTTGAGCAGGAGGCGGGCATTCCGGATTCTTCAAATTTGGGGATCTCAAGGGGGATGACCCGTGCGGTCAAGTCCCAGCCGTTACGTTGTTTGATGATGGCGACACGATAGCGGCCGTAACCATTGATCGTGTGCACGTATTCGGCATCCCCGTATTTCTCAAAGAGGTCCAATAGGTCCTTAGGCAAGGCAGCACTGATCAGATTGTTGATCTGCTCTGCATCAAGGACCTCGGTGGTGATGATCTTAAGCCTGCCGAATTGCCGGAAAATGATAGGTTTTAAGGCGCCTAGATGCACGTCGCTGGCATTTTCTTTGCGCGCGAAGACCAGGATCTCGTTCAATGAACTATGGACACCGACCTGAGAGGGGATTGCCATCTCAGTTTTGCCGCGGCCGGAATTTCCGGTAAAATGGACCGGGAGGCCGACGGGATCTTCTTCAATGGGAGTATGCGGTGACATGATTTTGTATTATAAGAAGTCTGCCCAAGAGAAACAAGAAAATAAATAACTTTAGTATGGACAAGCCTACCATTGTGCTAAAATACAAATGTAATTAAATCAAACATCAATCTACTTGTCTTAGGGCAGACACGTTACTCCATATATCCGCCACCGAAGGACAATAGTATAAACAGGAGGAAGAAATGTTCTTACGATTATTACCTATTTTTATTTTGGCGATTGTTTTCAGCGGTTGCGCATCATCCCAGCTAAAGACTCAAAATGAACAATTATCTTCACGTGTCACCGAGCTTGAGAAAAATCAACAAGCCAAGGATGCGGAGATCGTGGACCTGCAATATCAGGTCAAAGACCTTTCCAGTAAAGTGGAAGGCGCCAAACCTGTTGAAGGTGACCAGACCTCTCAGGATGCCCAGGCCCCTTCAAGTACAGCGGACCAAGCTGAGTCAGTTTCAGCAGTATCTGATAATACACAGATCATCCGTGTCAAGGCCAGCCCTGAAAAGATCCAAAGAGCGCTCAAGGCAGCCGGTGTGTATACAGGTCGGGTGGATGGCAAGATCGGCGCGGGGACTAAGGAAGCGATCATCGAATTCCAGAAAAGCCACGGCCTGAAAGCTGACGGTGTGTTAGGCAGAAAGACATGGGAAGAGTTGAAAGTCTATTTAAAATAAGTTTATATCATATGATTATTAAAAAAGGGACACTTTAAAGTGTCCCTTTTTTATTGTTAACGTGATATAAAAAGCTGTGTTACAATACGTTTTTTAAACTTACCGTTTTGGTCCTTAGAAAGGGAATATCCATGAAGATCACAGAGCAATCCGAGAATCTTCGGTCTCATCTGGCCCAGCATGCGAAAGATTTTAAATTATCCTGGATACAATTAGGCCAGGGGCTTTATAGCGTTTGGCGGGATAAGTTGTATCAATCCTGGGAATTTGAGAAATTCGAGGATTATGTGGTCCGGGAATTGGGTCTCAAGAAACCCCTGGCCCTGAAATTGGTGAAGACATACTTTTTTGTCGAGCAGGATGAGCCGGTTTATTTAAAGAAGGAATTCGCCGAGGCCAGAAAAACAGCCATTATCCCCGGTTATGAAAGTCTCGATGTATTGCGATTGGCCCGGAGCCGCAAGGAATTGACACGCGAGGACTACACCAAACTGCGCAAAGATATCTTTGAAAAAGGCAAGGAGGCTTCGCTGGTCAGGAAGGACCTGACGACGATCATCAAAGAACGCAAGAAGATCGACCCTGAGCAGGCGCGCGAGGCGCGTCATGAACAAAGTGTGCGCCGTCTGGTGGCGGCCTTAAAAAGCTTCAAGAAGGACATGGAGACCTTGAAATTAGCCGAGCCTGATATCATTGAAGATGCCGAAGAACTGCTCAAGCAACTAGAAGGCCGTTTCTCTAATGACCCCCAAGCACATTGATCTAGACCTGATATCCGAAGAACAGTTGCTTGCGACGCGCATCATGGACCTCCCCATTGCCATCGAAGGCACCTGGCTGGAGGAATGCGTTAAAGAACTATATGCCGAGATTGATAATAAGGGACTGGTCTTTCATCCTGAGTGTTATCTGGCGGATGAATGGTTGACCCCCGAGGGTGAGGTGGCGATAGGCATACCTTTTTATCTGGCCGATCCGGTACTGATCAAACTTGAGCGCCGCATGATGCTGGAAGCCGAGGGAGAAGGTAAGCTCTGGTGCATGCAGCTGTTGCGCCATGAAGCGGGTCATGCATTTTCCTATGCGTATAATCTGCATAAGAAGCGCGAGTGGCAAAAAGTTTTTGGTTCCTCCAAAGAAGAGTACGGAAGCACGTATAGATTCAAGCCGTATAGTAAAAGTTATGTGAGGCACCTTGACGGGTTCTACGCCCAGTATCACCCCGATGAGGATTTTGTCGAGACCTTCGCGGTTTGGCTGACCCCGGATTCTGATTGGCAAAATAAATATCAGGGCTGGAAAGCGTTGGAAAAATTACAATTTGTCGACAAGCTCATGTCCTCGATCAAAGGGGTCAAACCCCTGAAGGCCAAGGGGAAAAAACTTTGGCATCATCAAAACTTAAGCATTACCCTCCAGAAGTATTACAAAAAGAAATACCAGCATGAAAAAGAAGAGCTCCCGGACTTCCACGATGTGCAATTGCGCAAGATATTCACGGCATTGACGGACGAGGAATGGTGGGCCTTTAAAAAAGACCGTCGCAGGACCAAGGCGGGTTCCGCTGCTTCTAAGGCATCCAGGAAAGGCGAGGATCCCTTACTTTCGAAAAGACAGATATACTTCCCATGGCAGGATGAGGTCCTGACGGCAGAAGAACTTATCAGGAAGCATTCCAAGAATATTTTAAATAGTATTGACCGATGCACCGGAGAGCGTAAATATATAATCAGTGATCTATTGAGGAACATAGCTTTAAGGGCCAAGCAGCTGCATATGATCGTATCCCAGCCGCAGGCAGTGGCCTTGATGCAATTATCGGTTTATGTGACAAGTCTGACGATGAATTATGTTCATACAGGTTGTTTGCGCGCAACGAGGGCCAGGACATGAGCAAGGCCGTTAATCTAATAATATTTAAGGAAACGGCACCTCTCTTGTATCATTTGGAAAGAAAAAGTTAAATGGCGAAGAAACTTAAAGTGCTGATGCTTTTTTACAGTCCATATCAGAAACCGCGAGGCTATGATTACAAGGAAGAATTTGCCGATCCTGATAATATGTATACCGAGAAGGACGTCAGCCAAGCCCTTTTGAACTTGGGACATGAAGTATCCTTGCTGGGTATTTATAATGACATCACCCCTTTGTTCGACCAGATCAAGGAGAACCGGCCGGATATCATTTTTAATATGATGGAGATCTTCAATGACCAGACCCAATTGGAAAAGAATATGGCCGCCCTCCTGGAGATCCTGGACATCCCTTACACAGGGGCTTCTTCAGGGAATATGTTTGTCTGCAATAATAAGGCCCTGAGCAAGAAGATATTCACCTTCCATCATATCAAGGTTTCCCATTTCCATACATATTACCGCCAAAAGCGCGTGGGGGTTGTTTCCAAGTTGAAATTACCGGCGGTGATCAAGCCGTTGTGCGAAGAAGCTTCGCGCGGGATATCACAGGCATCTATCGTCGATAATCCGGAAAGTTTTGTCGAAAGGATCAAGTTCATCCATGAGAACATGCAGATGGATGCCATTGCCGAAGAATACATTGAGGGCCGCGAATTGTACGCGGGCGTGCTGGGCTACAAGCAGATCACGGTGCTACCGCCCCGTGAGATGATCTTTGGTGATCTTCCTGAAGGAGAACCGCGGATCGCTACCTATAAAGCTAAATGGGATGATGCGTACCGTAAAAAATGGGGGATCAAAAGCACGGCAGCGGCCAAATTACCGGATGGCTGGCAGGAGAACATCGATGATGTCTGCCGTCGGGCCTATAGGGCATTGGACATGGATAGCTATGTTCGTTTTGATATCCGTGTGACCCCTTCGGGTGAGGTTTATATCATTGAACCCAATGCCAATCCCTGTATCGCCAAGATCGATGAAGTAGCTCAAGCAGCAGCGAAAGCAGGAATAAATTATGAAGAATTGATCCAGAAAATATTGGACCTTGGTTTGCTTCGACATGAACGTTTAAATAAGAAATGAGTGTGTTATGAAACTGACAAAATCGCTGGTAGTCCTGGATCTGGAAACTACCGGTGTTTGGATCGAAAAAGACAGGATCATCGAGATCGGGATGGTCAAGGTGACACCCGACGGAAAACAAGAGACCTATTCGACCAGGGTCAATCCCTGCATGCCTATCCCTGCCGTGGTGACTGAATTGACGGGGATCACGGATGCCGATGTCAAGGATGCACCGGCCTTTGGCACCATTGCCGGCAAGGTGATGGCTTTCCTTGATGGGGCGGACTTAGGGGGGTTTAATGTCGAACGTTTCGACCTGCCTTTATTGGCCAGGGAATTTGCCGATGCCGGGTTAAGGTTCGATTACGCTAACCGTACGGTCTATGATGCTCAAAAGGTCTATCATCTGCATGAACGCCGGGACCTGTTCGCGGCCTTTGCCTTTTATTGCCATCAGGAGCTTAAAGATGCTCATTCTGCGACCGCTGATGCCCAGGCAACCCTGGCCATCCTTGAAGAACAGTTGAAACGTTATGCAGCACCCCGGGAGGATATAGAAGGTTTGAAGGATTTCGATTACAAACAAACGAGCGAATACTTTGACAATGAACGTAAATTCCGATGGTGGAACGGTGATCTGTATATGACCTTCGGTAAATATGCCAAAAAAGAACCGTTAAAGGCCATTGCCAAGAAAGACCCTCAATATTTGGAGTGGGTCCTGGATAAGGATTTTTCCGATGAAGTGAAGACTATGATCCAGGGCGTGCTCAATGGTCAGCACCCTAAACAGGCCCTCATCCCGGGCACTCACAGTAGTTCGTAAATCTTTTGAAAAAATTTTATTTTCTATGTTAGAATAAAAAATTAAATACAGGTATATAGATTGGAACGGGAAGATCGATGATGAACTCATTCAAGAACACATGGTGGATATTCCTTTTGATACTGGCTGGCGGGGTCATTTTATTCATGAGCTTGCGTTCCGCCCCACCGCAGAGCGATCAAGGGGTTGTGCTGAATGATATTTTCCATCACGATCCGGTGCCGCCCATGGCCATTGTGACAAGCCCTGTGGACGGTCATGAAACCGGTTTCACCATCCAGGTGTATTCTTTTCAGGACAAGAACAGGGCTGAGACTGCCCTACAGTCCTTGAAGAATAATGGGTATCAGGCATTCTTGATCATGAGCGATCTTGGGACGAAAGGGATCTGGTACCGGGTGCGTATCGGCGGGATCGCGGATGCTGCAGCGGCGCATAAAATGCTCGAAGATATCCGTAAGAACTATAACAGTGGTTTTATCCTTAAACCCTGATCTTAAGACGAACCAACAGTGGCAGGACAAGTAATAGGGAATATTATGAAAATACTAGTGGTTGATGATTCATTGCTGGACCGAAAACTTCTTATCCGTGTTCTGATGAAATCAGGGGTCTCTCAGGAGATCCTTCAAGCCGAGGACGGCGAGCAGGCGATGGAAGTGCTTGCTAATAATTACATGGATATTTGCCTGATCTTGTTGGATTGGCAGATGCCTAAAGTATCCGGGATCGAATTGATGGCCGGTATTGTCAAGATCCCGGAATTGTCCAAGATCCCCATCATCATGGTCACTGCTTCGGGCTCTGATGAGAACAAACGGACGGCCCATCAGGTCAATCCCAACTTGGGCGGCTATCTGGTCAAGCCGTATAAACCCGAAGAGCTTTTAACTGCCATAAAGCCGTTTTTGCGTTAATCGAGGAGCTGCTGTGCCTGAGGGGAAGCCTGATCCATTAAATATAAAAATGTTGAAGGAAGTCATCCGGCAGGAAAGCGCCAGGATGAACCTGCGCTCGTATTCAGGAGAGGGAGAGACCTTATTCACCTTGGCTTTGGCGCTGACGGCGGCCGTGAAGAAGATCTTTTATGAAAAGTCAGAAATGACATTTTCCGCCGAACCAAAGCTGGAGAAAAAGCCTGTTACCCAGTTCGTTCAGAAGATGCGTGTCGATGCAATGGAGAAGTTCAATTCCACCACCATTTTCTCGGCTGTTGAGTTCATGTCAACCAAAGAAGGTTCGAATAAACCTGAATGTTTCATCACCCTCATCGTCTATTTAGAAAAGCATTTCTTGCCTGAATTCCTGCGCTTATTGCAATATCCTTATATTGAGTCTGATGAAGAGGCAGAGCTTAAGGACGGTTGCGGTACTCTCGCCAATCTGATCGCAGGGCAATACAAAAGAGAGATGGCTCAGTTGGGTTATAAAGACCTGATGATGTCGCATTTTCAAAGCTATGTCAATACAGCCCCTGACGGGATCGAGATCCCCAAGGGATTGACTGAGAAATTTGAGCTTAGTTTTGAAGTTGAGGGGACCAAACGATTGGTCGTTGAACTTGTGAGCACGGCCATGCTTCCTAAATGGCAGGCTTTGGATAATTCTCCGAATAAAAAGATCCTGGTCATTGATGATGACCCTACCTTGATCGCGGTCATTGAGCCCTTTTTAAAATCCCATAATTTCGATGTGATGGTAGCCAGTGACGGAGAAGAGGGGATCAAGAAAATGAAGTGGGGGCCTGACCTGATCGTCCTTGATGTGATGATGCCTAATATGGATGGATATGAATTTATCGTGGCGAAGAAAAAAGTTGAGATCTCCAAGGAAATACCTGTTATTGTATTGACGGCAAGAGAAGGCATGGCTGATGTTTTTAAAGTTGAAGGCGCCAGGGAATATCTGCTGAAACCACTGCAACCGGCAACACTGCTCAAAAGTATCCAAAGATGTATTTGACCCTTTGATGGCCCAGACCGACCGCTCTGGCCTAACATCGTGAACAAGAAAGATGGGGAGAG
>Ga0182030_10020810_pt1 | contig 12344 bp, 14 predicted proteins | sample 812S3MmetaG_FD_121299 | JGI IMG/M metagenome (GOLD analysis project Ga0182030, IMG submission 121299) | Permafrost microbial communities from Stordalen Mire, Sweden - 812S3M metaG (Illumina Assembly) | ecosystem: Environmental > Terrestrial > Soil > Wetlands > Permafrost | place: Sweden...
CGAAGCGATCCTTCGAGAACTGCGCGCCATCAGCCAGGAGGTCCTCCTGAATTCAGCGGAAAGTGTCCGCCGAAAACCCAGATCCAAAACATCCTAAACCTGCCTTATCTTAGTGCCATTCTTAGCTGACCCCTACTTCCTGACCCCTATTTTCTCTTGCGATAAAGGATCATTGTTATTTCAACACCCCCCTTTTGATAAGATGCATTGAATAATAAATGACACCAATTTGTATTACCCAAGCAATATCACCAATAGGCCATGAATCTTTGATTGCGGCAAACCAACCACCGCTAAAACCGTCATATATGGCAAGCGCTACATCAACTGCGAGTACCGCCGCGAAACAGTAGATAGCTGTTCTTTTTAAACGGACTAACATGACCGCCCCGAATATAGCTATGGATGACCATATAAATATTTGCATTAAGTGGCTTGCAGAGAGGATCTCTCCCATTCGTTCTCCCTGCATATTCTTCCATTCTTGACGGGGTATGACAAACCGTGCCAAGACTAATAGTAGAGTCAATAATCCAAAATATGTGAAATACAAAACGCAAATGACCCAGACGATTGCAGGGCGTTTATTCTGACTCGACGGTTGGTTCAGCATCTCAGATAAATCGAGTAGATGTGCAAGTGGCGTCCATTCTGAGCCCCATGAATGACGAGCCAGATCATTGATGGCTAACCGGTTTGAGATAAGTCTCTTCTTCAAATCCTCTTCGGAGTATGGCCCTTCCTCCTTTCCATTTCTGGTGACGAATATCATAAACTCGTTTTTCTTGATGTTCTCCATCCACAGCATAGCTGCAAGCCAAATTCTCCTTCACCACCTGCACCCCCATCAACAGGCTGCCACTTACTTAAGGAACCGCCGATTAATGGTTGTCGCGCCCCTTCAGGGCTTAGCCCGTAGGGGTCGGTTACCCAGCAAGGGCTGCGCTCGTTCCTCGCTCCCGGCTCGCCCACCCGCCAACCCCCGCTAATCCCTTCCTCCTCCTCGCTGGGCTGGCTTGGGACGGGCCTTTGGCCCTTAACCTCAGGGCGCCATTCGGGTCAGGGGACAATGCTGCCCCCGGGGTCGGTAGCGCCGCTTTCAGGGCGCTGGCGTGGATTGGAACGGGAACCTGGGGTTGCGCTTCGCTTCACCCCAGGCTTTCTCCGGCGGCTCTTTCAGAGCCGGGAGATGGACGACATGGACCACATGGAAGGTTGTCTTTGGCCGCACTTTCGGAGCTGGGCTGCGTTGGAATCCGTCGGAAGTACAAATAAGTCAGCGCTTATGGCTGTTCGCCCCGGTGTGCGAGAAGCCCTCCATCGCCGGCTTCAAATCCAGCCCCGGGGCCGCCGCGGGGGCCATTCGGGACCGTATTTAAGAGCTTTGATTATTTCATCCATGAGCATGCGCAGGAGGCGTTCGAGGATGAGAGGGAGATCATACATACGGGCAATGCGCTGATTGGAAAGGAAGAGAAGGAGACCTTTTCCGATGGGACAGTAACCTGGGTGACCACTACCAAAATGCCGCTGCATGACGCGACCGGCAAGATTATCGGCACGTGCGGCATTTCGCGGGACATTACCGAACGCAAGAAGGCTGAAGAGCGGATGGAATTGCAAAGCGCGGCTCTTGAAGCGACGGCAAACGCGATATTCATCACCGACGCGCGGGGAGTGATCGAGTGGGCCAATGCGGCATTTACCACCTGCACCGGTTATAGTGCCGCGGAAGTGATCGGCAAGACGCCGAAAGTGCTGACGTCGGGCGAACATGATGAGACGTTTTATAAGAACCTCCGGAAAACGATTACCTCGGGAAAAGTGTGGGAAGGGGAAGTAATCGACGAGCGGAAAGACGGCAGGCTCTTTACCGGGGAAATGACCATAACGCCGATGAAGGATACCTGGGCGGCGAGGAATCCTGACTTCAAGGCGGGCACTTATGTGATGGTGACCGTGGCGGATACCGGCGCCGGCATACCGGCGAAGATCAGGGACCGGATATTCGAGCCATTCTTCACGACGAAGGAAATCGGCAAAGGAACAGGGCTGGGACTATCGACAACGATGGCCATCATCAAAAGTCATGGCGGCTTTATCAACCTATATAGTGTATTGTCTCGCAAATAGGTTTCAAAGATTCTGCCGCCCCTGCCGGGGCTTTGCCCGTTATGGCGTGATACCGGGGGCTCACGCCCCCGGCTAATTTCGGGCAGTCCCTCCGGGACTCATGTCTTCGGAGTATGAAAGTCATTTCTGATACACAACAATAGTGAGGTGGGCAAGGGAACCAACTTCAAGGTATACCTGCCGGCCAGCCCGGCAGAGGAAGGCGCCGCGACCAAGGCTGGCACGAAGACTCAACCGCCCCGCGGCAACGGAGAACTGCTGCTGGTGGTGGATGATGATGAAAGCATCCGTGCAATCGCAAAAAAGACGCTGGAGCGATTTGGCTATCGGGTAGTGATCGCAGGCAACGGCGCGGAAGCCGTCGCGGTATACGCAAAACGCAGCGAGGAGATTGCCCTGGTGCTTACAGACATGGAGATGCCGGTGATGGATGGAATAGCCACGCTGATCGCGCTGAAGGCCATCAATCCCGAAATAAAGGGGGGAGAGGACATAAGCAAGGATCTACGCTGGCTGCGGAAATTTTCAGAGTTTGCGGCGCAGATGGCCGCAGATTTTTGCGGAGATGCACAATGGTGGGGGCGCCGTGTGTTGAAGCGTTCGGATGAATGCCTTACCATTATCAATTACTTAGGCAGCAAGAATTGGTTACTTGCGGATAAATTGGAATGAAAACTCCCTTCCCGCCCACCTGCCGGGAACCAAATGAAAGGTTCCAGAGGGAGGGAGAAATTCCCGCCACCGGGACTTTGTCACCACATGGTGGAGGCTTCGGCGAGGGCTTTCCACGCGACGGTGGCGACCCATTCTTCGGCGTCGATCCGCTTGTCGCTGGCGAAAACCTTGACCGGGCATCGCACGAAGAAGCCAAACAGTTTCACGGCATCGGCGATCCAATGCACGTCGGCGACGAGCGCAATGGCCTCGAACGCTGTGAGATGCCTCAAACCAAGCTTGGCGTCATCCCATATCGCGCCGGCGGTAAATCCGGCGAAATCCTTGTCGAGCTGGTAGAGCAGACGAACCTTTTTTTGCGTTTTTAGCTTTGCCTCGATGGCAGGGATTAGCACTTTCTCGTAGTCGTCCGCGGTTACTTTGCCGTGGGCAATTGCGATGACGAGGTTTTCCGGGGTTCCAACATTTATTTCGATCATAGGGTCTCCGTTCTCTAATCGTTGCCGGAGGATAAACCCGCCGTTGGAATTTTGCCATCACCGAAGTTTGTCGCGCCCCTTCAGGGCTTAGCCCGTCGGGCTGTTAACCCAGGGCGTTGCCGGCTCGCCCGCCCTCCAACCCCCGCTAATCCCCTCCGCCTCCTCGCTGGGCTGGCTTGGGACGGGCCTTTGGCCCTTAGATGCGATTGCATTAATCAGCGCTTCCTTAGGACGAGATCGCAATCAGTGCCCAGATTACAAAGTAATAGGGAACAGAAGGCGCGGCAGCGGCAGGGTCGGGATTCATTGTTAATGCGAAGAGTCCGGTTTCGCTGGATTGAATAAAGCTGAAAATGGCGGCGACCATCGTGGATTTCCCCCCTTAAGTCACGGGTCGTCTTTGCGGCCGTAGCGCCGGTTGGGTGATTTTCTCTTTCAGAGGAGATTGCCTCACGCAAAGCCCGCAAAGGTCGCGAAGGAAATCGGAGCGAACTGTTCCTGAAGAGGCGCGAGTCAATGCCGTTTCGGGCATATTTTCTGTTTTTTGGCGGATGGCCGAGGGAACGGCTGGAAAAACGAACAGGTGAACTGATTTTCGCGTCCCTGCTAGCTACTCAGGGAATTGCCTATGGCGCATCAGGGCGTTCTCCCCATTGTTTAAACACGCGGCACCGGATAGGGTGACATCTGTTTCGAGCGAAAGAGGCGCTCCATGAACACGATCCAACCCGACCCGCCGCTCCACCCAGGATTGTCCAGCCGTCATCGGAATCGATGGCAAATGCGCGAGATGCAGGGAGTCGATCTTACGGAATTGCGGAGTCTGGCCGAGGAGCCGGAACGGACGACCCAATTAGAAGGAGGCGAGCCTATGCATCCCATGAAAGCCTGCGACTTGCCGCTTTCAGAACAAGGCACGGAGCAAAGCCCGGAGCAGAACGCGGCGGTGGAGGATGCGGCGCTGATGCGGGCAATCGCCAACCGGGACCCGGAGGCGCTTGCGGCGCTGTATGACCGTTATAGCGGCATCCTGAAGGCGCTGGTGATCCGGGTGATCCATGACGAGGCGGAGGCGGACGATCTGTTGCAGGAGATCTTTATGCAGATCTGGCGGCAGGCGAAGAATTACTCGCAGAAGAAGGGGCAGGCGCTGGGGTGGATAGTGACGCTGACGCGGCGGCGGGCGATTGACCGGCTGCGCAAGCGGCAGGCGTACCATCGGGTGACGGAGCGGCTGGAGCTGGAGGTGGAGCACCAGCCGGATGCGTGGATCCATAACCGCATCGACGATGACATCCTGCAGGATGATCTGCGGCAGTTCCTGCGGCGGCGAATCGAGGCGCTGCCGGCGCTGCAGCGGGAGGCGATCGATCTGGCGTTTTTCAAGGGGATGAGCCAGCGGGAGATCGCGGTTTTTACGAATACACCGCTGGGGACGATCAAGACGCGGCTGGAGCTGGGGCTGCGGAAGCTGTATGACTCGGTGAGAGGGTTGCGGGATAAGATTTAGGGGGGAGCGGGGGGCGTTACGGCTTCGCCGCAACCAAATGCGGATTTCGGAATGCGGAATGCGGAATGATGATATTTGCCGCCTTCGGCGAATTGGTGAAAGAATGTGCGCATGGGCGCGGATACTTTCAGCTTTTGCAGTGTAAAAGGGCCGAGGAGGGCTGGAAAGGAGCGGGAAATGTTTGCCGGGCCCCCTTACCCGGCCCCGCGGCCATGATGCGCCCTTTTCTTCCACTGCGCCCATTTCCGCGGGGCCGGCAATTCCAGCCACGGACGCATTTGAGCACGGAGTGTGGGACAAAGGCTGTCTCACCCCTGGTGGTTATTCCTTGTATCGCAGATTTACTGCTCTTAGGAGTGGGTGATGACGCGCCGCTCGCACATGAAGCCCAGGGAGGAGGTCCCGGGACGGTTTTCGCGGCCGCCGCTGGAGCGGATGCTGCGGCTCCATGAACGGCTGAAGGCGGGGGTGTTCCCAAATTGCCGGAAGCTGGCGGGCGAGCTGGAGGTATCGTCAAAGACGATCCAGCGGGATATCGACTTTATGCGGGACCGGCTGGGGCTGCCGATCGAGTATGACCAACTGCAGTTTGGGTTTTATTACACGGAGCCGGTGGCGAATTTTCCGAGCATCGAGGTGTCGCAGGGGGAGATCCTGGCGCTGTTTGTGGCGCGCAAGGCGCTGGAGCAATACCGGGGGACGTCGTTCGAGAGGGGGCTGCGGACGGCGTTTGAGAAGATAAGCGAGGGACTGCGGGACAAGGTGGACTTTCAGTGGGCGGACGTGGATTCGGCGGTGTCCTTCCGCGGGCTGGGGAAATCGGCGGCGGACATCGATTTGTTTGAAAGGGTGAGCAAGGCGGTGATCGAGTCTTGCGAGATCGAGTTCGAGTATAAGAAGGCGAAGAGCGCAAGCCACGAGCCGCGCCGGGTGCGGCCGTACCACCTGGGGAGCGTGTCGGATCAGTGGTATCTCTTCGGGTTTGATCTGGCGCGCGGGCAGATGCGGACGTTTGTGCTACAGCGGATGCGGGCGGTGCGGCGGACGGCGACGCGGTTTCACCGGCCGGCGGATTTTACGATCGGCAAGCATCTGAGCGAGAGTTTCGGGGTTTTCTCGGGGCACGGGCATTACGCGGTGCGCATCCGCTTTGACGCGCTGGCGGGGCAATTGGTGAGCGAACGCCAGTGGCATGGGTCGCAGAAGATAAAGGCGCTGCCGGGCGGGGGGGTGGAGATGCGGATGGAACTGGGCAGCCTGGAGGAGGTGGAGCGGTGGATCCTGAGCTGGGGGAAACGGGCGCAGGTGCTGGAGCCGCCGGAGCTGGTGGAGCGCATCCGGGCTACGCTGCGAGTGCTGAATGGGGTTTACCTGGGCGCCTAAAGCTTGGGCTTGTTGAGGAGGTCGCGGACCTGGTCGATGTTCATCTGGTCCTTGCCTTTGTAGACCTCTTCGAGGTGATTCTGGGAGGTTTTGCCGCGCTCCGGCGATTCGCGGGTGGCGTAGGTGCGAGAGTCGGCAGCGTAGCCTTTGCCGGACCCGCGGGCATCTTTTACCGGGAGGGTCTTGGTGGCGTAGTCCTTTTGCGCAGCGGCATCGTCCTTGATGGTGGCGGCCTTGGTGGTGAATTGAAAATTGCCGTTCCAGAAGTCTTTGGCGTCGAATTGCCTGGTATCGAAGTCCTTGGAGGAGAACTTCTGGATGAAATAGAAATCTTTGACGTTTGCGTCCTTGGTGAGACTGGCGCCGGAGGAGCTGCCACCATAGAAGGCCTTGCTCTGCATGGGATTGCCGAGGGTCATGTTGGGCTGAAGGATGCGATCGAGCATCTTGCGCTCCTGATCCTGGGCGTGGAGGACCCCGCAGGATGCGAGCAGGAGGATGAAGGCAAGGGGGCGCATCGCGGGAGTAATGATCGGGGAAGAGGGCTGGGTTGTCCAGAGGTCCTTTTCAGGGCTTCGGAACAAGGCTTTCGAGGACCTGGCCGCACTTGACGTAGGTGCGGTATTTGCCTGCCGCCTCAGGCAAAGCCTTGTATTCCGGCGCGACGCCAATGTGCGGCTCGATGGAAAACGCGCCGACGTAGCCACGCGCGAGAAGATCGTCGATGATCCGCTTCACGTGGCAGGTCCCCTGCCCGGGGTAGGTGTGGATGTGGCTGCCGTCTTCGGTCGTCCGCCCGTCCTTTACGTGAAGGTGGACAATGTGATCTCGCACCTTTTCGTAAAATTCCCAGGCATCCTGGACCGGGTAGGGCGCCTTCCTGGTGTAATCGAGATCGTGAAAGCAATTGCCCATGTCGAAGACCAACTTGAGTCCCGGCACATTTTCCAGAAGCCTCAGGCTGAAGGTCCAGCCCATGCCTCCGTAGTTGCCGCAATTTTCGTGAACCACCACCACCCCGCTGCCGGAAAAAATCGCCACAATTTCCCGAAGCCGCCGAAATCGTTCCTCCTCATGCAAGTCCGAGGGATCGCCGACCGGATAGCTCATGATCCGAACGAATTCGGCATTGAGCCGCCGCGCGCGTACGGCTCCGCGGCGGGAAGCGGCCTCGCAGACATCGAAGGGGTTGAGGATATTCTGGGCGCCATTGGCGATTGCGGAGCCGAGGGAGTTCACGCGCACTCCGGCAGCGGCGAGCTGGTCCACCAGGGCGTCAAACGCGGCGTCGGAGATATCGTGCAAGTTCCCGCCTTCGAACCCGCGAACCGTGACGTTGCGCATCTCGATGGCGCTCCAGCCGAGTTCGCGGGTGGCATTGATTTGGGTTTCAAGTTCCTGACCGGCCTCGTCGGCGAAGCCGCTGAAGTAGATTGCGGACATGGGATTGGGAGGGGGGATGGATGATGATTAATGATTGAATGACGCCTGCATGTCGTCCATGGACGCCAGGCTGGCCGGGGGACGCGCCACGAAGCGGGATTTGGAGATTTTTTGGCGGAGGAACGCTTCGTAAGCCACGGCATCGAGCGGCAGATCGATCGTTTTTTCCATCATGGAAGAATAGAGGATGGCATTGGCCAGCTCGACCGAGGCGGTTCCTTCCTCGGCCCGGGCGATGAGTGGCGTGCCTTTGAGGATTGCATCGACGAAGCATTGGAGCACCTGCACATGCCGCCCGCCTTTGCCTGGGATCGGAATGGAAATTTCCCAATTCCCGGGGGAGGCAAAGCTCAATGGGGTCGTATGGCAGAATTCGTCGGTCGGCACCTCATTGCGAGTGAACTCAAGGCGATCGGCATGCACGATGACGCGGCCGCGGTCGCCGATGATTTCCCGGCGATCAGTCCCGGGAGCTTCCCCGGTGTTCGCGGTAATGAGGGCGGTGGCGCCGTTCTCAAATTCCATGTAGGCGCTGATATCGTCCTCCACCTCGATGTCGTGAAATCTGCCGAGATGACAAAAGCCGCGGACGCGCTTGGGCATGCCAAAGATCCATTGGAACAGGTCCAGGTCGTGGGGCAGTTGATTCACAAGGATGCCGCCGCCCTCACCCGCCCATGTGGCCCGCCAATCGCTGGAGGCGTAGTAGGCGTCGGAACGGAACCAATTGGTGAGAACCCAGTTGATGCGCCGGATGGCGCCCAGTTCTCCGTTTTGGAGTAACTCGCGGAGCTTGATATAGCGGGGCTCGGTGCGGGTATCGAACATGACGGCGAAGACCTGGTCGGGATTCTGATGCGCGGCGATGAGGCGCTCGCAATCGGCCTTGTGGACCGAGATCGGTTTTTCGACGAGCACGTGGAGACCCTGGTGGAGAGCGTCGATGCCGATGGTGGTGTGGGCGAAGTGCGGTGTGGCGATGATGACCGCGTCGATCTCGCCAGAGCGAACGAGGTCTTCGCTGGAGGCGAAATGGCGGACGCCTGGGAAACGCGCCAACGCGGCGGGGTTGGTATCGCAAATGGCAGCCAGTTGCCCGTTGAGGACCTTCCCTTGGGCGAGGTTATGGGCGTGGGACTGCCCCATGTTGCCGATGCCTATGACACCGAAACGAATTGCGTTCATGGGATTGATCTTGCCATCGGCACGTTGCAATGTCGTTCGTAATGTTTCGCTGATTTTTCCTATACAATGAGCCGGTCAAATTTCAGGGAAGTCTTCACGGGCAAAAGGCAATTATTGCCCGAGTTGCCGCTGGTCGGTTGGTCCCGCGCAGGCAAAGCCCGCGTGCCGGGGCTGATTGCTCACAAGCACGAGGAGCTTTTTGAGATATTCCTGTTCGAGCGGGGCGGAAGCGAATGGTGGGTTGAAAATGAGGTTCACTATGTCTCCGCCAACCAGGTCTTCATCAATCGTCCGAACGAATTGCATGGCTCCGTCGGTAAGAGCCTGCGGCCTTGTGGTTACTATTGGATTAATCTTTCAATTGCCCCGGATGGCCTTCCGGGCACCGTGCCGGAGCAGTCCATGGCCCTCTGTGACGAGCTTGCGTCGCTGGCGTTGAGGACCTTTCCCGGCTCCCCGGCTCTGAAGCAGGCTTTTGCCGCGCTGTGGAAGCTTCATAGAGATCCTCCGCGGCACCACCTTTTTGCCATCCGGGCACAATTGCATCTGCTCCTTGTGCGGCTTCTCCAGGACCACCACAACGCGGTGACTAAACAGGCTGGCCTGCCCGGCAGGCTGTCATTCGCCATTCAGAAGGCCGTAGAAGCCGTGGACAAATGCCTCCCGGACGTTAAGTCGATTGGCGAACTTGCCAAAGCATCGGGGCTCGGAGTTACGCAGTTTAGCGACCGGTTTCTTGCCGAGGTGGGATTCACGCCGGCCATGTATGTGCGGCGGCAACGTGTTGAACGCGCGAAAGCATTGATCCACACTCACTCGGTGGCCGATATCGCGCAGGCGGTCGGATTCAGCTCCAGCCAGCATTTGGCGACGATCTTCAAGCAATTCGAGGGCATCACGCCTACCCAATACAGGGAAACGAAGGCCCCGGGGCGTTAATAGGCAGGGTTCCGCCGCCGCCCCAGGCCGGCCGTGGCAAATGTAAGAGCCGTCTTGAGGGACGGAAGCTGCCCGGAAGAAATCGAATGCCGCGGATGTACACCGAAAGCACCTGTCCAATCGGCGTGGCCAGCGGCTTGACCGTCCGACGGCCGAACTTCCATGGCCGTAACTATCTCGGCGACACGGCGACTGATTTCCTCAGTAGCAAAGACCTGCTCGTTCACCGCGGAGCTGATGGAGGCGGTGTTCTTGTCGAGAGTGGCCACGGAAACGGAGATCGTGTCGATAGCCTTCGTAACCTCAGTGACTCCGTGATGGATCGCCGCAACTCGCGCTGAGATCGAGGTAGTCGCGTCCCTCGTATCCCGCGATAGTTCTTTTACCCCGCTGGCCACCACGGCGAAACCGCGACCGTGAACACCGGCGTGGGAAGCTTCAATGGCGGCATTGAGGGCGAGCATGTTTGTCGCCTCGGCAAGTTCCGTGATGAGTTTGACCACGGAGTTGATCGTTTCCGCAAGCCCGGTAAGTTCTTTCACGCAACCAGTGGCCTGCGCGGTTTCTTTCACCACCGTGGCTGCAAGCCCGCTACAATCCGTGGCCTGACGCAGTATCTCCGACGCGGATGCGGAGAGTTCCTGACAGGCGGCGCCGATTGATATATTGACCTCTTCCACCACGTCGCGCCGGGCTCCTTCCAGCCTCGCGATCTCCGCCGTGTTCTCCTTCATCTTGAGGGCTGCGCGATTGCTGACCAGCGCCGCGATGTGCAGTGCCCCCGGAAGACCGCGGGTTAGGATTGGCCGGTGGAACTTTCCCTTTCCACACTCCTCCATGCTCGCTGAGGATTCGCGCACATAAGAATCGAATACGTCCAGCAGACGGTTGACCGCGAGGCCCAATGGCTCGAACTCATCGCCGGGCTCGATTCCGATGACACGCGCCTCCATGTCGCCCGCCGCGACACGGTTGCAGATCGCCGCAAGTTCATTGCCGCTCAGGCCCTTGGCGCAGGCTGCGGCTTCCTGTGGTTTCCCGCGGATGCGGGCGAGCAGTCTTTGAATCATGATCTCTCTCCTTTAGATTAGACTGCCGATTCCAATCTTGTGAGTTTTGAGAGGCCGAAAACAAACTCGCTGTAATCCTGCCCCCCTGCCGAGAATGTCTCGCAAAGGATTCGGCTCGACGCGTCGAGCCCCTCCCGAGGGTCCGCATGGCGGCGTTCCACCTCGCATAATTGCGCGTGGAGCGGGATGACGGCCTCCAGAGCATCCGGGTAGGGCACCCTCCGATTTGAATGATAACCGACAATTTTTCCGTCCTTGTCCCGGCTGGGCGTCACGTGGGCGAAGACCCAGTAGTGGTCTCCATTTTTCGCAAGGTTCAACACGTAGGCGAAAATCTCCCGGCCCTCCTGGACTGTGTCCCACAACAGCTTGAAAATGCAGCGCGGCATATCCGGATGCCGGATGATATTGTGCGGCTGCCCGATCAATTCTGCCTCCCTATACCCTGAGACTCGCTGAAATACATCGTTCGCATAGGTGATCACCCCACGGAGGTCTGTTTTCGAGACGATAATCTCGTCCTCATTGAAGTCCGCGGCATGTCCGGAGGGCGTCGCGTGTGATTTGATCATGCTGGTTTCTGGAGCGTGTTATGAGATCCGGGAAACTGCCAAACGCAGCCGCCAGTTGTCTCAATTTCGGCGAGAATCCGAAAAACTTTACGGAATTGATTCACCATCAGCAGCAAAGCGGGACACCTCTCCTGGGGGCGTGGGATTACATCCGGTTGGTAAACGAAGGTGCGTTGCGTGTGCGGACTCCCAATCCCGAGGTGTTGTGGAGCCAACGGCGGGATTGTTTCTTCGCAACCCGCGAGATGGGCTTCGCTGCGCTACGCACTATTTTCCGGCCTTGCTTCGCGGCGGCGGGGCGGTCGAACCCGCGACCTGCTGATTACGAACTGAAATCCGATCTCATTGCAACTCAGGTAGTTGCGAGTCGAAACGTATCAAATTGTTCAAAATCGTCAGCGTTCGTTCTGAAGTATCTTGTAAAGAATCTCAGAAGAGTGACGCCAGCGCCTTGCGGGAGACTCCCAATGCAAAGAGCGATCTAAAAAGAAGGTCAAGCGATACAGAGGAATCGCCCGCCTCCATCTTGGCGAGTCGCGATTGGCTGGTTTGGAGCCTCTCCGCCACGATCTGTTGGGTCAACTTCCTCCGGAGTCTGGCGGCTTTGAGCAGCCTGCTCGCGGCAAGCCGAGTTTCGATTAGCGCCATATCAGCGTCGGAAAGGTCGAGGAATTCCTGGACCGATCCCTCCACCCATCGGCTCTTAACCTTTGCGTTTTTGGCCTTTGCTTTCTTCATAACTTTTTCGTCTTTCCTGGCACACTTTGATGGTTGCCTGTGGCGTCTTCGGCGTTTTCTTTTCGTCCACTTCCAAAACCACAATGGCGTTCTTATCTAGTGTATTGTCTCGCAAATAGGTTTCAAAGATTCTGCCGCCCCTGCCGGGGCTTTGCCCGTTATGGCGTGGTACCGGGGGCTCACGCCCCCGGCTAATTTCGGGCAGTCCCTCCGGGAC
>Ga0182030_10020811_pt1 | contig 12344 bp, 7 predicted proteins | sample 812S3MmetaG_FD_121299 | JGI IMG/M metagenome (GOLD analysis project Ga0182030, IMG submission 121299) | Permafrost microbial communities from Stordalen Mire, Sweden - 812S3M metaG (Illumina Assembly) | ecosystem: Environmental > Terrestrial > Soil > Wetlands > Permafrost | place: Sweden...
GAGTCTCCGGTCAAGTGGAAGTGGCGCTAGAGCACGTATCAAAACTAGCGAGAAATTTGTGGAAATTGCAGCGTGATTTTGAAATCGATATTTCTGTGGAATTCAGTCCGACATTTGCTGGGCTGACCGAAATGTGGGCTAATGGCTCTAGCTGGGATGATATTCGCCTTGCCACGTCTTATGACGAAGGCGATGTTGTTAGAGCTTTACGTCGTACACTCGATTTGATTCGTCAGTTTATGCGCGCGCCTGGCATGAAAGAAGAAGTTGTAAATCTTTGCCGCGAAGCAGAAATGCTGTTAGCGCGCGATGAAATCAAAGAAGATTTCTAGAAGTTTTTCTAAGTAGTTCTAAGTGAATTTCTAAGTGCACAAAGCGATGATGTGAGAGACGACTTCATCGATTTGCATATTGTCTGTCAAAATGAGAACGGCATCGTCAGCCATTCTTAGTGGTGCGATGGCGCGATTAGTATCTCTTTCGTCTCTTTCGATGATGTCTTTTAATAAGGTGTCGAAATCCACTGTCTCATCACCCAGCGCTTTCAATTCGCGAAAGCGCCTGTGCGCGCGAACCTCAGCTGATGCTGTCAAAAATATTTTGATTTCGGCGTCAGGCAAAACGACTGTGCCTATATCACGACCATCGAGAACAACTGCGCCTTGTCTGGCCATATTTCGTTGCTGCTCAACCAGATAGGCTCTCACTGCTGGTATTGCAGAGAGGGGACTGACCAACTTTGTAATTTCTTGCGTGCGAATTTGCTTGGTAATTTCTTTGCCGTTGACGAAAACGCGTGCTAATTGATGGGAGGTTTTGTCCCCTGGTTTTAAAAGAATCTTGGCCGTGCGCACTAATTCGATAATTGCCGCTACATCGCTGACACTGATTTCATTGTGCACAACAAGCCATGTCACAGCTCGGTACATGGCTCCGGTGTCGATGTAGAGAAAGCCTAACTGGTCGGCAATAAGTTTGGCTACAGTCGATTTGCCAGCTCCTGCTGGTCCATCGATGGCTACTTTAAGCGTTTTCGCTGGTGAAGACGTAGTTTTGACCTTCTCTAGCGTTGGTTCTTCGCTTGTAAGCATTGCCGCACCTGGCTCAATGAACTGAATAAAACAAGAAACGACAAGGGTCTCCTAAGACAGGATAATGCCTAATGCCAACTTTGCCCAGATCTCAGTGCTGGATCTTTAACTAATCAAGGGTAAAAGTGTTATCGATGTCTGTTTTGCGGCAGATTTACTTTTTCGGTTTGCCATAAGCCTTCACAAACCAATCTTCGAAGCTCTCGGTCGCAGGCGGTCTGACAGGGAACAAATCCTTCGCTCGTTGAAGGGGGTAAGTTTTCCTCAGTGCTGACCAAATTCACGGTAGAGACCTTGATCAGGGCAGCCCGTATTAGTGGTTACTTGTAGAAGCGATTAGCAACAGCCATGCCACCACAGCATTTAACTGTGAGTATTGCCCATTAACCCATTATGGGTTATATTGCAAATGGGTGACAGGAGTAAGGCTATGAAGGACAAATTTGTATCAGTCGGAAAGGAAGTAGAGCCTGATGACAGAAATCGACTGGCTCTTGGATGTGTTCTACCCCCCAAATCCGAATCTATACGCTACAACGTCTTGCAGAACAAAGCCGGACAGATACTGCTCGATCCTGCCAAGTCTGTGCCAGCACGTGAAGCATGGGTGCATGAAAATCCACAGCGTCTAAAGTCACTAAAGCGAGGGATTGCCCAGATAGAGGCTGGTCGTGTCGTTAAGCGCTCGCTGCCGGTTGGCGAGGATTAGGTGACTTTCGAAATCCTGTACTCTGAACAAGCGGATGAACAATTAACCAAACTGCAGCAAGCAAAAGACAAAAAGGATATCTGCAAGGCCGTTCAAAAAGCAATTATTTTTCTGGCAGTTAATCCAAAACATCCAAGTCTCAACACGCATGAATTCACGTCTTTAAAGGGACCGGATGGAACAAAGGTCTTTGAGGCTTATGCTCAGAACAACACTCCGGGCGCCTATCGCATCTTCTTTTGTTATCATCCTCCGAAGAGCGATTCGATAACGATCATAGACATCACACCGCATCCTTAGATTAGCCACGGATATTTCGGTTGTACAGCTGGTTACACGGTCACAAATGGTGCAGCCTGATGGCTTCACTGGGTCTATTTGCAACAGACTCAAAAGCTTCCCACAATTTGCACACAGGCACTACCGTCTGGATGGATTGAATATAACTAAAAAACAAGGAAGGGGGTGTGCCAAAGACATGAAGGTGTGCATCCAGCATAATCTTTGAAGAAAAGGGCGAGCTAATTGAAGCCCGCCCTTTCGTTTTCTATTTCAGCTTGAGCTGTTATTTGAGAAGTCTGGCTTCTACTGCTGCCCAGTCGATGTTGCTGAAGAACGCTTCAATGTATTTAGGGCGTTCTGATGGCTTGTAATCGAGAAGGAAAGCATGTTCCCATACGTCCATGACGAGGATGGGGGCAAATCCGGCGATGTTGCCTTCTTCGTGGGAGCTTATCCAGTGGTTGGATAGTTGTTTGGTGAATGGGTCTTGGAACAAGATTGCCCAGCCCACACCGCGCATTGCTCCAACTTTCATAAAATCATTTTTCCAGATATCAACAGAAGAATAGTTTTCGGTCATCAATTTGCCGATAGCACTACTTTCTTTCAATTCGGAACCACCAGCTTTGAGGTTGCCGAAATAATATTCGTGCAAGCGCATGCCGTTGTATTCCCAGCCATAGCGGCGTTTGAGTTCGGCGTACTCAGGTTGGCCACTGAGACCCTTTTCGGTCAGGTCAATTACTTTTTCGTTCAATGTGTTGGTGTTCTTGACGTAACCAGCGTATAGACCGAGGTGGATTTCCAGGGTTTTGTCGGAAATGCCAGTTAAACCCTTTAAGTGGCTGAAGTCTTTTTCAGCGTAGGGCTTGAACTGAATTTTTTGCTGTAAGGTCATTTTGCACTCCTATGCAGGACACTACTGAGTCTGTGTGCGGATCTTTGGGGTTATGAATACCACAGAATTAAGGATAATTCGGCAATATTCATAATAATGGCCACCTTTGAGGGTGCCATTGGTATTTCGCTTCCCTCATCCTGACGTAGGCAAAGATGAATCGTTGCCAGATTTTGAATTCAAGTTGTTGTTTTAACGTGGGCCAAAGAATGCCAAGAGATATCGGTTCCTAAAAAGTGAACGTTATCGCTGCTGGAAACAGAATTCATTGACAGCGTTGATTTATTTTTTCGACTTTGGCATCAGGTCGTTTAATCTCTTGCGTTTTGGTGGCGCAGGTTCTTCTGCGGGCGCAGGTGCGTCTATCGCGTTGATCGCAGGCTGTGTTGGCGCGGGTGGTGGTGCTGCTGCGTGCACTCCAGGAGCAGATTGTCCCGGCTCTGGTGGCGCAGGTTGCTGTTGTGGCTGGGCCTGAACGCTTTGATCTTGCTGTACGCTTTGATTTTGTGCGCTATTTAGAGAACTAATTGCTGGGGCTTGAGTCCTGGCAGCCCACGGGTTAACAGCCTGATCAACACTAGGCACCGAGATTGCTGGACCTGCTGGCACAGGCAGGTGTGGCGCGGTTAAGGTTGTATCGTCTGTCGGTGCTGAAAGCTGCTGCTGTAGAGCGGCTGTTGGCGGCAGAGTCTGCTGGGCACTACTAGAACTTTGCTGAGGATATGTTTGCTGCTGCATCGGTTGTTGCTGTTGATGGACGCCACCATCGACGACTGGCTGAGAATCACTTTGAGATTGTTCAACGTACTGTGCAGCAACTTGAGCGGGTGGGTGTTGAGCTTGAGGGGCACCAATCACCGGTTGTGGCATAGCTGGGTAGGTGCCACTTTGAGTGTGTTGGACCGGGGGATAACCTTCGCTTGTTGTATTTTGAGCTGGGGTATTTGTGATGTACTGAGGTACCGCGCGGTCAGCGCCGCTCGGCATCTCGGCTGGCACCGTTTGTTGTTGCCCGCTTTGATATTGCGGCATTGGCACTGCCTGTTGTTGCCCGCTTTGATATTGCGGTATTGGCACCGCCTGTTGTTGCTCGCTTTGATATTGCGGTATTGGCACCGCCTGTTGTTGCCCGCTTTGATATTGCGGCATTGGCACTGCCTGTTGTTGCCCGCTTTGGTATTGCGGCGTCGGTACCGCCGATGGTGCCACAGGTTGGTCTTCTGCGGAGTATCCGCCGCTTTGAGGTTGAGCGGGTTCGGGCTGTCCCTGCAGTGGCTCTCCTTGCTGAAACTCCCAGTTCAGTTCACGGAAAGAATCTTGCAACGTTAAACCATTTGAAAAACACGCTTTCAAGGCAATCATGCCTTGTTCTATTGTCAAAGCGCCCTGGTTGATTAAATCCAATGCTTCTTGGGAAGCATCAACCATATACGCGGGCATGATGCCGGCGAACAAAAGCATTTGCCCCATCAAATATGTATCTCTGGCACTCGTGTGCATCGCTTGTTCAACATCTTGAGGAGTTATCAACCCGCCCAATTGCAAAAATTGATAGAGACCGAGCGGCTCGGCTAGTGGTACCGGCCCTGGTGCGGGCTGGTGCAAGGCGTTGAGCGCATCAATTGCCGAAATCTGCGATTGAATCGACATTTTCAAGGCATTGATAGCGTCTTGTCCGTAAAGTTCACCCTGGGCCACCATGTTTTGCAAGACCAGAGCGTTATCCAGTCCCTCTGGTGACAAAACGCCCTTTTCTAGTAGAACCTGACCAATTAGTTTTTCGCTGACCAGACCTATTTCTACGGCATTCATCAAATTGGCTTCATCGATTAATCCGGCACCTAGAAGCAGTTCACCTAAACGCATTTTCGTTGCGCTCGGAACGTGAACCATGCCTGTCTGTTGTAAAGACTCTTCGAGAGTGATTTGTCGCTCCAGGGCGGCTCTCAGTCCATGCACAGCCTGTTCTCGACTTAACCTGCCATCGCGCACTAATACCTGCGCGTTCAAAGAGTTGGTCAGCATCTCTTCAGTCAAATAGCCTGTGACGACCAGCACTCTGCCTAGCGGTAAGCCAATTTCACGACATTGTTCCAGAGCGTAATGAATATCAGCCGGAGCGACCAGCTCTGCTTCGACCAGAAATTCGCCGAGTTTGTTAGTGATCGTCTGGGTGTTCATCGTCCAACCCATCCGAATCAAGGATTCGTCGAGGGTTATGTGTTCGGTCGCCACCAGATCAAGAGCCTGAACGGCAGTATCGAGGTCGATAATCGAGTCTTTGACCATCGATTGTGCCTGCACGGCAGACTGGAGCTGTGCTTCGCTGAGATAGCCGTTCATAATCAGCACGCGACCAACTGGAAGCTGCTGTTGCCGGGCAATCATCATTGCTTCTCGCAAATCTGTGGGTTTTAATAAGCCAGCGCTTGTCAGCAGATCTCCCAGCTTTAAACTGGGGTTCTCAGTCGCCATAATTCTCTTTTCCCGACCAAACCAATATTAATGTCATGCCCGTCTTTGCTTAACATAATCAGAATACTACCTACTTAGGGCTTTGAGTATAGTCAAGGTGGTGGACCGATAAATCGTCCAATGAAGATTTTCCCGACGATGCGATGAGGAAGTGGAAATTAGTGGTGTTAGATATGGTGCGCAAATTGTGCCAGCGATTTTTATAATTACATGCAGAAATGGTCAGACCGAAGCCTGACCATTCGCTATTTTTTTCTGTTCTCGCCTGAAGCGGCGATTTCCCGATTTGGGCTTTTTGGACCTTGATTGTAGAAATAATGCTCTTAACTGATTCCTCCGCTATGAGCGATTTCCTAACCAGTCTTTCTTACCCAAAGCAAGGTCAAATAACGCAAGAAAAGTGTTGCCTTCAAAACACTTTGCGAAGTTTCGTGTTAGTAAAATCTCAGAATTGATAAAGAGCGAATGTGTCGTACGAGTGTAGCTCGGGCGGCAGGTTGTGTTTGAGAGCAAACCGGCGTCTGGCTGGATAAAAACACGTATTCACTTTTGCCTATGCAAATGATATATCGATAATGCTCAACGGTGTTTTATGGACAAAATTTTACTCTCTACCAAAAAACGTTTACTCCTTCCCGTAGTCTTTTTGATTGGCGTGGCTTTGTGGCTGTTTCTCTGTCATGAGCAATACAACAGTTACTGGTTCGGCACTATCTATAAGGTGCAGACGACAGATTTTAATTTATTGCATCACACTCTGCCTTCTACTTTGTCCCAATTGATCATTGCTGACCGTGATGACTTGGTGCAGAACGTGCTGGATTCGAATTACGGTTTATTTGGACTGGTCGTGACGGATCCTGCCGATGAAACGGTTCTTTATGAAACGTCGAAGAACTATCACGGCAAATCCTGGAAGGGGCACATCGGCTCTGACGAACTTTCATCTATCAGGAAAGGTGAACCTTTTGATGTACTCACAGATCCACCGCCGCTTGGTTCGGAATGGGAGCATTCTTCGCCTAGAGCTGAAAAAGCAAGCCATTCTTCGTCAGTCAAAGGCAAACAAGCGAAAGTGCTTGGGCATCTTTATTATGTTCGACCCGATCCGCCTCCTTTCTGGTCAGATTTGAGCAGCTTCGTCTCTACCGGACTGTTTGAAAGCTCCGGCGCCAAGCGTGGTTATCTCTACATAACTTTAACCACTATGGCATTCACTGGCTTCATGGTGCTGCTGTTCTGGCTGCGCCAGCGCGGTCTGGAGATGAAGCAGGGGCAATTCGAATTCATTCAACGAGAACTGGAGATTCGCAAAAAAGCTCTCGAAAACCTGGCTTCGGAATTGAGTGCACAAAAGCAACGCAAAGCCTGGCTGGAAAAAGAAGCTGAAATGTCTTATGAAAGGGCACTCAGCCTCAAGCGTGCCCTGGAAAAGCTCAAAGACGCAATGTCTTTAGCTGGAGTAGCGACTGCCAGTCAGCTTCCTGCCGGCAACGGCTTGAGTGCAGCCGAGGGACTCTTCAAAACACGCACCTTCCATCCGCCCAGTGCGCTGCTCGAGGAAATTGAATTGCTTATCCCGGCTTTAAACGACAATGCGGTCACGCTCAAATCACAGGCCAGTTTGCTCAACGATTATTGTTCAACGCTCGAGCAACGGCAGTCCGAGATGAAAAGAATCGTCGACCAGGCTTACGTTCGAGCCACCCGTTCAAGCGCCCAAGCGGCAGTGGAGAGCATTCTCGACATGACCCCGTAAAGCGGCTCGCGCATGCTAAGCTTATTACTCGAGGGAGTTCGTTTCTTCCACCGTTGCGCTTCAATCTAGCGCTCGGTTTAATCTTTGTAGTCGCTGTTTGGCAACAAGGTCCAGAAAAATCTGATGAAACCAGCTACTGGTAAACGCACTGCACTGTCACTTCAAGCCGTTCAAGAAGCCAGCAGTGAACCTGTCTATCGTCGGGGAGTTCAGTACTACCGACGCAAAAAAGTTCTTAAATATGAAGAAGATGACGGCGGCAAAAACGTCGAAGCCTTGGTAATTGGTTCTGAGCCGCAGCCTTATAAAGTCAATGTGACCATTGAATCGCCCGAAGATTTCAAGGCGGTTTGCTCTTGTCCTTATTTTGAGGAAGTGTGCAAACATTCGGTGGCTGTGCTGCTCACTCAAATTGCCCGGGCTAACCCTGGCGTTCGCTTTGATCTCAACGAAAACGAAAAGCCTCGCGAGGGTCCTGTCGAGCGCGCTCCTAAAGCTAAAGATTTACTCGATGATCCTAAAACGGCCACTGCTACCAGTGAAGTGCCTGAGTTTACCCTTGGACTGTTGGTTCTGGAAAAGCCTCTGGCTTTGATCGTCGGCACAGTTCCTAACGAGCCGTCCGGCAAAGTGAATATTCTCAAAGTACCACCGGAAGTTCTCAACATCTTTGAGCCTGATTCGCGCATCTATAAGCTGGCTAAATATTTGACCTCGTTGCCTCAGACTACAAAAGGAACTGCCGGTGGTCATCGCATTCCCAGAGGAGACGAAGGCGTCGTTATCGGTCATTTGAGCTTATGCGCAAAGCTGATAAACACTACAGATGCTCAGCCAATAACTTTTTCCACGACACCTTTGAAGCCGCAAGCTGTTCTTTCTGAGACAGAAAATGGCGAGTTGCAACTGCGCCTTGAAGCTCTTGATACCGATATGCAACCTTTGTCCCAACCAGTTTATTTTCTGGGACAGCAATCGAGTTGGGTCCTATCTGATAACGTGCTCTACAGTATCGATTTGAGCGCGATTCAAAAATTGCATCCATTTATGGATGCTCACGGTTTGATGACAGTCAAGCTAGAAGTGGTGCCTAAATTTCTTGCTGTTGATTTGCCTATTTTGCGTAAGCGCATGGAAGTTCGTCTTGATGAAGCGGCAGCGCCATTTCCAATTGCTATCACCGAGCCGCCACGCGTTGTTATTCGCGTTTGTGAGCGTAAGGCTCCAAGTCAGGCAGTTGGCGCGACTGGGACAATAAACAATCTAGAAGTAAGCCTTGGTTTTGGTTATGGCAATCTAGTTTTGCCGTCCCGCGATGAAACTAGTGCTGTCGAATCTGAACTTTATACACGCACCATATCTGATACCGGGCAAAGCGTCTGGGTGAAAAGATTGTGGGACCAAGAAAGTCAGGTCCGGCGTTTCTTAATGAATATGCAGCCGCAACGTACCATCGCCGATCGATTTTTGTTCGTCGAAGAGCCGGCGCTCGATGCTCTCTATTACCTTTCGACTGAGCAGACGGCTGAATGGGAAACAACGGGCATCGACACTCTCAAGAGTTATGTAGTTCGTGCCGAACCGCTCAAGCTAAAGGCTAAATTGTCTTTGCAAAAACATTCATTCAAATTTGATTTCGATCTTTCTGCTTCATCTGAAGGAACTGCCGTGCTCTTCGGGCAGGTAATTGAAGTTCTTTTTCGCAATCGCAATTACGTTAAGTTAGAAAATGGCGAGCACGTTCGAATCAATGCCAATTCTTTACTCGCCCTTTTGAAAACCATCGGTCAGAGCAAAGATACTTCGCGTCCGCTTTATCAAGCATTGCCTATCGTTCACGCCTTGGAAACTCACGAAATAGAGATGGAGTCCGATCAGGGCTTCAAAGAATTCCTCTATCGTATGCACAATTTCCGTGAGCTAGAGCCGATGAAAATGCATCCGAGCTTTAAGGGTGAGTTGCGCGAATATCAAAAAGAAGGATGCAACTGGCTGTCGTTCTTGCGAGAGTATGGACTTGCAGGCATTCTAGCAGACGACATGGGTCTGGGAAAAACCATTCAAACTCTGGCTATGCTTTTGTCGCATCATAAAGAACAAAAGCGTTGCCCTACTCTGGTTGTTGCACCCACATCGGTTGTCTACAACTGGCTCAGTGAAGCAGAAAAATTCGCTCCAACTCTAAAGACAGCGCTGTTTCTTGGTCGAGACCGTGGTGAGTTATTGAAGATTTTGGAAAAAGATGGCGCCAAAAAGCCTGATTTGATCTTCACCACATACGGTATCATCCGTCGCGATTACGAAGCGCTCAAAAATGTGCAATTCGAGTTTCTGGTTCTGGATGAAGCTCAAAATATCAAAAATCCCGAATCAGTCGGTGCCATTGCCTCTAAGTCGTTAAAATCGTTCCACAGACTTGCTTTGTCTGGTACACCAGTAGAAAATCGCTTGCGAGAATTGTGGTCTCTGTTCGATTTCTTGATGCCAGATTTTCTCAGCAACTACAAAGATTTCAATGAAGTCTTTGAGCGTCCTATCGAGTTGGGTGTTGACGGCGCAGGTATGAAGCTTAGAAAAATCGTCCATCCATTTGTGATGCGTCGGCTTAAGAGTCAGGTTGAGACAGAACTTCCTGACCGTACCGATATCATTCAATTGTGCGAACTAGAAGACGATCAACGGTCGCTTTATCTCGATGTTCTCGATGAGTGCCGTCAAAAGGTCTTTGGTGAGATTGCCTCACGTGGTATCAAACCGCTTTCAGTTCTTGATGCTTTGTTGAAATTACGTCAGGTCTGCTGTGACCCACGATTGCTCAAGAATCGCGAAGGACCAGCGCCAGGCTCTGCCAAGCTGAGCGCGTTGACCGCTATGATGACTGAAATTGTCGACGAAGGACACAAAATTCTTGTCTTCAGTCAATTCACCAGTATGCTGGCTTTGATTCGCGTCGAGCTGGAAAAAGCGGGTTACGTCTATGAGTATCTTGATGGTCAAACTCCTGCTCAAGAACGTCTCGAAAAGGTCAATCGCTTCAATGCCGATCCAAAGATTCCAATTTTCTTGATCAGCCTCAAGGCAGGCGGTACTGGACTCAACCTTACTGGTGCCGATTATGTCATTCACTACGATCCGTGGTGGAATCCTGCTGTTGAAAATCAAGCTACTGACCGAGCCCATCGTATCGGTCAAACCAGGCATGTTTTTAATTATAAATTGATTACTCGCGGTACAGTGGAAGAAAAAATTCTGGCGCTGCAGAAAAAGAAGAAAGAGCTTGCTGACCTGGTCATCGGTGGTGACGAAAGTGTCGCCAAAGAACTGACTAAAGAAGACCTCGAATACTTGTTCTCCTTTTGATGCCTCTCTTTAATTAAATTCGTTCAGTCGATTGGTCATGCTTTTTAGAACAATTATTTGGTTTTATTTGCTGTTCGGGCTGTTTCGAAGAGCCACATGGCCACAGAAGAACGAGTGAAACCCGCTTTTTCTACCGAAGTTGATTTCTCAATCTGCAATTTTGTCAGTGCTTTATCCAGTTCATTTTGACTGACCTTTTCCTCAGGCTTGAAGTGCAAACTAGCTACATCGATCTCCAGCAAATTGAATTGAGCTGCATATTGAGCGGCTGCGAAATAAGGACTGGTCGTCGGTACATCGTCAAACCAGAAAAGTGGTGCGCCATTTTCGATCAGATTTTGTTGCACACTTTTTAAATCGGCCTGATTTTGCAGAACTTGCTCAGGTAGACGATGATGCTCGATGCAATAAGCTGCAATTGCCGCCTGTGCCTCGCCTATAGCCCATTCGATTGGATGCAATCGGTATGCTCCGTTTGTGATATGGCTTACGCCTATATTTTTACAACAGGGCAACAGATTGCCACCATTTTCTGGAATGAGCGCAGAAAGTGGAATTTGAAATGGTTTGGTCGCTTGCGCGGTGCCGCTGATTTCTTGCATACCGTGAATGTCCACAAAATACTGACCGATACCGACACTATCGCTGCATACTCTTGCTCTGGCGGTTGGATTCTCATTAGCAACAATATCTTGTTCAATGATTGTGCGTTTCGCCTTAATCCGCCTGGACTCTCTGATGTATGGATACATGGACAAACCGTCATGCGTGCCGAGGATATCTGTGCGCAGAAATAATTCTTTGTAGCCAGTGCCTTCATCGTCTCTTGGTGCTTCTTTTTGGAGCCAATAAAGAAAACCAAGGCTCAATGATTTAGCAAGAGCAAGACGAATTGCCTGTGTTTGCGGCGGTTGGTCGATAATGTTATAATCGCGCAGATCATTGCTGTCCCAGTTGATCATGGCGATATCGAATGGGAAGTTGGGATCCTTAAAATAGTTTTTGTCGATTAGCCTTCTGTAGGTCCAAAATGGCAGAACGACTCGTTGTCCGTTGTCTGTTTGATCGCCGTGTTCATCGTAGACAATCGAGTCCGCGAACATTTTGTAGCCATCAAAGCCGAATTTCTTGCGACTGTTGAATTCGTTGTAGTGTTCTGGTTTTTTTATGGTGTTGTCTGTGCCAGGATGGAAATCCAGAACAAATGGATAAACATAATCCTGCACATTTTCTTTGTCACCAATTATCGGGGCATGTGGTTCGGTGGTCGCGTCACGATTGTCAGAACCGACAGAATAAGGCACTTTAGCTAGAGGTAAAAGATCGCCTAATTCGGTTGCATCAAGACATATTTTGGGTTTGAAAGTGATTGACGCACCAGTGTCAAGATCGAACGCCAGAACTTTCTTGACTGTATTAGATTGAACTTCGATGTTTGCCACTTTGTGGCGTTTGAAAATTTGCAGTCGTTCAGAATTTACATTTTGTGAGAGTTTTTCGTCGATATAAGCGGTTGCCACCAGAGGTTCAAACGAAAGTCTGGACACCCAGTTGTTTCCTGGATTTAAATAAATTTGCTCTTGTGCTTCTGGTGTTAGTTTGTATTTTGTTTTGTAATGAGCACGCATATAATCGCGCATCTTTTGATAGCTTAAGCAGGCGCCCGAGGTTTCTACATATTGATTTTCATCAAATGCGCTCACTCCCTGGGATGTCATCTGACCGCCCAACCAGCTTGTTTCTTCCGTTAGGCAAACTTTCAGTTTGGGA
>Ga0182030_10020812_pt1 | contig 12343 bp, 9 predicted proteins | sample 812S3MmetaG_FD_121299 | JGI IMG/M metagenome (GOLD analysis project Ga0182030, IMG submission 121299) | Permafrost microbial communities from Stordalen Mire, Sweden - 812S3M metaG (Illumina Assembly) | ecosystem: Environmental > Terrestrial > Soil > Wetlands > Permafrost | place: Sweden...
GGGATGTTTCCCCAACTTGGCGCGCCGATCGGGTTCTTTCTTTCCGGCAGCGTGTTCCTGTTGCTATCGAGCGTTTTGTCAGATCGCCAGTTCTTTGTCTACGGCTGGCGGTTGCCGTTCCTGGCCAGTTCCACGCTGGTCTTCGTGGGCCTCTGGGTGCGGCTCACAATCACCGAGACACCGGTATTTCAGGAGTCGCAGAAACGCGGCGAGGCGGTGCGGCTACCAACGGTCGAGGTCTTCCGCAAGCACATGCGGGCGCTCGTTGCCGGGACACTGCTGTGCATGGCGACCTTTGTGCTGTTCTACCTGATGATTGTGTTTGCGCTGAGCTGGGGGACGACGGCGCTGCACATTCCGCGGGGACGGTTCCTGCAAATGCAGCTGCTGGATACGGGCTTCTTCGCGCTCATGATTCCGGTGTCGGCAGTGCTGGCGGAGCGCGGGCGGCGCAAGTCGATGCTGTGGATCACGGCGGCGATCTTTCTGTTTGGCTTTGTGATGGCGCCCATCTTTGAAGCCGGCCAGGGCGGCGCGCTGGGCATGATGGCGTTGGGACTGGCGCTGATGGGGATGACCTACGGGCCGCTGGGGACAGTGATCTCCGAGCTCTTCCCCACGCCGGTACGCTACTCGGGCAGCTCGCTGGCGTTCAACTTTGCAGGGATTCTGGGGGCATCGCTGGCGCCGTATATTGCGACGTGGCTGGCAACGCATTACGGACTGCCGTATGTCGGGTACTACCTGTCGGCTTCGGCGGTGCTTACGATGGTGGGGCTGCTGATGATCCGGGAGACTAAGGATGAGGATCTGCGATAGGTATGCAGGGAGAGAGCCGTACTCTCCAGGCTCCAAAAGTTTGGGTTGTGTATTCGAAGAACAAAAGCAGATTCTTCGACTCACCACCCCCGAACTGGAAGACGTTCGGGGCCCCGTTCGCTCAGAATGACAGCCGATTTTGTGTCGCGTTTTCCAGCTTAGGAACCTAAAGCGCAGCAGCCATCTCCGCCAGCTTGGCTACCGTATTCATATTGCGGGCGGTGCCGTTTTTGGCGGCGGGGATTCGTAGCTTCGACTGGCCCATGTTGTCGGGGTAGTAGACGTAAAGCTCGCGTTTGCCGAGGCGGATCTCTTCGCGCACGCGACCGGTAGCTTTCTCCGCAGCGTCGTTGGGCGGCGCGTCTTCGAGGAAGATCGCGACGGTGCAGTTGCCGGGCATCTCCTTGAATGGGTTGGCGGCGAGGAGGGCGGCCATCTCTTGGGCGGTGCGGACGAGGACGCCGACGGGCTTGCCGGCATAGGCAGCCAGGCCCACTTGAAGCACGGCCTTCACCTGCGCTTCGGTCTTGGGGGACTGGAAAACGACGTTGCCGCTGGCGATGTAGGTCTTGACGGAGCGAAAACCGGCAGCCTCGCACATGATCTTCAGATCGGTCATTGGCAGCTTGCCGGTGCCACCGACGTTGACGGCGCGCAAGAGGGCGATGAATGCCTGCATGATCTCTTTATACCGAATAGCCGTGAGCTGAGCGCCGGGATAATTTGCAGCCCCCCACGCTCGATGAGAGACGAGAAGCAGGTCCCTCGACTCCGCTGAAGTACGCATCGCCCAGGATGACAGTGCATTTTGACCTATGAAAGTTGCCCAAAAGCTTCTACAGTGCTGAGTATGATTCCGAGCGATCGCCGCACCTTTCTTCGCCAGGCAGCTACGCTTGCCGGCGCGTTTTCAGCGAGCAGTCTGTTCAGCCAGGCGCATGCGGCGGATTTTGCTGCGGCGTCCAAGGCAGTGGCGCACCTGGGGCCGGCGGAGGTGGCGCAGGACGAGGACTTCTGGGCTGTAATCCAGCGGTCATACTCGGTGAATCCGGACATCATCAACCTGAATAACGGCGGGGTTTCGCCGGCGCCTATCGTGGTGCAGCAGGCTGTGGAGCGCTACAACCAGCTGGCCAACGAAGGGCCTTCGTATTACATGTGGCAGATTCTCGATCAGGGGCGCGAGCCGCTGCGGACCAAGCTGGCGGCCCTTGCCGGGGCCAAGCCGAGCGAGATTGCGGTGAACCGCAACGCGACGGAGTCGCTGAATACGATCATCTATGGGCTGCCGCTCAAGGCCGGCGATGAGGTGATCGGGACCAAGCAGGACTACCCGCACATGATTGAGGCTTACAAGCAGCGGGCGGAACGCGACGGCATCGTCTATAAGCAGATCAGCTTTGACTTTCCCATGGAAGACGACGAAGCGATTGTTAAGGCTTATGAGCAGGCGATAACTCCGCGGACGCGCCTTATCCATGTTACCCACATGGTGAACTGGGTGGGGCAGACCATGCCGGTGGCGAAGATAGCCGACATGGCGCATGCGCATAACATTGAAGTGATCGCCGACGGAGCGCATTCATTCGGGCTGATGGACTTCAAGATACCGGACCTGCACTGCGATTACTTCGGCACAAGCCTGCATAAGTTCCTGAGCGCGCCCATCGGCACGGGGATGATGTGGGTAAAAGAAGACAAGATTGAGGAGCTGTGGCCGCTGCTGTGCAACGGCTCGCCGCATTCGGTGGACATTCGCAAGTTTGAAGACCTGGGCACGCGCAGCTTCCCGCTGGAGCAGGGCGTGGGCGAGGCCATCAACTTCCACGAGGGGATAGGGCCGAAGCGGAAGGAGCAGCGGATTGGGTATCTCAAGAACTACTGGGCTTCGCGGGTTCAGTCCATTCCCAAGGTCAAGCTGCATACTTCTCTCAACCTGAATTATTCATGCGCGATCTGCGGGGTAAGCATCGATGGGATGACGCCGGGGCAGGTTTCTTCGGCGCTGTTCGATAAGTACAAGATCCATACCGTGGGAATTGTCTGGGAGAACATCAGCTGCGTGCGTGTAACTCCGCATGTGTATACGCCGCCGGCGGACCTGGATAAGTTAGTCGAGGCGATCAGGGAGATAGCAAAAAGCTAGGGATTAGGGATTAGGGACTAGGGATTAGAAAGTGCAAGGCGATTGTGGCTCCGTTGGCTCCCCTTTTGAGGACTTGGGTCACAGTAGGCACGCATGGGACGAGATTAGAAAATATGGTCCCCCTCAAATCAAAGTCGGCCCGCATTTGGTTTGGTAGTTTGCTGGTTGCATTCGGATTGCCTGTCGCCGGGTACCTGCTCGGACGAGCGACCGACTGTTCCCGCCACGAAATCGACGGCCAATGCGGGATGAGCACGTGGGCCGGAACATTGTTCGGAGCTCTCGCCGGAGCGATAGTCCTGGTGGGCATGAGTCTGTACATGATCATGCGCCGCGACGACTAAACAACGATAGTCATCGAGGTTTCCCGCCCTTGTGCCAGGAAGAAGTCGCTAGAACGGGGCACGGAGCTTTAGCGGCGGATTCCACTTTTGAAGCGGGCGACCGGAACCGGGATGCCCGTTGGGATAATTACGACGATTCAAGGCTTGACGCAGAAACAGGGCAAGTGCCCTCGGAGCGCCTCAGTTGCGGAAGCATTGTGCCGTAGCCGTCATACACTCCTTCAAAGACTGCATCCCAGCTCATGGTGAGGGCGTAGCTGCGGGCGGCCTGGCGCATGGCGGCGTGCTGGCTGGGGTTGCGGAGAATCCCGGTTACAGAGGCGGCGAAGTCTTTGTCCTCAGCGATGCTGCCGGTCACGCCGTCGCGGATGATGGTCTTCGGTCCTCCGTCGGGCGTGACAATCGCAGGCACGCCGCTGGCAAGCGCCTCAAGCACTACGTTGCCAAACGTGTCGGTGTGCGAGGGGAAGACGAGCAGGTCCATGTTAGCGTAGGCGGTGGCGAGAGCTTCCCCACGCAAGACTCCTGTAAATTCTGCCCGCGGCAATCGCTCGCGGAGCCAGGGTTCCTCCCCACCGTGGCCGACGATGAGAAAACGAAAATCTTTCAAGCCCATCGCTTCGAGTTCCTGTTGAACCTGGACAAGCAGGGCAACGTTCTTCTCGATGCTGAGGCGGCCCACAAAGCCCAGCACGAATTCCGGGTCTGCAGAGCCGCGTTGGCGCTTGGCCGGGTGAAACAGCTCAGCATCCACACCGCGCGGCATCAGGCGGCAGGCGTGGCCGGTCATGCGCTGGAGCAGGCCGCAGAGGTCCGGGTTGGGCGCGTAGAGCACCTGCGCGGTGGAGTAGAAGCGCGCCGCGGCAGCCATCGCAATGTCCTCAATGGTCTGGCCGGTGAGCATGGACTGGCGCGGGAAGAGCTTGAAGACCCACTCGGATCGGCGAGCCAGATACTCATGCACATTGGTGTGCCAGCTTGCGGCCAGGGGCAGGCCGTGATCGAAGGCCAGGCCGGCGCCCAGCAGACCCACTTCGCTGGGTCCGGTGATGTGGATCAGGTCGGGGCGAAACCGGTTCAGCACCTCTCCAATGAGCGGGATGTGGCGCGGGAAGACGGGATCGAAGCGGAGATCTTTTTCCAGGGCGAAGGAGAGAAAACCGCGCGGCAGCTCCAGCGTCCAGACGTTGCCGTCCTCATGCAGATTTGGGGAGCGGTCACCGGCGCGGACGCACAGGAACGGTAGGTTGCGGCGGCGGGCAAAGGCCTCAAAGTGGCGGCTGGTGTGGGCTACGCCGTTGATCTCGTGAAAGGAGTCGGGAAAGTAGGCGACGCGGGGCGCGGCGTGGGTATAGACGCGTGGAGCAGTGAGCGTGGGGAACATTGGAGCCCTCATACGCTTGATTTGAGGTTTCCCGCCCATTTCGCGAAGGACGCGAAAGGACGGGGCAGGGGGCAATTTTGGTTGGCTTAAATGGCTAGCTGTCGTGGTCGCCGAGGGCCAGGTGGAGCTGGTTGCTCTCGCTCCAGGCCATGCGCAGGCCGCCGGAGACCAGGCCGCGGCCCATCAACTGCACGGCGCCGATAACAGCGCGCATCACGCGCGGAGCCTTGCCGTCGGGCCAGATCTCGCTCAGGGGGCGGACTACGCCGTTCGCGTCCGGATGGTACGCGCGCTCGTCCCAGTTGCGCGAGCCCTGCGGAAAGTCGGGATAGTTGCGCACCGCGTCGACGGTTGACTGCAGGATGCGGTGCTTCCACGGCTCGGCGTACTGGGGCATGAAGAGCAGGTTGCTCTTGCGCTCGCGGCGAATCTCGTGCACAAATTCCGTAAAACTTGTCGCGTTGGTGAGGTTGATGTTCGCGTTCGGCTCCACGCCGTGTCGGTCTCCGCCGGAGATGAGCAGCATGTGCCAGTTCTCCGCCAACTGCCGCGTGGCACGATTTTCTTCCCAGTGGCGCAGCCCGTTCAGTTCCAGCGCGTGCATGAACTGGCCGTTCTTCTGCAGAAACTCGTTGACCAGGAAGTGATGCTTCTCCTTGCCCAGCAGGTAAAGATCCCACATGGGGTGGTTGAAGACGATGAGCACGTTACGCTCGGCGCTCAGGGCGGAGAGAATTTCGGTAAGGCGGGCGTCAGACGGGTTGGCGGTGTATTCGGCCATCACGGCCATCCACTCGACGGCCCGGCCGCTGGGCAGGTTGTGGATGCCGAGGTGGAAGCTCTGCTCGCCGTAAGGGGCGGTCCACTCCACCGACAGCGGAATCTGCCGGGCGCTGGGGATGGTGCGCAGCAGGATGGGCGCATTGATGGTGTCGTGATCGGTGATGGAGACCATGGCGGCCAGATCGAGCTTCTCAATCTGGGTGCGCTCCAGGTCAAAGGCCAGGCGCGGCGTCATGGGCGGCGTCCAATACGCACGGGAATAGTCCAGGCGGACGCCGTAATTAGCCTCCGAGCGCCGCTCCATCCGCGACAGAAATGGCCGCAGCACGGGGAACTGGTTGCCGAACTTCGCCAGGAAGTCCAGCGTCTCCGTAGACTGGTTGGTGTGGCTGTGCAGGGACACGCCGGTGCGAAAATCGCGGGTTGCGTTGGGGTCGCGCCAAAGATACGAGATGGTCGAACGGGCCATTTCTTCTCCTTCTTCGCACCTAACTTCGCGCGTGGCTTCGCGTGTGACTTCGCGTGTAGCCCCGCGTTTGTCGCCGAGTTTCTGCACTCAGTATTTACTCCTGTTGATCAATGGGAAGTTAAGAGGCCGCGAATTGCCGTTCAATTCCGAAGCGAACCAATCTGGTAACCAGCAAATCAGTTCAGAACCAGACGAAATACCCAGAAAACCCGAATACCGGCGGCGCTGACGTCGCGCTTCACGCGGGAAGGCCTTTTCAGGGACCGCTCATTTCCCTTGGTACAAGCCTAGCAGAATCATGGCGCGCTGCTTGTGATTTCTTTCTGGGAAATAGGCGTAGCCGGCTGACCTTAGATTTTGACTCGGGAGGGTTAAAAGGCGCCCGGCTATTTGCTGGTCTTCGCCATCTCGGGGCCGAGAAAGTCTTCCATCGACCAGCCGGCCATCAGTTCCCGGCTGGCTTCGGCAGCCGCCACGTCGGCCGTGGCCTGTTTGCCGGCTTCGGCTTCTGGGATGAGGTAGTTCTCCGTGAGCCCCTGACGCAGCATCGAGAAAGCCTGCTCCGGCGTGTCGGCGAACTGGAACAGCTCAAGGTCCTTGGGCGAGATGGCGCCCGTGTCGACCAGCGCGTCCAGGTTGAAGACGCGCTTCCAATAGTCCGATCCGTAGATGACGACGGTGATCTTTTTGGCCAGCTTGTGGGTCTGGGCCAGGGTGAGGATCTCAAACATCTCGTCCAGCGTGCCGAAACCGCCCGGAAAAACGACCAGCGCCTTCGACAGGTAAGCGAACCACAGCTTGCGCATGAAGAAGTAATGGAACTCGAAGTTGAGGCTGGGGGTGATCCAGGGGTTGGGAGCCTGCTCAAACGGCAGGCGGATGTTGAGGCCGATGGTTTTGCCACCGGCGTCGTAAGCGCCGCGATTGGCGGCCTCCATAATGCCCGGGCCGCCGCCGGAGGTAACCACGAAGCGATGCCGGCGCGATGGAATCTTGCACGCCCAGGTGGTGAGCATCTGCGCCAGGCGGCGGGCGTCCTCGTAGTAGCGGGCCATTTCCACGGCCGCGACGGCGCGTTTGCGCTGCAGGGCGGTTGCGGTGCCTTCCACAATCTGCGGTACGCTGGCCGGCTGCTCAGAGCTGGGCGCGGGCTGGCTGGAGCCGGTATTGTCCAGCAGTTCCATCTCGTGGTCAGCCTCAGCCTTGCCGCGGAATCGGGCCGAACCGAAGAACACTACAGTGTCCTGGATCTGTTCGTGGCGGAAGCGGGCGAGAGGCTCAAGATACTCGCTGACAATGCGGATGGCGCGGCCGTCGGAGCCATTGAGGAAGGCCGGATTCTCGTAGGCGAGCGGGGCCTTGGCCAGCGGGGTTGGCGGCTGGGTGGGGTCGGATACGGGCGGCTGGGAAGGGTCGGTGGTCGCCCCGGTCCCCGCATGCAAGGGACCGGGGGCTCCCGGCGAAGAGTCGTCGCTCATCATTTCTCACTTCCGTGGCGGATCGCGTCATGGAAGGCGATCCAGAGATTCAACAGTCCCAGCCCCGAAACCAGGCCGCGCACAGCTCCGTTGGCAGCATAGTGGGCGAAGGTGGGAAATTGCAGAAAAATCGGATTCTGGTCCCAGAATATGCGAAACCACGGCGCTAGACAGACGGCCAAGCCAATGTACATCTGCAGCATCACGCGCAGGAAAAGCTCGGATCGCTCAAGCCAGCGTGGAAGACGCTGCGGGGTATAGGTCTGAGGAGTTTCTCCAGAGAGAGGTGCGGAGGCCGGCGCGGCGAGAGAGTTTCCAGCCTGGGGTGCCGGGCTCGCGGGCAGCGGATGCGATGTCAGTTCCGGCTGATGAGGCATTCTTTGGTTTCGCTCGGCTGACCCTGATCCGCAGTTGAAAATTGCGTTCGACGCGGGGCCTTCAAGGTACCCCGGTTCGAGGTCGCCGTATTGCAACGGTAACACAGCAAACCGGGGCCGGACCGGCGGCTCGGCCACGCTTCGCAAGCAGAGGACTTGCGAATGCAATTTGGGCGGCGTAGGCTGATTACCGTACGCCCGCCGCAGCGTCCATCAAGGCGACGTTTCTCTTCAAAATCCGCAAAAGGGAGCCTGACCATGCGCCTGATCCTGCTAAGTAGCCATGTGGTCCTTCTTGGAATTCTCTCTGGAGCACTGGGCGCATCCGCGCAGTCTCCGGCGCAGGGCCAAATCCAGGTGATGCAGACAGAAGCCGGAAAACCCGCTTCGGGTGAGACAGCTGCGACGGTACGGACGCTCAGCCAGGATGAGATTCAACGGCTCGCCTCGGCTGCCCAGGCGCTTGCCGTTCGTTGCCCCATCGCGCTACAGGCAAAGCAGTCCGGCGTCGCCTACAACCGGCAGGTCACCGACGGGCCGTCTTTCAAGGGCATTGACGGCAAAGACGCTGGCCAGCGGATTCATCTGTCCGTAGCCGCGCGCGATGACCGGCGGGTGGTCGCGGCCAGCGTGACGGTACACGGCTACGCAAACAAAGGACGGATAGTGCAGACACTGGCCGCTGACGATAACGGCGACGCGGTCAGGACGGTAGACGTGCGATTCTCTGGCCAGGCTGCGGGTGAGACCTCGGCAGAGCTTGCGCTTCCCGGCTTCTCTGGAGTGACTTCAGTGCAGCTCAAATCGATCACCTATTCCGACGGATCAACGTGGGTGCTTGCGGATGCGGGAGCCTGCAGCGTCCGCGTCGACCCGATGATGCTGGTAAGCGGGCGCTGACCGGCAGGGTTTCTCAGGCAGCGAGAGAGGCTGAAAAGTGGGCGGGGCAGGCGCTGAGGTTTCCCACCCATTTCGCAAAGAACGCGAAAAGGATGGGGCACGGAAGATCAGCGGCTGTTCAACGTCCGGCCAATGCGCCAGCGCCGCCCATAGCGCCGGCGGGGCGTTCCGGAATAACCGTATAGGTGCCATAGTCGATGGTGAGCACGGCTGTGCCGCCGATGCGGACCTTGGTTTCGCTGCGCAGTTGCGCCGGCAGCCAGAAGCCGCCAACCTTGGCAGAGGTGGAATGGATCGAAACGTGCGAGATCCAGAATGACGGATTCTTTGCCGGCTCGGTGTCCAACTTCACAACGGCAAAATCCTCCGCGTCCACCCAGACCTTGCCTCGATACAGGAACTTGCCTTCCGTGAGCGGGTCCACGCCGAGGATGTAGGCAGGCCGCCCGGGCACCGTGTCGCTGCCGGCAAGTTGAAATCGATAATTCTTCTCATTCAGCGCCGTCGCGGCTCTATCCTGCGCGGCTTCTTTTTCACTATCGACGGCGCGCTTGAGCACCTTTTCGCAGAGAATCTTTGAGCCGCTCTGGGAGACAATGCGGAAGCTCTTGCCCGCGCCCGCAGTATAGGTCACCTCAACGTCCATCCTGGCGGTGAGATGGGCTGAGAAGCCGCGGTAATCCACCTCGTAGTGGCGCAGCGCGCTGTACCCGCTGAGCTCGCGCATTCGCTTCTGATCGTGCTGCTGAATCTGCTGCACGATCTGGGCCGCGGTGAGGCTGGGAGGCGGAGCAGTTTGTGGGTTGTCAGCCCGCGCCATCACCGCTGCACAACCCAGCACCAGCGCGAGCGCAGCTCTTCGGCGGCGTTGGGAGGTCATGCCCGGAGAATACACCCGGGCGACAAATTTATAGGCATAGGGTCGCGAAAGGTTTTTCAATAGAACCAGATGGGAATTCTTTTGCAGCGAGGATTCCCAGGTCTCATCCGCCGCGGCGGACGAGACCCAGAGTTCCCGCATTCGGGTTCCAGTGTGGTGAGTCTGAAATAGTCAGCAGAACTGGCTGTCATTCTGAGCGATCGGGGCCCAGAACGTCTTTCAGTTCGGGGGTGGTGAGTCGAAGAATCTGCGGTTGTTCTTCGATGAACTTCAGACTCACCAGACTTTCGTCGTGTTTTCATATTCCTTCTGATAAGTTCCGAAGTGCAACCGCGGATCCTTCGACTCCGGTCGCCGCGGCGACCTCCGCTCAGGATGACAGCCTTTGTACTACGAACTCCTGAGACGCCATACCAGGATGCGGCTGAAATGCGCTTCACGGCTTACTCAATCGTAAGGGTAAAGGTTGTGGTGCCGCTGATGGAAGACGTCGCCGCGTCTTGCGCGGTGACGGTGATGGTGTAAGTACCTGCGGCCGGATTGGTGCCGGTCGAGCCGCCGCCTCCGGTACCGCCGGTGGTATTGTTCACGCTGCTTCCGCACGCAGTAACTGCCAGGCCGGCAGCGGCGAGGACGAGGATGGCGGCCAGCCCGCGCAATTTACGCGACTTGCGGCCCATGAAGCCGGCCAACAGCAGACCCGCGAAGGCCACCGACATGGGGAGCGGACTGCCCTTGCGGTCGTTGCCCGCCGGGCCGCTGGTGTTCTTCGCCGTAGGCCCTGCGTTCTGGACCGGGTGCAGCACACGCAGCGGCTGCTTGCCGCCCGAGCGCGCGGCGCCCGAGCTGGAGCAGTCGGCAGCGTCGTCATCGAGGATGAGCGATGTGGTTGCGGCCGCGGTTCCAATTACGGAGACGATCCCGTTGCTGGAACTGTTCTCGTCGCCCCAGACCCAGCACAGGTTGGCGAGGGCCGTGTTGTTCGAGGTGGTGAAGCTGAGGTTCAGCGTGCCGGTGTAGCCGCCGGAGGGCACAATCTTGATCACTTCAGTGTTTGAGCTGGCGGCAGCCACGGAGAGCGTGGTTGGCGTGGGGGTAAGCGCGATGGTTCCCGTGCCGGAGCTGACTGCGGCCGCAACTACGGAGACGCTCGCAGTGGACGTGCCGTACGTGGAGTTGCCCGCATAAGCAGCGAGGATGGTATGAGAACTGGCGGTCGAGAAGGAACCGGTATAGACGAAGGTGCCGTTTGCCGTGAGCGTCTCCTCGATAGGCGATTCGCCATCGATGCTCAGGCTGACGGTGCCGGAGGGCGTACCCGAGGCGGCGGCTACGGTTACGGTGAAGGTGTCATTGACGCCGACGTTGGGCGCGGTGCTGGATGCGGTGATGGTGGTGGTGGTGGCGATGAGCGTGGGGGGCGTGGCCGTGCTGGCCGGCCAGGCCGAAGCCAGGTTTGCCACATCGACGGAGCCAAGGCCGGTGGCCTGGTCGTAGCCGGTGCCGGCGGAGAATCCGATCGCGCCGCTGCACTCGGCTGTCGAGGTAACGTTGCAGTCATTGTTCCCCGACGTGATGTCGTGGAAGGCCGATGCGTACGTCGTGCTGTCAGACGCCAGCTTGTAGAGCGTCGGATTGATCAGCCCCTGCCCGGTGGTGTAGCCCTGCTTTTGATTGATGAGGGCGAGAATGCCGGAGAAGATGGGGCCGTTGAAGCTGGTGCCGCCGGCCAGGGTCAGGTCCGTGTCGTTGGAGTCGCGGAAGCCATTGACGCAACTGTCGGTCTGACCCGTCTGAAAGAAGCTGGCGTCGCTGCTGCAGACCAGGTAGCCGGGGTTATCGGGCGATGCGAACAGTGCAAGATCCGGCACGTCGCGCTTGCCATCCGACGGGATTCCGGAGACGCCGGTCTGCCAACTCGGCTTCGTGAATAGCGCGCTGGCGCCGCCGCCGCCCGCGCTCAGGCAACCAGTTCCGGTGCACGTGGAGCTTTCGTCGTTCCACACCACCTCAGGGATGTACTGGAGCGCGGAGCTAAGCACGTCCGATCCGTTGGCGGCGGCCCACCATGGCGTGTTCGACTCGTCGTATTCCACATTGGCCGACGAGATTTCAGTGCCACCCATCGCGGTCACATACTGGCTGCTGCCGGGGTAGTCCACGGCCAGCGCCTGCTGCTGCGTCGTGGTCAGGCCCGTGATGCCATAGCAATCCGTCGAGCCGTCGTCGCCGGCCGCGGACAGCACTGTCTGCCCCTGCGTGGCTGCCTGCTCAAATGCCGCTTCCATCGCGGGCTGCGCTTTGCCGCCGGCGCCCAGCGTGGTGGTAGACATCGACGTTTCGCACTCGCCGTAGCTGCTGCTGACGATGGTGCCAATCTTTTGATCGATAGCATAAACAATCGAGTCAAATGCGCCGTAGTTGGTGCTGTTGCCGACGTAGACAAAGTTGATGGTGGCGCCTGGAGCCATGGCGCCGGACCACTCAAGATCGAGATCGGACTCGGCTTCATCGCCATCGGCGTAGACCGTCGATGTGCCGGAGTTGGGAACCAGGTACGGGGTTGGATCCTTCACCGTGATGCCGGCCGCGCTCTGGAACGCCTCAATGTCGCTGTTCGCGATGGCCGATTGGCCGATGAGGGTGATGGACTGGCCCGCGCCGGTCAACCCCTCGTTGTAAAGCGGCTTGATGTCGTAGATGGTGGCAATGTCATCGGGATCGAAGAACACATTGCCGCTCTGGCTGGAGGTGAAGTTGGGA
>Ga0182030_10020813_pt1 | contig 12342 bp, 8 predicted proteins | sample 812S3MmetaG_FD_121299 | JGI IMG/M metagenome (GOLD analysis project Ga0182030, IMG submission 121299) | Permafrost microbial communities from Stordalen Mire, Sweden - 812S3M metaG (Illumina Assembly) | ecosystem: Environmental > Terrestrial > Soil > Wetlands > Permafrost | place: Sweden...
AATGACCATTGCTGCCGCTGTCGGAAACAGGTTCGTCGCCGCCGCTGGCCATCAGGGTGCGCGAGCGGGAGCGCAGCATCCGGTTGAGAAATGCTGCCTGGCCATCGCTGGGAACGGGTGTGTTGGCATCGCGCGTCAGCGCTCCGGAATAGCAACTGTCGGACACGATGAGCACGTGGCGCGAGGGAAGCACGCGCACACCGGTCGTCAGGTCATCGGCAATGATGCGATTGGGGCTGGTTCCGGAATCTGCGTCCACCGGCAGCCAATAGGCCTTCTGGGCTTCGCGGTCTGAAACTCCGTGGCCGGCGTAGTAGATGAGCAGGCTATCGTTTTCGCCGAGTGTGTTGCGGTACTTGCTGAGTGCGTCGAGGATATTGAAGCGGGTTGCGTTATGGTCCAGCAGGTAAACAACCTTGAAACCGTATCGGTCGTGGAGGAGATTGCCGACTGCCTTTGCGTCGCCGACCGCTGTCTTGAGTGTCGCCAGAGGCGATTGGTAGTTGTCGATGCCGATGACGAGCGCGTAGTAATTGCCGGCTGTTGCACCGGCTTGCGTTGGTTGCATGGGATCGAGGCCGCGGGTTTGAGCCATTGCGGCGGGGATTGCGGACAAGAGCAGGAAGAGGGCAATCGTCAGGCGGGTTGCGGCAAGAAGGCTTTGGCCGGAGCGAACCCGGGCCAAAGCAACAGGCCGGTCCAGTGCTTCGAACGATGGGCTCAGACGAATCAGCGCCACTCTGTTCCCTTTGCGGAGCGGAAAGTCGCCCCTTGCAACGCTTGCGGGAATGCGCCTGGGGCTGCGCAATTCTACCTAATATTGCAGAGAATGATTGGGTTTTCTTTGGTGAGGTCCGTAGCGCGGAGGGATTTTGCGCAATCCCGGCGACGGGCTGGCGCGGCGGTCCATTGCCGCCGTCGTAGTCGAAGAGCCGGTTGATGTTGCCGGGGGGAGCCAGGGGCCGTCGTGCAGAAGGGGATCGAACGCTCAACGCGCTCACCGTAAGAAAAGCGTGATCCAGCATGTTCATCCTTTGGGTTTTATATGTTCGGTTCCACCGAATGATGCAGTTCGATGTTGTAGGTGGATGCAAAGTCGAGCCTGAGCCATCAGGCGCAGGCTGTGTGCAGCATGTGTAAGCGGCGCGTCAGAACCGGAAGAGATATATAAACCATCGGTCATCGCTAGCCGACATATCGAGGACCGATCTGCTCCTCGATGAGCGCATCGGCGACTTGGCGCGAACCGAAGATGGCCGCCTTCGCAAGGGTGTCCTGGCGCACCATTCGACCAATCTCCACGAGCTATATAATCCTGGCGTCATGAGATCTAGGCCGAGTTTTGCGCGCGGCATTAGGAGGGAGCTGTCCTGGAAGGGGTAAATGTCTAAACCCGTCGGCACTGTTTGGAACTTGGAACCGCACACTGCGAAAAAGCACGAGATTCTGCGCCGATACTTTGAAGCGTGGCTGCCGATTATGGCTAGTTGGAACGGTCGCGTCGTTTATATCGACGGCTTCGCCGGGCCGGGCCAGTACAGCTTGGGCGAGGATGGTTCTCCCATTGTTGTCCTCAAGGCGGCGCGCGATCATACCTATCCGATTAGGGGTGAGCTTGTTTGCATCTTCGTAGAAGACGACTTGGAGCGGTACAGGCACCTTAAGAATTTGCTTGATGGCTTGTCCCCGACGTTACCGAGTCGCATCAAGTGGGAAGCCGTTCATGGCAGATTCGATGAACATCTAACCGCAACTTTGAACGTTATAGAGGCCCAAAAGAAGATTCTTGCTCCAGCCTTTGTTTTTATCGATCCATTCGGCTTCTCCCATACGCCATTCAAAACGGTGAGCAAGGTCTTGGGAAACAGCCGATGTGAGGTTTTGGTCAATTTTATGTATGAGGAGGTTAATCGCTTCATATCGCTCGAAGAGCATGCCGAGAATTTTGACAAGCTCTTCGGCACGTCCGAGTGGCGTCGCGTCAGAAGTCTGGCCGCCCCATCGCAAAGACGGAAGGCGATTCACGACATATATCTAAAGCAATTGAAGACCTGTGCGACCTATGTCCATTCGTTCGAGATGTTCAATCAGGGAAACAGCACCGATTACTTTCTCTTCTTTGCCACAAATAACTTAAAGGGTCTGGAGAAGATGAAGGAAGCCATGTGGAAGGTAGATGATACGGGGTCGTTCCAGTTTTCCGATCACTATGATGCCCGTGGGCTTATGTCGCTGTTCAGCGCGCAGCCAAATATCGCTCCACTTCGAGACGCGATCCTGAAGACCTTTGCCGGTCGGCAAATCTCTATTGAGAAACTGCAGGACTGGGTGATCGCGGAGACAGAGTTTCTACCGAAACATCTGAAGCGTCCAGTGCTGGCCCCGATGGAAGATGCCAGTGAGTTATCGGTCGTCAGTCCTGCGCCTAAACGGCGAAAGGGCACGTTCTCAGACGGCACGATTCTCAAATTCTCTTGAGTTCAATCGAATGGAGTAAAGAGGCGCCTGCGTCGGCATTTCATCGTGCGTGCGGCCCTCCAAAAGGCGGCCGGCTTTCGATTTCTGTCGCCCGCCCCACTGCTTGAAAAAGAACGGAACACTTGCCTTCTTACATTGGGCCTTTAAACTTGCGACCCAGTCTGGGCTCATCGGCCTAGCCCCGTGGCCACTCTCGCCACCCACAATGACCCAATGAATTCCGCTCAAATTGACCTTTCCCAAATCTTCCAAGAGCGGCTCAATGGAGAGAAATCTGACTTTTGCCTTTGCCCGTTGGAGTTGCGCGATACGTGGAATTCCGTGCTTCTGATTCTCTACGCTGACGCCCCACCAAATATGCGGCTCGTCTGCCGCAAAAGCAAGTGAGCTATTGAGCAGATCGGTCATGCGATCCGCCCGCTTTGTAAGCACCTGAAAGGTGTGCCAGGGAGCGCGAATCATAACTTCCGCCACTCTTGCAATGTAATCGGCCGGAACGCCTGGTTGGAACAAATCGCTCATGGAATTCACAAATATTCGCTTCGGGGTCTTCCAACGTAGTGGCTCTTCCAACTTCTCTGGCACCAGCCGTAGGTCAAACCCCTGCTCATATGGGTGATTAGGCACTCCTCTGAATCTCTCCGCGAACACCGCTGCGTAGCAGTGCTTACAGCCGGGGCTGATTTTTGTACAGCCGCGTAATGGATTCCACGTCGCGTCGGTCCATTCGATCGAAGACTTTTCGGCCATGTATTCGCCCTTTCTTCGCCTTTCAAGCTTAGCCTGAATTGCGCTTCAATGCAAGCAACTCTAAAACTATCTGACAGCTTCAAATTGGGCCAGCAGTTCTATCCGGATGGATCCTTTTGAAGGGTGAAAGAATGTCCGCCCACGCCGACAGCGCAACGCTTTGCGTCAGATTTCGTACTTTCGTCCACGAGTTCGGGTTCGGTCTCGAATGCCGAAGGACGCATGGGCGACGAGAAGTGACGTCGATCTGCCGCCTTCGTTGCAGAGAATTTCCAGCTCACAGCGCACAATAGAGGCTGGGCCAAAGCACGAAAGCTGAGGGCTAACGGGGCAATAATATACCAGACTCAGCAAGTCTGGTATCCTTGCCGTGCGCGGGGTCGGATGTTCAACCCCACGCTGGAGCGGGAAATGCAACCATATGCGCTCGCCATGATCGGGGGCGCGTATGATGGATGGCCTGATCCTAACCCCCGGACGGAGACGCTTCATGGCCAAGAGCGAGGATCGATTCCTCGAGACAATCGATAGCGAAGATGAGGATAGTGAGGTCAGTCTTCGCGGATACGAAATCTTGACATACCCTGCGGACTTCACATTGGAAGTCCTCGTAGGCAAGTGGAAAAAGAGAGAGATCAAAATTCCTAAGCTCCAACGCCGATTCATTTGGACGCAAGCCCAGTCAAGCAAGCTAATTGAATCGTTCTTGATGGGATTGCCGGTTCCTCCAGTATTTTTTTACCAAGATCGAACCGACAACAAGTTGCTGGTAATCGATGGCCAGCAAAGACTACGGACCATAGTCTTCTTCTTTTCTGGTCTCTTCGGCGAACCCAAAGAAGGCAAAAAGGTACCGTCGTTTAATTTGACTGCTCTCGACGAAAAAAGCCCCTATGCAGGAACCACATACCAGCAATTGATGGACAGCGATGAGGCGGCGTTCAATAAACTGCAAAACTCTGTTCTCCGTTCGTTTGTGATGAAACAGTTAGACCCTGCTGACGACACGAGCATTTTCCAAGTATTTGAAAGGCTGAATACCGGAGGCGTCGTACTGCAAGGTCAAGAGGTTAGAAACTGTATATATGAGGGAGCCTTAAACAACATGCTTATTGATCTCAACAAGTATCCAGGATGGCGCAAGATAATTGGCAAAAAGAGCGAAGACAAGAGGATGCGAGACATGGAGCTAATTCTAAGGTTCTTGGCTCTTCGTCACGGAATGACTCACTATAAGAAACCTATGAAGAAATTCCTCAATGACTTTATGAAAGACAACCGGAACCCCACCGATTTAGCAGTTAAGAAATTCAGCGCCGAATTCCAAAAGACAGCCGACGCAGTTGTTACGTATTTAGGGGATAATCCATTTCATATTTATCGAGGGCTGAACGTCGCAGCATTCGATTCGACATTCACAGCATTCGGTAAGAATCTGCAAGGTCTGGCGGAAAAACCGACCTCTGCTCAGACCAGTCGTATGAGGGCGAGATACGACAAACTAAAAACGGACACGGACTACGTAAGATGGATTGTTCGTGCCACAACTGATGATGACGTAGTTCCAAAGCGGATCAAAAAGGCCGAGGAAATTCTGTTTAGTTGAGAATCATCCTTGGGGATGGCGCTATGACTTTCGGAACGCTTGATTTCCACTTGCAAAAGTGCCGACAACATCTGGATGCCACCCATGCGAGAAGCACTGAGATCGAGAGTTACTTCGTTCAATTCTTGCTTACGAGAATATGTGCGGAGTACGAGACGCGGATCGTTTTAATGGTTGAGAAACGCTGCTCAAGATCAAGAGACCAGCATCTCAGGAGTTTTACGAAACGAAGCGCCCGCGATGTCACTAAGCAGTTCAAAATTTCTGACTTGGCGGGGATGCTCAATAGATTCAGCAATACGTACAAGAGCACATTCCACGCCGCTGTTCAAAACACTGCGGCACATGTTGCTTGGGACAATATCTACAACAATCGTCAAGCAGTTGCTCACGGAAGCGGCGCTCAAATGAGCTTCACGGATTTGGAGAACGACTATAGGAATAGTCTTTTGGTCATCGATGCTTTAGTTGCCGCTCTTCAACTTAGGCCATATGAGGTCAAGAATTTCAGCTAGCTTTTCGTGTGATAATCGGGAAGATGAGACGTTCTAATGAATTCGTAGCTTTCACTGATTTGGTGGATCGAGTGCTGTCTGTGCCCAAAGCTGAAATACTCAGACGTGAAGCGGAGTATCAGAAACAGGCCGCTCTTAACCCGAAGCGACGAGGGCGGAAGAAGAAGAAAGAGGGTGCACCAAAATAGCCGTCTAAGCCTTCCGCTTCCCCCGTCCCTGACGCTTCTTAGAAGGCTTGTTTTTTAGCCTCCTTACCCGTCAACTTGGCGTAGGTAAGGCGACGGCCAACGATCTGAGAAACCATCACGTCGAATCGGCTCTTTGCCGTGTGGTCGATGCGATGGTTGAAGCGAAACACCTGCTCATCCAAGTAACGATCCAAATGGAACGGTTCGACCGCCACGTAGGTTCCTGAGAGATTCCGCTTCACTAGACTCCAGAAATTCTCCAGCGAATTGGTATGCACTTGCCCGTCAACGTACCGTTCCGCGTGGTTCACGGTGTCGTGTACGTAGTGCCATCCGGTACGGTTGTAGGCCACGGCTGAGTCTGTGTAGACCTTCGAACCGTACTTTACGTTCTTGAGAATTTCCTTTTGCAAAGTTTCGCGCTTCACGTTCGGAACAACCTTCGCGCGTACCTTGCGGCTCTCACGGTCGAACATGCCCATTACAACCGTCTTGTTATCCTGCCGAGTCTCATATCCCTCAGTCTGATCGACAGGAAACGCATCACGAATTGCCTGTGCGCGGCTGTGGTGCATGTTGTCGATCTTGCCGCCAACGAACGCCTCGTCAACTTCGACGGCTTCGCTTTCGGGGGTGTTACTGCCGAGCTTGCTGCCGTAATTGTGGTCCTGCATCACAAGGCGAAGACGATGCAGCAAGTGCCATGCCGACTTCTGGGTGATGCCTAGCGATGCCGCCATTTCGTGACTCGAAACGCCGTTCTTGCAGTTGGCAATCATCCACATCGCCATAAGCCACTTGTCGAGTCCCAAGGCCGAATCCTCAAAGATTGTTCCAACCTTGATGGAAAACTGAGCCTTCGCATGACGAGCCTTGCACTGCCACACCCGACGCGACTCAAGATAGGTGACCTTCTCCGAATCGCAGCGCGGGCAGCACACAACGCCGTCAGGCCAACGCCTTGAGACGAGGAAGGTTACGCAATTATCGGGATCGCTGAAGTAGACGATTGCTTCCTGTAATGTCTTAGGTTCGCTGTCCATAAGAAGACTTTAGCCTATCCGTTTCGCTGAGTCAAGTATATTATTGCCGCTAACGGCGGAAAGCTGCTAAGTCCTTTGCTGAGAAATCTTTCGCCATAAGCGATTGATTCGATTAAGGTTAACATAAGTTATTGATGCCGCTAAGTCCAATGGGCAGAGATATTTAGCAAGAAACGAGGGGAGGGGGTATACCCTTGGCGGGCCCGCAGGCCCGCCGGCCGCTCAGGCTTTGGAATAGTCCATGTTGTCGAGATCGGCGATCATCCCAGGTTGTGCTGTCGGATGCCATCCAAGGCGTTGCTGCGTGAGCGCGCTTGACGCTGGACCGTCCAAGCCTGCGAACATCCCGAGCCAGCCAAAATGTTCGGCTGCCTGTTCGGGGGACTTGGAGACGACTGGGATTTTGAGTCCGCGACCGATGGCTTCAGCGATGTCCCGGACCGGCACGCCCTCTTCGGCGATGGCGTGATAGCGTGCGCCTGCGGTTCCTTTCTCGAGCGCCATCCTATAGAGGTGGGCGGCATCGACCAGGTGTACAGCGGGCCAGCGGTTGAGACCGTCCCCGATATAGGCCGAGACACCTTTCTCGCGAGCGATAGCGATTGCATAGCTGACCAGGCCTTGCTTGTGCGTGTCGTGGACCTGAGGAAGGCGCACTACCGAGGCACGCACGCCCTGCGCCGCAAGCGCAAGCGCTGCCGGCTCTGAAAAGCGCGGAGTCATTGGAGGAGGCGTATCGTCTTCGGTTGCGACACGGCCAGGCGCCAGCAGTGCGATCCCGGCGGTGACGACCAAGGGGCGGTCGGAGCCGGCGAGCGCGGCGCCGAGAGCCTCGATGGCGCGCTTGTCGATGGCGCAGTTGGCTTCGAACTTGGAGAAGTCGTGGATAAAGCCCAGGTGAATCACGCCGTCGGAGGCGGCTGCTCCGCTGCGGAGGCCTTCGAGGTCTTCGAGGTCGCCGCGATGGACCTGGGCGCCGGCGGCGGTGAGAGATTTTGCGCCCGCATCGGAGCGAGCGAGTCCAAGCACCTGATGACCCGCGTTGATGAGTTCCGGAATAAGGGCAGAACCGATGAAGCCTGTGGCTCCCGTGACAAAAACACGCATTACGATTTCTCCTTTACTTCACTGCATGGCCGGATTTCATGGCCGGATTCGATTTCCCGGCCGCATTCGCAGGCTGGGTAGTATTAAGATGGGCGACCGAGAGATACGATCTATGGTGAGAGTCCGTATTATCTTTGCAATCGTCTGAGTGCCGTGGAATAGCTTATGGATCCGCTTTCCGATGTGTTGTCGCTGCTGAAACCGCGCAGTTATTCGGCCGGTGGCTTCGATGTGGGTGGAGACTTGTCGATCCAGTTCCCACGGCATGAGGGCATCAAATGCTACGCGGTGGTCTCCGGCGAGTGTTGGCTGGCAGTCGAAGGCGTTGCCGACGCAGTGCTCCTGAAGACTGGAGATTGCTTCCTGCTGCCGAGTGGACGCCCTTTCCGGCTTGCGAGCGACTTGGCTTTGACGCCGATTGATGCACGTACGATTTTTGCGAACAAGCAGAATGGCAGCGTCCACTCGTTCAATGGCGGCGGGGATTGCTTTATTGCCGGCGGGCACTTTGCGTTTACCGGCAGCCACGCAGGCATCCTGTTGGGAGTGCTGCCACCGATTGTGCATCTCCAAAAAGAATCGGACAAGGCGGCGATGCGCTGGTCTCTGGAGCGGATGAGAGAGGAGCTGCGCGAGTCGCAGCCGGGCGGATTTCTGGTGGCGCAGCAGCTCGCCTACCTGATGCTGGTGCAGGCCCTGCGGCTGCATTTGGCGGAAGGGTCGAGAGGCGGCGTTGGGTGGCTCTTCGCCCTGGCGGATCGACAGATGAGCGCGGCGATCACTTCCATGCACGACGATCCGGGGCATGGCTGGACGATCCAGAAATTGGCGGAGTGTGCGGGGATGTCGCGATCGACCTTTGCCTTGAAGTTCAAACGGACGGTTGGGGAGTCGCCCATGGAATATCTGACGCGCTGGCGCATGCTTCTGGCTGGGGACAAGGTGGCGAACTCGAGCGATCCCATTTCCGCGATCGCCCGGTCGCTCGGCTATGAATCGGAAAGCGCCTTTAGCACTGCGTTCAAGAGGGTAATGGGTTGTTCGCCACGGCAGTATGGCCGTGGTGGCAAACGGGAGTCGGGTTCACCTTCTACTTATCCTGGCGAGGGGGATGCCGCCAGCGTTCATCAGGTCGAAGGTGCCAATCAACTCGAAGCCATCGCGGATTGATGTCGCGGTTGATATGCGCGGTTGGCCCAAAGTGCTGGAATCCTGCGATCCGCGTGGCAGCGGCTGCGGGGGCAAAGCGCCGGGTATTCGGATTCTCTGAATGTAGAAATGAAACGGCCCGGCTCTCGCGCGGAGAGGGCGGGCCTGTTCTGGTTTGGATGAACGCTATGCTTTGGCGGAGGTGAGTTGGCCGAGGTCGGCGGCCATCTTCTCAGTGGAGAAGGCCTCGAGGATGTCGCCCTCTTTCAGGTCGCCGTAGTTGGCGATGCCGATACCGCACTCCATGCCGTTGGTGACTTCGCGGGCGTCATCCTTGAAGCGCTTGAGCGAAGCGACTTTGCCTTTGTGGACTTGCTCGCCGTCGCGCATCACTTTGATTTCTGCGTCGCGACGGATTACGCCGTCTTGTACGCGGCAACCGGCGATGGTGCCGACCTTGGGAATTCTGAAGACGGTGAGCACTTCGGCACGGCCGAGATAGCTCTCCTTGAACGTGGGATCAAGCAGACCCATCATGGCGAGGCGCATTTCATCCTGCAGCTCGTAGATGATGGAGTGAAGGCGGATTTCAACGCCTTCCTGTTGCGCCAGCTCGGCGGCCTTGCGCTCGGGGCGCACGTTGAAGCCGATGATGATGGCGTTCGAGGCTGCGGCCAGCAGGACGTCGCTCTCGTTGATGGAGCCGACGCCAGAGTGGAGCACCTTGACGCGCACCTTGTCGGTGGACATTTTGACAAGCGAGTCGGCCAGCACTTCGACGGAGCCGGTGACATCGCCTTTGATGATGAGGGGCAGATCTTTGACGCCGGCCTGGCGAATCTGCTCGGCAAGGCCTTCGAGAGAGACGCGGGAGCTCTTGGCAAGCTGCGACTCGCGCTCCTTCATCTTGCGGTATTGTGCGATGCCTTTGGCCTTGTCGCGATCGGCGACGACGAGGAAGGTGTCGCCGGAGTCAGGCATCGATTCGAGACCGAGGACCGCGACTGGCGTGGACGGACCGGCTTCTTCGAGGGCGCGTCCGCGATCGTCGAACATGGCGCGGACTTTGCCGAAGGTGTTGCCGACGATGTAGCTATCGTTGAGATGCAGCGTGCCGTCCTGTACGAGAACGGTGGCCACGGCACCACGGCCGCGATCGAGTTGCGCCTCAAGCACGGAACCGACGGCTTTGCGGGTTGGCGTGGCCTTGGGCGCCTTGATGTCCGAGACCAGGCAGATCATTTCGAGGAGCAGATCGAGATTGATGCGCTTCTTCGCGGAGACTTCGACGAACACTGTGCCTTCGCTGCCTGCGGCCCACTCTTCCGGAATCAGGCCGCGATCAGCAAGCTGCTTCTTAACGCGCTCGGGATTGGCTTCGGGCTTGTCGATCTTGTTGACGGCAACAATGATCGGAACGTCCGCGGCCTTGGCGTGATCGATGGCTTCGAGTGTCTGCGGCATGACGCCGTCGTCTGCAGCAACAACGATGACGACGATGTCAGTCACCTTGGCTCCGCGGGCTCTCATGCGTGTGAAGGCTTCGTGGCCCGGGGTATCGAGGAAGACGATCTCGCGGCCGGAGGCAGGAGAACCTTCTTTTGTGAACTTAACCTTGTAGGCTCCGATGTGTTGGGTGATGCCGCCGGCTTCGCCTGCGGCTACGTCGGTTTCGCGGATGGCATCGAGCAGCGAGGTCTTGCCGTGATCTACGTGGCCCATGACGGTGACCACCGGCGCCCGCGGAACTTCGAGCTCGTCGGAGTTGGGAGCTTCGAGCACTTCCTCTATCGCCTGGTTGGCCAGCTCTTCTTCGTAGCTGATGACGGTGGCAGCCGCGCCAAACTTGGCAGCAACGTCCTTCACCATCTCGGCGTCGAGAGATTGATTGACAGTGACGAAGACACCGCGCATGAGCAGCATGGCGATCAGGTCTTTGGCACGGGTTTCGAGCTTTTCTGCCAGGTCCTTGACGCTGATGCCCTCGGTCACCGTAATTTCGCGGGTGATGGGCAGCGGTTCTGTACTAAATTGTGGCGCACCGCCGAAGCGTGGCGGCGGCACAAAGCCCTTCATCGGGCCTTCCTTCGTCTTGGGGTATTGCTGGCGGCCGCCGCGGCCGCGGGCATTGCTGGCGCGTTGCGCGCGCGGTGCTTCGCCCGGAGGCGGAGTGGTACCTGGAGCGCCGCCGAATCCGGGCCGTGCGCCGCCGAATCCGCCTGGACGCGGAGGGCCGCCGAAGCCGGGACGCGCGCCGAAGCCGGGACGACCGCCTGGACCTCCGGGTCCGCCTGGCCCGGAGAAACCGCCGGGAGTGGTGCGTGTGGGATGCTTGGGGCGCGGACCGCCGGGGAACTGGCCGGGCGCGCCTTGGCCTTGGGGAGGACGCGGAGTGAAGCCTCCGGCATTCGCGGGGCCTCCAGCGGGCCGCCGATCGAAGATGGGCCTTCCGCGCTGAATTACGCCGGGCTGAGCGAATGATCCCGAGGGAGCGGGGGCTGCCGGAACTCCCAGCGGCGCCTTGTAGACCGGCCGCGGCCCGGTTTGCGGCATCACGACTCGTCGGATTGGTGGCGGGGCCACATCGGGAACGCGCGAAGCGACTGGTGCTGCGGCAACTGCTTCGGACGGCGCTGGAGCAGGTGTTTCGATGAATGAAGTTGGCGTATGAACTTTCTCGAGGATCGGCGCGGAAGTGACGCTCGTTATTGGAGACTCCGTCGAAACTGCGGCCGTGACAGAAGGTGGAGGAGCGGAAGCAGCCTCGACAGCAACCGCTGCCGGTGCTGTTGGCCCAGGTGGGGGAGTCTGCGGTTTGGCAGAGGGTGCGGGTTCTGCAATGTGCGCTTGTCCCTCACGAGCAGGGGATACGACGGGGGGCTTGACCACCACGGCGACGGGAGGCGGGACAACGGCTACGGCCGGACGCACGGGAGCGACTACGGCAGGAGCCTTGGCGACAACCGGGCCGAGCGGAGGCTTGCTGGCAATCGCGCGTGTTGCGGGCGGGGTGGTAACGATGGGAGGCGCCTGCCTGACCGGCGGCATAATCTTTCTGGGTTCGGGGCGAGTGGGCGCTGGAGGCGCAGCCGCAGCGGGGGAGGCTGGCTTGGCCGGGATCGCCGGTGCGGCAACAGGAGCCGGTCGAGACGGCGGCGACGGCCTTCTGGCAACGGCTTCGTCTTCCTGCTTCTTGGCCAGAATGGCTTTCATCACGTCGCCGGGCTTGGAGACATGGGAGAGGTCGATCTTGGGTGCGATGCCCTGCGAACCGCGCGAACTCGACCCGGAACCAGTGTGATTGCCTGCCCGCGCGGCAAACTGCCCGCGAACTCTTTCGGCTTCATTCTCTTCGAGCGAGCTGGAGTGGGTCTTGCCCGCTCCCAGACCAAGCTCCGCCAATACGTCAAGAATCTGGCGGCTCTTGACTTCTAACTCTCGCGCGAGATCGTTGATTCGAACCTTACTCATCCGCCTCTTTTCAGAAATGCTGCCCAAAGCCCATT
>Ga0182030_10020814_pt1 | contig 12342 bp, 10 predicted proteins | sample 812S3MmetaG_FD_121299 | JGI IMG/M metagenome (GOLD analysis project Ga0182030, IMG submission 121299) | Permafrost microbial communities from Stordalen Mire, Sweden - 812S3M metaG (Illumina Assembly) | ecosystem: Environmental > Terrestrial > Soil > Wetlands > Permafrost | place: Sweden...
ACTGCGGACCTGGTTCATTACGATGCTGGCGTGGGCGGCGAGCGAGGAGTCCGTCATGGCATCTCGCACCAAGAGGGAACGCTTTTCCTGAATGACCATATCGCGCACGTGCGAGCTGATGCGCAATCCCCGGCCTTTAGAGGAACGCACATGCAATTCCCCGTTTTCGAGCGTCATCAGCACGCCGCGCGCGGCGCCGGCCGCGTCCAGGGAGAGATCCAGAATCAAATTGAAGAGCTGGTTGAGCGGCAGGTGCGTCGCCAGTTCGCGTCCGGCGGTGATCAGCGCCCGCATGTGCCGGCTGACCTCTTCGCTCTCCTCGGCGATCAGTCCCTGCAGGCCTTCCAACATCGTGATGGCGCCTGTGGCGCCGGTTGGTTCATCGGTAAAGACCACGGAGTTGGCGGCCGGACGATCGCCCTCGCGATACTCAAGAGACACGTCGCCAGCCGCGATGCGGTCGCCGGGATGCAAGATACACGGTTTGGAAATGCGCTGTCCGTTGACCATGCTCCCGTTGGTGCTGCCCAGATCGCGAGCCAGCCAATGCACGCCGTCGAATTCGATCGACAAGTGCTCGCGGGACAGACCGGCAACGGACGGATAAGAGAGTTGATTCGAAGCGGCGCGGCCGAGGCGATAGCGGGGAGCTTCCAAGGAAAGCGTTGAAACCTGACCGTTCACTTCAATCAATAGCTGGGCCGGCTTGATCGCCGGCGTGACCGGAATCCCGCCCTCGAATGTTTCCGCCATGGACTTAGAGTAACGAAATCGAAATCGGAATGCCGCTCTATTTTATCGAGTTGCCAGTAGCGCGGTGCGCTTCGCGGATGCCGGCGTCGTCGCTGAGGACGGCTTAGCCGTCTGTTGAAAAACAAGGCACCCCGCTCGATGACTCTCGCGGCTCAGTGTGAGGCCTCATCGCTTTCCGTGCTTTACGGAGCCGCGACAGTAATGGAGCGGGGACCCGTCGAGTTTTCAACAGCCTGCTTAGGAGCGCGTCGGCTGTTTGCGGCTCAGCAGGATGCCGAGCAGCGTCCGCGCCGTGTCGATCTGCGGATCCAATTCGAGCGCGCGCCGCGTTTCTTGTTCGGCTCGGTCGAAATCTCCCGCGCAAGCGAGGGAAAGGCCGAAGTTGTAGTGCGTCATCGCGTCGTGCGGCAGCAGCGAGGCGGCTTGTTCGAAGGAGCTGACGGCATCCTGAAAGCGCTCCGTCTTCACATACTCCACACCGAGAAAACTATGCACGTATGCCGCGGAATCGGGATACTTGGCCAGCGTTTCGCGGAGTTGTCCAATGGCCGCTTCGTGCCTGCCGCCGTTCATCATTTCGAGTGCGCGTTGCAGCATCTTGCGAACCTTATTGCTGACAGGATGACGGAGCAAATCCGCCGAAACGATTCCGTGGGAGGCGCTCGGCTTCGCGTCCCTGCTCATGCGAGCCTCTACGTCCAGCGCATCGCCGAGGGAGCCGGTCTGAGGAGCTGAGTTATCCGGCGACAGTCCGCTATTGCTGCGGCCCAGCGTTTGAGACATGCCTACTTGAGACAAACCCACGAAGGCACCGAACACGAGCGCCATAGTTCTTGATGCCCTAGTGGATTTCCTTTGCGAAATCGTTGTGCGCGTCACGTTTCCCTCCCTGTCGCCTCTTTCGGCACCCAGGCCGAAAAAGATTACAGTAACATGACGGTTACATTACAATTTCGTGACGACTGGCGCAAGGGGCAAGAATCTGAGGCACGGCACGGAAGGTCCTTCCGACGGTCGTCTCGGACGTCCGGCCTCCGTTAGGACGGCGTTTTCGCCGCAATGAGAAATGTTAGGATCGCGTTTCGCCGCCATGAATTGTTGGTGAACATTAGGCGGTGTCGCGGAAGTCCGCCGTACAATAGACCTCTACCGTTGTGCCGACACCACGCCCTGAGCTTTTGCTGGTTGAAGACGAACCCGAAATGGTCGCCGTGCTGCGCCAAGGTTTCGCGCAAGATCGTTACGTAGTGAAAGTCGCCGTGGACGGCCGTCTGGCGGTTCAAGCCGCGTTGGAGCAGCGCTTCGACGCCATCGTGTTGGACGTCATGCTACCTGGACTGGACGGCTATGGAGTTGCCACCGAATTGCGTGGCGCCGGAAATCGAACGCCAATCCTGATGCTGACCGCGCGGGACTCCGTGACCGATATTGTCCGTGGCCTGGACTGCGGCGTGGAAGACTATCTCACGAAGCCGTTCTCGTTTTTGGAACTCTCCGCACGCGTTCGCGCGTTGATCCGCCGCAATCAGGCGGTCCCGGCGCGCCTGTGCATCGGCGATCTCACGCTGGACGCGGCTTCTCACGTGGTCATGCGAGGCGACAACCATCTGCGTCTCACGAAGACCGAGTTTCGCGTCCTCGAAAGGCTGATGCGGAATGCCGGGCATGTCGTTCGCCGCAGTGAACTGATGGGCGCCGGATGGGGCGAATCCATGACCACGGATGACAACAATTTGGACGTCACGATGAGCTCGTTGCGCAGCAAGGTCGATAAGGGCCGCAAACCTGTGATTCACACGATTCGCGGATTCGGCTACAAAATGGAGGCCCGATGAAGCTACCCATTCGCCTGCGCCTGACCGCCGTCTACTTCGCCGTTTTCTTTGTCGTCATCGCCGTGCTGGAACTGGGCGCCTACTATAGCGTGCGCGAGGCCATGCATTCGATTGTGGATCACGAACTGGAAACCAGGCTCGCGGGTCTGGACGACCACCTCACCCGGCACATCAAGAGGTTTCCGTGGCCGGTGCTGCGGGACTCCATTCAGCTCCATCCGGCGTTCCAACCCGATTTTCTGTGGATGCGCGCAGCCGATGGACACGTCATGTTCCAAGGCGCTGCGCTGCACAGCCTGCGGATTCCCGCCTTCGATCAAGCTGCGCCCATCGCGGGACGAATGCCGAACGTGGCCAAACCCCAAGTGGATACTTTCAATTGGGGCGGCCGGACACTGCGGGTTTTGTACTTGCAACGGACCATTCAAGGAAACCAGTATCAGTTGGCGCTGGCCACCGATCTCGGTCTGCCCGGCGCCGTGCTGAACAAAATGTGGCTATGGATGCTGCTGTCCGTCCCCATCGTCTTGGTCGTCGCATCCACGGCCGCGTATTGGATTAGCGGACGCGCGCTTGCACCCATGACCCGGATCATCGCGACGGCCCGTTCCATGGACTCCACAAAATTGCGCGAACGCATTTCCGTCCCGAATACCGGAGACGAAGTACAGTTGCTGGCCGAGACCATGAACGGAATGCTCACGCGAATCGAAGATGGTTTCCAGCAGGTTCGCCGTTTCACCGCCGACGCTTCTCACGAGTTGCGAACACCGGTGGCCATCGTTCGCGCCGCCGCCGAAATACCGCTGTTGCGCCGCTCCGCGCCGGAACGTGTGTATCGCGAGGCCTTGGAGCGGATCCTGCGCGAGTCCGAACGCAGCTCGACGTTGCTCGAAGATCTTCTCCTCCTGTCTCGGGCCGATGCCGGCGCGGAGCAGATCGATCAAGAATCCATCGATCTCGGAAAAAGCTTGACGCAAGCCTGTGCGCAACTCGCGCCGTTAGTGGAACAGAAGGGATTACGTCTCCACATGCGCGGTCCCGAGCAGACGCTTTGGATCCGCGGCAACCAGGAACACTTGCGGCGGTTGTGGCTGATCCTGCTGGACAATGCATTCAAGTACACGACGTCCGGCGGAGCGGTGGAGGTGAGTGTCGGTTCGTCGGACGGACGAACTTACTGCGCCGTCACCGATTCCGGCATCGGCATTGCGCCCGGCGATCTCTCGAGAATCTTCGAACGCTTTTACCGTGTCGACAAAGCGAGAACCCGGAGCCATGGGGGCACCGGCCTCGGCCTTGCGATCGCTCACGAAATCGCGAAACTTCACGATGCGGCGATTGAAGTGGAAAGCGAACTAGGACGAGGCGCCACGTTCCGCGTGAGTTTTCCGTCTGTGGTTTCAGCCGAAAAGATTCCCGGCGCGGTGCGGACCGCCATCGCGTCCTAGACTGATCCCGATCCTTCCGGTAATTCATTTCAGGCAAATTTAAGGCTCATCTAATCTCCCTGCAACACACGGCTGTTAGCCTTGCTGCAAGACGAACCGAACCGTATGCCCGCGTGGTCTCACACGGTCCGTTTGGCCTATTTGGGTTGCATATCTATGAATTCACTCCAGGAAACTTTTCGCAAAATCACGCGTTTCGTACATCTGTGGTTGGGTCTAGTGACTGGGTTGTTCGTGTGCCTGATGGCGGTGACCGGCGGACTGGTGACGTTCCGGCCGCAGATCGCGATGTTGCTCTCGCCGTCCGCGATTCGCACCGCAACTTGTGCCGGGCCCCTCGATTGGAATCGCGTGGAGCAAGAGGTGAAGGCGTTTGGCCATTCCGAAATTAACCGGATCTATGGGCCTCTCGACGGCGACACGCGCTATCGCTTTCGCATGATGACGGATCGCAATGCGATTTACACGCACGTCATCTACGACGCCTGCGCGGCGAAGGTTCTCGGCTTCGCGCCTCTGAGTTGGATGGATTGGTTCGTCGATCTGCATCACAACTTGCTGAACGGGCGCGTCGGGCGAACTTGGGCCGGCTACATGGGCATCGCGTTGCTGGCGAGCACGATCGGCGGCTTGTTCCTGTGGCTGCTTTCGAATCCGAAAGTGCAGGAGTTTTACCGCCTTCGGACCGGACCAACGGTTGCAAGCGCGTCGCGCAACTTGCATCGTACGACCGGGCTTCTGGCCGGCTCTCTTCTGTTCCTCGGTGCGTTCACCGGCATGTGGATGTGCTTCCCGCAAACCATGCGAACGATGCTCACGTGGGTGGCTCCGGTGCCGGCCGAAACTCGCGTGCCGCGTCGCCCGAAGACCGAAACGCCGGGCCCGCCTGCTTCGCTGGGTGCAATTTTCTCGGCGGCACAACACGCCATCCCCGACGGTGTCATCCGCGAAGTCCGCATGCCGGAGGGCAACGGAAATGTGCCGGTCCGCATGTGGAGAAGCGGCGACTTTCGCTGGCTCGGCAACAACGTGGTCACGGTGGACAGCCGCAGCGGGCAGGCGTTGGCCGTGGAGCTCTATGCGGATAAACCTGCGCCCAATCGATTCATCCAGGCGATGGCCGGTCTGCACTACGGCGAGTGGGGAGGTCTGACGTTCCGCGCGATTTACGGAATCGCGGGATTCCTGGCCGCCCTGCTGTTTATCACGGGTTTCCTGATGTGGTGGCTGGGGCGGCGGCGCCGCGGAAGCGTACCCGCTCCCGCGGTATCCCAACGCGCCGAAGAAAATGTTTCCGTCGTATCTCGACTTTCAACGAGGAGTTCATGAATTCAATAATTTTATTCTTTTCTAAAAAAGCGCAGAGCTTGGCGATCGCCACGGGTCTGCTGCTTGCGGCTGGCGCAACTATTCCGCTGCACGCGCAATCGGGACCATCGATCACGGGCACGCTTTTGGATCCGGCTGGCAAGGCGATTCCGAACGCGTCCGTCCTGGTAAAAAACGACGTAAAAGACGACGCCGCAAAACTGAGCCGGACTGTCAAGGCCGACAATGAAGGTCACTTCGCGGTGACGGATCTGCCCGCTGGCCTCTACACGTTGGAGGCATCGGCTCCAGGTTTTGCGCCGACCTCCCGCAGCGGCGTGCGCGCCGAGGCCAACTCGCAGGAGCTTTCGATCACGTTGAACGTCGCGTCGGCCAGCGATTCGGTCACTGTGGATGCCGTCGTGTCGCTCGCGGCGCAAGCCGCGCCTTCCGGCAATGTGCTCGACGCCACCGCGCCGAAGACCGATATCAGCGGAGATTTCATCAGGAATTTCGAATCTCCGGTGGCCGATTTCACCGAAATAGTACAGATCGCGCCCGGAACGTTTTCGACGAACACTGCCGGAGTCGGTTTGGGCCAAGCCAAGACTTATTTCCGCGGATTCGGTGATGGCCAGTACACGATGACCTTCGACGGAATTCCGTTCGAAGACACGAACTCGCCGACGCATCACGCGTGGGCTAACTTCCCCGGCCTGTGGATCGGAGGTGTCGACTTTGACCGTAGTCCCGGACAAGCGTCGAATTTTGGTCCGACGAATTTCGGAGGGTCGATCAACTTGCAGTCGAAGGAGTTGCAATCCGATCAGGACATCCGCGTTACCGGCATGTATGGCTCCTTCAACACGCGCATGCTGGCACTGGACTACGACTCGGGGGATTTCGGACCCGACAAGAAATCGAGCCTGCTGATCAATCTGCACCAGCTGCTCACCGACGGTTACCAAACTTACAACGGTCAGAAGCGCGTGGGAGGCGACGGAAAGTATCGCTACCGTCTGTCGGACCGCACCACTATCACCGTGTTTGGGGGGCTGATCGACGACTGGAACAACACGCCGAATACGACGAATCCATTGCGTTATCAGGTGGCCCTCTATGGCGACAACTATCTGATGAGCGGCGATCCGACCAGCCCGTACTACTACGGCTACAATCTATATCACTTGCAGACCGATTTCGAATACGTCGCGTTGAATTCCGACCTCGGGGACGGATGGAGATTCGACGACCGGGCCTACACCAGCCGCTATTGGAACAATCAGTATTACAACAATGGCGCCACGCTGAACTTCGGGGTCGCGAACCCCACCGGCGTAGACAAGTTGAATGGCTATCGCCACGTGGGCGACACCGCAACCATGAGCAAGGAGACCAAGCGCGGAGTGTTCCGCTTCGGAGCCTGGTATGACTGGTCCTACACGGACCGTTATCAATATCAGGCGAGTCCTTTGACGTGGGCTCCCACGCCTTTCCCGACCTTTCATGAGCACTACACCACGCAGGCCTTCCAGCCTTTCGCCGAATACGAATTTCGTGCGACCAGCAGGCTCACTTTCACGGCGGGCGTCAAGGATGCGCATTACGGCATTGCCTTCAATCAATTTCAGGACATCGGCACGGTCCTCTGTCTGGGAGGCACGCTGGTGAAGGCGACCTCAACCACTCCGGCCGCGTGCAACGGAGGCGCGCCGTTCACTTCGCACGCGGAAGGCTACAACTCCTGGCTGCCGAACGCCACGGCTCGCTATCGGATCTCGCGTTATTGGTCCACCTATGCGCAGTTTGCCGAGGGCAGCGTCATTCCGCCGACCAGCGTCTACGACGTGACCGGCGGCTCCGTGCTCACTCCTCCGCAGCCCACGGTCGCCAAAGCCTATCAAGTCGGCTCCGTGATCAAATTCAACCGCTGGACTCTGGACGCGGACGCTTACTACGTTCACTTCCAAAACGCATATACGTCCTACATCGATCCCAGCACGAACGAGCCCGTGTTTTACCTGACGGGCCCTTCCAACACCAAAGGCATCGAAGCCGAAAGCAGCTTCTTCATCGGGCACGGATTCAATCTCTACCTGAACGGCACCATGGGCGCCGCCAAGTATCAGCAGACCGGTCTGTGGGTCGCCAATACACCCCACAACACCGAAGCCGCCAGCCTCACCTACCGGCACAAGGATTGGGACGTGGGCCTGGTGACTAAGCGCGTCGGACCGATGTCCAACGATAACGGCACGTACATCGACGCCATTCAAATTGATCCGTTCACTACGCTCAACATGTTTTTCAACTACACGATCAAGACCAACTCGTTCCTGCGCGGAAGCAAATTTTCGGTGGGGGCCACCAATCTCACCGACAACCGAGCGCTCATCGGCGTGACTCCAGCGACGAAAAATGTCGCCTTCGTGCCTGGTCCAAATGATCAGGTCAGTTATCTCGCCGGGCGCGCCGTCATGGTCTCGCTCACGGTTGGTTACGCGCCCAAACGATAGGATGTTGCCCAAGCAGAGGAAAATCATGAAAATCTTACTTTTGATTTGCGTTGTAGCGATCACGCTGTGCGGACAGAACACCCGCAAGCCAGTCTTTGTCTCGCCCAAGGAGCTGGACGTCACGGACATGCTGCCCAGTCCTCCGGCGCCGAACTCCTGGCAAGACAGGATGGAGATGGCTGAGTTGCATCGTCTCCAAGACACGCGTACGGAAGCGGAAGTCGCCCATGCCAAGGCGGATGACGCGGAAGAAGATATGTTTGTATTCAGTACGGTGCTCGGCGCGAGGTTTTCGCGCGAAAAACTTCCGCTGACCGCGTTGCTCTCCGATCACCTTCACAACGACGAGGGGATCAACGTCAATCCGGCCAAGACTGCTTACCATCGCCTCCGTCCGTACTTCGCCGACGCCACGATCAAGCCGGTCTGCAAGATCAATGACAACCGGGCGGACTACTCCTATCCGAGCGGGCATTCAACCACAGGGTATTTGGAGGGTCTGACGCTCGCGCTGATGGTTCCCGAGAAGCGAGACCAAATTCTCACGCGTGCCGACGACTATGCGCACAGCCGTCTGGTGTGCGGCGTACATTACCCCACCGACCCCGTCGCCAGTAAATCTGTGGCTTACGCAATGATGGGGGTGATCCAGCAGAATCCACAATTCAAGAAAGAGTTTGAGGCTGCGCGGTCCGAACTGCGACGTACTTTGGGATTGCCATAGCACAGGCTGGCGGAGCGAGCGGGCGGCTGAAGGGCGGAAAGAAAATCAACGGGTTTTCGGAAGGAAACGCGTTTTTGGAAGAACAATCAGTGCGAGCTGGCGTAGTAAAGCCAGCCCGCCGGATGGCAATCTTACTTATCGCCGTGTTCTGAGGCGTGGTGCTTAGCGGCTTCTCCCGCGTGGTGCGCGGCGTCGGTCTGATGGCCGTGCGCCACCTGCGAGTGATGCGCGGCCTTTTCGTGATTGCCGGCTTCATGCTGTTCGGCGGCGGCGGTGTGGTGCTTAGCGGCGTGCTCGTGGTGCTCCGCAGCTTTGCGGTGATGCTCCGAGGCATTCTTCGACATGGTGAAATCTCCTTGGGATATGGATGGCCTGGGTCGCCCTGGGCTTGTCGTTCAGACTAGCCGACGATTGTGACGGCCCGACCTCACAATCGATAGACATCTCGTGAATTTTCGGCGGCGTGACCCGCAAATACCGGCTCAGATATTGAAGGGTCTGGGCGATAATGGAATCAGGCCTGTGATGACCACGCTGTTGAACAAGTTTCGCGAGCTCGCTGCTTCGCCCGTGGAGAACATCCCTCAAGATCCCGGGCGATCTTCCTACGAGCGCTTTGCGATTCCGTACACCTTCAAGCCGCGATTAAGCGTGAGGCAAGCAGTGATCGCTGCCGGTGGCGCGCTGCTCCGAATTGTCTTGGGTTCGCTGCTGTTCGCGATTTGGGGTACCTACAGTTTTCTGACCTGGAGCACGGTTCCGAATCTCTTCCTGCGATTCACGCTTCTGCTTGTCATGCTGGCGCTGTTCGCATTCCTCATGGCGTTGCTGCTGGTGGGAGTTTCGGCGTTGCTCCGGCTGGTCTGGTCCCACCCCCACCAAACCCACTAACATTCTTCATCCTCGGGCTTCATCCTCATCGGAAAATCGTCATCCGTTAACGTATTTGTAATGTTACTCGAGTAGACTCGTTAGTCTATCCGGGAGGAAAAATGGAACTGTTCGGGCAAACGATCTCCGTGGGAAGCGGGATCTTTCTGCTGTTGGCGCTGGGTTTGGCTCTCAGCTTTGAGTTTGTAAACGGATTTCACGATACGGCCAACGCGGTCGCGACTGTCATCTACACCCATTCCTTGAAGCCGTGGGTCGCCGTGATCTGGTCGGGCTGCTGGAATTTGATTGGCGTTTTAACCTCGACGGGCGCGGTGGCGTTCGGAGTGTTGGCGCTGCTGCCGGTGGAATTGGTGCTGAACGTCGGTTCCGGCGCGGGATTCGCGATGGTCTTCGCGCTGCTGTTTTCCGCCATCATTTGGAACCTCGGCACGTGGTACCTGGGCCTTCCGGCATCGAGCTCGCACACGTTGATTGGCGCGATCATGGGCGTCGGTCTGGCCAACTCGTGGCTCTCTGGAAATCACGAATTCGGCGAAGGCATCAACTGGGCGAAGGCATCGGAAGTGGGCACCTCGCTGCTGCTTTCTCCGCTGGTCGGATTCACCTGCGCGGCATTGTTACTGCTGCTGTGCAAGGCACTCGTCAAAATCCCGGCGCTCTACGCCGCGCCTGAGAAGGACACGGCGCCGCCGCTGTGGATTCGCGGATTGCTGGTCCTCACCTGCACGGGCGTCAGTTTCGCGCACGGTTCGAATGACGGCCAAAAGGGCATGGGATTGATCATGCTGATCCTGGTGGGCATCGTGCCTCTGAGTTTCGCAGTGGATCTCAACACCAATCAGGCGCAGATCATGGAACTGGCGGCCACCACCGAAACCATCTCTTTCCAAATGGACCGGCACGCGCCCGGCGTGGCGATGGCCGGATATCAAACGGCGGCCGACGAAGTTTCCGGCTATTTGAAAACGAACGGCGTGGCGACCGATCGCACGTATGCCGGCATCGGCACAAAGTGCCGCGAGATCTCGGAACTGCTGACGGGCAAGACGTCGCTCGCGCAGCTCGGTCCGGATCAGCGCAAGATCCTGCGTAGCGATCTCTATCTCACTTCCGAGGGCCTCGGGAAGCTGATTAAACAGAAGAAGCTGAACGATCCGGCAGAACAGAAGAGCCTCGGCGATTTGAAGAAGCACATGGATAAGCTCACCAAGTTCATCCCCGTCTGGGTGAAGGTCGCGGTGGCGCTGGCACTGGGCTTGGGAACGATGATCGGATGGAAGCGCATCGTGGTGACGGTGGGCGAAAAGATCGGCAAGGAGCACCTGACCTACGCACAAGGCGCGTCCGCGGAATTGGTGGCCATGGCGACCATCATGGCTGCCGATCAATATGGATTACCCGTCAGTACCACGCACGTCCTGTCTTCGGGAATTGCCGGAACGATGGCGGCAAATCGTTCGGGGTTGCAGATGGACACGTTGCGGAATCTGCTGCTCGCTTGGGTGCTGACTCTTCCGGTGTGCGTATTTCTGGGCGCCGGAATCTTCGCCTTCGCGTTTAACCTCCTGCTGCGTATCGGCGTGAAATAGGCAATCGCCAGCTGATCGAGATGCGTGCGTCCCGGCCTCAATCGGGGCGCAGCGCTTTATTTTCTCCGAGTATTCTTCCGGCAGGTTGGGCGATTTCGCGCAGAATGTGTTTGCCCATTCTATTGGCACCCTGAACCTCCCGTCGCTTAGCGTGTTTGTAATACGGCCCTTGGACTGCAGACGGTAAGGTATGCACGTGCGTTCTACGGCACCGGAAATCAGCAGTCTTCTCACCGAACTGAAGCACCTTCGCGAATCTTGCCTCGCCATGGAAAAGGAATTTGGAGCGTCCATCGCCGAGGCCTGTCCGGAGTCCCGCAGCAGCGTGCAGAACCTGCTGCACGCGCCCGCCGATTGCATCGACTTCGAGACCGGTCCGGCTATCTTGGGCAAGCAGGCCGCGCAGCTCTTAGGACCGGTTCCCGAAGGTCGGGCCGTTCGCGTTATGGTGACCATGCCGTCGGAGGCCGCGCAGTCCTACGAACTGGTCAAGAGTTTGCTGGACGCCGGAATGGACGTGATGCGCGTGAATTGCGCTCACGATTCCGAAAGCGAGTGGGAGTCCATGATCGCCCATTTGCGCCGCGCCACGGAGGAATCGGGAAAACATTGCAAGGTGCAGATGGATCTGGCCGGTCCCAAGCTGCGCACAGGTCCGCTCCCGCATGGGCATCACGTGGTGCGCTGGAAGGTTGATAGCGATGGACGCGGTAAGGTCGTCGGCCTGGCGCACATTACGCTGGCCGGCAAACATGCCAGCCCGGAATCTTTGTCCTCGGCCGAAGCACTGCTCCCCGTGCCCGAAGCGTTTTTGCGTGCCGTGCGCGTCGGCGACACCGTACGGATCAAGGACAGCAACAAGAAGAAACGGCGCCTGATGGTCATCAAGATCGCCGAGCATTCCTGCGTGTGCACGTGGATCGTATAATCGCCGGGTTCCAGCAGATCGAAACGATAGTTGCCTGTCTCCGACGTTAAGCTATCGCGCTGCGCGCCTGTCGACGGCCGCACCAGATGAACGCCGGCCTTGGGCACGCCCAGCCCGGAAGGATCTGTAACCCGTCCAGAGAGCACCGCGGTCTCGTTCTGGGCTAGTAGGGTGGCTGTAAACACACCGATAACGGCAATAAGAAAATAGAGTCTGGACATGAGTTTAGCTAGCAGGCTAACAGCACAATATTGAGGACACATGACTAAGGCGTTACAGGATCGTGACGCAAACCCTTACGGACCTGTGGTTTAGCGCCTGGATTGCCTGGCATCTGCAGGCAA
>Ga0182030_10020815_pt1 | contig 12341 bp, 15 predicted proteins | sample 812S3MmetaG_FD_121299 | JGI IMG/M metagenome (GOLD analysis project Ga0182030, IMG submission 121299) | Permafrost microbial communities from Stordalen Mire, Sweden - 812S3M metaG (Illumina Assembly) | ecosystem: Environmental > Terrestrial > Soil > Wetlands > Permafrost | place: Sweden...
ATCATAGTGTTTATGAGTAAATCCTTATATAGACAGGCGAATGACCAGCTCAAAATACCTGCTAAAAAAGTACGTATTTGGGATATCCCAGATATCGATGGTATATATCCGATTATAAAGGAAAAAGTCGAGGAGTTGCTAAAAGTAGAGTTCTGACTTTGTTAAGAACGCTGCACCAAACCATAAGCACTATGAAAACTTATAATAAATTAGTACGCGACAAGATTCCTGAAATCTGTGAAGCAAATGGAGCTACTCCGCATACCCGCATCATTAAAGATGACAACGAGTACTTAACTGCTCTGTGCGACAAGCTTGGCGAAGAAGCTCAGGAAGTAAAGGAAGACCCTAGCCTTGAAGAGTTAGCTGATACACTTGAGGTAATACAGAGCATTGGAAGGGTACTGGGTTATACTCCAGATCAAATTGAAGTAGCTCGCTTACAAAAAGCTCAAGAACGAGGTGGCTTTGACGAAAGAGTTTTTCTAATTAGCACAGAATAGTAGTAAAGTTCTGACTTTGCAAAGAACGCTGCACCACAGATTAGAGCATTAAGGACGTCAGAACCAAAACTGGCGTCTTTTGTTATACTGTGCACATGATTAAAGTAATCCATTATCAAAATGAAACAACTGAAAAACCGCTTGAAGCGAGTATTTCACAATATTATGACGAGGTTTGTAAATTACTTTTAGGATTACCCAAAACTGTCAAAATCTATTTCAGCGACTACGGCATTATCCCTGAAAGCGGCATCGGTGGCTATGCCTATTCTAATGACATTATTACCATTTCTATTGATCCTGATTTTCAAAATAAAAAGAAGCAACTTAATGATATTCGCCCAACAATTTTTCATGAAGCATTTCATCAATATCAAAGATACACTGGAGAGAGTGGATCATTTACGGCAATTGAGAATGCTATCTACGAGGGCATGGCAACTGTATTTGAGCGAGAATTCTGTGGCGTATGGCAACCATATGGTGATTATAGAGAAGCTACAGAAGATAACCTGAGCCAATGGCTAAAGGATTTGAAGGAATTAAGCCCTGAAGATTTTCAAGATACTTACGATGAATGGAAGTTTTACCATCCAAAATTAAAAGAGCGCTGGATTGTTTACAAAGTTGGCACTTGGATTATTGACCAAGTTTTAAATAAGCAAAAGCTAAGTATAATTGACTTGAGTACTAGAAATGCAGCCGACGTGCTCGAACTATATAGACAGTAAAGTTCTGACTTTGTTAAGAACGCTGCACCAAGCATTGACATATCTAACCAAATAGTGTACAATAAGTACTATTATGACATTATACCCAACAGAGTTAGCAGGCACATTTGAGCTGTTACCAAACTGTGTCGACCAAACAGAACTAAACGCGAAGGGTTTATATGTAGTGCAAGGCCTTACTCACAGTTTAGCTGAACAGCTACCTGTTCGATCACAAGAACCTGCTGTACTCGATTTCACACCCAACGATTACATCCGGGAGGATGGAAAGCTTGGCAGATTCTTTGACGTTAACGCAGCTGCCAAATGGATTTCCAAGGGCCGCTTTGCGTTGCCACTTATAACAGCTGATGAAACTCTTATAGGTATGGCCTGGATGGGTCCTGAAAAGCCAGATCCGGATAAGAAAGAACCCAAGATTCTTGGGGCTATCACCACTTTCGCCATTCGTCTTTACGAAGGGGCCACTGGTGACCATAACTGTTTACCATATACCAACGCGGTTTTAGACGCACACCGTGAAGCATATGAAAACGATGGTGTTTGGCTTGAAGCTTGGGGTGACAATCCAAAGGCGTTAAAACCTTATGGACATGCCGGCTTTGTTGAAGTAGCTCGTATTAAGGGCAAACGACACGGCAAACAAAAAGAACGTGTCTATATGACCCTAGGCGAATTAAACGCTTAATAGTAAAAGTTATTCTAACTTCGTTCATCACCTTTAACCATAAATAGACATATACAATAAATAATGGTATAGTATTGATATGAAAAACGAAAACAATTCATTTGTTGGTTTTACCATAGATACTATTCAAGCCCAGAATCAACGAGAAACCCAAAACTTGATTGATTTTGAAAGACCTACCGTGATCTATAATCCTTCTTCAATTACTGAGACGGCCGAACAGATTATTGTTGATGCACTTAAATCTATTGATAAAGAGGACAAAACTCTTTCAGCATTTCGTCAAGGATTTGGACCTTGGAGTTAATAGAAGCATCATCTTAAAAAGTTAACATTTTGGGTTATACTTTATAAGATATGCTGACTTAGCTCAACTGGTAAAGCACTTATTCAACATGGTAGGGGTATACTGAATGTATGGATAAAAAACTTCTTAAAAAACTTTATTTAAATAATGGCTTGTCGATGGCCGAGATTGCAGGATTGTCCGGTTGTTCTATTCACAAGATAGTATATTGGATGGACGTACACCAGATAAAACGTCGTTCCAGAAGTGATGCTATCTACATAAAGAATCACCCGAACGGTGATCCATTCGAAATACGTCCCATAGTCACAATTGAAGATGCTTGGCTACAGGGTCTAGGACTTGGCCTGTACTGGGGTGAAGGAAATAAAGCCAATAAATGGTCAATCAGGTTAGGTAATACAGATCCAGAATTACTCAATCACTTCATTATGTTTCTAACACAGCGTTTCAGTATAAAGAAAGAAGATCTAAGCTTCGGTCTTCAAATTTTTACGGATATCAACCCTGATGAAGCCATGCTTTATTGGACGCAAAAACTCGACGTCCCAGCCTCGCAATTTATACGCCCTACTGTTACAATATCAGGGTCAATCGGCACCTATCGACAAAAGAGTCAATACGGTGTAGCCACGGTGATGTATCACAATATAAAGTTACGTGATATTCTGGTTGATATGCTGCCGCGATAGCTCAGTTGGTAGAGCGCATCCATGGTGGGTCGCAACAAGATCCTGCCCATCGGTGGAGAAATCCACTGGTGAATCCCGAATAACGGTTAATACCCTAGGACTAGGGCAAGACCGTGGTAATCATATTTATAGTATGAAGGCCCGAACGACTGACAAGGGAAGCTAAGTCACTTTTGATATGCTTAAGATACAGTCTAGCCCTCTTATAAGTACCAATATATTAAAGAAGAGGTGTAAGCGAAGGATGAGGTCTCGGGTTCAAATCCCGATCGCGGCTCCACGAGTGCCTTTACTAAATACTTCTACTCTGTTATGATTAGTCGATAATTTTACAAAATAGGAATTAAATTTCATGGCAAAAAAAGGTGACAAGCGAAAGCTAATTGGTATGGTTTCAGCTGAGACTGGTCAAAGAACATACTATACCTACAAGAACAATATGAATACTCCAGATAAACTGAGTCTACGTAAGTATGATCCAGTATCTCGAAAACATGTTGTTTTCACTGAGACTAAAAAAAATCTTGGTCGAAATGAAGTTAAGCCTAGAAAACATTAATCTGTTTTTTATTCTTAGCCAAATACATTAAAATAAGTTTTGCGTAGGGGAGTAGCTCAGCTGGTAGAGCAACGGTCTCCAAAACCGTAGGTCGCAGGTCCGATCCCTGTCTCCCCTGCCATTTTATAAGTGTTATCATTTGCTATTAACAGAGAATTGTTATAAATTAAATTTATGAATAAAGCCATGATTGTTAAGCCGACTGTTTTTATGACCTACGGATATCCCGGTTCAGGCAAGACATACTTTGCCCGACAGTTCGCTGAAGACTCAATGTTAGCCTACGTTAGTAGTGATCTACTTCGGTTTGAGTTTATTGAGAATCCAACTTATGAAAAACAAGAAAAAGACACAATCGATCACTTGAGTATCTTTATGCTGGAAAACTTTCTTAGAGCAGGTGTCAGTGTAGTCTACAACTGTGATAACAGTCGTTTATCTACTAGAAAGATGATTAATGAGATGGCTAAGCGATTCAAGGCCGAAACTCTAGTTGTTTGGCCTCAAATTGATATAGAGAGTAGCTTTGATCGAGTTAATAATCGTGATGCCCGTAGAACTGATGATAAGTATGCTGAACCACTTGATCGCACTACATTTGAGGATCGGGTCAATAAGATGCAAAACCCAACTGATCGGGAAAACTTCGTTGTTATCAGCGGTAAACACTCGTTCAAGGGGCAAAAACAAGCTGTTTATAAAAAACTGCTAGAAATGAAGCTTCTAAGTCCAGAGTTTGTTAGCAGTAACATTCCAAAACCAGAACTTGTTAATTTAGTATCAAATCTTTATGGCGGTCGAGTTGATAATAAGAGAAGAAATATAAACGTCTACTAAATATAAAAACAAATTGAATGTCTTTTAAAAGTTTTGAACTTGAAGATATAGGTAAAATAACTATATACAAAAAGAGATCTAATAAATCTCTTAAAATTAGCGTTGGTCAAAATAATGAGATTAAGATCTCACTACCTATCTGGACCCCATATACAGTTGGACTTAATTTTGCACGTTCGAATAAAGATTGGATTACTAAGAACCTAACATTTAATGACAAAACTATAACTGACGGTCAACAAATAGGTAAAACCTTTAAATTACGCATCGTACCTATTGAGACAGATAAACAATTGCGTAGTCGGATTAAAGACCAGATTGTATATATCTATTTACCAGACGGTCAAAGTCTAAACTCGAATGTAAATCAACCTAAGATTGAGACAATTATAAAAAGAGCCTTAAAACTTGAATCAACCTCGGTTATAAAACAACGACTAGACTTTATCGCGAGCCAAACAAATCTACAGTACAAGAGCCTTAGTATCAAAGAATTAAAAAGACGTTGGGGAAGTTGTGATAGTAAGGGGCATATAACCATTAACCTGTACCTGATCCAACTACCCTCGGATCTTGTTGACTACGTATTACTTCATGAATTAGTCCACACTGAGCATATGTCTCATGACCGAGATTTTTGGGATTTACTTGAACTTTTAAATCCAGATACCAAAAAATTTAGAAAAGCCATCAAAGAATTCAAACCAATAATTTACAATCAATTTGACTATGAATAACCCTTGTAGTACTATTGACTTATTGATCTACCAATAAATGGTAGATTATTTAATTTCAAGGGGTGAAAAACCAAATGCCAAAGGAAAAAACTACTAAATCAAAAGACGCCAGTCTAAGAGAGATAGTAGAGAAGAATTTAGCTAAAGATCAAGCTACTAGTTCGAAGGAATCAAAACTTAAACTTAAATTGCCAAAGCGAGTAAAGAAAGTTAAAGAACCTAAAACTAGCAAGTCTAAATTCAAAAAATATTTTAAAATCTTAAGAATTTTTGGCATATTTGGATTTCTAATCTCACCGTTTCAAGAGATCAAATTGGTTACTTGGCCGGATTGGAAAACAACTCTACGTTTAACGTTTGCAGTCGTCTGCTTCTCAGTAATTTTTGGCATTATGGTCAGCTTACTGGATTGGGGATTTGAAATAATATTTAAAAAGGTGTTCTTACATGGTTAATAGATACGAAAAAACTAAACAATGGTACGTAATTCATACTTATTCAGGTTATGAAGAGAAAGTTGCAGAGAGTATCAGACAACGTGCTGAATCACTCGATATGAGTTCGCTAATATTTCAGGTACTAGTACCTAAAGAAAAGATGATTGAAGTAAAAAATGGTAAACGTAAGGTTGTTGAGAAAAAGATTTTCCAAGGCTACGTATTAGTTCAGATGATTATTACTGATGATGCTTGGTTCGTAGTTAGAAATACTCCAAGTGTAACTGGGTTTGTTGGTACTGGAACAGATCCAACACCAATAGAAAATGATGAAATTGAAAAGATCATGAAACGAATGGGCAAAGAAGAGCCTAAGCATAAGATAGACTTCACGATCGGCGAAGTTGTTGGTATTACCGATGGACCATTCAAAGGTTTTGACGGTACAGTCAATGAAATCGACCAGACTAAAGGCAAATTAAAGGTTCTTGTAAATATGTTTGGACGTGAGACTCCAGTTGAGCTCGATAGTCTCCAAGTTAAGAAGTCTTAATCTAGACTAAATTACAGATATAGGATATAATAAACGATCTATGGCAAAGCAAATCAAAGCAAATCTAAAAATGAAACTAAAAGGCGGGCAGGCTAGCGCGGCTCCACCTGTAGGTAGCATATTAGGTCAATACGGTGTCAATATGATGGACTTTGTGACTCCATTTAACGAAAAGACTAGAGACTTAATGGGCAAGAACCTAACAGTACATATTATTGTCTACGAAGATAAATCAATGGACTGGCGAGTCGTCGGGGTACCTACAGATGATTTGATTAGAGAAGCTTTAAAAATCGAAAAAGGGTCAGGAAAGCCAAATAGTGAAAAACTACCAGAAAAACTAACAGCTGCACAGCTAAATTCAATTGCTGAGGCTAAAGCAGTAGATATGAATACAGAAGATATTGAAGCTGTTAAAAAAATGGTACTTGGTACAGCTCGTAGTATGGGTATTGAATTTCAAAATTAAATAATTTGTGGGAGATAGAAATATCGATTGCACCACGAAAGGAATGTTATGCCTGAGAAGAAAGAAGTTAAGAAAACTAAAAAAGTAGCTAGCTCAAAGACCAATGCTACTATTAAACCAGTAGTTGAAGATATAGTCGAAGTTATTGTAGAAGAAGAACCTATTGTTGAAGTTGCTAAAGCTGGAAAAAGAAGTTCAAAGTCGCTGACTGAAGCTAAAGCTCTTGAAGAAAAAAAGCTTAAAAAAGAAGTTGCATCCGACGAACCCACTAAGCCAGTTGTTAAAAAGCAGAAACCAGCTAGATCACTTCTTGAACGACGCGGCAAAAAGTACCAAGAAGCCTATAAGGAAGTCGATAAGACTAAAACCTATAGTCTAGCTGATGCGATCGAATTGGCCATTAAATCTAGCCCAACTAAATTTGATGCAACAACTGAACTCCACATCAGACTTGGTGTTGATCCAAAACATGCTGATCAAAATATTAGAGACAATATAGTGCTTCCAAATGGAACTGGTAAAACTTTAAAAATTGCTGTCTATGCTGATGATAAAGAATTAGAAGCTGCCAAAAAAGCTGGTGCTGATATTGCTATGGGTGATGCTTTTTTGGAGCAACTTGAAAAATCAATCATCAATTTCGATATTTTAATAGCAACTCCAGCTATGATGCCAAAACTTGGAAAATATGCCAGAGTTCTAGGTCCTAAAGGACTTATGCCTAATCCTAAGAACGGTACGGTAACTACTGATACTGCTAAAGCAGTTAAAGAAGCAAAAGCCGGTAAGGTCGAGTATAAGATCGATTCTAGTGGAATTGTTCACCTTGGTTTTGGAAAAGTTAGTTTTGGAAAAGATAAGTTAGTAACTAATGCGGAAGTAGTTTTAAACTCTATCAAATCAAACAAGCCAGCGACTGTAAAAGGTAATTATGTCCTGTCTGTATATGTTACCAGTACAATGGGCCCGTCAATTAAGATTGACAATAATATATAGATTATTTCTTAGTAATTTTTGAAGCATTATTTAGAGCGTTCATAGTACGAATAAAACCTGGGAAACTTCTCTGATAGGCTATGAATCTATCACTCCAAACAGGTTCGTATTTTTGTTTAAATCTGTGTAATCCTTGGAAACTATAGAATCGATTAGTATTTGCATAGATAAATGACAAGGTAGTATTGAGTACTGAATTCTCACCTTTAAGATCACCGACTCCAGCTAATGGACTTAGCCCAAGATTTACAAACTTAAAACCAATCGATTCTGCATATTTTATAAAGTTAATTAGCAAAAAATCGACACTGTTACTTGGTGCCTCAATTCTGTGTCTTATTAAATCGTAGCTTGCCATATCAGTATTAAACGATGGCAACTTATTGATAAAAGCAACTATTTGATCAGATTGGTCCTTAAGTACAATGATTGATGAGGTATTAAGATAAGTATCATCGAAAAAACCTATCATGTAGCCTCTCTCGGCTTTATTAGGTAGCGTCAACCACTCATCTGAGATTGATCTAAGTTTCCTAAGTAGTTCTTTGTTATGTGGTGGGTTTAAAACCTCAGTTGTGAATTGTTGTTTTTCGAACCTATTAACAACATTTCTAAAATACTTATTTGATACTACAGATTTCAGAAAAACGCTACACTCAACAGCTGCTTCTTCGCCAATTTTCTGTAAACTAAAACCATGCTTTTTATATAAGCTACTGTAATGCGGTCTGGTGTGAATAAAACTTGGTAACCAGTCATTAATCGAACAATAGGTCAAAAACTCGTCTAGAGTACCCGGGATCTCTTTAACGACACCAAAAGGATCACTTATTGCTAGTGCTACACCGTTTCGGACACTGTAGGCTATACAGGCAGTTCTTGTTTCATTGAAAAAGTAATTCTTATCATGGGGCCAGATTTTGAAGTAATCCTCACTATCACCCTGGCCTTTGGTCAAGATATTAATTGCCAGATATCGACGATTATAAGGATCAAAGAATTTGAACTTTATCGGTTGAAAGAGTGAATAAATACAGTAGACAATAGCCAGAGTTGATATAATGCTCAAACTATCATTGAAATCTCTAGCTCTCTTAGTATGAGCAACGTATGGTTTATTAACCGTTAAATCGAATTGATCTATAGTCTGGTGAATTGCACCGGTAAAAGATATTTCTTGATGATAATCAGATTTATCCATTAACAGATAACCGCTAGTACCAAAAATTAGAGTTGAGAGTAGGACTATAGCTGAAACTTTAAGGCTAAACTTAAAGTTAGCCACATCACTTCTAACCACAAATTCACGTCGAGTTATTAATAAACAAATTAAGACCAAAAATGGCAATACAATGTTGAAGATTGATCTAAGTTCAGAAAGACTGCTATTACCAAAATGTTTTATTCCATAATCATAAATCATAAGAGACAGGTAGAAAATATACATTGTAACGGCTGCAAACCAGGCAGTTTTTTTCTTTTTATTCAGTAAAAATGAAAGATAAACTAGAGTTAGACCAATGATGGGATAAATTTCCTTGCCAAATGACCCGATATGAGCTGAGTGGTGCCTGTGAATTAGAATCAAACCGGTATACAAGAGGTAAAAACCATTTATAAATACATAGAAACTGCAAAGTCTCGACCAACGAGAACTACGTGGCAGAGAGGGATTTTGGTTTTCTTCCATTCGTATAATTGTATTGTTTTACTGCTTTGACTACAAGCGATTAAAAGGTTGTATTTTTTTATATTTCTTGAGATGACCATTGACAAATGTTACACTATATATAATTACAAGTGAATTTTGTGAGGTCAGAAAAATTCTATGAGTATCTTCAGCAATTTAGATATAGAAAAGGCAATTTCAGAAGACCATATAGTCTGTATACCTTTCAACCCGAAACATATCAGTCAAGCTAGTCTTGACGTAACTCTTGGCTACTACTATTACCGAATTGAAAGTACCCATATTAAATCAGTCTATAACCCATTTGATAAGGATGATGTTGATAGATATTTTGATGGTCCTTATAAAGCTATAACTCATCAGGAATGGGTTGATTTGAACGGCTGCAAAACACTTAAGAATATTCCCCTAGATCATCCTGTAATTTCATTAAGACCTGGTGAGAGAATTCTAGCTCATACACATGAATTCGTAGGTATTCGACCACCTGGAGCCTATGAGCTTAGAGCAAGATCGAGTTGGGCTAGAAATGGTTTAGCAGTCTGTTTTGATGCCGGTTTTGTTGACCCTGGATATATTAATAGGTTAACTCTTGAGATATTTAATCTAAATCAAAAAGAAACCATTGTTGTACCTGTAGGAGAGCGAATTGCACAGGCTGTGTTCCACGAAACAGGTGAAGTAAGAGGTAACTATGGTGCGGGACGTGATGGCAATTTTAGTGGAAAGTACCAACTTGGAACTGATATAGATAACATTATTAAGACTTGGTCACCAGATATGTTATTACCAAGAGCCTTTCACGACGCTAGGGATTTACCAAAGCCTATCCCCGGAGCAGTTTATGAATAGGGGTAAGCTCATAGTCTTGGAAGGCCCAGTTGGTTCAGGTAAATCAACTCAGGCGCAAATATTGCTTCAAAGACTTGAGGCGGCACATTTGTCAACAAAACTATTTAATTATCCTGATATTTCAAATAGCTTAATAGCTAGATCAATTAATCGAATGAAAAATAACCCGGACTACACTCTATCCCATGCGAGTAGGGTGTTACTTGATGCAGTTACTTCGTCCGAAACGATGCAAACCATAAATCAGGCACTTAATGACGGTATATATTGTATTTGTGAGAGCAGTTATATAGCTACAATTGTAAAGTATTGTTATCAAAAAAATATTGATAATTATGAGGATGTAGCTGCGATAATGTCATATGCAAATATGGCTATAAAACCTGATTTAACTATAGTTTTCGACGCACCACCGAAAGTTTTGATTGACAGAAAGTACTCTACAAATCCTGAATTTAGTCCAAGTATTGAAGATCTAGAAAAAGTTAGGACTGGCTATCTACTTGAAGCTAAGACACATAACTATTCAATAATTTTTAGCACCGACTCAGTTGATTCAATTTCAGGTCTAGTTTGGGATCAAGTTGCCCAGTGTTTGGCGATCAGAGTACCTGACGCTAAAAGTGAAATAGAAACTATGCCAACATCAGTCTCAGATATTTTAAATTATAAGACAGAGTCAGTATTGCAAGATCCATTAATTGTAGTTGAGGATAGTCTTACTGTTGTTGATATGGTCGAACCTAGCGAGGTATCTAGTAAGAACTTTGTCGATTCCGTACTAAATACTTCTGACAATATCTATGGGTTCAAAGATCGACTTAATATTGTACCGATTGCTGCTTCTCTCGCAAGATCAAAAGGCGATGATCTAAATGATCTATTGATCGAGGAGTTTGATGCTCAACAAGAGGGCAATCTAAAGATATTTAAAAAGGTTGTAGATCATTATGGAGCCAATACTATTAAACAGTTATCCTCTCATTATCTAGTTATAGAGGGCGTTAGTGATTTATTAATTCGAAAAATAGAGTCTAATTTATCAGGTTCCTATTTAGAACAGCCAAGTCATAAAATAAAAGAATATTTTATACCAAGTGGCATGGATGAGAAAACTAGAAGAGACTATAAACAAACTTTAAATAAGATTTATACAAATCATACTTTAATCGTAGATAAGTTAGAAAAACATCTAAATAAGACAAATAGAATAGAAAAAAATAGTAATAAGCAAAAAGCCCGAGAAATTGCTAAAAATCTGCTTCCAGTTGCTTCAAAATCATCAATCGCCGTATTTGCAACAAACAAAAAAATTGAAACTTTAATCACCAGTCTTGTTGGTGCTAGATTGAATGAATCTAATATTACTGGAAAACGTATCTTAAGTAATATGAAGCAGCTTGAACCGATGTTTTTTGCTAATTTGAGTAATTTAAAGAGAAATATTTCTAACACTACTATTAAAGATATTATTCAAGAAAAGATGATGAATGGTTTTTCCTCTGATTTTGAAGTAGCTACCTTGGTTGACTACTATCCTAAGAATGAGATTGATTTAGTACCTTACATGATATATGAAAATTCTGAGCTCTCACTCCATGAGTTAAGAAATGAGGTCAACAAATGGGCCTACAGTGATAAAAGCAAAATTTTAGATGAATATCTGAATCAGCAACAAATATCCAACAAAGCGATGGAGAATGCAAAATATAGCTTCGATATAGTTTGTGACTACAGTTTTTTAATTGAGTTATTACACCAACAAGTGGTAACTGATCTAACCTGGCAAAATCTAACACCAAGATACGGATATGAGATCCCTAAACTAATTGAAGATGCGGACCTAGTCGAAAAATATCAAGAGTGTTTTGATCTAAGTTTGAAGTTATATAGCCAAATGAAACTTAAAAACTATCATGATCAGGCTCAATACGTTACTTTATTTGGTCATAGAATGCGTTTAGGTATGACTTTTAACGCTAATGATGCTAATACCATCTTAGGTACCAAAAATTATTCGTCAGCTGAATACAACGATATTATTTTACAGATATCTGAAAAACTTTCTCAGGTACACCCTCAGATTATTCAGTCTATAGTTAAAAATAATAATAAATCTGTTGATATACAGCCTAAAACAAAGGAAGAAGCAAAGAAGTCTGTTTAAAATAAAGTAATTCTTTAGCTTGCAGTAAGTTTTTGTTTCTTATCTTGAATTCTATCGTAATCCTTAAAAAACTGGACTACACCTGGGGCGTCAGTAGGTACTAACAGAATTAAATCAGGTGAA
>Ga0182030_10020816_pt1 | contig 12341 bp, 10 predicted proteins | sample 812S3MmetaG_FD_121299 | JGI IMG/M metagenome (GOLD analysis project Ga0182030, IMG submission 121299) | Permafrost microbial communities from Stordalen Mire, Sweden - 812S3M metaG (Illumina Assembly) | ecosystem: Environmental > Terrestrial > Soil > Wetlands > Permafrost | place: Sweden...
AATTTTGATTGTCTGTTGAAGAAGTGTTACTGGTTTTTTTCTTTTGAGAAGACTGAAATCGGGTAGAAATTGATAACGAGTAACTGGTAATCTTACCTAAGGAAAAGCTACTTAGATTATTATCAATTGCTAAATATTTTGTTCTTTGATACCCGACTAAAGTACTATTTTCGTAAATTGGTTGATAATAATACGGATCAAGAACTCCATTCAGTCTGATTTCATATTTATTTTCAAACAAACGCGTACCGATATTAAAAGTAAGATTACTGAAATTCATAGAATCAAGATAAGGATTAAAGCTACCATTAATATCACAATTTTCGAGCAAGGGAATTTTTTTTACTACCTCGGAGGTATCATTTTTGGTCAGAAGCTTCATCTCAAGCTTATTTGTTATTCCATAAGAGATCGTCATGCTTTTTCCATTCGACGGTCTTGGGGCGGTGACCAACGAATTGTCAAACAATGAATACTTGGTATTGCTGTTTTGTTTAGTAATTGAATCATACACATATTTATAATAAGAAGGAGGCTGTGAATGTTCACCGCTTAAATCCGGAACCAGATTATAAGACAAAGTTGGTGTCATCATATGACGAATGGCTTTTAATTTTTTGCCTCTAAAAGTATACATACCATAAAATTTTGGATTCAGTGTCAATGTAATGCCTGGTGCTAAAGCCTGGGCGTACCTGAAACCGTTAGTCTCAAGTTTATGGGTAACTATGGTATTATGTACTTTATCACTGTCCATATATTCATAATAAATATATTTTGAAGTGATCACACTATTATAATTTATGTTTGGTGTGATATTAAACATCGTACCTACTTTAATATTTGTACTTAGAGGGATGGTTTGATTAAAGCCGTTCTCCAGATTATCAAAAACATGTTTAGTAAATAAAAGCGAATCTTTTGTATTAATCTGGTTATCTAAGCTTGAAGAATAGCTCAATTGTATATTTTCCCACCATTTCATTTTACCTGATTTGTTCTTTTTTCTTAACGGGTAGATCGTATTCATATTAAAAGTAACAGAAGGGAAATCCACTGATACGCTTGAATCTATTGAGTTTTGTGAATGTCTGAAAGTAGCGGTCAGGTTGAAAGGTGAATTGGGCCAGCGTTGAGAAAACGATATGGATGAACTTTTGATATTGGTTTGGGCATTACTTACAGAGTAAGAATATTTCGTTGCATAGGTGGTTGATGAATAATTTATATTGGCTGTGAATGATCTATTGGGATTGGCTTTCGGATCCTGTGTTTGTGTCCAGATTAAAGAATAAAGGTTTGATCCCGATCTCGGAGGAGCAGGAAATCCATCATAATCATAAAAGTACTTAAAGTCAAAGTTACCGCTAAACTTATATCTTAGCTTATAATTTGAAGCTAATTCTATTCCCCAGGTACCTTTCGTGTAATAGTCAAAGGTTACACGGAGATCGCACTTTTCACTTATAGCCAAATAATAACCGCCGCCGGTAAGAAAGAAACCTTTTGAGGCTGATTCACCGTACATTGGAATCAGTACACCAGATTTTCCACCCTTGGTATTTGGAAAAAATCCGAAAGGAACGCCGATTGGTAATGGAATATCTTCCACAACAATATAAGCCGGGCCTGAAATGATTTTGTCATTCGGAATAGATCTTGCTTTGCTCAATCTTAAATAAAAATGAGGATGTTCCAAATCGCAGGTTGTATATTTTCTATACATGAGATCGATATTTCCATTGGGTTGGCGTTTGGTGATGTCAGCATGTAAAAAACCTCCATCCTGTTCGGTCCGGACATGGAGAATATATCCTTTTTTAGTTTTGAAATTATAAGTCAGGTTTTCGGCATTAAAAGTTTCACTACCTTCTTTAAAAACCGGTTTCCCCTTTATCTTCCCGGCACTATCCAATGCTCCCTGGGCTTGTACTGTTTGCTTTACCATATCAAAATCAATGTCGTCAGCTTTAAGTTCAATATCTGTATAATCAATAACAGCTCCTTTGTACATCCGGACTTTTTGACTCCCCATATCAAAAATAAGGGAATCATTAGCTGAATACTTTACAGGAGATTGAATATCGGATTTCTTCTTTTTTTTAACTACCTTTACTGAATCCACTTTACCGGATGTAGCAGAAGTGCTATCATTTAAAAGGGATGTGTCGCTTTTAGCAGAAGGGACATTGAGTGATGAGTCTTTTCTTGTCTGAGCATGAATGCTCACACAAAATAAACATATGAGAATTTGGCTTTTAATTAATTTTAAAAACAACTTTATTATTTTATTTTTGTAAATATTTTGTGCTTAGCAAAGCTAATTAAAAAAGATTAATTGATAACACCAAAAAGATGAAATGCCTTCCGATGTCCATTTTACTTAAACAAAAAATAACAATTTTTATTATTCTTCTATCTTTTCTATCGGTTAAATTAACAGCTTTTAACAATGATAAGGATAATAATAAGATTACAAAGGTTGTGATAGATGCCGGACATGGAGGAGAGGATCCGGGTGCCTCAGGTAAAAAAGGAAAAGAAAAGGATATTGTATTGGCCATTGCTTTAAAAGTTGGTAAATACATACAGGACAACAACCCTGAAGTTGAAGTTATATATACACGGCAGGAGGATGTATTCATACCCCTTTATGAACGCGCCAATATTGCAAATAAAAATAAAGCGGACCTGTTTATTTCAATACATGCCAATGCCAATCCCAATAGTATAGTTAAAGGTACTGAGACATATGTCATGGGATTACACAAAGACGAGGAAAATCTGGCGGTTGCCATGAAAGAAAATGCAGTTATCACGCTTGAAAAAGATTACGGAACCAAATATGAAGGCTATGATCCGAAATCCCCGGAATCATTTATTGTATTTTCATTACTACAAAACACCTATCTGGAACAAAGTCTTGAATTCGCATCTTATACGCAGGATCAATTCAGAGAAAAAGTGCAGCGTCAGGACAGAGGGGTAAAACAAGCAGGATTTCTTGTGTTGTGGAAAACAACTATGCCGAGTGTCCTGATTGAAACAGGATTCATCACGAACAGAGAAGAAGAGCAGTATTTAATGTCCGAAACAGGGCAGGACCTGATTGCTTCAGCCATTTACAGATCATTCCGCAATTATAAAAATTCCATTGAAAGCAGAAGTGTGCTGCTTCATTCCATTAATAAATCTAAGACTATTGAAGTGCCACATAAACAAAATGATTCAATCCCGGTTAACGTTAAAGATACGCTTCATTTCAAGATTCAGATTTCAACATCTTCAAAACCAATAGATACAAATGCTGAATTCTTTCAGAAAGCGTTAAATATAAAAGGAATAAATAAAATAGAAGAATTAAATAGTACTCATAATTACAAATACACAGTTGGAAACACATCTACATATGGAGAAATAGAAGTGCTTTTAAAAGATGTAAAAATTTATTATCCTGATGCTTTTATCATTGCAATTAAAAATGGAAAAATTGTTCCTTTAAATGAGTTAATAAATAATAGAAATAAATAAATTTACACGTAAAGAAATTTCAGAAATCAGTTTTGGTGTAAGAATAAAAATAAGATATGCGGATTTCGAATGAAACAAAGATTGGTGCGCTCATTGTAGTTACTGTAGCTATATTTTATTGGGGATTTGAGTTTCTGAAGGGGAAGAATATATTTAATCATACCAATGACTTTTATGTAAAATATGATCGGGTTGATGGATTAAAGGAAGCTAATTATATCGTCATTAAAGGATTTAAAGTCGGGCAAATCAGTGGTATTTTATTCAATCCCAAAGATCTGTCAAAAATCCTGGTACATATCTCCTTATATGCTGATGTAAAAATACCAAAAAATAGCATAGCCAAAATTTATAGCATTGATTTTCTTGGCAACAAAGGAATTGACCTGATTCTTTCCGGTTCTGAAGATTACTACAAAGAGAATGATACCATAAACGGAGAATATGAAATACCTATTACAGAGCAGCTAACTCCTATTAAAAAAAGTTTTGAATCCATCTTGTTTACTATTGATACATTAACCAAAAAAACTTCCAGAATATTTGATGAACCTACAAATCAGCACATAAAAGAAAGTTTAAGAAATATACAATTAATAACGGCTTCCATTGAAAGTCAGAAATTGAAATTAGGTTTGATATTAGATGAGTTAGAATCTATTACGAAAACATTCAATGAAAATGATGAAAACATTTCAGCTTCCTTAAAAAATATATCTTCTATTACTGACTCCATAGAACATTCACAAATAAAAAGCGCCATTTTAAATCTGAATAATGCGGCAAAAGAAACAAATAATATTCTCACAGAAATAAATAGTGGAAGAGGAAGTGTAGGTAAAATTGTAAACAGCGATTCGTTGTATATTCAGTTGAATAATGTTAGTAAAAATTTAGATCAGCTGATAACGGATCTTCGTCAGAATCCTAAAAAATATGTACATTTCTCAATATTTGGAAGAAAAAGCAAATAAAAATACTTAAAATTTAATATTAACTCAATATTAAATTTATGTAAAATATTAGTTAACAATAAATTAATCATTAATTTCATAAACAATAGATAATCAGCATATTAAAAATATTTTTAAAAAATATGATTTAATAAGTTGAAAATAAAACTGATATAGAAATTATGGATTTCTTAATATTAAATATATTTTTTTATTATAATTTTTTTCACAAAATTGCTCTTGTATTTTTAGAACCCAAAAAAAAATACAAATGAAAGATGGAAAAGACATTACATCAAATTGTTTGGAATAATTGTTTAAAAGTAATAAAGGACAATATACCTTTAGCGAGTTTTAACACATGGTTTGCGCCTATTGTTCCGATTACAATTAATAATAATATATTAACGATTCAGGTTCCCAGTCAGTTTTTCTATGAATATATAGAAGAACAATTTCTTGATCTGTTAAAGAAGACATTAAGAAAAGAGTTGGGAAAAGATGCTAAACTCGAATATAATATATTAATGGAGAACAACGGACATACGCAAAAACCTGTTACTATAAATTTGCCAACAAATAATAAAACAGGTCTTGTCAATAAACCGGTTAATGTTCCGCTGGAGATAGAGGGAACTTCGATCAAGAATCCTTTTATCATTCCCGGTATTAAAAAATTAAATATTGAGCCACATTTGAATCCGATCTATTCTTTTACGAATTTTATAGAAGGAGAATGTAACAGGCTTGCGCGTTCTGCAGGATTTGCTGTGGCAAATAATCCAGGTGGTACAGCCTTTAATCCTTTAGTCTTATATGGAGATTCCGGTTTGGGAAAGACGCATCTGGCTCAGGCTATAGGAATTGAGACAAAAGAAAGATTTCCGGATAAAACTGTGTTATATGTTAATGCCAATAAATTTCAGACACAATTTGTTGATTCAATCATTAAGAATACAAAAAATGATTTTCTTCATTTTTATCAAATGATAGATGTGCTTATTATTGATGATGTTCATGAGTTTATAGGAAAAGAAAAAACGCAGGATATCTTCTTTCATATTTTTAATCATCTGCATCAATCAGGCAAACAACTTATTTTAACTTCAGATAAACCACCGGTTGAGTTGCAGGGAATGGAACAACGGCTTTTATCCCGTTTCAAGTGGGGGCTGTCAGCTGATTTACAGGCTCCTGATTATGAAACGCGTATTGCTATTCTGAAAAAGAAAATATACAACGACGGCATCAATATTATAGATGAGGTTATAGAATACGTGGCGACTCATATTTCAAATAATATAAGAGAACTGGAAGGCGCTTTAATTTCTTTGCTCGCGCAATCCACTCTGAATAAGAAAGAAATAACAATTGATCTGGCAAGAGATATCATTGATAAGCTTATAAAAAATACAAAACGCGAGATTTCTATTGATTATATTCAGAAAGTAGTTTGTAATTATTTTAACATACCGGTTGAACAATTAAATAATACAACGCGAAAAAGAGAGATTGTACAGGCAAGGCAGATATCAATGTATTTTTCAAAAACTCTCACGAAGTGTTCTTTAGCGACAATAGGATCTCAGATTGGAGGAAAAGATCATGCTACAGTTCTTCATGCATGTAAAACTGTAAATAATCTTCTTGAAACGGATAAGTCTTTTAAAAATCAGGTTGATGAAATTGAAAAAAAACTTAAAATATAAAATTTTGAAAGGTTCATTTAATAGTGAGCCTTTTTTATTTATTCATGACCGATTTGTATAAAACCATTGCTGCTCCTGCTACGGGGATTTATAAAGAGAAAGGCAGTAAATTCCTTTCATATGCATATCCTGTTTTCAGCGATGAAGAGATTAATAATCATCTTTCCTATTTACGAAATCGTTTTTTTGATGCACGTCATCACTGTTATGCCTATATGCTGAAAGCTGATAAAAGTGTATTTCGTGCGAATGACGATGGGGAACCTGCCAACACAGGTGGAAAACCTATTTTAGGACAGATATATTCCAAAGACTTAACCAATATATTAATTGTTGTTGTTCGTTATTTTGGCGGAACCTTATTGGGTGTGAGTGGTCTCATCAACGCGTATCGTACTGCTTCGGCTGATGCGCTGAATAATGCGCAGATAAGAGAACAGACTGAAAAAAATAAGTATGAAGTTTTGTTCAGATATTCAGAGATGAATGAAGTAATGAAGATTTTAAAAGATGAAAAGATAGATCAATCGGAACAGCAATTCGATCTGGAATGCGCATTAAAAATTAATATCAGGAAAAGCAAATCTGATGAAATTATTCATAAACTCAGGAAGATAGGTCATGTAAACATTAAATACATATTAACGTTGTGATTTAAAAATAAACTATGCAAAATAAAAACTTAGTATCAATAACAGATATTTGCAAAGAAGATTACTTGCAAATTCTCAGTTTGGCAGCTGATTTTGAATCTTCGCCCATTCAGAATATAATGTTGAACAAGATTGTAGCCACATTATTTTTTGAACCATCAACCCGGACACGGTTGAGTTTTGAGAGTGCAGTCAACAGGCTTGGTGGTAAAGTAATCGGATTCAGCGATGCAAATTGTTCCAGTGTTACAAAAGGGGAGACACTGAAAGATACGATAAAAATTGTAAGCAGCTATTGTGATCTTATTGTGATGCGCCATCCATTAGAAGGAAGTGCTAAATATGCCAGTGAGATTTCAAAAGTGCCTATTATTAATGCAGGAGATGGAGCCAATCAGCATCCAACGCAGACCCTGCTTGATCTTTATTCAATTCAAAAAACACAGGGGAAAATTGAAAACCTCAACATCTTAGTCATTGGTGATCTTAAATACGGGCGTACCGTTCATTCCTTGTTAATGGCTATGAGTCAATTCAATCCCACGTTCTTTTTTATTTCTCCGGATGAATTAAAAATACCCGAAGAGTACAAGATTTATCTAAACAACATAGGTATAAAATATCATGAATATCGTGATTTTATTGATGTTATAGGGGAAGCTGATATTATTTACATGACCCGCATTCAGAAAGAAAGGTTTTCTGATCCGATTGAGTATGAAAAGACCAAGAACAGTTTTGTTTTGAAAAATGCAATGTTAAAGAATACCCGGTCAAACATGAAAATATTGCATCCACTGCCTCGTGTAAACGAGATCAGTCTGGATGTTGACGAAAATGAAAAAGCCTATTATTTTAATCAGGCTGAAAACGGAGTGTATGTCCGGCAGGCCATCATTGCGTCTATACTTGGACTCAAATAGTGTTTGTCCATATCCAAACACTTAAATGACAGACTGATAAATAGGCTGAAGGGAAAGAAAAGTTCAGGGGAGAAGGAAAGTTCTTACGACAAGCGGGTTCTATAGAATATTAATAGTTTAAAAAAAATAGAAATGAAGGAAGAAAAGTTGATGAAAGTTAGTGCAATCAAAGACGGAACAGTTATAGATCACATTCCGGCTAAGAATCTTTTCAAGGCCATTTCGATCCTTGGGCTGGATAAAATTGATACACAAATAACATTTGGAACTAACTTAGAAAGCAAACGTCTTGGGAGTAAAGCAATCATCAAATTATCAGATGTTTTTTTCCGTGACGAAGATATCAATAAAATTGCATTGGTTGCTCCCCTTGCCAATCTGAATATTATCCGGAATTATGAAGTTATAGAAAAGCGATCGGTTGTCGTACCAGATCAGATTATAGGTTTTGTAAAATGTTACAATCCGCAATGTATAACAAACCATGAGGAAATAACTTCAAGATTTCAGGTTATATCAAAGAGTGAGGTGACTTTAAGATGTTGTTATTGTGAAAAATTAGTTTTTCAGGAAGATATAGACATCAGATAAAAAGGCTATCTTATTCTATTCATTGATTTTACAAGCTCTTCATCCTTTTTTATAGCTTTTACTGCAAGAAAAATAAGAATGATGTCAACAACAGGAAAAATAGCAGGAAAATAAGATATAGACTTTTCTTTCACATGGGTTTCCAGGTTAAAATAATAAAAAATCAAACCTTCAATAAACATCAGAACAATCATTGAAACATAGCATAATCTGATCTGTAGTTTTCTGTTTTTAAAAAGCAGAAGAATAACAAAAAGAAGAAAAATAATCAAAGAAAGAAACATAATCAATGGCCATGATGACAGCATTCCGGGATATTCATGGGTGTTTAAAGAAATAAAAAGCATTAAAGTCAGAAAAACTATTGCTGCAAATAAATAAATACTTTGAATTCGTTGAATCACTTGATCTGTTTTTTACAAAAATAATAAATCCTTGTTAAAATAATTATTTTAACAACTATATCTCTTCTCCTTTGCTGACAATTTGTTGGACTGTTGAAAAATGATACGCACACGAATCCTAAATATGTATTATTTTTAATAGCTTTGAGAAAAATCTATAGTACTTGATTCATAAAACGATAAAAAAATCAGAAATACAGGCGTTGATCACTTTATTAGATGATCCTGATGTTACCATTTCAGAAACTGTTTCAAAAAAACTGATTGAAATGGGAAGAGGAGTCATTGCTGATCTTGAAAAAGTTTGGGAAACCACCATAAATGAACAAATGCAGTCAAAACTTGAAATACTTATTCAGGATATTCAGTTTAATGATATTCAGCAAACTCTTATAGATTGGAGAGACCATGAGTCAGAGAACTTATTGAAAGGAGCATACATAATTGCCTGTTTTCAATATCCGGAATTGAAGTTTGAAAGACTGACTGAAGAACTGGAAAAAATCAGAAAAGATATCTGGATTGAATTAAATGATAACCTGACTGCACTTGAAAAAGTTCGTGTATTTAATCATATCATGTATGAAATACATGGATTTTCAGGAAATACTGACAATTATTACTCCCCACAAAACTATTATATCAATCAGGTACTTGAGACAAAAAAGGGAAACCCTGTTTCTCTTGCCATCATTTATTCAACATTGGCTTTAAAACTTGACATTCCAATATATGGAGTTAACTTACCTAAAAATTTTATACTTGCTTACAAGGATAAATATGCAATAAGTAAGGAAGATGATATTTTGTTTTACATAAATCCTTACAATCGGGGTTCTGTATTGGGGAAGAGGGAAATTGATTATTTTCTGAAACAACAAAATATACCCCCAGATACTAGTTATTATAATCCTTGTTCAAACATCATTATTATTCAACGTTTATTGGTTAATCTGATCAGTTCTTATGAAACCATAGGACAACAGGATAAAATAATAAGGCTGAAACAACTGTTAGATTTATTTGGATAAAGTTTTCCAGTACCAATCAATAGCGATTTCCAGTCCCTGTTGCAAGCTAAATTTCGGATCATAGCCTAATAAATTTTTTGCTTTATCAATGGAAGCGACGGAGTGTTTGATGTCGCCCGAACGTTCTGCTGAATAAACCGGTATTATATTTTTAATAAGTGGATCGTACTTAGAAAGGAGTTGACATAAGATCTGAATAAGTTCATTTAAATCAGTTTTCTGACCAAAAGCTACATTATAAACATTATTGAGTGATTCCGGCAGGGTAGATAAAGCTGCCAGCTGGTTTATCTGTATTACATTGTCAATATAAGTAAAATCGCGGGATTGATTTCCGTCACCAAAAATCTCCGGGGATTGTTTTTGGATTAACAGGCTGATGAACTTTGGAATTGCAGCAGCATACTCTCCGTTAGGATCCTGACGTTTCCCAAAAACGTTGAAATATCTTAAACCAATAATTTCCATGTTATACAGTTTGGCGAACACGGATGCATACATTTCGTTTATACTTTTAGTGATACCATATGGTGATAATGGTTTGCCTACCGACTCTTCTTTTTTAGGTAATGCTGGATGATCGCCATAGACGGAAGAACTTGAAGCATAAATAAATCTTTTTACTTTTTCATCGCGGGAAGCAATCAGCATATTCAGGAAACCATCTGCATTGACTGAATTTGTTGTTATCGGATCCTTAATAGATCGTGGAACAGAGCCGATTGCTGCCTGGTGAAAAACATAAGTAACACCTTTAACTGCTTGTTTGCAACAATTTATATTTCTTATATCGCCTTCAATAAAATGAAATGAAGGAAGATTTACAAATGGGATTATATTTTCTTTTTTACCTGTAAAAAAATTGTCAAGGCAAACGATCTGGTTATTTTGACTGAGTAATGTTTCAATCAGGTTTGACCCAATAAAACCGGCACCACCGGTAATCAGTACTTTAGTGTTTTTCAGAATCGGAAATCCTGACATATTTCTATTTTGCAAAATTAACAGATCTTGTTTCTCTTATGACGGTAATTTTAATCTGTCCGGGATAAGTCATTTCATCCTGGATTTTTTTGGCTATTTCGAATGAAAGTTTTTCGGCATCCTGATCAGAAACTTTTTCACTTCCAACGATTACACGCAGCTCCCTTCCTGCTTGTATTGCATAAGTTTTTGTAACGCCGGGATAAGATAATGCAAGTGATTCGAGGTATTTTAACCGTTTAATATAAGCATCAACAACTTCACGTCTCGCACCGGGTCGTGCGCCTGAAATAGCATCACAAACCTGGACAATCGGAGATATGAGTGTGTTCATTTCTGTTTCGTCATGGTGTGACCCTATAGCATTACATATTTCGGGTTTCTCCTTAAATTTTTCTGCCAGTTTCATACCGATTATTGCATGTGGCAATTCCGGTTCATCATCGGGTACTTTTCCAATATCGTGCAACAATCCGGCTCTTTTAGCAAGTTTAGAATTTAAGCCCAGTTCGGCAGCCATGATTCCGGATAAATTAGCTACTTCACGTGAATGTTGTAAGAGATTCTGACCATAAGATGAGCGATACTTCATTTTTCCGATAAGACGGATCAGTTCAGGGTGTAACCCATGAATACCCAAATCAATAGTAGTTCGTTTTCCAACTTCAATAATCTCTTCCTCAATTTGTTTCTGGGTTTTAAGAACAATCTCTTCAATCCTGGCTGGATGAATGCGACCGTCAACAACCAGTTGGTGTAAGGACAAACGGGCGATTTCCCGTCTTACAGGATCAAAAGCTGAAAGAATAATGGCTTCCGGAGTATCATCAACTATGAATTCAACACCTGTGGCAGCTTCGAGTGCTCTTATATTTCTGCCTTCACGACCGATAATTCTACCTTTTATCTCGTCATTTTCAATATGGAAAACGGTAACAGAATTTTCAATGGCAGCTTCAGTCGCAACGCGTTGTATGGTGTTTATTACAACCCTTTTGGCTTCTTTGCTTGCAGTCATCTTCGCCTCATCCATGATTTCATTGATATAAGACATGGCCTGAGTTTTAGACTCTTCCTTTAAGGAATCAATAATCTGAGCTTTTGCTTCTTCAGCTGAAATTCCTGATATTGTTTCGAGACGTTCAACCTCCTGTCTGTGCAATTTTTCAAGTTCTTCATCCTTGCGTTGCAATGCTTCGATCTGTGCATTCATATTTTCTTTCAAAGAATCAGCTTCTTTCTTGGTTCGCTGTGCTTCTTCAATTTTCTGACTCAAAGTTGTTTCCCTGCTTTTTATCCTGTTTTCTGCAAAAGCAACTTTGCTTGTTCTTTCATTAATTGTTTTTTCGTGTTCAGTCTTTAATTGCAGGAATCTTTCTTTTGCCTGAAGGATCTTTTCTTTCTTGATCACTTCAGCTTCAGCTTCAACTTCACTTAATATTTTTTTTCTCTTCTTCCGAAGTATAATAAAAAAAAGTGAATAGCTTACAAAACCACCTGCTACCAAACAAACAGCACCAACAATCAGGCTGATTATCGGAAACATAATTGTATTTAACATG
>Ga0182030_10020817_pt1 | contig 12341 bp, 9 predicted proteins | sample 812S3MmetaG_FD_121299 | JGI IMG/M metagenome (GOLD analysis project Ga0182030, IMG submission 121299) | Permafrost microbial communities from Stordalen Mire, Sweden - 812S3M metaG (Illumina Assembly) | ecosystem: Environmental > Terrestrial > Soil > Wetlands > Permafrost | place: Sweden...
AAATGCCGCGCGTTGATCCATCTCGACCGCGCGGACGAGGCACTCGAGACCGTAATGGGGCTCGATCTGCTAGGCGCTTCGCCGACCGAGGTACGAATTGCGCAGCTAGAGATCCTGCGCACCAGCGGGCGGCGGGAAGCGCTGGCTCTAGTGCAGGAACCGTCTGGGTCGACAGAATTGGAATTTCCGCTCTGGCTCGAACGGGTTCTCACGCGGCTGACCTTTTTTGACCTCGACGGTGCGGATGCGGACCTACGGGCACCCCCCGCGATCCGAGCATATGAACGCTCGCGTGTGTGCTATGTCCGGGGAATGCTGGCGGATCTGCGCTGGCAGGTGGATGAAGCCATCGTCGCCTTCGAGCAGGCGTTGTCCATGCATGCGGACGATCCTGGTGCGCACCATCATCTGGCAAGACTGTACTTCCTGCTGGGCAACGCGGAAAAATCGCAGGCGCACCTGACGGTGATGGTGCGCAAGATGAGTTCGACGCTTTGGTTGCGTGGGGAATCCACGAACATCACTCAGAATCTGACAGGGCAATTGCTCAACGAACTCAGGCTGGATCCGGATCTCATCGCGCAAATGGCCAAGCTCAGCCGACTACCACCCGAGAAACGCATTTGCCCGCTGATGGAATGCGTAGCGCAAGGCAGCACGCTGACGCCACCTTCCATCTACCTGTTGCTGGCATTGCGCCAGGCTGGATCATTCGAGCGCCCCGATAAAGCCGCCAATGGACCTTCGCCGATTCCGAAGAAGATCATGCAGTTCTGGGATCAGCCCACGCCGCCACCAGAGATCGAGCGTCTCATGCGCGGCTGGGAACAACGTCATCCGGATTTTGAGTACCGCAGGTTCGACATTCTCTCCGCGCGGCAGTATCTGATTGACCATTATCCGCCCGAGGTACTGACCGCATACCGGCGCGTGTCGCATCCGGCGCAGGCTAGCGACCTGTTTCGTCTGGCCTATCTTTGTAGGGAAGGCGGATTCTATGTGGACGCAGATGACAGGTGTGAGGGGCACATATCGAGCATCACTAATAGAAGCGCAGAATTCATCGGGTATCAGGAGCAATACGCGACCATCGCCAACAACATTTTGGGGTGTATCCCCAATCAAGAGACTATGCGGGACGCACTGACTACAGCCGTGATTACTCTGAATCGCAGTGATCCGGACATGATTTGGCTCGAAACGGGTCCTGGTCTCCTTACAAGAATGTTAGGGCGCGCTCTTGCGGCGCAGAACCAACTGCAATTGATTCGATTCAGAGTATTGAATCAAGCAACAGTTGCTTTGGTCTGCCGTGCCCACTCGATTTTACGTTATAAGAACACCAACAGAGGGTGGCTAAGGCGAGCATTCAAAGGCAAGATCCAACCTCCCCCATAGTTCCGGCAACGCAAATGACGATGCATGGTCAATATACCCATTCGATAGCGATCTAATTACTCTATGAAATCCGACGACATCAAAGAATTCTTTGAGTTCGCGTTAAACAAGAAGCTAACAGTTCAAGAGCTTGCACATGCGTACATAAACTATCACGGCGACATAAATTGGGGGCAGCAAAACGCGCTCGTAACCGCCATTTCCACAAAGATGTCCGGTGCCTCTGCAATAACGCGCGCCGACGTTCTAGGTAACGATGGAGAGCTAAAGGCCTCCTTCTTCCAAAGCATCTTTCCAGGCGCGAACTATCCCTACTACGAGCCGTCCTTCGCTGATATTGCTTCAACTACAACAATATACGCACAATCGAAAAACGTGTGGTGTGACACCTCTATGCCTCACCCGATAAATATGCGGTTAGGTAATGCGCAGCGCCCAGCCCTGTCAGTGTTCTCGTTAGAGAGCCCTCAGTTATTCATTGGACCCTACGGCTACCAGTGCTTCCGTGCTAAGGAAAGGATATTTTGGCCGAGAGCCTCGTCGCGAGGATTCAGTACATCAATCGAGCGGTATCCTCACTCGGTTCTTAACGGTCCACTTGTTGTCATACAGGATCAATATGACGGAGGGAATTACGCTCACTTCTTATTCGACTATGTAGCCCGAATAAGCATATTTTGCGAGATTTTTCCGCAGACAGCCTCGCAATGTACGTTCATTCTAGGAGGAGAAAGAAGCGGATTCCACGACATGTTGTTGCAGTCGCTTAGCCGAAAGTATTGCCTTCGTCTCGAGCAATTCCTATTTCCTCAACATCGCACCGTTGCGACAGTCCGCGGACTCGTTTTCTTCTTCTCGGATCAAAGAGAACCAATAACGCACCCGCTCTACATGTGCCATCCAGAGATAGTCAGACTCGTAAGAGACCTAATGGTCTTCTCCGCGTCAATCTATGCTACGCCCGGAAAATTGCTCATAAGTCGACAGGATGCGGGTCTCAGAAGGCTCGTCAATGAGGACGAGTTATTCTCGAAACTAGGACCCCTTGGGTTCACGCGCATAGTGATGTCTAAATGCACACCAGCGGAACAGGTTGCGATAATAAGCAATGCCACAACGGTAATTGCGCCTCACGGCATGGGGTTGACACCTATCCTTTTCAATCAACGTTCATCCGCCGTGATCGAGATCTTTAGTCCGACTATAGGCAGCGACGCATACGCCTTCGTTTGCAAGGCGTTAGGAATTAGTTATCGGTACGCCGTGGGAATCGATAGTGCGGACGGTAGAGCGGGGTTCTCGGTAGACATCAATACGGTGCTTTCGATGCTCCGGCCCCATTAGCGTATGTCCTCCTTGAACCTCAAAATAAGTGTCGCAGTATTGATAGCAGTGTTTGTCGCCGAATGTGCGCGCCCTGATGTAGTTGCCGATAACGCCAGAAAGACGAAACCAGAGATTTGGCTCGCCCCAATGGAGCCAAATGATCGACCAGGATTTACGGGTGCCTCCGACTACTTCGAATTGTTCTCACCCGTGTCGGCATGGAGAACCGTCGCGGAACATGTAAGTACATTTCAGATCTATCTCGGACTGCTGCGACAGGCTACTGATCAACAACTGATACTATTCTCCGAAGCTTTAGAATCACGTGGCATAGGGCTCGCAGTCGAATCGCCGGTGCTTGTGGACACCGCGAGCTGTCTTCCCGGGCAGAAGAATATTCAATGGATGTTGCCGCTTATACAACGACTGAAGCAAGCGCGAATCCGGCTGAAATACGTCGTCATGGCTGGGCCCCTCGCAGACGGGCACACTTATACAAAGGCGCCATACTGTCATCGGCCGATCGACGCAGTTGCTGCCGACGCCGCCCGTACGGTGGCAAAGATCATCACCTTGTATCCAGCCATAGGAATTGGCGAAACCGAGCCTATCGGGCAAGGGCCGAACTTTCCAAACTGGTCCGAGCTTCCCTCCTGGTTTGAAGCCTTCGAGAAGGCCTCGGGTCACAAAGTAGAGTTCCTGCACTTAGACATTGGCTGGGGCTTTTCGTGGCAATCCGATCTCCGATACCTAAGAAGTGTAACTAAAGAAGCGCATGTGAAACTTGGTGTCATCTATGACGGCGACGGCTCGGAACTGTCCTCCAGGCAATGGGCCATGGATGTAGCTCAAAATGAGGCAGCCGTGGAGTTCATATTGGGCGGGACGCCGGATCACGCAGTATTTCAGACATGGTTCAACTATCCAGATCACGTACTCCCGGAAGCAGACCCAACTTCATTGACTGGAATCATTAAGGAATATCTACGGCCGCCCACGTTCTTTCATGTAACAAGCGACGGCAGAAACGCGCAGCTGTTGGATGAGCACAAGAAATCCATTTCCGGAGAGCAGGTCAAGTTGCTTAAGCGAAGTCCGCGAGGCCAAGCCATAATGGAACGAATCGAAGGAACAGTACCGCAAAGCGCCATCTCGGCATTACTCGCGCTCCGCGTACACGCTGAATGCTCATGCGAACCCGGAATGACGGTGGTCGAGCTCGGGGATTTCACTTACAACGAGAAGACTGCCCAGAATTCGAATGCCATATCATTCCACTGGAATTTAGATTCGTGGGCGAATGACGGTTCGGATGCGCGCTCAAAAGGCGATCTAGTACAACTGAAAGTGTGGCCAAGCGACAAGCTTGTCTTGAATGGCCCAGTCTTCCCGGTTAGGCCAGGTAGCAGTTTTGCGGGCGATTTCCTGTGGAATATCAACAAAGACTCCGCGGGGGGCGGATATATAGCTATTATTTTTCTAGGTCGCGACGGAGTCGAGGTCCACCGAGTTCGCGATTTCTTTCGAGAAACCTTTGACGAGTCCTACGACTTCGTTACTGACAAGAAAGGGTACATTAAGATTCCGCCTTCATTGACGCGTGATGTGTCTGACGTGAAGTTAAAGTTTTTTGGCAATTCCCTATACGCTCCCTGTGAGCAGCAGCTCCGAGCTCAATGACCATCTGTAACCCCCTCGTTTTTCCGGACCAGTCGGAAGTAGAGGGTTAAAGGGATTTTGCCATCAAGTAGTGTCGTGGGGATAGATCGCCGAGTGACTCGTGAGGCCGTTGCTCGTTGTAGCGGACGATCCATTCAGCGGTCATGCGGCGAACCTCACCCAGAGTTTCAAAGACGTAGGCGTTGAGGACTTCCTGGCGGTAAGTGCGGTTGAAGCGTTCGATGTAGCCATTTTGCATGGGACGACCGGGCTGGATGAACAGCAGTTCGATGCCATGGCTTTTGGCCCAACTGGCCAGCGTGTCACTGATTAGCTCGGGGCCGTTGTCCATGCGCAGCTTCAGGGGCTTGCCGCGCAGCTCAATCAACTGCTCCAGAGCTCGTACGATGCGCCGTGCCGGAAGATTGCTGTCCACTTCGATACGTAGGGCTTCGCGGTTGAAGTCGTCGATCACGTTGAAGGTGCGAAAGCGCCGACCCGACCACAGGGCGTCGGACATGAAGTCCACCGACCAGACCTCATTGGGCCAGTTCGGCACCGACAGCGGCGTTCTGATCCGTGCTGGCAGCCGCTTCTTGCCACGGCGCTTGATATTCAGCCGCAGCGCCTTGTACACGCGATACAGCCGGCATTTGCCGAAGCCCTGACGGCGCACGACCGGGTAGAGCTTGTCGAAGCCGTGTTGTTCGTTTTGCGCGATATACGCCTGGATCGCAGCAATCTCCGGCCCGTCGTTCTTCACCGCCGCCGGGGCGTAGTACGCCGATCGCGCCAGGCGTGCCGCGCGGCACGCCTGGCGCACACTGATACCGTGCTCAGCGACCATAACATCTACCAGTTCGGCTCGTCGAACTGGTGCTATAGCTTTTTTTCAACGGCATCCTGCAACGCGTGATGCGTCAGCGACAGATCGGCATACATGCGCTTGAGACGAAGATTCTCCGCCTCCAGCTCCTTCAGACGCCGTAGCTGCGAGGCATCCATACCGCCGTAGCGGGCCTTCCAGTTGTAAAGAGTCGCCTCGCTGACGCCATTCTTGCGCGCCAACTCGGTCACCCTCACGCCGGCCTCGGCCTGCTCGAGTACCGCAATGATCTTCTCTTCGCTGAATCGGGACTTCTTCACCGGAGCTCTCCTGTCGGAAAACTCTACTACCCGGCGGTCCTGAATGTCAGGGGGTTACACTTGCGGCACAGCTCCTTCACCGGGATACCCTTATCCGCTTCCCGCAGGAACCCGATGATCTGCTCCTCGCTGAATCGCTTCTTCATGTCCAACCTCCTGCACCGGGGTTAGACTCTAAACCGTACTGCTAATCAAAAGCGGGGGGACGTCGCCATAGCTGCAGTTCGTGGCAAGGTTCGGCGCCACAGAGCCTCGCCCCTACCGCATAGGCGTATTGCGCACGTTCGCCAATCGCGCTGGCTCACCTTCTAGTCCAAACAAGACGTCTGAATTCCAAGGGTCGAAGGATCTCAAGTGCGGTGATTTGTATTCTGGACGCATGAATAAAGCACAACATTGATTTAGTAGCGCGGCAGCAAAAGAAAAGGTCGAGTTCGATATAAGCAACGCATTTGAGTTCTTCAAGACGAGGAAGTCCACTAAGGAGGGTTCTTCCGACCGCAGTGTCCTAAAGTACGTACGGTCTAAGATTGGCACCTCCAAAGGCGATAACGCTGATTTATCGCAACTTGAATCTGACGCCAAGTAAACGAAGCTATCGATGCGATTCAAGCGAGAAGTCTCTATGGCATCCGCATAAATGCCAAGCGAGGGAATGAATGCTACGGGCGAGTCGACAAACGAACAGTAGTCCCCTTGACGATAATGGATTCCTACGCAATATCCCAATTCCCGTAGCTGAGACACAAGTTCGCGTTCAACGTTAGCCGCGTGATCGTTAAGGGTGAGCGCACGTAGAAAAGCTTCCTTGTACTGTCTGTAATAAGAGGTGTGAAATTGAAAATAGCCATCAAGGTCGTGCCCTATGACACAACAGGCCGTTTGCTCGCTGAACGGACTAGTAGTGATAAAGCTATGCTCGGACAACTTGGGCAGCGCCCTCGCATGACTTGACGAGGCACCGACATCAAATAGCAACGGTAACTCTCCCGCATTGGCCCCGAGCGAAAACTCATGAACGTTTGCTAGGATGAAGGCATAAGCGAATTCGAAGATCTGGTTCCCAAGACGGCCCTTGCTACCTATTTGCGTCATCGAGATAATTCTGTCTACTCGAATATATAGTGCGTCGCCCCAATTGAGACTAAATGGACAGCACGTTTCCACCCGGCGAAAGCCGCGGCACAAAAGTAGCGCGTCCATTTCGTCGATCAGCGCGCATCCGCGGTACATTTCTTCGAAATTCACTTCGGTGAAAATCGCGTCAATCTCTTGAAGCAATCTGAAGGACCCCTTCAATACCAAATGCTCAGCGCCCTGGACGTCAATTTCGAGCACATTGCACTTACCAAGCAGTGCGGGATTCTGACAAATGAGCGAGTCGAGAGTTGTCGTAGGGACCTTTATCTGCTCCGCGACACGGATGTGAGGATACTGGAACTCATGATGACCGAGGGGAAGGAGTGAGCTGCTTTGATCGAATGTAGTTATATTAAGCATTGCTTCGCCCTCGACATCGGTGGCGGCACAATTAAATAGGACGCAATCTGAATCGGCTCCCACCAACGCCTCAAGTCTCCGGAATACATTAGGGTTGGCTTCTATCAGAACTATCGGCCTAGCGCCAAGCTCCTTATGCATTGGCAGTTCCTGACCCAAATGGGCACCCACCTGTATTACACCACGACAGGCAATTCCATATTTAGATAGAACCGCTTTCCGAGAGGTTGCATCTCTAAAGAGGTCCAGCTGCTTCCTGATAAGCCTCGGGGAGAGAAATTCCACGAAGTCAAGATCGCAATACAAGTTCGTCTCAGGACAAGGGCAATAGTCGAAAGCGCGCAATTGGCGGACTGCTTCGTCCAAAGTGCTGCGCTCCATGGGCTTTCGGGACGTGAGCGTCAGTTTGTCTATCAGTGCGAACTTTAGATCGTACAGGCGATGCTCAGCAAACTGACTCAGGTCGGCTATTCCGATTTTGGCGTGCTTCTCGTATCGAGGGGAAAAATCAAGTTTCATAGGAGAGAATTCGTGCGTTCACAAATCCCGGAACCGGATTGACAGTTAAGCTTTGCCAGCTGTCATATCTCAATGGAGATCTCGGGCACGCGACTGGCAAAATACGCGCCGCCATAGTCATAGCCAAACGCAGCCATCATCGCCCCACATGTCTTCCGAAAGAATACGACTTGAGAAGTGCTCCACGGTACGTGTGCGATGTCCAATGTGGCCGCCGGCGAGATTGAAGTTTTCTCAGGCAGATCCTGGCTAAGCGACCTCCCAATTGAGCTAACCGCATCCTCCGATAAAACCAAAAATCGCCCTAGCCCAGATGCTACTAGTTCCGGCCGCCTTGCAAGCGCGAGCTGTTCCACTTCTATAGCGGACGACCCGAGGAGATCGCGAACATTTAGCCAACTGGCCATGCAGTTCGCCCAGTCGACACAATGGTCCTCAAATGACAGTTGTGGAAACTTCAGCAATCTCGATGCCACATTCTCAATGCCTCGGCGCTTCATAAAAATGAACTTGGCCTTTGGCCATAACTCCTGCATCAGGCGTGCCGCTGCAATCATTTCTGGGCGTGGCGTCTTGTCCACCCACTTACGAGTTGAAAACATCTCAGACATAGCCGCAACGAGCGTCGCCCTCGCGGCATCGGTAAGGTAGGTGTATGGGGTATGCGACAGCATCGTAAACCGATGAGAAGCCCCATCTTCCCCGTTGAACTCGTAAAAGGAGTGCACTGTCTCCAGGAATTTCTGGATAATCCAAAGGAGATGCCCTTCCTCGAAGCCTTGGTACACGTCGCACTTTAGTAGTGCTTGTGCAATTGCTGAGGTGCCTGAGCGGGCGGCGCCAAGTACAAAGACTGGCTCCTGCTCCAAATCTTGAGCAGGCAGCGGAAAGTTGGTCAGTCTTACGGCTACTGGCGGACGCCCTGGGCGGGCATCTATCTCTGTCTCCTGTTGAGCATACAGATTGGAAGTCAATCTTATCGATTGACCAAACGGCGAAACAACAAGGATCTGCGCTTGTGTGAGCTCCTCAGGCGATAAGCGGCGAGTGAATGACAGTTCAAAAGCGTGGTTACCGTTGCCTACGCCCGCTCTAGCTAGGTCTTCTCTCATGCGATCCGCAGTTCCACGCGCGATCAGCTGATCGCCCAGCCTTACTTCGAGAGTCAAGGCTAGATCAGCACGCTCAACTAGGTAAGCCCAACCTAGCGCGTTGAGCGGCTCGAGTCGTTCTAGCACGGCGCGAAGAAGAATAAGTCACCCACCCACTTTCAGATACCTTCAAACAGCCTGCGCGCCGGCTGTGGGCCATCGGCGTACGTCATAGACAGGCAAATATCCATTTACCATGCTGTCCACCGTGGGAGGAGACTTTATACCTTTGTGTAAGCGGTCCCAAAGACCCTTCTCAGTGCATGCGCGGCGAATTGCATGCGCTAATGACGTCGCGTCGCCCACTTGAAATAGAAGACCATCCTTTTCGTGGGAAATCCTTTCTGCAGGCCCTCCAGCGTTAGATGCAATGATAGGCCGTTTGAACATCCAAGCTTCCGAGATGACCAATCCGAAAATCTCCCACCAAATCGAGGGCACAATGCACCAGTCGACAGACGCCATACGGGTTGCCAGTTGATCAACGGAATACGATCCATTGAAGTAAACTATCCGCTCGCCCACAGGAATACAGCTTTCTTTCGCGAGAAATGCCTCAATCTCGGTGCGACGTTCGTCGGATGCAAATTTCAGATTGTCGCCATTTATCTGAACGGTAAAATCCGCAAATCCATCGCTCCTTAATAGCTGCACGGCGCGCAAGAGCAGCCAAACGCCCTTGTTGTCCACCAGTTGGCCGAAAAAGCCAAAGCGGTTGCGCTTGTGGGGACGTTCGATGGTTGCCTGTCCGCGGCTGTAATCCGGTTGCCCATTTGTGACGTGGTGAATCTTGGATTTCTCAAGTTCCCAAGACGCATAACGGTCGATCATGAAGCGGCTTGGTACTGTAAAAGAATCTACGGCTGACAGATGTCTCTTGAACCACTGTTCCCGCAGGAAGAAGTACTCTGGTTGCCGCTCCGGAAAGCACTGGTAGCAACGCACGGGTGATGCGTGTGAGCATAGCGAATTGTCGTATGGGCGCAGCATATGTCCGTGGGCATCGCATATAGCCATGAACTCGTGAAAGGTAAAAACGATGCGGGCTCCGGGAAGTATCCGCCGGGTCAGCGTTATGAGATCCACCCCCAGCAGCAGAAAGTGATGAAAGTGCACCACGTCCGGCCGTACGAGTTGCAGAAACTCCGCATACGATTCGATAAGGGCGTGGCAAGACGCTTTATGCCACGTGTAGTCATAGTCGCGGCTCAAGAAGAGATACTCATCCGGGCGCCCATCGAATCCGGTAATCCTTGCGCCGCTCTTGTACAACGCCTTGAATGAAGGGTCGATTGCGGCCAGCAACACGGGCTCAATGCCCGGGCGCCGCTTGAGGCTGCGGAACAGTTCGTAGCACACCTGCTGTGCGCCGCCGCGTACCAGCTCCGGGTGGTAAAGACTGATCAGTAGGATCTTCATGGCGTGGCGGTGGTTGCAGCGCGCCGCCGCCGCGACGAACGGTTGGGCTCTTTGTCACTAATTCCTGCCTCCGGGGGTAGCCGCAGCAAGGGATGAGTTGGTTCCGGACCGAGCAACCCATTTTCGATGGCGCTGATCCATCGCTGCGAGAACAGCCATCGATTGACGAGGGAGCCTCCCTCGTGCGGCAATTGCCTAGTGGAGCCCTTGCCCTCGAGGTGCCATAGGCGGATATCGTGCAACCAGGGTGCGACTCCTTTCTCTATGCTCTTGAGGCAGAGATCCGCATCTTCATAATGCCCAAAGATAAATTCTTCGGTAAATCCGCCGAGTTCTTCGAACCATGTGCGGTCCAAGCTCATGAATGCGCCTGTAATGGCAGGCACGGGGCGGGATCTGGTGTACCGAACGGTCTCTGGCGGCGCGCCCTTGCCGTAATGTTCAACCCGGCACATGCGTGTTGGTATCGGTTGACCGCCGGACAGACTGAGGCCTACATCCACCTCAAAATGCATGCCCCCGTGCATGAGCGATCCGTCGTCGTAGTAAAGAGGTACGCCAAAGATTTGCGTCCTGTCTGTCGGACCAGACTCCACGACTTCAAGGTGCCTAGCGGCCCAGCTCGGATCCTTTGGGAAAACATCCGGATTCACGATCAACACACGATTGCTGTTGGCAACGCGGCAAGCGGCATTGTTAGCGGCACCGAAACCCGCGTTACCCGACAAAATCACTAGCTTGTTGGCCATGCCATAGACAAGACTAGCTGAGCGTGCCTCCTGCATCAGGGTCTCCGCCAGCTCGGGACTATTGCAGACATAAATGAATTCGTACTCGTCGATGCCCGGCAAGCCGGCAAACAGACAATTCTGCAGAAACAGAAACTCCGCCTTCCCATAGAGGCAGACGACGATCGTTGCCTTCGGGTTCGCTCGCGGGCGCCCGAATTGTTCGATGTAGGGATTTGCGACGATCCTGCGGGTCATCGCTTGATTGAGCGCGAGGAGTTGGGTGCCGACTCCTTGCGAGAGCGAGCCCATACACTCGACGGCAGGGTTTCCGAAGAATTCTGCCCCCGCGAGATATGCAAGCGCTGTGCTCCGAAGCTCTACATCTTCGGCGGGTGTGGGCGTGCATTGCAGCGTGGTGGATAACCCCCCGTGCTGCCAGAGCTCGATGGTTACCGAGCCGGAAATGGCGCCGCCGCGCTCGAAATGAAGGATTCCGAAGAAGCCGAATGGATGTCTCGTCCGGCTGCCCAATGCCTTTTCAGCGTCGGTTCTGCGGACCCGCATCAGCTGCGAGCCGTCGAGGACCAGGCGCCATTCGGCGCTGATGATGCGGATGCAATTCAGTGGGTGCGCACTGTCATCGATCCAGCCTACGATCATCAGACCGGCATTCGGCGTAATAACCAGCGCATCGACCGCGCCAGAGGAGCGCAGTGGAGCCACATCGGCGCGAGGCGACGACGGCAGCATCACATTGCGGGATTCTGTGGGCGCACTGGGTACAGGGCGCCCTTCCGCGTGACCGTGCTGGAGATAGTGGGCATAGCCGGATTCAATCTGCCGCAGTTCCAGCGCCCGCTGTACGTCCGGATTGAGACGCAGATAGGCTGCCTCGTCAAACAGTGCTTGCGGTACCAAGGCTTCGATGCGCTCGATTTCCCGCTGAAAGATCATCTCCTCCGTAGGTAAATCTCCGTTGCCCGATGCGTTTGCCGCACTGTGAATCGCCGCCGCATTCGCTCGCTTCGCGACTACAATCGATTTGAGCTTCCTCGCGCGTGCAGCCAACACTCCTCTCCTAGCCTGCGCCATCGCCGGAATGCGCGCGGGCGGGCAAACAGATTCGGAACAAGACTTCAACGGTCAAAGCTGAAAGCCTGGATAGGGCAGCCGACCCTCCCGAAAGCCGGCCAGGTCAAAGTGCGCCTGGCCGGATTTGTAAACTCCACCCTTCATGGCTTCTGCGACGTCCGGGTAAGTCTCCAGATACCACTTTTCATTGACCTGGATCGGAGCGGGCAGGCGATTCTCGTAATAGCCTGAAAGCGCATAATGCTCGCGACCGGAAGAAAATATCCCTCTGCGAACTGCCTCTTTGACGTCCGGGTATTTGGTGAGATACCAGGCCTCGTCGAACTTGATGCTGCCGACTCTCTTGGCCAGCAGAGAGATGAGAAAGTTACGCTCGACCTTGAAGTGCGAATTGGTATCT
>Ga0182030_10020818_pt1 | contig 12341 bp, 12 predicted proteins | sample 812S3MmetaG_FD_121299 | JGI IMG/M metagenome (GOLD analysis project Ga0182030, IMG submission 121299) | Permafrost microbial communities from Stordalen Mire, Sweden - 812S3M metaG (Illumina Assembly) | ecosystem: Environmental > Terrestrial > Soil > Wetlands > Permafrost | place: Sweden...
AAAGTTACGAACCGCTAAAGAATATTGTTTACTTGCTTTAAAACTATAGTTATTCACTAACAGTTTGAGCAGCTATGCTTTATTTTGGCGGGATAAATCAATGGCTAGAGCGGCTGTCCATGAGAAATTATCGGCGCCGGCAGGAGTGCCGTCTAACGGGTCGAAATATTCGAAAAAGCCGGATTTCTCAATCATTTCTAGCGTGCTTTCAGCCAATGCTTCAGCGTGGTCGTCATAACCGTAACGCCTTAACCCGTCAATAATCATCCAGTTCATATTAACCCACACCGGCCCGCGCCAATACTTATGCGGCCGGAACCAAGGGCTATCAAGCGGTGCTGACGGCACGGGGTAGGCCGGTCCGAAACGGTGTTCATTTTCCAGCAGTTTTACGATCGACGCCGCTTTATCCTTTGAAATACATCCAGCATATAGGGGCATCAGGGCGGCAATCGAGGATTGCTTAAGTAATTTATGGCTGACAAAGTCACGGGAAAAATATTCGCTTGAGTAATCATCCCACAACTCCTCGAACGTTTGGCGGGATTTATTAATACTGGCCGATAAATCATCAGGCAGCTCCTGGCGGATAGCCTTGGCAATATCCTTGAGGTGATCATTGGCCCTGATAAAAATGGCATTGAACGACAAGTCCTCGATAGCGAAGAGGGCGTGATCGATAATCCTATCAAAATCATAGGACTTGCGACGGAAACGCCGCTGGGCATCATAGACGGCTAAGGCTTCGACGTTTGACTCACGTTCATCAAGCGACACGTATTTACGGTCACTCCTGAACCAGCCAAAGACGGTATCCAGCTGAAGTTTCTTTAACAGTCTTATCCACCAAGGCAAAAGATGCTCATGTAACTCATGCATCCAAGGCGGCGTATTGTCGAGGCCGGTTTCCCAGGGATGGATTTGAAGCACCAGGCCTTCGTGATGCGGATCGCGTTCGTTAAATAACCACTGGTGATAGGCCAGCAGAGCTGGGTAAACCTTCTTATACCAAACCCGGCGTTCTGGCCAAGCTAGCTTTTCGCCTATCCGGACCACGGCTTCGGCTAGCATCGGCGGCTGGGTTATGCCGGAAGTAGACACGTCATCCGGGGCGTTCGGGTTGAGCCAGCTGCGCCATAAGTCGATATTCCGCAGCGGTTTGCCTCTCTCGTCGCGCGGGTTAGGATTTAATATGACGTGCGGAATCATGCCGTTATGCCACTGGCCCCTTAGCAGGCTTAATATTTCTAGCTGGGCCCGCTCGACATCGTAGTGCCTGATGCCGATGGCCGTGAAGCAACTATCCCACAACCACTGGTGAGGGTAAAGGCCATGGGCCGGAATCGTGAATGTTCCCTGGTCGTTGTAGCTTAAGACTTGTCTGGCCGCCTCTTCAAAACTAATCGGTTGATCGGTTTCAGCTTCTGCCTCGGCTGGATTTTGAACGACTTCATCCAGTTCGTCTGATTTGGTATCTGTATTATCGCTTAAGTCAGCTGGGGTATCTTCTCTAATTGCAGGCCGTTTTCTTTTTCGTGGTTTGGTTACGCTCATGCTAAAGAACATTATACAAGTAAAATTCGGCTTTAACGGTAGTTTGTAAAATTAATCGGGAATTCTAAATCTTGGGCCCGCAGCAGCTGAATAATACTTTGCAATTCATTCTTATTCGGGCTCATTACCCGTACGGTTTCGCCTTGAATTTGGGTTTTGACTTTCGGAAACCTTTCCCTGATCAAGGCGGTCAGCTTTTTAGCCTTTTCTTGAGAAAGACCGCTGACGAAAGGCACTTCTTTGGTAGTTTTAAAGTTACTGACCACCGGCTCTTGTTTGACATCTAATACTTTCTGGCTTTGGTCGCGGGCAGCCAGCTTCTTCCTGACGATATCCAGAATTGAATCAACCTGCCAATCACTGCTACCGGTTACTTTAAAACCGGTCTTATCGTTATCAAGCCACTCGAGCGCACCGGGAGTATTCTTAAAGTCATAACGACTGGCAATCTCACGCTGGGCTTGGTCGAAGACATTATTCATTTCGGCTTTATCGTATTCGCTGACGATATCAAAAGAAAATTGCGCCATAGGTTTACTATATAACATTTATTCATGCCTGACTTTAAGCGACACTTACTTTTCTGGGCCAAACTAGTTATACTTACGGATGATGAATTACAGCAGTCCCCAGATTGCCCAGGCCGCCGAGTTAATAAAACAGCGTTTTTCAGATCTGCCGAACAAGGCCGATATTTTAAAAGCAAGCGAGCTAAAAGCTCTGTTTGAACAAATTAAGACTATGCCGGTAGAAGAGCGGGCCGTTTTTGGGAAGGAATTAAACTTACTGAAAACCGAACTGGGGCAAATGGTCTCAAGCCACTCGTCTCAAACCGAAACCTTGCCGCCGATTGATGTGACAGCGCCGTTTGGTATAAATGAAGCGCCGGCTCAGCATCCCCATCTGTTGCCAAGCGAATTTGGCAGCATCCATCCCTTAATGGCCGAGCTAGAAACGGTGCTGGATATTTTTTACCGCATGGGTTTCAGGGCGGTCGAGTCACGCGAGATTGATGACGACTACCATATGTTCGGTAGCTTGAATTTTCCGGAGGGGCATCCGGCCCGGGATGATTACGATACCTTTATGACCGAACAGGTTGGTAAGGACGGTAAACCGTTAATTGCCCCGGCCCACACTTCAACCATGCAAAACCGGATCCTTAAAGAATTTAAGGAAAATCTAACCGCCGGCCAACCGATTGCCACCATTTTACCGGGCAGGGTATTTCGCAATGAGGACTTAGACGCCCGGCATGAGCATACTTTTTATCAGTTTGAAGGGGTTTACGTGGACCATGGGGTGCATGCCGGTATGCTAATCGCGACTCTAAAAGCTTTCCTGCAAGCCTATTACAAGCAAGATATTAAGGTTAAAATCCAACCGTTTTATTTTCCATTCACTGAACCGAGTTTTGAGTTTGCCGCTAGTTGCGTCTTTTGCGACCAAGCAGGCTGCAGTGTTTGTTCCCATACCGGCTGGATCGAACTAGGCGGTTGCGGCATGATCCACCCCAATGTCTTAAAGGAAGCCGGTATCAACTCCGATGAATTTTCAGGCTTTGCCTGGGGCTTCGGCATTGATCGGCTGGTGATGCTTAGGTACGGTATTGAGGACATTCGCCATTTCGAAAGCGGTAATTTAAATTTCCTGGGGCAATTTTCATGAGCATTGATTTTCAAGGAGTAACTAGATGAAAATTAGTCTGAATTGGCTTAAAGAGTATTTGGACTTTGACTTGCCGGCGGTTGACAAACTGGTGGACCAAATTGGTTCGCAACTGGCTGCCGTGGAATCGGTCGTTGACCTTGGTAAAAAATATCAGGGTATCGTGGTGGCTAGAGTAGTTAAGTGCGAACCGCATCCGGATGCCGATCGGCTGCATGTCTGCAAGATAGACGACGGCGGCAAGGTTCAATCCGTTGCCCGAGATGAAAACGGCTTTGTCCAGGTGGTTTGCGGTGCGCCGAAAGTCAGAGCGGGCTTAACGGTAGTATGGATTCCGCCCGGGGCTATCGTACCGGACAGCTTTGATAAAGACGTTTTAACAATTGAAAGCCGCGAGATCAGGGGACAGACCAGTCATGGTATGCTGGCCAGCCCGAAAGAGCTGTCGCTCAGTGAAGACCATGAAGGCCTATTGGAACTTGATGAGAATGTCCAGCCTGGTGCGGCCTTTGGCGAAACTTACGGGTTGAACGATTATATTATCGACCTTGAAAATAAAATGTTTACCCATCGTCCGGACTGCTTCGGCGTCTTGGGTGTAGCCCGTGAAGTTGCCGGCATAAGTACCCAGGCCTTCAAAAATCCAGATTGGTACCAGTTAAAACCGACTTTTCCGGCGATTGAAAGCGAAGCCCTTAAACTTGACATTAAAAATGAGCTGCCAGATGTTGTGCCGCGCTTTTGTGCGGCTATAATGGACGGTGTCGAGGTTAAAGCCAGCCCGAGCTGGCTGCAAAGCCGTTTAAGCTGTTTAGGCGTCCGACCGATAAATAATGTGGTCGATCTGACCAATTACTATATGCTTTTAACTGGCCAACCCTTGCATGCTTATGATTACGATAAGGTTGTCCGGTTAAGCGACAACGACCAAGCGACGGCATTAGTAGCCCGGTATCCAAGTGCCGGCGAGAATCTGCGGCTGCTGGGGGGCAAGGAAATCGAACTTCGGGAAAAAACGATCATCATCGCCACCAATAAACAAGCTATCGGTATCGGCGGCATTATGGGCGGCAGCGAGACGGAAGTCGACAGTAATACTAAACGGATCATCATCGAATGCGCCAACTTTGACATGTATTCGGTCCGACGCGCCAGTATGGCATATGGTCTGTTCACTGATGCTGCTACCCGTTTTACGAAAGGCCAAAGCCCGTTGCAAAATCCAGTGGTACTTGCCAAAATTACGGCTGATCTAAGACAGGCTGCCGGCGCTAAAGTAGCCAGCCCGCTATTAGACAATAACCACCTGACGGAAGAACTGTTGGCGGGCGGTTCAGTTCACCCGCCGGTGAGCGTCAGCGTTGATTTTATAAATAGCCGCCTAGGACTGAAATTATCGTCGGAAGAGATTAGAAAACTGCTTGAAAACGTGTTATTTAGCGCCGACCAGACTGGCGAGGAGATGACAATTAAAGCGCCGTTTTGGCGGACTGATATTGAATCGGCGGAAGACGTCGTGGAAGAAGTCGGCCGATTATACGGCTACGATAAGCTGCCTCTTGAACTGCCCAGGCGTGATCTTACTCCGGCGCCGAAAGACAGACTGCTGACCGCTAAAGCCGCCATTCGTGCCAAGCTAGCTAAGGCTGGCGCTAGCGAAGTGCTTAACTATAGTTTTGTGCACGGTAATTTGCTGGATAAAGTCGGCCAGGATAGGTCTAAAGCCTTGAAGATCGCTAATGCTCTAAGTCCTGATTTACAGTATTACCGGCTTAGTCTGGTACCCAGTTTACTTGACCGGGTACATGCCAATATTAAGGCCGGTTTCAGTAAATTCGCTTTGTTCGAAATCGGCAAAACGCACACTCTGGAGCGCCCGGCGACTGAAGACGGTTTACCGGTTGAAGACGAAATCACCGCCCTAGTTGTGGCCGCTGATGACAAAATGCAAAAAAAGGAGACGGCGTATTATTTGGCTCGCAAGTATTTAGTTAATTTGGTTGGCCAAGAGCTTGATTTTAAACCGATTTTGGCCGATACCCCCACCTTTGCCATTATGCAGCCGTACCTGCCGGGCCGGTCGGCCCTGGTTAGTCTGCGGAACGGGGGCAAATTTCTCGGTATTATTGGCGAATTTAAAGCCGAAGTCGCAGACAAGCTTAAAATGCCGAAGTATTGTGCTGGTTTTGAGATCGATACAGCCGTTTTAAGTGAAGCCTGGGGCCAGCAAAAGGTTTATTCGCCATTACCTAAATACCCCAAAGTCGAACAGGACATTTCCCTCAAGGTGCCCAGCGGCCTAGCCTATCAGGAGCTTTATGAATTTTTGTGGACAAAAATCAGGCAAGAAAAGCCAGAGAATACTTTAATAGTGTTCGGCCCGCTTGATATTTACCAGCGCGAAGACGACAAAGATCATAAACAGATTAGTTTTCGGCTTAATATTGCCAGCTACGAAAAAACCTTGACAGCCGAAGTAGTTAACGCGTTCTTGGATCGACTGTCAGCCCTAGCTGGCGAAAAATACGGTGCCGAGAGGCTATAAGCGGACAGTACGAAGTTAGTAGTTCTATTTATAAACTTTGGTTTTAGTTGAGCTGTGGGGTTTTTGTTGCAGCTAGATCTTACAGGCATTTATTTAATCTACATGTTAGACTTTTAAGATATGAAATATATTTTAAGGATATTTCGCTTTGCCAGCCGTTTATGGGGTTATTATTTGGCCATCGGTGCCTTTACGATCCTGTTATCGGTGATGAGCCAGTTACAGCCCTTATTTACGAAAGGGGCTATCGACCAGATAACTAAACAGCTAAGCGGCGGCCAGGCGGACGTGGCCTTGGTGGCCTTTTTTGCCGTGTTGATTTTCCTAACGGACGTCGGACAAACGCTGCTAAGCAATGTGGGCGGCCATCTAGGTGATATGTTATCTGTCAAGCTACAGAGGCTAATGAGCGAACGATATTTTGAGCACCTACTCAGTTTGCCTCAGGCCTACTTCGATACCGAGCTGACGGGTAAGATAATCAACCGGATGAACCGCGGCATCAATCAGGTGACCGATTTCATCCAAATGCTTAGCAACAACTTTTTACAGTTTATTTTCAGCACTATCTTCTCGCTCGCCATAGTGGCTTATTACTCCTGGCCGGTAGCCTTGATGCTTTTTCTGCTTTACCCGGTTTTTATCGGCCTGACGGCGCGAACCAGCAATAAGTGGCAGGGCTATCAAAAGACCATCAACGAGGAGCTTGATTTGGCCAGTGGCCGCTTTGCCGAAACGATCGGCCAAGTTAAGGTCGTCAAAAGTTTTACCCAAGAAGCTCGCGAGTTGTTATTTTTCCGGCACCATTTTGATAAAGTCGTCAAGACTACCAAACCGCAGAGCCGGTTCTGGCACCGCCAAGATATTATTCGTCGCTTGGTATTGAACGTAATCTTTCTGGGCGTGTTTGTTTTTATTTTCGTCGAGACAGCCCACGGCGTCTATAACATTGGCACCATGGTGCTGCTTATCCAGTACGCTATGCTGATAAGGATACCGATTTTCAGTATCAGCTTTTTAGTCGACCAATCCCAGCGTGCTATATCCAATACCAAGGACTATTTTGAGGCGATGGATATAAAGTCCGAGATAATCGACCGGAGTGGCGCCAAACCCCTGAAACTCAGTGCCGGCCGGGTTGAATTTAAAGACGTTAAATTCGCCTACGACCAGACACCCGTCCTAAAAGATCTCAGTTTTAACCTTGAGCCGGACACCAAGCTAGCTTTAGTGGGTGAGAGCGGAGAAGGCAAGACAACCATAACCAGCCTGCTGCTGCGTTTATACGAAGCCAAAGGCGGGGCCATCCTTATCGACGGGCAAAACATTAATGACGTGACCCAAACCTCATTACGGGCTAATATTGGTGTAGTATTCCAGGAACCGGCCCTGTTTAGCGGCACAGTTCGAGAAAATATTGCCTACTCTTCAGGATCAGCTTCAGATGAACAAATTAGTGCCGCGGCCAAAGCTGCTAACGCCCATGAATTTATAATTAAATTTGAAAAGGGCTATGAAACTGAGATCGGTGAACGCGGCCTGAAACTTAGTGGTGGCCAGAAACAACGCATCGCTATTGCTCGGGCTCTGCTTAAAGATGCTCCTATTTTGATCTTAGACGAAGCTACCAGCAGTCTTGATACCAAGAGTGAATTGAAGGTCCAGGAAGCGCTGGAGCATCTCATGAAAGGCCGTAGCACCCTTATAATCGCCCACCGGCTCAGCACCATCCAACATGTTGATAAGATTGTGACTCTACACGGCGGCCAGGTTGATGAATCCGGCACACCCGAAGAGCTCTCCCGTAGCGGTGGCATATACGACCAGCTGCTTAAACTTCAGCAGGGCCACACCGACGCCGGTTCTAAGAAACTAAAAAGATATGAGATTGACGAATAAACCCGGCCTACGGCCCGGTGTTTTTGCGGCCGGGGCGTATTTACGTTACAATGTTTAGTAACATTTAGACTATGGCAAAGACACCAGTATCACACCGAATATTTTTCTCGTTTCTAGCAGCGCTGTTTTTTCTGACGGCTTTTTCGCTTAGTTTTTTGGTTCTTTGGCAGGCCCATCAGCAAAGCCAGTCGCAAAAAGCGACCCAGACTTTGCCGATTTGCACTAACGCCGTGCCGCCTGCTAATGTTATAAATGTGGCAGCACAGAAAGGCTCAAAATTGGAAGGCACTAAACTGGTAGACTTTACACCTTGTCAGGTCGCCCAACTACAAAAAATCGACGTCAAACTTGGTTCTGGGCCGGCGGCCACAGCCAGCAGTACGGTCGTCGTGGATTACACCGGAGCGGTAGCGGCCACTGGCGTAATTTTCCAGAGTTCTCTAGATAGCGGCCAACAAGCCCAATTAAGCCTTAGCAGCGTCATTCCAGGCTGGCAAGAAGGCATTACGGGCATGAAAGCCGGCGGCATCAGGCGACTGCTTATTCCGGCTGCTTTGGCGTACGGCGCTAACCCGCCAAATAATTCTGGCATCCCGGCTAATGCCGACTTGGTTTTTGACGTCACATTGCACTTAATTGTGCCTTCATAAAGTGTTATGCTTGTGCATAATTTCTGTAAAAAACACAATATATAGCGTGTTGAAAATTTTATAACCGCCATATATACTACTGTAGTATCATTAAAAATAACAAAGAAGGTCATAAAATCATGGTCAAGAATATAACTGTTTTCACTACGGACACCTGTGCTTATTGTCGTATGGTTAAGAAATACCTTGGCTCAAAAGGGCATAGCTTTGATGAAGTTAATCTAAACGAGCATCCGCACCGCCAAGCTGAAGCTTTTGCTTTGTCGGGGGCGTTGACCACGCCGGTAACGATTGTCACCAAGCAGGATGATACCAAAGAAGTAATTGTCGGCTACAACCTGGCAAGACTGGCGCCGGCCGTCAGATAGTTTAAATAACGGCCAGAGCAAAACGACACCCCAAAAAGTGTCGTTTTTGTTTAAGCGAGTTGAGTTACAATAGGAGGGTTAACTATGAGCGACACAATTATACCAAAGCACCAAGTAATTATGATTGGCGCCGGTCCGGCAGCCTTGACGGCGGCGATATATACCACCCGTGAAGACATCGAGACACTGCTGTTTGAACGCGGCGTGGTCGGCGGCCTAGCGGCAGTGACGGACGTGGTCGATAATTACCCCGGCTTTCCAGAAGGCATCAAGGGGCTGGATCTGGCTGAAAATTTGCATCAGCAGGCCGAACGCTTTGGCGCCGTGATTGAGCTGGGTGAAGTTACCAAATTGACCGATGAAGGCGAATACAAGCGGCTGGAAACAACTAGCGGCGAGATGTTGGCCCGGGCCGTACTGGTAGCAACCGGCAGCGACTATAAGAAAATTGGTGTACCCGGTGAAAGTGAATACTATGCCCGCGGCGTGCACTACTGTGCCACTTGTGACGGGGCGTTTTACCGCGACAAACGGCTGGTAGTAGTGGGCGGCGGCAACTCAGCCGTCCAGGAGTCGATATTCTTAACTCGCTTTGCTAGCCATATAGACCTGCTCGTTCGCTCTGACCATTTCCGGGCCAGCGATGTTTTACAAAAAGAACTAGGTCGTCATAAAGAAAAGATTACCGTGCACTTCAATACGACCACGGATGAGATTATCGGCGTAGGCGGCCAGGTTACAAAAGTTACCGGCACCGATAAAACAACCGGCCAAAAGGTCGAATTTCCAACTGACGGCGTCTTTGTTTTTGTCGGGCTTAAACCCAATAGTGAGTTTTTAAAAACCTCAAATATTAATCTAGACGAAATCGGTTTCGTCAAAACCGACAGTCACCTGCAGACCAGCATGAAAGGCGTTTTTGCGGCCGGCGATATCAGAAGCGGGGCTACTATGCAAATTGCCTCCGCCGTCGGTGAAGGAGCTACCGCTGCCCTGATTATCCGCGAGTACCTTGAAGGTAAACTTGGTGCATCGGCCCCAATCGGTGTGGCTCCGGGAGCTAAGGAAGTCGCCGCTGTTGCCGGTTCAGCAATCGAACAAAAAAATATGGCCCAAGTTTAGCGTTTAGATTAGTTATATAATTCCAAAATCAGGTTATTAAATAATTATAGGCCCGAAAAGGCGTCGGTAACCAGGTACGTCCTATTAACGCCCAGTCTGATTAAATCTTTCTCGATGGTTTCAACTAAACTTTTTGGTCCGGAAATGTAGAATAAGCTGCCGGGAGAAGGTTGGGCTTTGTCCATAATGCGCTGGCCGCTTAAATAACCCGTTTCGCCCTGCCAAGAGCTATCCGGCTTTTGGCAAATTATGGTAGGACTAAGGTTAGCCGATTCCAGTATTTCCTTATAAATAAGTTCCCGGGGCGTACGTACCGAATAAAAGAGGTTAATATTACGGTTTTGGCCAGTGTCATTTAGGAATTTAATAATCGAATGATATGGGGTGATACCAATGCCGCCGGCTATAAAAATTAACGGTATGGACGCATCTTTCGGCAAGACAAAATCACCCATCGGCTCGGATATAATAATCTGATCACCGGGCCGGAGTTGACTGAGGGTTTGCTTGAACGAGCTGCCGTTTTTATCTAGGTTTGTCGTAATACTGATAAGCGGCGTGTCGGTTGGAGAATTAGACAATGTGTACCACCGCTTGTGCCCTCGCTCATCAGGGCTATTATGGCTAAGGGTTATTTCGACAAACTGTCCGGCGATTTGGTCAAGCTGTGCTTCTGGTTGAAACCAAAAAGTGATGATACTCCTGGCTGAGTTTTCGGGCTGTTGGCGTATAAATGTCGCTTTCATTATCCACAATGTAGCATGTTACAATTGAAACGAAAACGAAAGGAGTTTTAAGGAATGGCAGACTTTAATCAGGTATTGGATCCGGGTGATTGGCAAAATGGTTTAGTAAATGCCGTCATTGACATTCCGATGGGCTCGACACTTAAAATGGAATGGGACAGACAGCGTGCTTGTTTTGTGTTGGACCGGGTGGAACCGAGCATCTACCCCAAGCCGGTTAACTACGGCTTTATCCCTAAGACGCTGGACGAGGACGGTGATGAGCTGGACGTCCTGGTTTATTGCCAACAACCGATTCCGACCGGTACGTGGCTTAGCGCTAAAATAATCGGTATTTTTAATTTTGAAGATGATGGCGAAATGGACTACAAGATAGTATGTGTACCGGCTGATGACCGTGACACCGGTGATAGCATTAATAGCCTTGATGACCTGGGAACGCGCTGGCAGCAAAAAATAGAAGAGCATTTTGCTCACTACAAAGACCTGAAAAAGCCCGGCACTACTAAAGTATTGGGCTGGGGCGGTATCGACGATGCTAAAAAGATAATCAGTGAATCAATTGAACGCTACAAACAGCCATAAGTATGCGCCTGAAAACAATCGTCAAAGCAATTGTCATAGATAAGAAGGGTGACCTCTTATTGTTACGGCGCGAGCCAAACGATCCGAACCGGCCGGGTGAATGGGATTTTCCGGGCGGTGGCATTGAATCCGATGAGGATATCGCCATTGGGCTAGAACGAGAAATATTCGAAGAAACAGGCCTTCGTATCGATGTATCGAGCGACAAGCTCTTCTACGCCGCTACGGAATTCTATCAAGCCGTCAACGCTACCAGACTGATGTTTATTGTTGGATATAGCGACGGCGAGATTAAACTGAGTCACGAACATGATTGTTACAAGTGGGTAGACTACAAGACGGCTTTGGAGCTATTCCCTCATCGTGTTTATAGCGTTGGCTTAAAGTATGCCATGGAGCACGACTTACTCCCGAAGAATGACATAAATGCTAGCTGATATTCTCAAAAAGTACCTGGAACTATATCCGGAAGAGCAGGCTGAACTAAGCCTGTTTCAATCCCAAATTAACAAAGACGAAGACTTGACCGACCGGCGTAATTTCCACGGGCATATTACGGCTGGCGGTATCGTTCTCTCTAAACGCCACGATAAAGTCCTGTTGATCCATCATAAAATATTCAATAAGTGGTTTCAGCCGGCTGGCCACTGGGAAGCATCTGATTCAGATCCGTTAGCGGCCGCCCGGCGGGAAGTAGTTGAAGAAACTAAAGTAAGTATAGAAACTTATCTACCGGTACTGCCGGTTAGTCCGCTGGTGCCGTTGGACATTGACAGCCACCCTATCCCGGTCAATCCGGCTAAAAACGAAGCGGCTCATTTTCACCACGATTTTCGGTACGTCTTTATAGCAAAAAACATGGCGCTTGAATATCAAGCTACCGAGGTTTACGCCGCCAAATGGTTTGATTTGAACGACCCGGCGGCTACGCACGTGGAACGGTGCCTGGGTAAGTTAACCAGACTTAATCTCATATAGGGTTGCAATAAGATGACAGAAATGATTACAATTAAACCGTAAGCACTACAAAGTAAGTATCATAAAGGGGAAGGGCACGAATGAAAACACGAGTTGCAATTAACGGTTTCGGCCGCATCGGTCGTAATGCTTTTAAAATCGCATTCGAGCGCTCCGATCTGGAGGTTGTGGCTATCAACGACCTAACCGACACTAAAACGCTAGCCTACTTATTGAAACACGATTC
>Ga0182030_10020820_pt1 | contig 12339 bp, 8 predicted proteins | sample 812S3MmetaG_FD_121299 | JGI IMG/M metagenome (GOLD analysis project Ga0182030, IMG submission 121299) | Permafrost microbial communities from Stordalen Mire, Sweden - 812S3M metaG (Illumina Assembly) | ecosystem: Environmental > Terrestrial > Soil > Wetlands > Permafrost | place: Sweden...
GACACCCTTGACGCGGCGGTCGGCGAGCAGGTCGGGGGAGAACTTCTCCTGCGAGGTCTTGTTGGGGTCGAAGAGCCAGCCGATGTGCGCGTAGACCAGGCCCTTGGACAGCGCCTTCCAGTCGTCCCCGTACCGCCACGGCGAGTGCGGGTCGCCTTCCTTATCGCTGTACTTGTGGTGCCGGCGGTGGTCCGAGACCCAGGTGATGACCGGTCCCTCGATGGCCAGGCTGCCGGCGATCGCGAGCGCGACCCGCAGGCCGGTCTTCGCCTTGAACGAGCCGTGGGTGAAGTACCGGTGGTAGCCGACCGTGATGCCAAGTCCCGACACCCAGTAGAAGACCAGCGCGATGACCACGTCGTGCCAGTTCAGGCCCCAGCCCCACAGCAGCGGTATGGCCGCGATCAGCGCCAGGAACGGGACGGCGACGAACACGCCCACCAGGACACGCTGAAATGTCGAGGTCGTTTCCTCGGCCATGTCCGGCCGGACCGGACGTGCCTGGGTTCTGGTGGCTTCGCCGACGGGTCCGCCGGTCGCAGCTGCGGTCGGCGCCGTGGCCAGGTCCGCGGCGACTAGCGGCGCCGGCGAGATCGCGGTCTCAGGCGCGTGAACGGTGTCGGGGGTAGTGGTCATCGTGCTCCTCTAGGACGGGGGTGAGGGCAGCAGCGTTTGTACGCTTACGTAACCGTAGCCTACTACACCGTAGGTTAGGCAAGGCTTGGTGAGTGAATTCCTGCAACAAGACCTATGAAATTCGTATGGACGCCACGAAAAGTGTTTCACTATGTAAGACACCTAAGCTCTCCGTGTCGCCATCGTCACATCCCGCCGTCCGTGTTCCTTTAGATCGTTCTGACACATTCGGCGACGACGCCCAGGCAGATTGGGTGGCCCGTTGCGGGCTGGCTTTGCTCGCGAGCGACGCGTCGCTGCTAGCTGAGACCGGGTGCCGCGGTCTAGGATGTCCGGCCTGGCGGCCGCTCGCCCTTCGATCTCTGGGCAGGTTCCGGGTAAAGTGTGCCCCGGATTGATCCCGGGTCGTCTAGCTAGGCAGGACAAGTGCCTTTGAAGCACTGAACAGAGGTTCAAATCCTCTCCCGGGAGCCGTCAAGGCGGGTTCGACACCTGACCCATTTCAGCGTCAGCTGCTGTGCATGATCGCTTCCGCCCACCCGGCGATCTGACGGTAGAGCTCGCAGGAAATCGCCACCGCTGGCGCAGCGTCACCGCCTGCTCCCGAAGGAGCGCAAGTTCTTGCTTGGTTCTCATATTCGAATTTTAGTACGAGGTACTGACATTCTCGCTGGCGGCGAATTGAGAACTACGGCTAACCCCCTGCCCTGGCCGGCCTTAGGCTGAGAACCGGAGTTCAGGATGGGGCAACTGTCCTGGCCGCCGCGGGAACCCGCCATCCGATCATTGCGACCGGGCGGTATCCTGCGGATGAGGGGTGGGTAAACAAATTCGCCGCTGTGTCCCGGAACGTGACGTGTCCCGAGAGCGTCGCTCCGGCGGGCGGTAGCCCCGATGGCCCAGGAAACCGCAGATATCGGCGCTACCCGAGGAGACTTGCCGCGTGAGCGAACCTCGCCCGGTCGCTGTCATTGTCCTTGCCGCAGGCGAGGGCACCAGGATGAAATCTCGGATTCCCAAGGTGCTGCATGCCCTGTGCGGTCGCAGCATGCTCGGGCACGCGCTGGCGGCGGCCAGCGAGCTTGATCCGGAGCGTCTTGTCGTCGTCGCCGGGCATGCCCGGGCCGAGGTCAGCGCGGAGGCGGTCAGGTACGCGCCCGGCGTGTGCGTGGTGATCCAGGAGCGGCTGGCCGGAACCGGCAACGCGGTGCGCATGGTGACCGAGGCGCTCGGTGTCATGCCCGGCATCGTGGTCGTGACGTACGGCGACATGCCCCTGCTCAAGGCACAGACGCTGTCTGCGCTCGTCCGGGAGCATGCCGCCGCGGGAAACGCGGTGACGGTGCTCACCGCGCGGATCGGCGACCCGGCCGGGTACGGGCGTATCGTCAGGGACGAAGCCGGCGGGCTCGCCGGGATCGTCGAGGACGTGGACGCGACGGCCGAGCAGCGGGCGATTACCGAGATAAATTCCGGCTGCTACGCCTTCGACGGGACTCTTCTCGCCGACGCGATCAAACGGGTCGCCACCAGCAACGCGCAGGGCCAGGAGTACCTCACCGACGTGGTGGCGATCATGCGCGGCGACGGCCACCGGGCGGGCACGGTCCTGGCCGCTGATCCGGCTGAGATCCAGGGCGTGAACGACCGGGTGCAGCTCGCGCAGGCACGGCGCGCCTACAATGCCCGGCTGCTCGAGGCGTGGATGAGGGCCGGGGTCACGATCACGGACCCGGCGGCCACCTGGATTGATGTCGGCGTCACCCTGGCGCCGGACGTGGAGATCCTGCCAGGGACGCACCTGGAGGGGACCACCGCGATCGGGTCAGGGGCACGGATCGGTCCCGGCTGCGTACTCAGGGATACGTCGGTGGAGCCGGACGCGACGGTGACGTACGCGGTCTGCGAGTCGGCCGAGATAGCCAGCGAGGCCAGCGTCGGGCCATTCGCCCGGCTGCGCCCGGGCACGCGGATAGGGCCGGGCGCGCACATCGGCAGCTACGTCGAGCTGAAAAACGCGACAGTAGGCGACGGCGCCAAGGTGCCGCACCTGTCCTACGTGGGCGACGCGGACATCGGCGCGCACTCGAATATCGGAGCGGCCACCATCTTCGTGAACTACGACGGCGCCGCCAAGCACCATTCCACGGTGGGCGACCACGTGCGGATCGGCTCCGACACCATGCTGGTGGCGCCGGTGACCATCGGGGACGGTGCCTTCACGGCCGCCGGGTCGGTGATCACGGAAGACGTGCCCGCGGGCGCGCTCGGCATCGCCCGCGGCAAGCAGCACAACTCAGCCGGGTGGGTGGAGCGACGGCACCCCGCGTCAGCTCCCGCCGCGGCGGCCGCCCGTGCCCGCCAGGCCGCGGCGCCAGGTCCTGCTGAGACCGCAGTGCCCGCGGGTAACGAAGATGAGGGAGCGCAGGGTCAGTGAATGAGATGCTGCCGTCGAGCGCGAAGAAGCTGATGCTCGTCTCCGGCCGGGCCTTCCCCGGGCTGGCCGATGAAGTGGCCGCGTGCCTAGGCGTCAAGCCGACGCCAACCAAGGCCTTTGACTTCGCGAACGGCGAGATCTTCGTCCGCTTCCTGGACTCCGTCCGTGGCTGCGACGTATTCGTGCTGCAGAGCCACACCTCCCCCATCAACGAGTGGATCATGGAGCAGCTGATCATGGTCGATGCCCTGAAGAGGGCTTCGGCCAGGCGTATCACGGTCGTGACGCCGTTCTTCGGCTACGCACGCCAGGACAAGAAGAACCGGGGCCGCGAGCCGATCTCGGCGCGGCTCATGGCCGACCTGTTCGCGACGGCGGGCGCCGACCGGCTGATGGCGGTCGACCTGCACACCGCTCAGATCCAGGGTTTCTTCGACGGGCCGGTGGACCACCTGTTCGCGCTGTCCATCCTCGCCACCTACATCGAGAAAAGGCTTGACGTCAGCCAGGTCACCGTGGTCGCCCCCGACGCCGGCCGGGTCAGGGTCTGCGAACGGTGGACGGACCGGCTCGGCTGCCCGCTGGCCATCATCCACAAGCGACGCGACCCCGACGTGGCGAACCAGGTCAGGATGTTCGAGGTGGTCGGGCAGGTGGCCGGGCGCACGTGCATCCTGGTGGACGACATGATCGATACCGGAGCGACGATCGTGAAGGCCGCGGAGGCGCTGTTCGAGCAAGGCGCCGACCGGGTCATCGCTACCGCCACGCACGGGGTGCTGTCCGGCGCGGCGGTGGACATCCTGAAGAACTCCCGGATCAGCGAGATCGTCGTCACCAACACACTGCCTGTCCCGCAGGAGAAGCGGTTCGACAAGCTCACGGTGCTGTCGATCGCACCGCTGCTGGCCCGGGCGATCAGCGAGGTGTTCAGCGACGGCTCGGTCACCAGCCTGTTCGACGGCCAGAGCTGAAAACCAGGCCGGGGCAAACCAGGCCGGGGCAGACCATTCCGTTCCGTCAGGCGCGCGGGGGTGACCGCCGTCCCCGCCTCCGCCGCAGGCGCGGGGAACGGCGGGCTCCGGGCGGTCCTGGCCACAAGGCCGGTCCCTCCCTCCCCGCCGAGGACCAGGACCGCTTCCCGCCTCACCCACCCCGCTAGGCGAGCGGGCGCTTTGACGGTGCCGCCCGGACGGCACCCTCGTAACCGTCCGGCGCAACTAGCTCGCCGGCCGCGTTGCCCCGGCGATAGGCACATTGTCAGCTATCAGGTTTACGTCCCAATTGAGCCGTGGTTAAGTGGACTTCCTGACCGTCAGGTCCATTCCAGCCAGCCGGAGGCGAGTTGATCCCGGGCAATGATGAGGTTCCGGCTGCTCGGACCGCTTGAGGTCCGGGCCGGAGATGACTGGAAGGGCATCGGGGCGCCGAAGTGGCGTGCCGTTCTGGCTGCCCTGCTGATCAACGCTGGGCAGGTCGTCTCCGCCGAAGCGCTGATCGACGAGGTGTGGCAGGACGATCCGCCCGCCAAGGCGGCCAATCTCATCAGCATCTACGTGCTGAGGCTGCGCCGGCTCATGGATAGCGCGGACAGCGAGCTGCTCGTCACCCGCGCCCCCGGCTACCAGCTCCGGGTGACCTCCGGCGATACCGACGCGCTGCTGTTCGAGGCCATGCTGCGCGACGGCAGGCAGGCGTTCGCGGCCGGCGATCCGGAGCGGGCCGCTAGCCTGCTCACCGAGGCGCTCGGCCTGTGGCACGGCAGACCCCTGGCCGACGTCCCGTCGACGCCGCTGGTCGAAGCGGAGGCCGCCCGGCTGGCCGAGGTCCGCCTCGACGCCATTGAGCTCCGCATCCAGGCGGAGCTTGGCTGCGGGGGACACACCCAGGCCGCGCCCGAACTCCGCGGGCTCGTCGCCGACCATCCCCTGCGTGAGGGCCTGTGGCTGCTGCTCATGCGCACGCTCGAAGCCGCCGGGCGGCACGCTGAGGCGCTCGAGGTCTACGAGCAGGCCAGGCGGGCCATCTCCGGCGAGCTAGGAGTGGACCCCGGCATGGAGCTGCGCCAGCTCCATGCCGATCTGCTGGCCAAGGACAGCGCGGCCGCGGCGGGGAGCATCTCGGGCGGCACGGTCGCGGCTCCGGGCCCGCCGGAGCCCGCCCCGGCGGGCCCGGAGCGGCCCGCGGCCGGGGGAGCCGGTGCCCGCGTCCAGGTCCCCGCGCAGCTGCCCGCCGACATCGCCGACTTCACCGGCCGCGACGACCAGGTGAAGCGCCTGTGCGACCTGCTCGCGGGCACCGGCGGGGACACCGGCTCCGGTGCGGTCCGGATCGCTTTGGTGGCCGGCGCCGGCGGCCTGGGCAAGACCTCCCTGGCCGTGCACGCGGCGCACTGTGTCCGTGGCAGCTTCCCCGACGGCCAGCTCTACGTTGACCTGCTGGGCGCGACCGATCACCCTGTCCCGGCCGCGGACGTGCTGGCCAGGTTCCTCCGTGACCTCGGCGTGAACGGCCGGGACATCCCGGTCGAGGCGGAAGAGCGCGCGGCCAGGTACCGGACTCACCTGGCCGGGCGCAAGATCCTCGTCGTGCTCGACAACGCGCGCGACGCCGCTCAGGTCAGGCCGCTGCTGCCGGGCACCGCGTCGTCCGCGGTGCTGGTGACCACCCGCAGCCGGATGCCCGACCTGGCCAGCACCCGGCTGGTCGACCTCAACGTGCTCGATGACGAAGAGGCGCTGGCGTTGTTCACCAAAGTGGTGGGTGACGAGCGGGCGGCGGCCGAGCCGGAAGCCACCGCCGAGCTGCTGCTGGCCTGCGCTGGCCTGCCGCTGGCGATCAGGATCTGCGCGGCGCGGCTGGCCACCCGCAGCGGCTGGAGCGTCCAGGCCATGGCCAGCCGGCTCCGCGATACCCGCCGGCGGCTGGACGAGATGAGGGTAGGCGACCTGGCCGTCCGCGCCAGCTTCCAGGTGAGCTTCGCCAGCCTGCCCGCCCGCGAGGACGGGAAGGGCATCGACCCGGCCCGCGCCTTCCGCCTGCTCGGCCTGTGGCAGGGGCCGACGATCTCCTCGGCCGCGGCCGCGGCTCTTTTCGGCACGCAGGAGCACCTGGCCGCCGATGCGCTCGAGACGCTGGTGGACGCGCACCTGCTGGAATCCAAGGCCCCCGATAGGTACAAGTTCCACGACCTGCTTGCTGTTTATTCTTCCGAACGGGCCGTGGCGGACCTGTCCGGGCCAGACCGCGACGCCGCGACCGGCCGCCTTCTCACCTGGTATCTGCACACCGCCGACGCGGCCGCCACCGCCGTCTTGCCGCACCGCTACAACGTGCCGCTTGACCGCGCCGACCCCGGCCAGCCGCCGCTCAGCTTCTCCGCCGCCGAACAGGCTCTGGGCTGGTATGACAGCGAACGCGCCAACCTGGTCGCGGCGACCCGCCAGGCGTCCTCCTGCGGCCTGCACGAGATCGCCTGGCGCCTGCCGGCTCCGCTGTTCGGCATCTTCAACACCCGACACAACTGGGTGGATTGCATTGCCACCCACCGGATCGCGCTGGACAGCGCCAGGCGTGCCGGTAACCGCCAGGGCGAGGCGTGGGTCCTGAACAATCTCGGCGAGGCCCTGGGGATCACCGGCGACAGCGACGGCATCGGCTGCCTGGAGCAGGCGCTCGCGATCCGGCATGAGATCGGTGACAAGAGGGGCGAGGCGCAGGCGGCGAACAACCTCGCCGACGCCTATCAGCGGCTGGGCCGGATGGATGACGCTCTTGATCTGCTGCGGCGGGCCCTCGACCTGAACCGGGAGGCGGGGTACCGGTATGGCGAAGGCATCGCGCTGGGCAATCTGGGGTCGACGCTGCTTGACCTTGACCGGGCCGAGGAGGCCATTGACTACCTGCAGCAGGCCCGCCTTACCTTCGCGGAGATCGAGTATCTGGATGGCGTCGGCTACGTCCTGCACATCCTTGGCCGCTGCTACTCCTCCCTGGGCCGCGACGCCGATGCCGTCGCTTGCCTGCGGCAGGCACTGACCAGCCACCAGGCCACCGGTAACCGGCATCGGCAGGCGGCGACGCTGAGGTCCCTCGGAACCGCGCAGAACCGTGCTGGCCTGGAGGCTGGGGCGCGCGAGTCGTGGGCTCAGGCGGCGGCCATCTTCGACGACCTCGGTGACAGCGCGCAGGCGGCGGAAATCCGCGCTGAGCAGGTCACGTCTGGCATTTAGTCAGATCCCCCTTTGCTGGGCGTTGCGGCCGATACGATGCTGCGCGTCTCCCCCTTATTTATCCTTCTGGCCCCGGGGGCAGAAAAACTGAAAGGACGATCATGGGGAATGTAGCCGTCGCCGAGGAACTGACAGGCACGGACGAACTCGAAGAACTCTACGAGCTGGATGCGAGCGAGAGCCACCCCGAGGACGACGACGAAGAAGAAGAAGAAGACGACGACGACGACGAAGAAGAAGACGACGACGAAGAAGACAAAGAGCCGGACGAAATTCCGCACGGCTGACGAGATCGGCGGGGCGCGCGCGGGTAGGGGTACCCGTACCCGCGCGCGCTCGTTATGTACCAGCTCAGGCCCGACGAAAAAGCTATCGCGGTTATTTTCCGGATGCGGGTCACGCTGGACCCGATTTATTGCACGTTAGCCATAGCAGCCTGTCGCCAGAACAGGAACCTTCTTGAGGCCCGAGATATCGCCGGAGACGTGCAAGCCTGAAGAGGTGAACCGTAGGGAAACGGTCCTTGACCGTTTCATAAACGACCTGGCATTGAGCGAGCCGCTCGACCAGGAAGCGGCGGTAATAGACTTCTCGGCTTGTTACCCGCGGGAGCTATCGAGCCTTGTCTGGTTCGTGATGAGCTCGGGGCCGACGCCCACCGGGGCCGCACCCGTGACCAGGCCGGCCGAGTGAGGCGTTAGCCAGCGCGTGCGGATACCGAACGCTCGGATCCGCGCGCGCTGGCATTGTCGGCTACACTTCGAACGCGCATCGCACGTTTGAGATGAGGAGAAAGCCGTGCCCGAGGTCAAGATCGCCGCCGAGACTCGTGACGAGTTCGGCAAGGGCGCTGCCCGCCGTATCCGCCGGGAGGACCGGGTGCCGGCCGTGCTGTACGGACACGGCACCGAGACCCGTCACCTGACCCTGCCCGGGCACGACCTGATGCGGGCGCTGCGGACGCCGAACGTGCTGCTGCGCCTGGAAGGCCTCAAGAACGGCAGCGAGATCGCCCTGCCCAAGGCCGTGCAGCGGGACCCGATCAAGAACATCATCGAGCACGTCGACCTCATCCTGGTCCGCAGCGGCGAGAAGGTCATCATCGACGTGCCGATCCGGGTCACCGGCGAGATCTTCCCCGGCGGGGTGCTCAACCAGCAGATCATCCAGATCCCGGTCGAAGCCGAGGCGACGCACATTCCGCAGGGCATCGACGTCGACGTGGAGGGCATGGAGATGGGTCAGGTGATCTACGCCAGCGACCTGAAGCTGCCCGAGGGCGTCAGCCTGCAGATCGAACCGGACACGCTCGTCCTGCACGTGATCGCGCAGCAGACGGCGGAAGAGGCCGGGGAAGAGACCGCGGAAGCGGCGCCCGAGGTGCCCGCGGCGCTCGGTGAGACGGCGGCGGGGAGCGAAGGGGAGCAGGCCGGCTGACCGGAGAGCGCTGGGTTATCGCCGGCCTCGGCAATCCGGGGCCGGAATACGCGGGCAACAGGCACAATGCGGGACACATGGTGACGGCCCTGCTCGCCGAGCGCGCCTGCGGGCCCGGGGTGCGCTTCAAGGCCCACCGGTCGGGCAGCGACATCGCCGAGGGACGGCTGGCCGATGCACCCGTTACGCTGGCCTGGCCGCGCTCGTTCATGAACCTGTCCGGCAGGCCGGTCGCCGCCCTGCTGGCGTTCTACAAGATCCCGCCGGAACGGCTGGTGGTTATCCATGACGAGCTGGATATCCCGTTCGGCGGGCTGCGCCTGAAGTTCGGCGGCGGCGATAACGGTCACAACGGGCTGCGCTCGATCAGCCAGGCGCTCGGCACCCGCGACTACTACCGCGTCAGGTTCGGCATCGGCCGGCCGCCTGGCCGGATGGACGCCGCCTCCTACGTGCTGCGCGACTTCACCGCGGCCGAGCGCAAGGACCTGCCGCTGCTCATCGACCGCGGTGCCGACGCCACCGAGACCCTGATCGCCAAGGGCCTGACCGCCGCGCAGAATATCTACCACACGGACTAGGCTCCGCCGGCCAGCCCCCACCGCTCAGGCCCCACCCACCAGGCCAAGGAGAGATCCAGCTCGATGCCAGACGACGATCATGCGCTCGCTCGTGAGCTAGCCGAAGAAGCGGGCTGGCGCCTGCTCGAGCTCCGCGCGGGCGGCGGTTTCGGGGACGAGTCCGACCTGCTGCGCAAGGCGGGCGACCGGTCGTCGCACGAGTTCTGCGTCGCTGAGCTCACCCGTCGCCGGCCGGGCGACGTGGTCCTCTCCGAGGAAGGCGCCGACGACCCCGCGCGGCTGGCGGCGGAACGGGTATGGATCGTCGACCCGCTCGACGGCACCAGGGAGTTCGGCGAACCGGGCCGCACCGACTGGGCGGTCCACGTGGCCCTGTGGGAGCGAAGCGCGGCCGGGGAGGGCGGTGACCTCACCGCGGGCGCGGTCGCCCTCCCCGCCCAGGGCCACGTCCTATCCACGGCCAGCCCCGCCGAACCACGCCAATGTTCCATCGATGTTGCTGCAACGATATCGATGTTCCATCGTGGTGGCGACGGCGGGCAGGGTCAGCCCGGCAATTCCCACGCCGGCGGTGCGGAAGACCCGCGGATCCGGGTGGTGGTGAGCCGGACGCGTGCACCACGGCTCGTTCGGGATATTTCTGATCTTATTGAGATGGAAATACTGGCATTGGGCTCAGCTGGAGCGAAGGTGGCGGCCGTCGTCCGCGGCGAGGCTGACGCCTATATCCATGCGGGCGGATTTTATGAATGGGACACGGCGGCCCCGGTCGCGGTGGCGCGCGCGGCCGGGCTCCATGCGTCCCGCATCGATGGCTCCGCGCTCGCTTACAACCAGGTTAACCTCTTGATGCCGGATATTCTGGTGTGCCGGCCCGCGCTCGCGGGTTCGCTCCTGCAAGCAATCAGGGAAGTCACGAATGCGTCCTGATTATCAGCTGCCTCAGCTCGATGCCCTGGAGTCCGAGGCCATCCACGTGATGCGCGAAGTCGGCGCCGAGTTCGAGCGGCCGGTGCTGCTGTTTTCCGGCGGCAAGGACTCGATCGTGATGCTGGCGCTCGCGGAGAAGGCGTTCTGGCCCGCCCGGATCCCGTTCCCGGTGATGCACGTGGACACCGGGCACAACTTCCCCGAGGTGCTCGAGTTCCGCGACCGCCGGGTGGCCGAGCTCGGCGTCCGGCTGATCGTCGCGTCCGTGCAGGAATCCATCGACGAGGGCCGGGTGGCCGAGGAAACCGGCAGGCACGCGAGCCGCAACCGGCTGCAGACGGTGACCTTGCTGGACGCCATCGAGGAGCACCGGTTCGACGCGCTGTTCGGCGGCGCGCGGCGGGACGAGGAGAAGGCCCGGGCCAAGGAGCGGGTGTTCTCGTTCCGGGACGAGTTCGGCCAGTGGGATCCCAAGAACCAGCGGCCCGAACTGTGGAACCTGTACAACACCCGGTTGCACCGCGGTGAACACATCCGGGTGTTCCCGCTGTCCAACTGGACCGAGCTCGACGTCTGGAGCTACATCGAGCGGGAGAAGCTCGACATCCCGTCCATCTACTACGCGCACGAGCGGCAGGTGTTCGAGCGGGACGGCCTGCTGCTGGCCGACAACCCCTACCTGCCGCGGGGCGAGGACGAGCCGCTGTTCACCGCCACCGTGCGGTACCGGACGGTAGGCGACATGACCGGCACCGGGGCGGTCTCCTCCTCGGCCGTGACGGTGGCGGAGGTTATCGCGGAGGTGGCAGCGACCCGGATCACCGAGCGTGGCCAGACCCGGGGCGACGACCGGGTCAGCGAGGCGGCGATGGAAGACCGCAAGCGTGAGGGATACTTCTGATGGATATTCTGCGGTTCGCGACGGCCGGCTCGGTGGATGACGGCAAGTCAACCCTGATCGGGCGGCTGCTCTACGACTCTAAGTCGATCTTCGCCGACCAGCTGGAAGCGGTCGAGCGGACCAGCCGGGACCGGGGCGAGGACTACACGAACCTGGCCCTGCTGACCGACGGGCTGCGGGCCGAGCGGGAACAGGGCATTACCATCGATGTCGCCTACCGGTACTTCGCGACGCCCCGGCGCAAGTTCATCATCGCCGACACCCCCGGCCACATCCAGTACACGCGCAACATGGTGACTGGCGCGTCCACGGCCGACCTCGCGGTGGTGCTGGTCGACGCCCGCAACGGGCTCACCGAGCAGTCGCGGCGGCACGCCTTCCTGGCCACCTTGCTGCGGGTCCCGCACATGGTCCTCGCGGTGAACAAGATGGATCTCGTCGACTACCAGGCCGAGGTGTTCGAGCGCATCTGTGAGGAGTTCTCCGCCTTCGCGGCGCGGCTGGACATCGGCGACCTGACCTTCATCCCGATGTCCGCGCTGCACGGGGACAACGTGGTGGACCGGTCGGCCAACATGGCCTGGTACGACGGGCCCTCACTGCTGCACCACCTGGAGCACGTGCACATCGCGTCGGACCGCAACATGATCGACGTGCGGTTCCCGGTGCAGTACGTGATCCGGCCGCACGCCGCCACCGACGCTGAGCTGCACGATTACCGCGGGTACGCGGGCCAGGTGGCCGGCGGGGTGCTCAAGCCGGGCGATGAGGTGATGCACCTGCCGTCTGGCTTCACCACCCGTGTGCAGCGAATTGAGCAGAGTGGCCTAGAGGTGCCCGAGGCGTTCGGGCCCATGTCGGTGACGCTGCTGCTCGACGATGACGTGGACATCTCCCGCGGCGACATGATCTGCCGCCCGAACAACCGGCCGGCCGCCGCCCAGGACATCGAGGCGATGCTCTGCTGGATGTCCTCGGACCAGGTGCTGGCGCCGCGCACCCGGCTGGTCGTCAAGCACACCTCGCGCACGGTCAAGGCGATCGTCAAAGACCTGCATTACCGGATCGACGTGAACACGCTGCACCGCGACGAGTCGGCGACGCAGCTCAGCCTGAACGAGGTCGGCCGGGTCCGGCTCCGCCTCACCCAGCCCATCTTCTGCGATCCCTACGCCAGGAACCGGA
>Ga0182030_10020822_pt1 | contig 12339 bp, 6 predicted proteins | sample 812S3MmetaG_FD_121299 | JGI IMG/M metagenome (GOLD analysis project Ga0182030, IMG submission 121299) | Permafrost microbial communities from Stordalen Mire, Sweden - 812S3M metaG (Illumina Assembly) | ecosystem: Environmental > Terrestrial > Soil > Wetlands > Permafrost | place: Sweden...
CTTGGGAGGTGATGGAGAATATCGACCTGTATGATTTCCCATCCCGCACGAAGAACCTCATCTACGAATTTGTTATCATGATAAAGTCCTTTGCTGCTTTATCAAAAGAAAAGACTGCCTTTGATCTGGCATCTCACATCGGCAAGACCACTAAGCTTGTCGCCGAGTTATATAATGACAAGACAGTCGAAGGTATAGCCCGCTATGAGAATATCCAGGAGTTACTCAATGGTATCAAAGAATTCGTGGAAGATGATGTGATAAATGAAAATGAAGAACTGGCACAAGACCGGACGCTTGGTACATACCTCCAGAATATCGCTCTCTACACCGGAGATGATAAGGACAAAAATAATATTGACACTGTGAAGATGATGACGATCCATGCTGCAAAAGGCCTGGAGTTTCCTGTGGTATATGCCGCAGGTATGGAGGAGGGTTTGTTTCCTTCATCGCAGTCGCTCTACTCGCAAGAAGACCTCGAGGAAGAAAGGCGGCTTTTTTATGTAGCGATCACCCGTGCTGAGAAAAAGCTTTTTCTGACCTATGCTACTACCCGATATAAGTATGGCAATATTCAGTACAGCGAAGCTTCACGTTTTCTCAATGAGATACCTGAGAATATCATGAGCCTGTACGGCCAGCAGCAGCCAAAGGCGCAACAGCCTATCCAGCGACTCGAAGGATGGGGCAAAAGCATCTATCCTAAACCAGCTGCAAAACCTATGGCGACACCCGTTATTACCTCTACCGATCCATTCATACCCGATGATGCTTTCACTATACAGAATGGCATGGATGTGCGCCATGAGAAATTTGGCGATGGCAAAGTGACTGCCATGGAGGGTGCAGGTACCAATAAGATCGCGACCATCTTTTTCCCGAATTTCGGAGAGAAGAAGATCATGCTGAAGTTTGCAAAGCTGAAGATACTCTGACCATTTGTAGTTTGCCATCTAAGGGCTATTGCGTACATTTATTCATCACCAAACTAACTCCTGCTGATGCGCAATATTTTTATCCTTTTTATTTGCAGCCTTAGTATAACAGCTATACAGGCCCAACCTTCCGGCAGGGCCAACTTTGATGCTGCCTGGAAATTTAATCTCGGCGATATAAGCAATGCACAGGAAGTTTCTTTGTCAGATAAGAATTGGAGGGATCTTGACCTGCCGCATGATTGGAGTATTGAGGGTAGTTTCAGCGCTCATAATCCTGCTACTTATAATGGCGGTTCACTACCTGGAGGCATAGGCTGGTACAGAAAAAAATTTACCATTAATGATCCTCTACCGGGCAAAAAATACTTCATTGAATTTGATGGTGTATATATGAATAGCACTGTTTGGGTGAACGGCCACTTGCTTGGTACGCGACCTTATGGCTATGCTACCTTTCAATATGACATCAGCCAGTTTTTGAAACAAGGTGAAAACATCATTGCCGTTCGTGTAGACAATTCAAAACAGCCAAACTCGCGCTGGTACTCGGGCAGCGGGATCTATCGCCATGTATGGCTGATAACGACACCGGATATACATTTCGAACAATATGGAACGTACTTTACCACACCATCAGTAACTGCGCAGGAAGCCACAGTGAGTGCGCAAGCGACCATTTCAAATGAAACAAATCAACCTACTAGCATAGAAATAAAAGTACGCATATATGATGCTGGAGGAGCACTAGTAAGTGAACAAAGCCAAGCGAAACAAATAAGCGCGAATGCTAACGCAACGGTTACCCAGAATTTGAAAGTGATATCACCGCATCTATGGGATGTCGAGCATCCATATCTTTATAAAGCAGTCACTGAAATATATAAGGACAATGTATTGCTGCAGACTTACACCAACAATGTGGGCATAAGGTATTTCCACTTTGATGCGGACAAAGGGTTTTCTCTGAATGGTAAATCAATGAAGATTTTAGGTGTATGCGATCACCATGACCTGGGCTGTTTAGGTGCTGCGATAAATGATCGTGCCATAGAACGTCAGCTGCTGATACTGAAAGCTATGGGCTGCAATGCTATTCGTACTAGTCACAACCCGCCTGCACCGGAGCTGCTGGACCTCTGTGATAAGATGGGCTTTTTGGTAATGGACGAGGCCTTTGACTGCTGGTATATGAAGAAAGTAAAGTATGACTTTCATTTGTATTTCAAAGAATGGCATGAACGGGAACTGCGTGATATGGTGATGCGCGACCGCAGCCATCCATCAATTATACTTTGGAGTATTGGCAATGAAATAAACGAGCAGTCGCACCCACAAGGCGGAAAGATAGCACGCGAACTGGTCGGCATAGTCAAACAATATGATACCACTCGTTTAACTACTTCAGCACTGAGTCAGATACTAAGAGCGGACAAGAATGGTTATACTGAGGCTCTGGACGTGGCGGGCATTAATTATTCCATAAGGTTATATGACAGCCAAAAAAAGGAATACCCCAACCGCCTTTATATAAGCAGCGAAGCTACATCGGCTGTGGCATCACGCGGTGTATACCATATGCCCGCATCTAAACGGATTTACAAAACCCCTGATATGCAGTGCTCGGCATATGATAATTGCTGGGTGCCCTGGGGCAACTCTGCGGAAGATGCATGGATGGCAGTGAAGAAACGCGATTTTATGTCAGGCCTTTTTGTATGGACAGGGTTTGATTACCTCGGCGAACCGACACCATATAATTATCCCGCTCATAGCTCATACTTCGGTATTATAGATCTTTGCGGTTTTCCGAAAGATCCATATTATATGTATCAAAGTCAATGGACGAATCAAACAGTTTTACACCTCTTGCCGCACTGGAATTGTAATATTGGAGACACAGTGGACGTACTTGCTTTTACTAATTGCGATGAAGTAAAACTGTATCTCAATGGCCAGTCCATCGGCTCTAGGACTTTCGCAAAAACAGATAAGATTCATTTGAGTTGGAAGGTGGCATATGCACCCGGCATTCTGAAAGCAGAAGGATATAAAAATGGCGTGCTGGTAAAAACTGACGAAGTAAAAACCGCGGGCACACCAGATCAGATACAATTGATCCCCGACACCACTATCATCCATGCCAATGGCACAGATCTTTGTTTTGTGACCGTAAAAGTAACAGATGCGAAAGGAGTTTTGGTGCCTAATGCAGATCAGCAGATCCAGTTTGAAGTAGAAGGAGCGGGTAAAATAGCTGCTGTAGATAATGGCAACGCCATCAGTCTGGAACCCCATAAAGCCAATCAGCGCAAAGCATTCAATGGTATGTGTCTGGTCGTGATACAAAGCAATGGGAAGGCCGGTAGTATAAAACTTAAAGCTACTTCTGCTGGTCTAACCGGTCTCGATCTGACTGTATGGGCCGAATGACCATTGGTATTTTGGGCCGTTAGGATTTCTCAGATAAACTCTTTATTTTTACAATGCTAAGTTGATCTGATAGTAAGACCTACTCCATCCCTGGTCCTTTATTTTCAGATATCTACACTTAGACTTCATCAATTATTTATTCTGCCCTTTGGCAGCCTTTAAGTATTTATTTATTTCAGTAAAAATGTCTCCTAAAACTTTATGTCTGCTCGTATGAGCGGCTGAGGGGAGATCAAAAAATGAACATAGAACCAGATCTGTCAAATATGGACTATAATACCTCCAGAGAAAAAATAACCCTTGCCGAATATGGCAGGCACGTGAAACGCATAGTAGATAACTGTGTGAAGATAGAAGACCGCGCACACCGCAATCAGACCGCCCTTGAGATCATAGAACTCATGGGCCAGCTGAACCCGCACCTGCGCAATGTCGAGGACTTTCGCCACAAATTGTGGGACCATCTCTTTATGATCAGCGAGTTCAAGCTCGATGTGGACTCTCCATATCCGAAGACCACCAAATCCCAGATCATCGAGAAGCCTGAGCCGCTGGAATATCCCCAGACCAGGATCAAGTTCCGCCACTATGGCAAGAACGTTATAGCACTTGTAGAGAAAGCCAAAAAGGTCGAAGATCCTGAGAAACGTGCAGCATTTGCGCAATGTATAGGCAACTATATGAAGCTGACTTACCAAAACTGGAATAAGGAAAATACCAATGACGAGATAATCAAAAATGACTTGCGTATCATTTCAAAAGATGAACTGAGCCTGAGTGTAGAAGACAGTATCAGCGAACTATCACGCGCTAATCGTCAAAATAATCCGAGACAGTTTCAGAATAAAGGGAATAACAACAACCGGAACAACAATAATAACAGGAATAACAACAATAACAACCGGAACAACAACAATAATAACCGGAACAACAACAACAACAACAACTTCCGGAAACCATATAATAAGACCAGAAACCCTAATGAGGGGCCGAAGTAGTAAATGCAAACAAGGATTTATTGGATTTCAAGAAGATAAGCTAAATACCATGCTAGTCAGAAAAGCTACCATAGAAGATACGTCACAGATATTGCCTCTATGGCGAAATCTATCGGACGTTCACGGCGAGATGGAACCGATGTTTAAGTTGGTAGAAAATGCTGAAGAGAAATTCACAGAGTATTTAAACATGATTCTTACCAAGGATACATTTTCTGTCTTCGTCGCAGAAGAAAACTCTTTGATAGCAGGTTATGTAATAGCTTCTGTGAGCGTCACTCCTGAAGTATTTGTGATTAGGCGGCGGTTGTATATTCAGGATATGATAGTAAACCCTGATTATAGAAGGGCAGGGATAGCCAAACAATTAATGGATGCTATATTTGTATTTGCTAAAGAGCAACAGGTAGAAAAAATGGATCTGTTGGTAGCTGTGAAAAATGACGGTGCCAATAAATTTTGGAGAGCAATGGGTTTTGAACCTGCGTTAAACTATATGACCATGTATTTGGTTTAGTATTGTGCTGACTTATTTTGATTGTGGCTGTTAAGCCCTCTCCTTCGGGGAGGGTTCGGAGGGGTCTAAATACCCCGTATCAGGCGATGCGGGGCTAAACTATTTTGAAAAGATTGGAATGAAGATTGAAGAACTCATAGAGAAATACACAGCCTCAGAAGGTCTCAGGCATCTGACAGAACTGCTGAAAGAATCAGAGGCTGACATTGTATTGTCAGGACTCACCGGCTCACAGGAGTCCTTTGTGGCTGCAGCAGCCTTTAAGATGACAGACTACAACCACCTTTTTATCATTGGCGATAAAGAAGAAGCGGCCTACTTTCAAAATGACCTGACCTCCATTCTTACGCACAAGGATATTTTCTTTTTCCCCGATTCATTTAAACGCCCTCAGGCTTATGATGAGCTGAACAATACCAATGTCATGCTTCGTGCCGAAACGGTGAACAGACTTTCACATCCATCATCTCGGGCAGAGCTGGCAGTGACTTATCCTGAAGCACTATTTGAGAAAGCTGTCAAAAAAGAAAAGCTGGAAGAGCAGACCTTGCGCATTAAAGCGGGCGAGTCACTGGATGTAGACTTCATGATTGAGCTGTTGGTGGAGTTTGAGTTTGACCGTGTAGACTTTGTATATGAGCCGGGGCAGTTCTCTATTCGAGGAGGCATCATAGATATTTTTTCTTTTGGCAATGAGTTACCATATCGTATCGAGCTTTTTGACAAGGATATCGAATCTATCAGGACATTCGATCCTAATACACAGCTCTCCACTAAGAAAATATCCAGTGTCACTATCGTACCAAACGTACAGACACATTTCACTAACGAGAACAAGGCTTCGGTATTCGAGGTCTTTACTGATAATACTATCATCTGGGTCAAGGATGTGCAGTTGCTGCTTGATAAGTTGGATGACTGTATGGAAAAGGCGGATAAGTTTCAAAAGAACCTCAAGAGCTATACTGACCTTGATGAGCGCCATCCACTGCGAGAAGGCGAGGCAAGTCAGGTGTTTGTTTCATCGGGAGATATTATCAAACTGCTCAAACGATTTCGCATTATAGAGTTTGGTGGAAGTAATTTTTATCAGACAGATAAAAAAGTTGTGTTCAAGTCCAAGCCACAACCCTCTTTCAATAAAAATTTCGAACTGCTCATCCAGGACCTCAAGGCCAATGATGAAAAGAGCATGACCAATCTGGTCTTTTCGGAGAACCCTAAACAGATTGAGCGCTTCTATGCGATATTCGAGGACCTCAAAGCTAAAGTGTCCTTCATTCCTGTTTATGTTTCCATTCATAATGGTTTCATTGACCTCGATCTGGATATAGCCTGCTATACCGATCACCAGATATTCAATCGCTATCATAAGTATAACCTTAAGCAAGGTTTCTCACGCGATACGCAGATGTTGCTAAAGACCCTTCGCGAATTAAAGCCCGGCGATTATGTCACACACATTGACCACGGGGTTGGTGTTTATTCTGGCCTGGAAAAGATACAAGCCGGTGGGCAGATACAGGAAGCAGTACGACTGATATATGCAGGCAATGATATCCTCTATGTAGGTATTCAGTCTCTGCATAAGATATCCAAGTATGTAGGCAAAGAAGGAGAAGCGCCGCGGGTACACAAACTTGGTACGGATACATGGGCGAACCTTAAGAAGAAAACAAAGAAGCGCATCAAAGAAATCGCTTTTGACCTGATACAGCTATATGCCAAACGAAGGGCACATAAAGGTTTTGCTTTCTCGAAGGATAACTATATGCAGACCGAATTGGAGGCGTCTTTTATGTATGAAGATACTCCCGATCAGGCCAAAGCCATCGATGATGTCAAACGCGATATGGAGCGTTCATCTCCGATGGACAGGCTCGTATGCGGTGATGTGGGTTTCGGAAAAACAGAAGTAGCTATTCGCGCCGCATTTAAGGCCGTGCTTGATGGCAAGCAGGTCGCTGTGATGGTACCAACTACTATCCTTGCAATGCAGCACCAAAAGACATTTAAAGAACGCTTGTCTGAATTTCCGGTTGAAATAGATTATTTGAATCGCTTCAAAAGTGCCAAGGACAAAAAAGAAACATTGCAGCGGCTTGCTGAGGGCAAAATTAATATCATAGTAGGCACTCATGGACTCGTAGGCAAGGCAGTGAAGTTTAAAGATCTTGGCCTGATGGTCATTGATGAGGAGCAGAAATTCGGTGTGCAGGTCAAAGAAACACTCAAAGAGCTCAAAGCAAATATCGACTGCCTCACGCTCACTGCCACACCTATCCCACGTACATTGCAGTTCTCCATGATGGGTGCGCGCGATCTTAGTATTATCAATACTCCGCCACCAAACAGGCAGCCTATTACTACAGAAGTGCATACACTAAATCCTGACATCATTAAAGAGGCAATTGAGTTTGAGGTATATCGCGGAGGACAGGTTTTTTTTATTCATAATAGAGTGAAAGACATCAATGAGGTCAAAACCATGCTGCATAAGATAGTGCCGAACATAGACATAGGTGTAGCGCATGGTCAGATGGAAGGTGATAAACTTGAAGAAGTGCTTTTGCAATTCGTCAATAAGCAATTTGATGTACTGCTTGCTACCAATATTATTGAGGCAGGTATAGACATTTCAAATGCAAATACGATCATTATTAATAATGCACATCAGTTCGGACTTAGTGACCTGCATCAGCTACGTGGCCGTGTCGGACGTTCTAATAAACACGCTTTCTGCTATCTCTTTGCTCCATCTAAGCATAGCCTCACACAGGAGGCCCGCCAAAGGCTCAAGACCATTGAGGAGTTTGCTGACCTGGGTAGTGGTTTCAACATAGCAATGCGTGACATGGATATACGCGGCGCAGGCAATCTCCTCGGCGGTGAGCAGAGCGGTTTCATAGCAGAGATAGGATATGATGTGTATCACAAAATTCTCGATGAAGCAGTGCGTGAGTTGAAAGAAACAGACTTTAAAGAACTGTATGCGGAAGAATTGAAAAATGACCATGAATATGCGAAGGAATGTACTATAGAGACCGATCTGGAGATGCTGATACCCGATGAATATGTCCGTAGCTCAGCAGAGCGGATGTTGCTCTATAAGGAACTCAATGATGTCAAAAATGAAGAAGAACTCAAAGAGTTTGAAGACAAGATCACGGATCGTTTTGGTAAAGTACCTAAACAGATATATGAGCTCTTCAATGGTGTAAGATTAAAATGGATCGCTACCAAACTAGGTATGGAGCAGCTTATCATCAAGAACAAACATATACGCTGCTATTTCATTTCCAATCAGCAGTCTGCTTTCTATAAGTCAGAGGCGTTTTCACGAATACTTCTTTATGTACAGCAGCATAAGAAAGGAATTTACCTGCGCGAAACCGAAAAATTTCTCGTGCTTCACATAGAGAGCATTACCTCGATGAAAGCGGCTTCACACAAACTCAAAGAAGTAAGTGAATTCGTATATGGCAAGGAAGCTACTGAAGTACTTATAGAGTAGAGACAGATCGCAACCCGTCCTTGTTATTTTTTATCTCGCTATAGCTATACGCTTAGTGATAGTGCTCGTACCATCAGACACAGTCACCAGATATACTCCTGATGACAGGCCCGAAGTAGATATAGGTGTAGACACAGCATTTACATTTCCTGATATGATACTCCTGCCTGTGAGGTCGGTGATAGTATATTGTGTGCCGATCAGTTCGCTATTTACTGTCAGTGTAAAAACATCATTGGCCGGATTCGGTGATATCCTTACGGAGGCCAGATCATATAGATTGGTCAATCCAAGATTTAGGACCGGATAGGAAATAGAAGTAGCCGCGCACCCATTCACATCCGTCACTGCTACAGTATAATTTCCATTATTGGTGGTCATGTTATAGGTCATATTAGTATCTCCGGCGAGCAGGACACCGTTATTATACCACTGGTAGCTTAGCCCGGGTGTAGAGATCAGGGTATTGCCGTTGCGCGAAATGGTAGGTGTATTAGGCAGGCATTGTCCGAACGTGGTAAAGTATTGAGTAAAACCACAACCAAAATCATCATGATAAGTAGAATTGTTGCCATTGTTGCCATTGAGAGGCAGATTGGCATTGCCATTATTATAGTCAATAACTTTGAATGATCCGGGAACATATCCCGGGGTATTGTTTGGTGCAGGCAATTCGAGTGCCCACCAGTTCAGGCCATAGCATTGAGCAGTCGATATGGTGAGGGTATAAAAACCTGTGGGATTGAGTGTGACCGTATCATTATAGGTTGTTGTGACATTTGTATTTGCACGTGATGCTATTATATTATTATTCTGGTCGGTGATCTGCCAGCTTGCATCAGCAGGGCTTTGGCCTATACTGCCATTCGCACTGAGTGAACTGGTCAGAAGCTCCACTATAAAACTGGAGGGCCAGGTAGGGGCCACTGTGAAATGGGAAGTAATTGTATCATTACTTTGATCATTATCAGTTTGCCCGTTTACTTGCACGATCTCTGCTATGAAGCCATAAGAGCCTGTGGCGTAGTTCAGCGATAAATTGGTCAGGGCAGGTAATGCAGGTAGCGCTATAATAGTGTCCTTAGACGGAGCTAATGACCCTGTCCAGATATATTGCAGCATAGAGGAATCCTGCACTCCATACTGGATAAGGACAGAAGTGATTGTAGTACCGCCGGTATTGCGCACTTTGACCACCGGCACACTGGCACGCGGATTTTCTCTCCGGTACCATTCGAAGCTGGTAGGTGCGATGACATCCTCCAGAGAGGCATCAATGGTCTTGTTATATCCTGCATAATAAAATATAGAGCTGCCGATCGTATAGATACCATAACTTCCTACTCCGTTATAAGAATCGTCAAAATTCAAGTCAACAGTGTAATTATTGCCAGCCGTGACGCCGGGCAGTTTATATTGCCCCAGGCCTATCAAGCCGCCGGGGCACCAGTTTCCGGCCCTTGCATATAGCCAGGTACCACCCTGAGGATATAGCTCGCTGACCCCGCAGTTGATATTCATATTCTTTTGTGCTACGAGATTATTGTTTGCTACGACAGAATATGAGTGTCCCACACCTGTATTGTCAAATTCACAGCATCCGGTCGCATTATCATAGCCATGGCCTGTGATAGCCAGTTTCAACTCTGCAGATTGGGTGCCGGTAGGAGCCGTGAGTGAGTATGGAAGGACATTGCTGTCTATCACATCGGCAAGGTTTCCATAGGTGTAGCTATTGTTCCACAGCTTGTCATGGCCCACCACGTTTCTTTCCGGCGTTCCTTCTATGAAAGCAAATTTCACATCCCCATTATAGCCCCATGAGTAGCCCGAGTATAAAATACGCATAGTAGCAGAATCTTTGAGTATCGGATAAAAGTCAGTGACATCAAATATATAATGCTGCTGCCATGAAGTGCTGAAACCTGGTGTACCTGAGGTGGCATATGGTGTAATAAACCGGGATATCTCAAGCGTATCTCCACCGGGTGTCATGACAGTGTTTAGTACAGTATAGTCCCACTGATGACAATATTGCGGGCTGCCGGGACAGTTGTATTCTCCCAGGGTGAAGATCATATATATTTTGCGGTAGCTCACTGAGCCGCTCGGGAAAACAACGGCAGTATCAAAGTTGCCATAATTGGTAAACTCACCATGGAATGACTGTACCCAGGTAGTATCACCTACATTGGCATTTGCCGTATACAGGATTGAAAATATTGCGATAACAGAAAGGTAAAATTGTTTTTTCATTTAGATGATTTTTCTTTATGCCCCAAAGATGGGAAATATATCAGAGCCATAGTAAAATATGGCAACAAAAAAGGAAACGACAGGACGGGCAAACTTAGATGAGGATCACAAATATCTTTCTCTAATCACCCCCAGGTGATGAAGTTCGTGCCCGGGAATAATAAAAGCCAGGGCACGTACGGATATTTCTTTGCCATTGGCAATACCTGTTCTCAGGCTCATTTCCGATGATATATTTCTGAAGAATTCTATTGTGGACCTCCTTAGTGCAGAGTATTCTGTGATCAGGCTTTGCAGGCTTCTTTCAGAAGCATTCGACTCGGCGATATATGGCTCATCGTCAAAACCCGATAGTGGGGTTTGGTCTTTTCTGGAAAATCTCAATGCCCTGTATGTAAATATTCTTTCTACGTCCATCAGGTGAATGACCAATTCTCTGATACTCCATTTACCTTCGGCATACCGGTAGTCGAGTTTCTCTGCCGGCATAGCTTGCAACAATTGAATAAATTCATTTTCACCCTTTTGCAGGGCCTCTATCAGGTCGTCAGTATTGACTTTGCTGATATATGTTTCATAATATGGGGCATACTCATCTTTCCTGGGCTTTGAGATATCGGGTCTCATAATGATCGGATGGTTTTTTTATAAACTAAAAAGGCTCTCCGTTTTTGTAGAGAGCCTTTTTAATTTGAGGTTTTAAAAACTATTTCTTGAGAAGGTTTACTTGTTTTTGTAGATCTTCTATTTGTTTTTGTTGTTCTTTGATCGCTTCGATCAGCACCGGTATCAAACCCATGTAGTTCACAGTCTTGACATCCATGGTCTCAGAGACCTCGCCTTTCATTGGCTTAGCGCTTTTTGGTGTGGTTATTTGGCTTTCTTTGATCAATTCAGGGAATACTGCTTCCACATCCTGTGCGATAACTCCGATGATATGCTTATCACCTAAACCAAATTTTGCAGCTATATCTTTCTTAAAATAATAGCTTACACCATTTATTTGTTTGATCTTGTCGATGACATTTGTCAGAGGAGTGATATCAGATTTCAGTTTTTTATCAGAAATATTGAAGTAGCCCCCTGTGACATTAATGTCTCCATTAAAGTAGCCTGCCCATCCTGCAGATCCTGCTGGCATTTGAGCATAGACACCGTCAGCAGCGGCAGTAAAACCGCCTGTCAGGAAAGCACCTCCATATCCATTCCCGCCACTGTTATTCGATCCCCATACACCTGAATAAGTACCAAGTGTATAGCCTTCTATGGCATTGTATCCATTCGCTCCACTGAGATTTTCTACTTCCGTACCTACTCCATTGCCTGAGTTATTTATTATTTCAACCTCATCACCTCCCACCACTGTGGCAGATGTAATGATGTTAAACCTGGCAACACCAGCTGCACCGGCACTAGATGTACTAGGAGTAGTAGTACCTATTCCGACTGCAGTACCATTATCAAACATGATAGAGTTACACATGACAGTAGGCGAGGTAAACTTTGTCACATAGTTTGTAGTTGCTGCACCGCATATGCTTCCCGGACCGGTTGGGCCTGTAGGACCAGCAGTACCATTAGTTCCGTTCGTACCGTTCGTACCTGCAGGACCCGTTGGGCCAGCAGCACCGGCTGCACCCGTAGGACCAGCAGCGCCATTAGTTCCATTAGTACCTGCGGCAC
>Ga0182030_10020823_pt1 | contig 12338 bp, 13 predicted proteins | sample 812S3MmetaG_FD_121299 | JGI IMG/M metagenome (GOLD analysis project Ga0182030, IMG submission 121299) | Permafrost microbial communities from Stordalen Mire, Sweden - 812S3M metaG (Illumina Assembly) | ecosystem: Environmental > Terrestrial > Soil > Wetlands > Permafrost | place: Sweden...
CGGAATGGCCTTCCACGATCACGTTTTCGAGGCTTCCACGATACGCGTCGCTGCACAGAACTTTGGCCAGCGTGGGGGCGTGCGCCCGCAGGAACGCTTCGCCCTCCGGTTTGAGTTCATATTCATTGGTTTTGAAAGTCATGAGCTGGCCGGGAATGTCGACGACGATGGTGTACCGGTCTTGGCTGTCGAGTCGAATATCCTGGCTGCGGAACTGTCCGGCGCCGAGTTGGCGTTTGAGGTCCTTCAGCAGGGCATCGGTGACGGCCGCATTCACCGCGGCCTTGTTATTGATGAAGATGAGCAACAGGAGGATGAAGATCACCATCAGGGACGTCATCAGGTCCGTGAAGGAATGCGCCAGATTGTCAGATCCCGAACTGCGCCGCAAGCGGGTCTCCTTTCTCCCGGATGGCTATCGTCGTTTCGGCAGGCAAGGAGGCAACAGCGGCTTTCGCCAGTTCCCCCGGCGCGGCGAGCGGCTCCTGGGGAAGTTCCGGGGCCTCTTGTTTCTCCGTCTCGCGAGGCTTGTTTCGGGACTCCAGCGCGATCCGCTGCAAATCCAGGAGAATGCGAGTTTGCGAAAGAAAGGGGAAAACCCAAGTGACGAGGCTTCGCAAGGCGTCGACTTCGCGGTAAATGCGGCGCTCGCAGACCTTCTTCTCCACAAACGTGAAAATCATACTCAGGATCAAAGCGATGATGGAGGAAAGGAATTTGCCAGCCAGGCCGTTGATCAGGGAATCGATTCCGGTGACTGGTTGCGCGGTATTCGCGGCGTTGTAACTCACACCGGAGAGAGCCACCAGGATGGCGGAGAAAGTTGCCAGCAAGCCCAGGGCGGTCAGGATGCCCGGCACAGCCTGGTGGAACGACGCGTGATAGAACGGCTCGATCAAATCCTCTTCCGGAAGGATCTCGCGGACCGGGCGCGTGAGGAACCAGCCGGCCTCTCCCTCGGGCGATTCGTAATATTCGAGAGCCTCGTCGACCGCCATCCACCAATCGCGCGGGCTGCCAGTCAGATATTCGCAGGAGGAGCGTATAGCGTCCATTTTCTCCGGTGAAACTCCGCCGGCCCGCTCCTGGCGCCCCGCCGGGCGAAAGCGCGCCAGTGCGTCGGAGAGTCGCGCGAGGGCGCGCAGGGTGCGCCGGCGCTCCACAAGGAGGCGAAACAGCAGCCCGGCGGCCAGCACCACCAGGAGTTCGCAAACGAATTGGATTTCGGGAGGGATTCGTCGAAACAGGAAGGGCATTCGGGACGCCAAAAAGAACACCGCTATGATACCGCAGGCCCAGACCACGACCTGCACGAGGAGACCGAGAATGCTGACGGTGAAGCGGAGGTCAAACGACCGGAGCCGAGACCAGATCCTGGAAAAAGCCGTCATGAAACCACGGGCGCGTGTGGCCGGTGGAGGCCGGGCCTAGGCGCGCTGGATAAAAGACAAGTATAGCAGCCATGGCCGAAGGGCAGGGCTACAGCAGGCTGATTGGGGGGGGTGCGCGACACGCCTCGGCGAACTCCAATCCCGGAGCGAGCAGAGCAGGAGCCTGTCATGGGGGGCCACAGGTCGAACGGGAGTCACCCCCCACCGCGTTATCATAAGTCGCAAATGCGTCTTCTCCGGATTGCTCCACTGCTCGTTCCCCTGGTGGCGTGGTGCCAGCCCCCCGCGGCGCCGGACGACCTGGAGGCGGTGGTGGCCACCAGCCTCGGCACGTTCCGCTTCGAATTCGCCGCGGAGCAGGCGCCCAAACACGTCGCGCAGTTCCTCACCCTCGCCCGTCAGGGGTATTACGACGGCAGCGCTTTCTTCCGCGTGGTCGCCAACGGCATCATTCAGGGCGGCGATCCGCTGCTCAAGGACCCGAAGACGCCGCGCAATCTCTGGGGCACGGGCGGCCTCAACCTGCTGGCCTCCGAAATCGGCAGCTTGAAGCACGAGCGCGGCGCGGTTTCCGCCGTCCGCATTCCCAATAAGCCGGATAGCGATGGCGCGCAGTTCTTCGTGTGCCTGTTTCCGCAACCCACGCTCGACGGCCAGTACACCGTCTTCGGACACGTCACCGAGGGGATCGACGTGGCGGACCGCATCTCCCAGGCGCCTGCCGGCGCCGACGGCATGACGGCAACGCCCGTCCGCATCCTCAAGGTGACCATCGAGAAAAAGAAGGTCGAGCCGTTCCTCAACGCCATGCCCGACGAGATGCGCAAGACCGTCACGCTCAAGACCACGCTCGGCTCCATCAAGATCCGGATGGAGCCGGACTGGGCCCCGAATCACGTGCGCAATTTTCTGAAGCTGGTGTCCACGGGCTGGTACAACGGCACCGCCTTTCACCGCCTGGTGAAAGGTTTCGTGGTGCAGGGCGGCATGGGCAATACGCGGGCCGGCAATGCCGCGCACCCCGCCGACCGCTGGGTGCGCCCGCTGAAGGGCGAGTTCCGCGCCGACATCAAACACGTGCGCGGGATCGTCTCCATGGCCCGCGGCGACGACCCCGATTCCGCCACCACCAGCTTCTTCCTGATGCTCGGAGCCGCCCCCAGCCTCGATGGCCAGTACTCCGCTTTCGGCCGCGTGGTGGCCGGCATGGAAGTGTTGGACGCCTTCGAGAAAGAAGAGGTGGACGGCGAGACGCCCAAGCGGAGGCTGGAGTTGATCGAAGCGACGATCGACAACTGAGTACACCGCTGACTTTTACGGAGACCTGGTGGTGGAGGACCGGGTGATCGTAAAAATCAAGGCGGTCGAGACCGTCGCGCCGGGCACAAGAAGCAGCTACTCACCTATTTGAAGCTGGCGGACCAGCGTCTGGGGCTGCTCCTCAACTGCAACGTAGTCCTGATCAAAAACGGCATCACCTGGATCGTCAACGAACTCAAAGAATGATCTCTCGCAAAGTCGCCAAGGTCGCCAAGTAAACGCTCCTCGCTTGCCGTTAAGCTGCCCGTAGGGCCACTCTTTCGGTGCCCCAGTCCCCGAAAAAGCGTAGTTAGTTTCTGTCGCAAAACCTCGGCGGTGGAGTTCCTACGCCTTGGCTTCCGCGTTTGCCCGGCTGAGCAGCGCCTTCATATACGCGAACCCGTACGAAGTCTGCGCATTATTGCCCCCGGCCATCGATGGCGAATGATCCAGGATCACAATCCCGTCGAAATTGACGTCGCGCAGCGCCTTCATGATTTTGTACATGTCGTAGTAGCCGTTATCCATGTACGTTTCCACGAAATGCGGCAGCGGCGCGCTCACATTGCGGAAATGAATCTTCCAGATCTTCTGAGCGCCGAAGTAGCGGATCATCTCTTCGGGATCTTTGCCGGTAAGTTGCCGGCCGCCTTCCAGCCACGTGCCGCAGCACAGGCACAGGCCCACGTTGGGACTGTTGGCGATTTCCATGGCGCGGCGGTAGCCGTCGAAGTTCGCGAAAATGCAGCGCGGCACGCCTGCCAGCACGGGCTCCGGCGGATCGTCGGGGTGGATGCCGATACGCACGCCCGCCTCTTCCGCCACGGGAGCCACCTGCTTGATGAAGTAAGTGTAGTTATCCCAGATCTCTTCCTTGGAAAACTCGCGCCCGTGCGAGAGCGGCTCCTTGTACACCACGTTGTCCCACACGCCCTGCTTGTTGGGGCTGGCCATATCGAACTCACGCGCGGCCGACCCGCGGATGGTGGCGCGCCCGCTGCTCCAGATGCCGTTGCCCATGTGCGCGTAGGTGGTGTAATAAATCCCGGCCTGGCCGCAATTGCGAATGTATTCCTTGTATTCCTCGATTTTCTTGTCGCGTCCCGGCAGGTTCAGCGTCACCTCCGGCATATTGTGCACGCTGGTATTGCCGATGTTCCATACCGTAATGCCGGCGTCGGCATAGCGCTTCTTGATCTGCATGAAACCTTCGGCCGTGCGCAGGTCCGGTGTCGAGGCCACGCTGACGTAGTCCGCGCCGATCTGTTTCAGGTAGAGCAACTCGTTATCGGTGGGCTTGGCGCCAACCTGCGCGCACAGCTTGATTCCCGGCTGCACCGTATGCACGGTGGCGGACGCCTTTCGGGCGCTCAGTAGCGCCGCTGTGCCCAACGCGCCTCCCAGCGCCAGTTTTCCGAATTCTCGACGGTCGTGGTCGGTCATGGTTATGTGCTCCCAGTGCAAGTGTATCGCAATGCCTTTTTGCAGGCGCGCCGGCTGGCTACGCCCCGTGTCCGCGCGGTGGGATTCGCAATGCCGCCTGCGTCTTCTTGGGCAGCTTGCCTAAGACCAGTTCGTACGATTCGCCGATCGACCGCTTGATCTCCGCCGCCGGCAGCGCGTCCTCGCTCTCCAGTGCGATCCAAATGGTAGCGCGCCGAATATGGCGCCGGAACGATCCCCTGGCGTTCGGTCAACTCAGAGAAGTTCTCCGGCGTGCACTTCAACGACAGGCAAAGCGGGGCTCCAGCGAAGTAACGGCATACATCTTGCCCCCGATCTTGAACACCAAATCGCCGCCCCACAGCACTTCTTCGGTGGTGTGAGGCTGCTTCATGCAGAAGCTCCGGATCCATTCGGTGTTCAGGCATACCTCCGGCACCCGTGGCGATCCACCACCAGAGTGGCTTCCGTCCCGCAGAGCACCAGTTCATCCCGGCCGCCTCGTTCGTATACCGGCATGGCGCCGTCGCACAGGAATCGCAGCCAGCCCACGGTGTTCCCCGACACGCGACCGAACACCACGCGCCCCAGGCTGCCGCCGCGCACCAGGTCGCGCGCCTCCCACCAGGCTGCGGATGCTCCCGGCGCAAGGCATACTCCGCCCGCCAGTTTGAGAAAGGTGCGCCGGCCGGGTGCCATTCCTTCAGTTGTATCATGGCAGTCATGCCTGACTATCGCGCACTAGAAGAGAAGATTCAGGGAATACTCGGCTCCGCCCGCCGCCCGGTGGCCGTCGCGTTCCTGGACGCGCCACCCGAAGGGGTCGCAAAATTCGCCGGTTCCGAGCCGTCCTCGTGCAGTTTCTGGCGGATCGCCGCCGCCGGCCGCACGTTTTACACCGTGGCCTCCGACCATCTCAATTGCCCCATCGGCGGATACACCCACAACACCCTCACACCCGACCGCATGCCCGAACTGCAGCAAACCCTCAGCCTGATGAGCGATATCGGCTACATCCGCATGGAGGAGATTCCCGGCGTCTTTCAGCTCTCCGCGTCGCCCCAGGCGGTGCTGTACGCGCCCCTGGGCGATACTCCGGTGCCGCCCTCGGTGGTGCTGGTCTCCGGCCGCCCGGGCCGCGTGATGATGCTCTACGAGGCGGTGGCGCGCGCCGGCGCATCGTCCAGCCTGCCGCTGTTGGGCCGTCCCACCTGCATGGCGCTGCCCGCGTCTTTGGCCCACGGCGCGGTGCTCAGCTCCGGCTGCATCGGCAATCGGGTCTACACCGGCATTGGCGACGATGAACTCTACGTGGTGCTGCGCGGCGCGGACCTCGACCGCATCGCCGCCGAAATCGCCACCATCCAATCCGCCAACCAGACCCTGACCGAATACCACCAGGATCGGCGCGCCCGGCTGACCGTGCTCAGTTCTTAGCCTGATCCGGGATCAGCACCTTATCGAGGGTCACGTTCACCTTGTTGTCTGCCGTGACCGTGACCGCCTGGCCGTAAGATTCGAACTGGCGCATGTACTCCGGGGTGGCGTATTCGATCTGCGCTTCCATCGGCCAGGCATAGAGCACATAGTCTCCCGGCGTGACGCCCTGTATTTCGAAGTGCGGCGCGGCGTCCCTGACTCTTCCGGCGATGAATCCCTGCTTCTCCAGCACCAACTCGTCTCCAGCCTTTTGCAGCAGGTACGCCATGGTGTTGGGCGGCAGCCCGGAATCGGGAGGCGTGACCGTGCCATCGATACTGCCGCAGTGGCTGGTGAGCACGATTTCGACCGGATCCGGCGCGCTCCCGGCGGTGATCGTCAACCCGTCGCGCACGTCGCGCCCGGCTTGCTGGATCGAGCCCACGCACCACTGGGGGTTATTGATTTGCGGAACGATCCGGTAGGTGTCGGGCGACAGGTTGGCGATGTGAAACTTGCCGTCCGCGTCGACCGCAGCGCCATTGCCCGAGCGTTGCGACTGAAGAGACACGTAATTCAGCACTCGTTGCTGGCCTGCATCTCCGTCCGTTCGCGCCGTGCCGTCGATCACAATCGCGGAAGGCTCCAGGCGGATTCCTGCGACGTTGGTATTTCCAACCGTGACCGTGGCGCTCGCCTGCAGATAGCTCTTGTCGTCTTGCAAGCCGGCGGTCAGCAGGTATGTTCCGGGCGTGACATGTGAGATCCGGAAGGTTCTTGTCTTCGCGTCCCAGTTGGTCTCGCTGGTAGCCGGCAGGAGGAGTTGACTGGACGGCTGGCGAATCAACTGCAGGCCGACGTTTGTGCCGGCCCCGGCCACTGCACCGCGGATTTCGAATGCGGGAACGGGCTCCGGCAGGCGTATTTTGATCTGCCGTTCGTCGCCGGCCTTCAGGTCGATCGGCTGCGCCGCCGCGATCTCCGTGGCGTTGGGATAGAACAACGGAGGGTATGCCAACGATTTTGTCCGCCGCGCTCCGCTCAGCCGCGCGGTAATAGCAAGGTAGTAGCGCCCCGCGGAAAGTCCGAACATCCGGAAATAGCCGGTTTCATCCGTCCCGCCTCCTCCTGCCGGCTGAAACTGCCGCCGCCCGTTCGCCACCCCTTGCCGCAAGATCTGGATGAAGGTGTTCGCCACGGGCATATCCTGGTCGTCCGTCACCGTGCCTTCGATGGCGGCCTGCGCGGTCATCTTCAGCACCATGGGCGTTTCGCTCCCGTCGGGCGATTTGATCGCCGGCATCCCCTGGCTCCCCGTCAGGTACCCCGGCTTCTGGCAGGAAACCGAGTAACCGCCGTCGGGCATGTTGGTAAGCCGGAAGGAACCATCCGCACCGGTCAAAAGGGTTACTTCCGCCGGTTGGCTCAGGCTTATTCCTTGCTGTGGAACGGCCTGGAAAAAGCGCACTGTCACGTGGGCGTGGGCGATGGGCTCTCCGGTATTGGCGTCCACCACCCGGCCCGTCAGTTCTCGGTCGGACGCCGCGGCCAGCAAGCCACTCACAACGGCCAACAGCAGAAGTATTCGCGTCCTCATTGGCCCTTGTCCTCGCCGGACAGCAGCGGCACATCGACGTGCACCGTGTCGCCGCCCTTCACTTCGACGGTGGTGGCCTGTTGTTCCACCGCCGCCAGGCTGGCCGGGCCGGCGATGGCGCCTTTTCCCTCCACCGCCCAGGACCACAGCAGGTATCGTCCGGGTGTCAGCCCCGTAAAGGAGTACTCGCCCTCGTCGTCGGCGAAATCCTCCATCATGTCGCCCGGGGCCTGCGCCGTGCCGCTGAGCAGCAGCACCACCTTGGCGCCTGGAACCGGGGCGTCACCGCGCATCGCCCGCGTCTCGATCGATCCGCAATTATTCGACATCGTCACGTCGAAGTGCAGCGCCGCGCCGGCGGCAAGATCGAACGTGGCGCCGCGCACCTCGCGGCTGCCCAGCTTGACCGATTCCACGCAGCCCCCCTGGGAGGTCCGCGCGCCCAGCCGGTAGCGTCCGGGCGGAAGCCCCTCGAAGTGAAGCGCGCCGTCCTTGCCGCGCGTCGATCCGTATCCGTACGAACCGCTGCGGGAATCCACATTGCGCAAGCTCGCGCTCACGCCGGCGGGATCGATGTGGTTCTCCGTCAAGCCGTGGAACGCCACATCGACGGTGCCGCCCGCGTCGAGCACCACATCGAGGCCGTCCACATCCGAGCCGCCCACATCCACAGGGAGTTCCGCGTTTAATATCCCGCCGCTATAGCTCACGCTGGCCCGCAGCCGGTAGCGTCCCGGTTGTACGCCGCGGATCGTGAAGGTTCCCTGCGACGGATCCACGAAGGCGCCATAGTTCTGGTTCACGCCGGTATCTTCCGGAGCCAGAAAAAGCGAGAAACCGGTTTGTGGAGGCAGGTTGCGCACACGGCCGCGCACCGTCGCGGTCGCCCCGGTCAGCGGGCTGAGATCCACCTCCACATGCTGCCCCGGCGCAAGCTGGAACGGGCGGGCGCAGGTGCGGGTGTAGAAGCGGTTGTCCACGCGCGCCGTATAATCCACCGGCCCTTCTACCGGCGCGGCATTCTGGCTTCCACCCGCGCACACCACGTAGTTTCCGGGAGCCAGGCTGCCGAAACGGTAGCGTCCCCGATCGTCGGTGGATTTCTGCCCCACGTTTGCCATTGTCGTCCGTCCCTCGCGCCACAACGGCCGGCCTATGGAGACCATGGCGCCCATCATCGGGTCGCCGAACTCGTCGCGGACCACGCCCTCGATAGCGCCGCGCGGAACGATGCGAAACACCAGAGATTTATCGCCGGTCGCATGTACCGTGCTGACCCAACCCGGGTCGGGCGCTTCGCCATAGTGGACCGTGCCGATGCCGGCGGCCTCGGCCGAAAGGATATACTCGCCCGCGGACAGGCCGCCAAAGGCGAATCGGCCTTGTGCGTCGGAGACCACGGGGGCGTCCACCGCCTCCCACTTTTCGGTTTGCAGGCTCACTTCCACGCCGGAAATAGGCCGGTTGCTGACGCCATCCACCACGGTCCCGGTCAACGTGAAGCGCTGACCGGTGCGCGTCTGCGCCGCCAGTTGTCCACACCCCAGCGACGCCCACACGCCGATTACCGCCAGGGTCCGTTGGATCTTCACGACACTTCCAATTTACATCTTCCGGCGATACCGCAGGTCGCGCGCTCCAAACTCGGGTGCCTGAACGTCTTCGGGATTTGTGGCAGGAGCCGCTCCCTCACGGTCGCGGCTCGGTAACGGTCGCGTTGATTTCGGAAGGCTTACAGAGCCGCGAGCCAAAGCGAGCGGAGTGCGTTCCCGAAAGCGCTTAAGCACCCTCAAACTCGAAGGCCAACGTGACAGCGCAGCCTTCGCGCTCTCTGCTTCCTCTGCCCCAAGGAAGACGAGGCGGTCTCCCGTTTCCTGTCCGCTTTCCCTGGATTTTACTCAGCGCCTCCGCGTCTCCGCGGCGAATCCTACCCCACCCGAAACTGCGCCCTGGGATCGCGCGCGATTTGCGCGAAGGCCAGCGTAGGCTCGTGCGAAAAGGCGCACCACCATTGGCCCTCCGCGGCGGCCATCAGCCATCGAACCTTGCTGTCGATCGTCTCCACCGGGCTCAGGTCGAAGGCGGCCACCCACGCGGGCTGCACGTGCGCGGCGGTAGGCACGAGGTCGGAGAAAAAGCAGAAGGTCCGCCCGCCGCTTTCCGCCGTGACGACCATCATGTCGCGATTGTGCCCGGGAGCGCGCCGCATCCACACGCCCGGCGCCACTTCATGGTCGCCATCCACCAGGGTCATCTGCCCCGATTCCACCAGCGGATCGTAATTGGCGTCGAGATAGCTCGCGGCGTCGCGCACGTGCCGCTCGTGCGCGTGCTGCCACTCGCCGCGCGAAGCCACATAGCGCGCTCGCGGAAAGGCCGCAACCACGCGGTCGCCGCGCAGGATGGTGTTGCCGCCGACGTGGTCCCAGTGCAGATGGCTGTTTACCACGATGTCGATCGATTGCGGATCCACTCCGCGCCGCGCGAGCGCCTCGGGCAGCGACCCGGTGACCGCTGGAACGTTCATGAAAGCGCGCGCGCGGGCGTCGCGTTTGTCTCCCAAGCCGGTCTCAATCAGGATATTGTGGCTGCCGGCGCGGATCAGGTAGCAATTGAAGGACACGGCGATCCGGTTCAAATCGTCGGGTTGCATCTTGCGGCTCCAGAGGGTCTTCGGAACCACACCGAAAAAGGCGCCGCCATCCCACCAATGGATGGCATCGTTCACCCGTGCGACCTCGAAATCACCAACCGCGATGGTCTCCAGACCGGCGGACTGCATGCGGGCGCCGGCTCAGCCCTTCACCAGTTTGCGGCCGCGTTCGAACAGGTCGGCGGCGTCGTCCACCAACTGCCGTCCGCGGTCGAACATGTCCTTGCTGGCTTCCACGATGCTGTTGCTGGTGTCGGTCACCGCGTCTTTGCTCTGCTGCACTTTTCCCGCCAGGTACTGGCGGGTTTCTTTGCCGCTTTTCGGGGCATAGAGGATAGCAACGGCCGCGCCGATGAAAGCACCGGTCAAAAACCAAGCCACGTTGCCGGCCAGAAGGGACTCCGATTCCTGATTCTGCTGATTATCTTCCTGCGACATCTTTTGGGTGCTCCTTCCACATTCTGCGATATCCTGAACCTATGGCGCAAGATCCCGAAGAGGAACAGCCCCTGGAGGAGGGTTTCGTCGACACCTCGGCTGAACTCGACATGGTCCCGTTGTACCGTTCCTCCACCGTGGATGCCGGCATCGAGGCGGATATCCTCCGCGGCATTTTGGATTCCCACGACATTCCCTCGCTAAAGTCGCGCGCCATGGGCTACCCGTCGCTGGGCTTCGAAGTGCTCGTGCCCAGGGAGAATCTGCGCGATGCGGAGCGGTTGATCGAAGAAGCCAAGGCGGCTGGACCGGCGGCTGCACTGGATGCGGAACGTGCCTGGGAAGAGGACCGGTAGGCACTGGCCGGAAAAGTCCCGGGTGAAGGGTGCGGAAGCTGCGATCTGCGACAATCCCTTAGTTCAACCGCACCACCCGGGGGCCTCTGGTACAATACTTACCATCGATTGACGGTGCGGGGGAAATACATTATTTCTATCCCACCGATTGATTATTTTGACTTGGTCCGCCCGGTCAGGCGCGGTCCGGCATTTATGGATTTCGACCAGCTCCACACGTTTCTCGAAATTGTCCGGCTGAAGAGCTTTTCCAAAGCCGCGCAGACGTGCTACCGCACGCAGCCGGCCATCAGCGCCCAAGTCCGGCAACTGGAGCAGGAACTCCGCGCGGAATTGTTCGAGCGTTTCGGCAGCCGCATTTCGCTGACTACCGCCGGCCGGATTTTCGCCGAATATGCCGAACAGATCCTGGAACTGCGGCGGCGGGCGCAGGATTCCATCGCCGAACTGGAGAGCAATCCGCGCGGCGAACTGGTGATCGCCGCCAACGAAGCTACCTGCATTTACCTGCTTCCCGGAGTCTTTTCGGTTTACAAGAAACTCTTCCCGGCGGTGCAGTTGCAGTTGGACCGCTCCTACGGCTCCCGCGTGGTGGACGCTGTCATGGACAATACCGCCGACTTCGGGATGACCCAGTTGCCGGTCGACGAGAAGCGGCTGCAGGTGGTCCCCTTCTATCGCGATGAAATCCGCTTGATCGTTCCGGCCAACCACGCGTTGGCGAATTACAAAAGCGTGAAGCCGGAGGACGTGACGCAGTGCGTTCTGCTGCTTCCACGGATGGGAAAAACGCGGACCCGGCTGAACGCCTGGCTGGAAACTGTGGAAGAAGACCTCAGCGTTTCCATGGAACTGGATTCCACGGAAATGATGAAGCGGTTTGTGCTGGCCGGCATGGGTGTGACGTTTCTGGCAGTCTCCAACTGCCGCGAGGAGATCGCCGCCGGCAAACTGCACGCGCTGCCGCTGGCTCCGGAACCGATGTGGCGCCGCCTGGGCCTGATCTACCGCAAAGATAAGGCGCTGTCCAAGGCCGCGCTGGCGTTCATCCAGATCGTGATGGAACACGTGGGAAATGAGGAGGGCGGCGTGGAGAAGCCGCCGGCTCCGCGGGCGGTGGCCTGGTGACCTGCCCCCACTGCCGCAAGGAATTCGCCGCCAGCGCGCCCAGTTGCCCGCACTGCGGAACGCGCAATCGAACCGCCTCCGGAGTGTTCCAGACGTCTACCGTTTTGATTTCCGCGGAAGGAACGGACCGCGTGTACCGGTCGGTGGAAGAGGTCCCGGCGCGGCTGCGCAACCGCCTCTTGAAGACCACCAATGGCGCCAACTCCGCCACCATTCTGATTGCCGACCGCAAGGGGCGCCAGGAAATCGACAAGGCCATGCGCAAGTTGCCCGGCCCGGCGCAGAGGCGGCTGGTGCATTCCGTTTTGAGCGGCGCGCAGCCGGTGAATCCGCTGGCCTGGCTTACGCCGGTCCTCCGAAAGTGGATTGCCGCCGTGATCGCGCTGCTGGCGGTGCTCGTCGCCGTGGCGGTGTTCTTCTATCGCGTGAAATAGTCGGGCCAGCCGGGGTGCTTACACGTTTTCGGGATTGGTGGCGGAAACCGCTCCCTAACGGTCAATGCCGCATAGTTTTCCCACTTGCGGGCATCTGCGTAAATGGTGGGGCGGACGCCCACGTCCGCGGCCGACCCCCTGGTCGGCCTCTTCTCGATGCCAAGCCTATGAATCCGCAGC
>Ga0182030_10020824_pt1 | contig 12338 bp, 9 predicted proteins | sample 812S3MmetaG_FD_121299 | JGI IMG/M metagenome (GOLD analysis project Ga0182030, IMG submission 121299) | Permafrost microbial communities from Stordalen Mire, Sweden - 812S3M metaG (Illumina Assembly) | ecosystem: Environmental > Terrestrial > Soil > Wetlands > Permafrost | place: Sweden...
AGCAGTTGGCCGGCGCGCCCCACAAAGGGAAGTCCCTGCGCATCCTCGTCCGCTCCGGGCCCTTCACCGACAAACATCAGGCGGGCGTTGGCGCTTCCATCGGCGAAGACGATCTTGTTGCGGCCCTTGTGGAGGGCGCAGCGCGTGCAATCGCCAATGTCTTCGCGGATGAGGCGAAGGGCGGCCTCGCGGTCGGCGGGGGCGACGGTGGCGGATATTTGCGGAGGGGAGGAGATTGTCGTGCGGGGCGGAATGGTCGTGGTCTCCTGATGGGTTAGTGAGGCTGCCGGGGCCTGTTCGTGGGGTGAAGTTCCCTCCCTGGTCCCCGAATGCGAGGGACCAGGGGCACCCAAATCCTGTTGGTGGGTCGGAGATCCTTCCCATGTTCCCGATTCTGGAGACGGGGAAACCGGCTCTTCCGGTTGGGGGTCGGGGAGATCGGCGAACTGTGCGGGGTCGAAGGGGCGGCGGTAGAACTCGGTGAGGCCGAGGTCGCGATAGAAGCGCAAGCGCGCGGCCAAGGCCTGCTGGGTTGCGGCATCGAGCGAACGGGGCAAGCGGGCTACTCCACAATAAGCTGGCGGCGCGAGCCGGTGGGCGCGTCGGATTGGCTGAGCACCTGCTCCTGCGTTGGGGGTCCGCCGGCGGATTCGCCGGTCTCGACAACCAGGGAGCGCGGCCTGCGCAGGGCAAGAATCTCGTCGAGGATGCGGTCGGCGAGTTTGCGCTTGGGCATCTCGTGCAACTCGATGGCGGTGGATTTGGTGAGGAATGTGGCTGCGTTCAAGTCCGCGTCGATGCCCACGCCGTCGCCGGAAACATCGTTGACCACGATCGCGTCGGCGCCTTTGCGCAGGAGTTTGGCGCGGCCGTTCTCCATGCGGTTTTCGGTCTCGGCGGCGAATCCGACGATTAACTGGCCGGGTTGGCGGCGGCGTACTACTTCGGCTAATATGTCTTCGGTCGGCGCGAGTTCGAGGGTCAGCGGGCCGGTGCGCTTGAGCTTGTGGTCTGAGACGTTGATTGGGCGATAGTCGGCGACGGCTGCGGCTTTGATGATGAGCGTGACATCCTTCATTCGCTCGAGCACGGCGGTGCGCATTTCGTCGGCGGTGACGACCTTGACCAACTCGCAATGGGACGGCGGATGCAGCGAGGTCGGGCCGCTGATCAGGACGACTTTGGCGCCGCGACTCTGCGCCGCATCGGCCAGCGCGTAGCCCATCTTACCGCTGGACCGGTTGCCGAGGAAGCGGACTGGGTCGAGGGCTTCGCGCGTGCCGCCCGCCGTGACCAGAACGATCTCGCCGGCCATATCGTGCCGGCGCCCGAGGGAGTTGAGAACTGCGTCGGCGATGGCATCCGGCTCCGCCATGCGTCCCGTGCCGACCATGCCGCAAGCGAGATCGCCGGTGCCGGGGTCGATGATGCGCACGCCGCGCTGACGGAGGATTTCGATGTTGGCGCGGGTCGCTGGGTGCTCCCACATATTTACGTTCATTGCGGGAGCTACAAGAACGGGGGCCTGCGTGGCCAGGTACATTGTGGTCAGGAAATCGTCGGCGATGCCATGGGCGAATTTGGCGAGGAGGTTCGCGGTCGCCGGCGCGACAACGAAAGCTTCAGCCCATTGCGCCTCGCCAATATGCTCAATGGATGAGTCGTACTCGCCTTCGGTGGAGTTGGTTTCGTCCCAGAGGCTGGTGATGACTTTGTGGCCAGTGAGTGCGGCAAAGGTGAGCGGCTGAATGAAGCGCGTCGCCGACTTGGTCATGACGACGTGGACTTCAAGGGCCTGCCGCTGGAGGGCTCGCACCAGTTCCGCCGCTTTGTAAGCGGCAATGCCGCCGGAGACGCCGACCGTCACTCGCATAGATGAAATTGTAGACTGATTCTCTTGATGAAGTTGCCGTCGATGTCGAAACAGAGATTACTGGCAGCGATTCCCAAAGACGTTGGGATTTGCCCTGCTCTGGCAAAGCCGCTCAGGAGCCGGTGAGTGCGGCCACCTCGGCCGGCACGGTGTGCGAGAACTTGTAGACATTGATAATCCGAACGACGGTGCGGAGTGAGTCGCTCTCACTCATCACAGCTTTGACCAACACTTGAGTCTTCCCGTCGTATTTGAACCGGATGCCACAGGTGCGGACTCCGTCTTGTTTCCATTCCTCGTAGCGGAGTTGCCTGACACGGTCGTTCTCGAACGTACGCCGTGCGATCACAAAGCCCATAAACCAGGTCTGAATCTCCATCTTGGAGGTCGAGACGAGGATCAATTCGCGGCCAAATAAGGTACCAACTTTGACCTGCAACTCACCGTCGAGATTGGCCATCCCAATCGACATAACCGTGCATGGATCATAGCATCCGGCGTGAATGGGAAGCTATGGAAATTGGGCCGATTCCAGGAGCGCAGAGACAAGTGAACGCAACACAGCAAGTTAGGCCGACGGATCACTCAGCGGTAACTGAACTGTGCCCGCAAGTAACCCGCGACGCGCACCGGAGCGATGGCGCGATCGCAAATCAACAGCGGACGATCTTAGTGGGAGAGGATCGGAATGCCGCGGTCTTCTACGAGCGGCTTAACGACCGGCACTTCCTTTTTCACGTAGGAGATTTTTCCTGCTTCGATTTCGTCCTGGGCAATGCGGCAAGCCTTGGTGGATTGGCTGGAGACTAACGCCGCCGAGCCGTTCTGCAATTGGCGGGCGCGGCGGGCTGCCACAAGGACCTTGCGATAGTTCGAATCGAATTTGGTTTCAATCGTCATCGGAATCATCTCCAAATGGAAGTTGTTGCTGGCCGGATTCGCCGTCAATCCCAAATGCTTCCAGCACGGGTTTGAGCCGCTCGCGGGAATTTTCAATCCTGCAGCCTGCTGCGACCTCCAACACCCTGCTTGAGCGGTAGGCGATCGGCTCGCCATTGCGATAGAAACGCTCTGCCAGCACGATGGCCTCCAATTGCGCCACCGCCCTGTCGAGGAAGTCGTTGACCAAAATATAGACGTATTCGCGATAATTCTCAATTTCCTTCCTGGCCTCGCCCAGGCGCCGGTAGACTTCTTCATCGTGAACGAGTCCCTCCGCGCGGCTGCGGTTGCGCAAACGAGTGCGCAGCTCTTTGGGCGTTGGCGGCAAAACAAAAATGCTGACGGCCTCGGGCATGGTTTTGCGCACCTGCGCTGCGCCTTGGACATCGATGTCGAGCAAAAGGTCGTGACCGGCGCGCCGCGCCTCATCGAGCGAGCTGCGGGCAGTTCCGTAGAGGTCTTTGCCAAAGACCTCGGCGTACTCAAGAAACAAGCCCGCATCGCGCATCCGTTCAAATTCCTCGCGCGACGTGAAGTAATATTCACGCCCGTTCTCTTCGGAGCCGCGCGGCAAGCGCGTCGTCCACGAGATCGAGAAATCGACGCCGCTGACCTGTTTACGGAGCTCACTTACCAGGGTGCTTTTGCCCGAGCCCGATGGCGCCGAGATGATGAATAGAATTCCTGCCACTTTCCCGCTTTTCCCCTTATTTGTCGATTGCCCTCATGGGCTTCTTATTCCACGTTTTGAATTTGCTCGCGAGCCTTCTCAATCTCCGCTTTCATCGCCAGTCCAAGCTCGGTAATCCGCGTTCCCTTTCCGCCCACGCCGCCGGTCTTCGAAAGCAGCGTATTTGCTTCGCGATTCATTTCCTGAAGAAGAAAGTCGAGCTTCTTGCCGACCTCGCCGCTGCCCGAAAGCAATTCGCGGAAATGTGAAATGTGGGTGGTCATCCGCGCCAGCTCTTCGGCAATGTCGCTGCGATCGACCAGAACAGCAACTTCTTCAAGGAGCCGCTGACGATTGAATTCGTTACCGGTGGCGGCGATGAGGCGCTGCGTCAATCTTTCCTGATAGCGTTGCTCGACTTCAGGACGCAACCCGGCCACGCCTTCGGTGGCTTCAGCAAGGCGGTCGAGCGAGGCCTGCAGAATTGCTTTGAGCGCGTCGCCTTCACGGGCGCGCATGATTTTCAATTCTTCAAGAAGAGGCCCAATCTGCTGCAGCACGCTTTCAGAGAGCGCCGCCGGGTCTTCGTCCCCGTTGCCACGGCCATCGCTTTGTAACGCGCCGGGCATACGAAGAATCGCATTCAGATCGGGCTCGCCGAGAAGCGAGAAATCGCTGCGCGCCGTCCGGAACGCATCGAGGTAGCCGGCGACGAGGTCGCGATTGTAGCCTGCCTTCTGCAGGGTTAAGCGGTCGACGGAGAGTGCCAGCTCCACATGGCCGCGCGCTAAGTTTTCCTTCAGGGCGCGGCGCAGCTCCATTTCCAAAGCGTCGAGGCCGGAAGGCAGGCGCAACTGGATATCGAGAAAGCGGTGATTCACGCTCTTTAGGCTGAGTGTGTAGACCAATTGATCGTGCACGCGCACCTGGGTGCGGGCGAATCCGGTCATCGAGTAGATCGGCATGCGTGCTATTCCCCCGCCTTTGTCGACGTTGTCTGCTCAAAGAGCAATTGATATTGCGCCGTAGGATCCAAGCCCGACAGATCCGCCGTCTGTTCTTGAATGTCCATGAATTGGAGCTGATGAAGGCGCTGATAAGTGGGCGAATTATTGAGCAATTCGTCATGCGAGCCGATCGCAGTAATCCGTCCCTCTTCCAGCACTGCGATTCGATTGGCGCGGCGGACGGTGCCGAGGCGGTGAGCAATCACGACCACGGTGCGGCCCTGCATCAGGTTGGCGAGCGCGGCCTGGACGAGCGATTCGCTTTCCGCGTCGAGCGCTGAGGTTGCTTCGTCGAGGATGAGAATCGGGGCATCTTTTAAGAGCGCGCGGGCGATGGCAATGCGCTGACGCTCGCCGCCGGAGAGACGAAAACCTTTTTCACCAATCACGGTATCGTAGCCTTGCGGCATGCGCAGAATGAAATCGTGCGCAAGAGCGTTGCGCGCAGCCTGCTCGACCAGGGCATGCTTCACGTCCGGCTGGCCGTAAGCGATGTTATGGCGCACGGTGTCGTTGAAGAGGATTGTTTCCTGCGATACCTGCGCAACCTGGCGGCGCAACGAACCGAGAGTCAGATCGCGAATGTCGCGATCGTCAATGACGATGCGGCCGAAGGAAACATCGAAGAAGCGAGGAATAAGGTTGACGAGCGTGGATTTGCCCGCGCCGCTGGGACCGACAAGAGCGAGCACTTCGCCTGCGCGGACATCGAGATCGACGTGATGCAGGATCTGATGTTCGCCGTCGGCAGTGGAGTAAGAAAATCCCACATTTTCAAAGCGAACAGACCGGGTAAAACCCTTCAGTGTGGCGGCGCGCGGACGTTCCTTCACATCGTCTTCCGAGTCAAAGAAGATAAAGATGGAAGCCGAAGCGCCCATGGCCTGCTGGAAGCTGTTGTAGAAGTAGGCGAATTTGCGCACTGGATCATAGAGCTTGAAAAGCAGGATGATGAAAGTGCCAAACAGACCCATCGTCATGTGGCCGTGATGAATTTCATTGCGCCCGATGAACAAAAACATGGCAATCGCGACCGCGCCAATGGTGTCCATCAAGGGCGAGCTGATGGATTGAATGCGCACACTGCGCAGGTTCGCGCGGAAAAGGCGGCGCGCCGCGGTCTTAAAGCGGAGAATCTCCCACAGCTCGGTGTTGAAGGCTTTGACGATGCGGTTGCCGGTTACCGTTTCGTGCAGGATGTTCTGGATCTCTGCAAGCTTGTCCTGTCCGGTTCGAGTACGGGTTCGGACTTCACTGCCGATTTTGCGCGCCGATGTAACGACCACGGGAATGAATAACAACAACGCCCAGCTTAGATATCCGCCCAGTCTGATCACGAGAACCAGCCCGACAACGAATGTGAAGAACTGTTGGAGGAACTCGCCGAGTACAGAACTGAGCGCGGTTTGCACCTTGTCCACGTCGTTGATAAGGGTGGAGAGGATGGTGCCTGTTGGGTGCTTATGGAAGAAGCTCGCAGAGCGGCGCATCGTGGCTTCGTAGAGGTGATTGCGCAGGTCGGTAATGGTGCCGAAGCCCGCATAGTTGACTAGATAAGTGCCCAGATAATCGCAGAGACCCTTGAGGATGGTCGAGACTACGAGCGCAAAAGCCACCACGTCCCAGGCATTATGAATGTGCAGGACGTGGGGAATGAGTTGTCTGAGATCGAAGTGCCAACGGCTGTTGGGCAGGCCGAGAAGGATGGGGCCTTCAGGAGCATCAGGCCTGAGAACCTGGTCGAAAATAGGCTGCAGGAGGAGAACGCGAAAGGTGTCAAGTACGCCGACTGCGGCTAGAAGAAGAACACCGGGCAGCCATTGCAATGAGTACGGGAGCCCATAACGCAATAGGCGGAAGAATCGCTTCATGCCCGGCGGCCCGCCTGTGGATCAGTGGGCTGCAACGCAGGTTGGAAGCGGTTGCTGAACTGCATCCCACTATTGTAGCTGGACAGCTTATATCGGGGCAGCTTGTCTCCGGGCACCTTGCATCGGGACTGCAGGGATTTGGGCCGCAGGTCTCGCGGGCAAACCATTAGCGGCCCGCGCCTTTTTCTATGAGACGCGTTGTGGAGAAACCCTCAACCAGGGGAACGATCTTGACTTCGCCGCCCCAGGATTGAACCTCGCCGGCGCCGACGACATTCTCTGGCGCGTAGTCACCGCCCTTAACGAGAATATCGGGTTGCACCGCGAGGATGAGGTTCAACGGCGTGGCCTCGTCGAAGATCACGACGGCATCGACGGCGGCCAATGCAGCGAGCACACGCGCGCGATCGGCTTGGCCGACGATGGGACGGTTCGGCCCCTTGAGGCAGCTCACCGAGGCGTCGCTGTTGATGGCAACGACTAGCCGATCGCCGCAATGGCGCGCCTGTTCGAGCAGTGTGATGTGGCCGATGTGAAGCAGGTCGAAGCAGCCGTTGGTAAAGACAACGCGCTCGCCGTTGGCTTTCCACAATGCAGCGCGCTTGACAACCTCATCGCGCGTGAGCACGCGGTCCTCGGCGTGGAGAGCGATATCAAGACTCAATGCGGCAAGCAACTCGTGCTTCTCCACCGGCACAGTGCCAACCTTGCCGACTACGATACCGCCGGCGATGTTTGCCAGTTGCACGGCAGTCTCGGGCTGCAGGCCGGAGGCAAGGCTGAGCGCAAGGACTGCAACGACGGTGTCGCCGGCGCCGGAGACGTCGAAAACCTGACGGGCTTGTGCCGGGGCCACAAGGCGATTGCCAGGACGCACCAAGGCAATGCCCTTGTCGCTGAGGGTTGCGGTTAGAAACTCGATGTCGAATGCGGTTACCATCGCCTCGGCTGCTGTAAGCACTGCGTCCAGATCGGCGGGATTTAGACGCACTGCGCCCGCGAGCTCGACAAGGTTCGGACAGATTGTGGTGGCTCCTCGATAGAGCGAATAATCGGAACTCTTGGGATCGACGAGAACCGGAATGCCGAGCTTGCGTGCGGCGGCGATGAGGGACTGGCAAATTGCCGGCGTGATCGCACCCTTGGCGTAGTCGGAAAGAACAAGTGCGTGGGAACCGGGCAGGAGCTCGAGTGCTTTTTTCAGGAGAGCATCGAAAGCGGGTTGCGTTATGGAACCCAGGCGCTCGAAGTCCAGGCGCAGCATCTGCTGACGACCGCCAAGGATGCGGGTCTTGGTGATGGTGGGGAATCCGTCGGAGACGACGAATTGGGGAGTGACTCCATTGCTGCGCAGACAGTCCGTGAGCAGGCGTGCGCTTTCATCGTCACCCGTGATGCCGACAACCGTGGTCTGAGCGCCGAGGTGGGCCAGGTTCATGGCCACATTGGCCGCGCCGCCTGGCTTCTCATCTTGGCGCAGACTGCGCACGACGGGCACGGGAGCCTCGGGCGAGATGCGGCCGACATCGCCCCAGATGTACTTGTCGAGCATCACGTCGCCGACGACGAGCAGGCGTTTTCCGGCCCATTCGTCCTCGATTTCGTGGATGACGCGATGCAGTTGTCCGATCACTGGGCCCCCTTGCTAAACCGCCTGGCTGGCCAGGCGGGCATGCGGATGGTTGTTGTTATCATAGCGGGGTGGCGGACTCGGCAGGCAGTGCATCGGCAGGCACCCTTCGCACTATTTTTCTCGATCGGGACGGCGTGCTGAACGAAAAGATGCCGGAAGGAAGCTACGTGACGGCGTGGGCTGACTTTCGCATGCTGCCGGGTGTGCCTGAGGCGGTGGCGCGCCTGAATCGCGCGGGGTTGCGGATCATCGTGGTGTCGAATCAACGCGGCATTGCGCTGGGGCTCTATTCGGCGGCGGATGTTGTGGAGATTCACGCAAATCTGCAAGACGCGCTGAAGGCAAGCGGCGCACATATAGATGCCTTCTATTTCTGCCCGCATGACAAAGAGCAATGCGACTGCCGGAAGCCGCTCCCGGGCATGTTCGAGCAGGCACAGCGCGCTTTCCCTGACATCACCGCATCAACCAGCGCGATGATTGGCGATTCCCTTTCGGACATCGAATTCGGAAAGCGGCTTGGGATGCGGACCGTCTTCATCAATGGCAGAGTGGAGCAGCGCAACGAGGGGGCGGAGGAAGCTGCCGAGTTTGCCGATGGCCGGTTTGCTTCGCTTCCGGATGCTGTGGAAGCGCTCCTGACGCGAGGCTGAAGCGAGGACTGTCCGACCAGGCAGCAGCTGGCTTCACTCAGACATGAATCGCATCGAGGGCCTCGCGCAGCTGCCGCACATCTTCTGAGAATGTGCAGTAACGGGCATAATCGTCCTGATGATCGTCGCCCAGTTGTATGGCCGTGTTGCGATACAGCATGGGACCGGCGACCGGCTTGCGCAACGAGGCGTGAAACTCCCGGGCGCCAGTGATGGCGGCAACTTCACCAACGCTTGATGGGCGAATCTGTCCGCAGACCATAATGCGAATACGATGCCCGGCTGCACGCACAAGAGATGCAGTCCGCTTGCTCCCCAGCAATGCGGTGTTTGCTCCGCCGGAGGTGAGCACGCGGTGCGCACCGGTCCGTGCCACGTCGTTGAGCGCAGTTTCCATGTCGCGAGTCATATCCAAAGCGCGATGAAATGTGACCTGCATTGGGGCGGCGAACGTTGCCAGCAGGCCGGTATTCTCCACGTCCACAGAACCCTGCGGCGTAAGCAGCCCAAGCACGACTCCATCCGCGCCTTCGTCGGCTGCGCAGGCAATGTCATCGCGCACGGAGTTCAACTCCTCCGGCGAATAGACGAAGTCTCCGCCTCGAGGGCGGATCATCACAAACATACCGATCCCGATACGGGCCCGTACGGCGCGCATCATACCGATGCTGGGTGTGAGGCCGCCTTCGCTGATGGCGCTGCATAACTCCACGCGATCTGCGCCGCCAGCCTCGGCCGCCATTGCCGACTCTACCGAATCGACACAGATTTCCAGTTCCATGGTGAATCTTCTTCCTTTACTTATTCCCGGTTGATACCCAGACGCGGGCAGACCCGTGCTTGCCCCCAGGGCAGGCGACGGGCTGTCCCACTCTCAGAATCTGTAGTTAGCGGAAAACTGTAAGTGCCGTTCGGTGGAGCGAATAGCGTTCTGGCTGGCGATCTGGCCAAACGTCGGATCCGTAACATTGATGTCCGGATTGCCATAACTCACAATGTTGAATGCATTGAAGGCGTCGAAGCGAAAGCCGAACGTCTGCCCCTCGACGATGCGGAATTCCTTGAAGGCCGACATATCTACATTTTGGTAGCCGGGCCCGCGGACTGCGCCATTGCTCGACGTGCCGAAGGTATTCGATGCCGGAACGCCGAATGCGCAGACTCCATTGTCGACTCCCGCGGTGGTACACGGAGTTGCCGATGGATCGGTGCCTAACCAGTTAGCAATGCTCCTATTCTTAATGTGCAGCTGGCGGTATTGGTTGGGTCTCGAGTTGCCATAGCTATTGGAGTTATTACCGGGCGCCTGGAGCGATTCCGGAAAGCCGGAATACACAACCGCCGCCGTGGAGATCTTCCACCCGCCGATAGCTTCGTCGAGCACGCGATTCATGTGATTGAGAAACATCCTGTCCTTGCCGAATGGAAGATCGTACACACCCGTGCCAGAAAAATTGTGGGTAACATCGTAGCCGGCCGGACCATAGTCGGCAGCGCTGTTGTAGTAGTTCTGGAAAGCGCCGCTGTAACCGTTCACACTGAGCGCATAGTTGCCCAAGCTGTTCGTCATGGCCTTGCTATAGGTGTAGTTCACCGTGAACTCAAGCCCGTGACTTACCCGCTGGCGTAGCGTGGACTCGAGCGCATTGAAGTTCATCATCGCCCGTGACTCAGTAATCATCGTGATCTGGGAGCCGACTCCTCCAATGGGAGCATTGATTCCGATGTATGGATTGTTGTAATACCGCGCAGTGGTGGGATCGCCGTTGGTCAAATACTGATTGATATTGCCGTAGTCTTCAATGTGCTGGCCCTGCTCGCCGATGTAGCCAACCTGAAGCGAAGCGGTGTTAGATAGGGCATATTCTGTGGTCAGGTTCCACTCCTGTATATAGGCAGGTTGGATGTTCTGCGGATAGACCTGGTACGAACCGGTGGCGGCCGAACTTCCTGTAAAGCCCTCCTCCACGGTGCGCGGCGCACCCGAAGTCGTCGATGTTGGCGTCACTGCAGCGATGTTGACCGCGGTAATGAAGGGAATCAGCGCGGTCAGGCGCTGGTTTGACGAGTTTCCTTCGTAAAAGCTCGTCGCTCCGTATCCGCCGCGGACTACTAACCTGTCGCTCGCCTGATAGGCAAATCCGAATCGCGGCATCACCTGGCGATAATTCGGCTGGTAGCAGGCGTCATTGCTGCACAACCCCGATCCTGCTGGGGCTCCAGCCGGCACGCTGTGCGCATAAAGCACCTGTCCTGTCGCTATGTCGATATTGCCGGTTTTATTGTTCTGTTCGATCCATGGCTCGTCATACTCCCAACGCACGCCGAGATTCAGAGTGAGCTTAGGCAGTACCTTGTAGTCATCCTGAATAAACTCGGCCGCCCGCCACTGCCGTTGGCCTACGTTCACGCTACCCAGAGTGGCTGCGGCTCCTGCAACACGGTCAAGAACGAAGTCCGCTCCGGAATAGCCCAGGCCGTCGGCGGCGTTGGGATTACTGGTAAATGCGCCGCTGTAGTCGAGCGTGCCGAGATAGCCGTAGTTATTGCCGGTCGGATAGTTATTCTGGTACCGGATCGCCTGGATGCCTGCGCTGAGTGTGTGGCGGCCGTGCTGCCAGGTGATGTTATCGATATAACTGTACGTATTATCGATCACGCCACCGCTCAACCCTGTGGTTCCAACGTCGGTGAGGTCGCTGGTGCTTGCACCGCCGCCAAAGCCCGCGTTTGAGCCGAAGCCCTGGTTGGAGAAACCCACGATCGATTGCGTACCGAAGGGAATGCCCACCTTGGCGTTTCCAGTCAGGCCAAATTGACCCGATGGATCACCTGGCGTGCCTTGCTGCCAGTTAACGCGCGTAAAGCCGATACGCGCCGAGTTTACGACAGTGGGCGAGAAAACATGCACCCAGTTAGCTCCGACGATATCGGTCGGATAGATGTTCATGCCGGGAAAGGTGATATCGAGAACCGTCGACGATCCGTCATAGGCATGCGAGATCGAGAAGAAGCCTGTGATCTTATCTGCCGCGCGTGGATCGTATTCAATCTTGACATCTCCCTGGTTATTCGCCTTGTAATTGCGGATCGGTCCCTGCAGATCGTTTGCGGCAATCCCGTCGGTCGGCGCGGCGTTGGGCAGCGGATAGAGCTTCGGATTGGCGATAAGGAACTGGGCTACGGGGTTCACAATGGGAACGCCCGTATCGCCAGGGTAGGGCGCGAAGTTGTTGAGCGGATCGTAGAGTTGAACCGGCGTCGAAGCACTCAACAATGTGGAGAAATCGCCGGTACGCATGGCCGGCGTCAAGACGCTTGCCGATTGAAGGCCCCCCTGGTGGTAATGCGAGCCAAGATAGTCGACAAAGAAGAAGAGCTTGTTATGGAGAATTGGTCCGCCAAGCGTTCCGCCATACTGGATTTGCGAATAAGGGCTGATCGGGATCTGTGGAGTGACGTTTTTGTTCTGCCATGAGTTAGCGTTGAACTCCTGGTTCTGCTCATAGCCGTAAGCCGATCCATGAAAATGATTGGTGCCGCTCTTCATCACGCTGACGACTCCGCCGCCATTGACGTTTCCGTAGTCGGCGGGCGAGTTCGCTGTCAGTACCTTGATCTCCTGCAGAGACTCCGGAGCGGGTGTGTAGGCGATGACGTTATTAAAGGTCTCGTTCATGTCGATGCCG
>Ga0182030_10020827_pt1 | contig 12337 bp, 9 predicted proteins | sample 812S3MmetaG_FD_121299 | JGI IMG/M metagenome (GOLD analysis project Ga0182030, IMG submission 121299) | Permafrost microbial communities from Stordalen Mire, Sweden - 812S3M metaG (Illumina Assembly) | ecosystem: Environmental > Terrestrial > Soil > Wetlands > Permafrost | place: Sweden...
GGGATTTCGGTTTGCGCGGATTGGCCGCTGCGGTTTGTGATCGCAGGGAGTCGGTTCGCAAGTCGTTATTGAACGCTCAACGCGGCCGGCAAAACAGCATCTTCACTCCCCGTGGTCACCCAAAATGCCTCCGGCTGGTTCGTGGGCATACTGCCTGCCGTGACGTTGACAGTTAATGAAGTGGGACTCGTCACGGTCACGCTATTTACCTCGATGCCCGGAATCGGATTCACCACGGTGGTCCCCTGCACGAAGTTGGTGGAAATCCCCGTAACGGTGATGTCAGCGTTCGAGCCGACGGTCAGAGTGCGGGTGCTGAGGGAACCGATGTAGGCTTCTCCCACTGGCAACTGGTTGTTGAACATCCCTCGCTCCAGAAAGATCGCCATATCGCCGCGAAGCACCGGGTCAGCCGGGCAGAAGGTCGTAGGGCTGCATCCCGATGTGATGTTGTCCTGCCGCATACGCTGAATGAAGCTGAACCCAAAGGCATTCGACGGCACGTCGGTAAAATACGGCGTTGGCGGGTAGGGGACCTGCGCGCTCGACCCATACCGCGCGCGGACGATCAGAACCGCCATCTGGGCGCGCGTCACGGAATCATTGGGACAGAAGTTGCCGCCTCCGCACCCGGTCGTAATCCCCAGATTGAAGAGTTGCTGGATCTGATCGAAGCCGAAGCTACCGGGCGGCACGTCGTTGAAGAACGGCGTGGGCGGCACGGGAGCCCCGGCAGGCCCATAAATCGAAGTGATGAGGAAGACGGCCATCTGGGCGCGCGTCACGGGCGCGGTCGGGCAATAGTCGTCGGAGCTGCAACCGTCGGTCACATTACTCTGCTTGAGCAGGTCCACCGCGTCGAAATAGTATTCGGAAGGCAGCACGTCGGCGAACTGTTGCAGGGTTGCGTCCTGTGTCACCGTCACATTGATGCCGGCAATCTGGATCGTACCGGTGCGCTGCGCACCCGTCGTATTCTGGGTGAGCGAGACCGTTTCATAGCCGCTATTGATGCCCGTACTTGTTCCCAGCGTGATCCAAGAGGCGCTCGTCAAGGCGCTCCAGTTACACGTCGAAGGATTCGCCGCGATGATGGAGAGACTGGTATCGGCCATCGCCCCATCGAGGGCAAGTGACGCGGGTTGCACGCTCATTGTGCAGGCTTGATTCGTAAGCTCGGAAACGGTCAGGCTGGTATAGTTCACCGTCGCCAGATCCGGCCGCCCGTCCGCATTGAAATCCGCCTCCAGCACAGACTGCGGACCGGCCCCAACGGCGAACGGACTCCCCGTGGCCGCTGAGAAAAAGCCGGTTCCGCTGCCCACCAGCACCGTCACGGAGTTGCTGGTCGCGTTGGCTACCGCCAGGTCCAGATGTCCATCGCCGTTCATGTCTCCCGCCACTATCCATGTGGGAAAACCGCCGGTCGCGAAAGGGCCTGAAGGCGCCGCGGAAAATGCTCCCGTCCCGTCCCCCAGGAGAATCGAAACGTTATTCACTCCCGAGTTCGCGATGGCCAGATCCAGGTGACCGTCTTCATTGAAGTCGCCGGACGCCAGCGCAATGGGCGAAAGGTTGCCGGGCGCGTTCGACGCCTCAAACGGGCTGCCAGGCGCCGCGGCGAAGTTGCCGGTACCATCACCGAGCAGAACCGTTACGTTATTGCCGGCGAAGTTGGCCACCGCCAGGTCCGGATTGCCGTCGCCGTTAAAATCCCCCGCGATCACGGCCCGCGGTCCCGCGCCAGTCGGGAACGTTGAAGCAATGAACGACGCCTGGCCATTGCCCATCAGCACCTGCACTTGATTGGCGCGATTGAGAGCGATCGCGAGATCCTGGTTGCCGTCATGGTTGAAATCCGCGACGGCGATGGAGAACGGCCCAGGGCCTACGGCAAACGGAAATCCCGGAGCTTGCAAGAAACCGCCCTTGCCATCACCCAGAAATATGGACAGTTGGCCGGCATCGCTTGTCAATCCGTTGTCGGAGAGCGCGAGATCCAGAATCCCGTCGTTATTGAAATCGCCCGTGACGATGGTTTCCGGACTGAAGGCAACCCCGATGGGGCTTCCCGCGGTTTGAAACCCTCCGCTGCCGTGATTCAGAAGAATGGTGATGCTGCCTCCCCCTCGAAAGTCGTTGGTGTACTCGTTGGCGATTGCCAGGTCTGGTTTACCATCCCCGTTGAAGTCGCCTGTTGCGATCGCGATGGGGCTGGTGCCCGCGGGAAAAGGACTGCCAGGCACGGCGGCGAATAGGCCTACGGTCTGGCCGTGGGCGGCGGTGGTCAAGAGCAGGGCGAGCGAGAGCTTTGCCGTATGGCGGTTCAAGGACATTCGCGTATGGCGCTCTTCTATTCCACGACACGGAAAGTACCGTGTAAATCGGGGAAACCCCTCTTGCCATCGGGAGGAGACCCTAAGGTTCTTACGACCGCAAACCGGTAATAATAGGAGATTCCTATGCCGGATGCATTTCAGTTCAGCCGCCGCCGCTTCGTGGCCGGCGGTGTCGCCCTCGCCGCGACCCGTTTCCCTGCCGGTGCGCAGGTTTGCGCGTTGATTCCAGAACAGGAGCAGGGGCCTTTTTACCTCGCTGACGAGCTTGTGCGTTCCAACATCGTCGAGGGCAAGCCGGGCTTACCGCTCAGCCTTCATATTGTCGTGATGGACGTCCGCAGTTGTACACCGCTCGCCAACGCGGCCGTCGATATCTGGCATTGCGATGCGCTCGGGCTGTACTCCGGCTTCACGAAGCAAAACCTCATGGGTCCCGGAGGACCTCCGCCTGGTGGACAGCGCGGGATGGGACCGCCGCCGGAAAACCATCCAAGCGACGCACTCACTTTCCTGCGCGGAATTCAGCTTACGGATTCAAACGGCGCGGTAACATTCCAAACGATCTTTCCCGGATATTACATGGGCCGGACGAATCACATTCATTTCAAAGTCCGACTGGGAGGCGGTGAATCTCAGCGAACGTATCAAGCGGGGCACACTTCGCACACCGGACAGATCTTTTTCCCGGAAGAGCTTGCGGTCGAATTGATGGCGCAAGAACCTTACCGCAACCACAAGATACATCGCACCACGCAAGAGGAGGACCAGGTTTATGGCGATCAGCACGGCAAGCTATCGGTAGCGCGGGTAGATCCTCTGAGTTCCGGGCTTCGCGCGGAACTGATCGCCGCGGTTGATCCCTCCGCGACACCCGGTCCGGCGGGGCGGATGGGCGGTCCACGGGGACCGCGCAATTAAGTTGCACTCATTGTTGTAACCCAAAAACATTAGCGCCCGTAGAAGGCAGGAGAAAGGGGAAGCTCCATGCAGACTTCTACCAAAAAGACGGTTCAAATTCTCGCGGCGCTGGCATTCTCAGGCGCGGCATGTTACGGCCAGGTTACTTTCAACCAGATACACCTTTTCCCCGAACCGGGACCAAGCGCGCCCGAATGCACGCTGGTGGAAACCAGCCCCGGCGTGTTCTATGGAACCACCAGCACCGGCTCCGGCGGCCCTTCCACGCTCTTCATGGTGACCAGCACCGGGACGTTTCAGATTGTTCACACCTTCGAAACGTCCGAGGGCGTCAACCCCTCGGGCACGCTCACTCAGGTCTTGAACGGAACCATCTATGGCGTCACTACCAGCGGCGGAGCCAATGGATTTGGGACCATCTTCCGGTCCGATCTCAGCGGCAATATCACCGTGGTTTACAACTTCACGGAACCCACGGACTACTACCCTACGCCTTACTCCCTGATTCAAGCTACTGACGGGCGGCTCTATGGAACGATCGGCTCGAACCTCAGCACCGCCTACGTGCTCGGGGAGGGACGCCCCGTCGCACTGCATTTCTTCTCGCAAGCCGAAGGCATTGTCGCCGGTCCTCTCACCCAGGCTGCGGACGGAAACCTGTACGGTCTAACTTCGGTCGGTATTTACCAACTCACCACCGCGGGGCAGTTCAAGATGATCTACACCTTCACGGGCGAAGATGGGACGAATCCGGATGGCAACTTGACGCAGGCCTCCAACGGTCGGCTTTATGGTGTCAACTCGTTCGGAGGCGCGAACAACTATGGAACTGCATTCTCGGTATCGACGCAAGGAGATTTCCGCGTGGAACACGCCTTCACTGGAGAACCTTCGGACCTGGGATTTCCTTTTACTGGAACAGCGCGGGCCGATGACGGAAACATCTACGGCGCAGCGGGGCTGGGTGGGGGGTCTCTATTCCAGATCACCACTGCCGGAGACTTTACGACGTTGGTCGATTTCCCAGGCAGCATACCGGGAGGCGATCCAAACTTTCCCAGTCCCGCCGTTGTTCAGGGTAGCGACGGCGACCTCTACGGAGTGCAGACCACCTTCGGCGGCACGGTCTACAGCGTCGGCCTCGGTCTGCCTGCGCCCACACCCGCCGTCACCAGCTTCTCACCGGCAAGCGGCGCACCGGGAAGCAGAATCCTCGTGGTGGGAACGAATCTGCTCGGGGCCACCGCCGTTTCGTTCAACGGAACGCTCGCCGAGTACGAAGTCTTGAGTGCGCACTCGATTGCGGCCATCGTGCCAAACTCCGCTACCACGGGTCCGATCTCAGTGATCACGCCGCACGGAACGGCCACCAGCGCAGCGTCGTTTACTGTGACTCAGTAACTCGCCTGCGAAAAGACGATACGGCCCAGGCGATTACGGCTATCCAGGCAATCAGGCTGACCAGCGCACCCGCCGCGAACCAATCCGAATGGTATCGAAACACCAGGTCGTGATCGCCCGCCGGAACAATGACTCCCATCAGGGCGAGATCCACGGGAAGCAGCGGTTGCGGCTGGCCGTCGATCTCGGCTCGCCAGCCTGGATAGTAAGGAACAGAGAGACGCACCAGCGTCGCCAGCGAAGCCTGGTAATGGGCGCGATAGAAATCGCCCTGGTAGTGAGTCAGTTGAATCGTCGCAGGGCCGTTTGCCGGAATCGCGGGCCGGCCCTCGACAACGCCCTGCCTGGATGGGTCGAGTAAGGCGATTTGACGCGCGGAATCCTCCGCACCGGCTGCCGTCGCGACGGACTGCGGCACGGAAAGGCGAGGCAGCGCCGCTGGATTCGGAAAGAATCGGCCGTGAGGAACATCCAGCTTCGCGGTCACCGCCAGAGAATCGAGCAAACGAGGATTTGTCCGGGATGCCTGCATATAGCGCGCATACCGACGCAGGAACAGCGGGTTGTATCCATAAGTCACCTCGATGCGACTATCGAGCGCCCCGTTCAGCGGCCCAAAGGCAGGAGAATCCGCCGGCGCCCAGACGCGCGCCAGTGGACCGGCTGCCCCCGACCCGGCGACAACTTCCGCGAAGCGCTGTTCGAGGCTTCCGTAGAGGCTCTCGAAACTCGCGCGAGCGTAAGCCAGGCGATTGTGGTCCATGTTCCAGTACCACAGATCGCCCATTACGACAGCCAGGAGAGCGAAGGGCAACCAGCGAGAGGTGAACCGCGCGCGCAGAGCGGAAACACCGGCGGCGGCCAGCAGCGCCAGTCCCCACGCGACGATAAACCAATCGTGAATGGGCGAACGGACGCTGCGCAAACCCGGCAGGCGCGAGAGTAACGAGTACAAGCCGCCGGACGGGCCAAAGGCGTACCAGGTGGCAGAGACAATCAGAGCCAGCGCCAGCCACCGGACGCGCGCCACTGTCAAACCCACAAGGGCCAGCGGTAGAAGAAGTATCCCCTGGTACAGATAAAACTGCGTGATGTCCTGCGGGCCGGAATAGTTTCCTTCCGGCGCATGGTAATGATCTGGGCTCAGCATGGTCAACAACGCTCCGGGCGCCAGCACGGCGTTCGCGCTTTGGGAGTAGCTCACAGTAGAGCGCTCCGTCTGGGATGTGAACTCCAATCCAGGCAGCGTCATCGCGGCGGGAAGAACCGCGCAGCCCACCGCCACGGTCCCCAGCACAAAGGCAACGTTGCGAACCGGACGCCGCTCTTTGACGGAGTCGACCGCCACCAGCAGCGCGAAGGCACAAAGCGCGTAGAGCGCCGTTTGGAAATGGCCAATGAGAACCATACTTCCGGCTACGATCGCGGCCGCAGGAAGCCACCTGAGTGAATGGACTGCGCGCAGCCCCGCCCACAGCAGCCAGGGAAATACCGCCGCGGTTTGAAAGATTCCCGTGTGCGAACTGTGTCCGGCGAAGAACCCCGACAGTGCGTAGAACGCACCGCAGAAGACCCCCGCCCAACGGCTGCGAAACAAGTCGCGAGCGAACAGGAACGCACCAAAGGCGGCGATGAAACAATGCAGCGCGGTCTCCCATTCAATCGCGCGCGGAGTGATGCCGATCAGGAAGAAAGGCCAGTTCAAGGGATACCAGGCGCCCACCTGGGGATCTGCGAGGAAGGGCATTCCAGAGAAGAGATAGGGCGTCCAAAACGGGAGATGACCCGCGCGGAGTTCGTCCGAGAAATACTTCTGCGCGGTGTAGTGATAATCGGCGGCATCCCATTGGATGGAGGCCGCGGAATCAAATAAGGGAACCGCGTAAAAGAGCAAAACGGCAATGGCGAACAGCAGCGCGATCATGGGAATCGAAAGACCGGCGGACTTGACAGTGGCCTTGTCTGGCTGAGCGGCGATAGCTTTCCGCCTGCGGGATCGCGACGACATCTCCACATATCTTGCCACCCTCATCGTGGTGATACCTTCGTTCTAGATGGCCACGCCCGCATTCCGCATCGATAAAGACTCTCTCGGCGAAGTCAAGGTACCCGCCGAACATCTATGGGGCGCACAAACGCAGCGCTCCATCGACCTATTCAAAATCGGCGTCCATCGCTTTCGCTTCGGGCGCGGCGTCATCCGGGCTTTCGGCATTCTGAAGAAATCGGCGGCGCTGGCCAACGGTGAACTGGGCGAGATCTCTCCCGAGAAGGTCGATCTGATCGTCCGCGCGTCGCAGGAAGTGATCGAAGGCAAGCTGGACGGCGAGTTTCCCCTGGTCGTGTTCCAGACCGGCTCCGGCACACAGACCAACATGAATGCCAACGAAGTCATCGGGAACCGGGCCATTCAGCTTGCCGGAGGCGTGGTGGGGTCGAAGAAGCCGGTGCATCCCAATGACGACGTGAACCGGAGCCAGTCGTCGAACGACACCTTCCCGACCGCCATGCACATTGCGACCGTGGAGGAGATCAGCGCGCACTTGATCCCCGCCGTTACCCAGCTCAAAGGCACGCTGGATGCTAAGGCGCGCGATTATGCCAATGTCGTCATGGTGGGACGCACGCACTTACAGGACGCCACGCCCATCATGCTGGGCCAGGTGATCTCTTCGTGGGTGGCGCAGCTTGAACAAGCCATCGCCCAGATTCAGCATGCGCTGGGAGGAGTTTTGGAACTGGCGATCGGCGGCACCGCCGTCGGCACCGGCCTCAACTCCGATGAGCGTTTCGGCGATACGGCGGCGCGCTACATCGCGAAGGAAACGGGCAAGCCTTTCGTGGCCGCGCCGAATAAGTTCGCGGCTCTGGCGGCGCACGACGCCATGGTGAACGTGAGCGCGTCGCTGCGAACCTTGGCTGGCGCGCTGATGAAGATCGCCAACGATGTGCGCTGGTACGCCAGCGGTCCCCGCGCCGGCATCGGCGAACTGCGCATTCCGGAGAACGAGCCAGGCTCTTCCATCATGCCCGGCAAGATCAACCCCACGCAGTGCGAGGCGCTCACCATGGTCGCCGTGCAAGTGTTCGGCAACGATGCGGCGGTGGCTTTCGGCGGCTCGCAGGGCAATTTCCAGTTGAATGTGTATAAGCCCGTGATGCTGCACAATGTCCTCGAATCCGCTCAACTACTCGGCGATGCCTGCATCTCGTTTGACGAGCACTGCGCGCGGGGCATTGAGCCCGAGACGAAGCGCATCCAGCGGAACCTGGCCGATTCGCTGATGACCGTGACTGCGCTCAACCACCACATCGGCTATGAAAAGTGCGCCAAGATCGCTCTCACCGCCCACCGTGAGGACCTGAACCTGCGCGAGGCCGCCTTGAAGCTCGGTTTTGTGACCGGCGAAGAATTTGACGCGTGGGTTCGGCCCGAAGAGATGACCCATCCGTCAAAGAAGTGATATGAAAAATTTCCTTCGCGATCTTGGGTTTGCGGCGCGCTCGCTGCGCAAGAGCCCCGGCTTCTTCGCACTCGCCGTTCTTACGCTGGGGCTTGGAGCGGCGGCCACGACCGCTATTTTCTCGCTCTTCTATCAAGTGCTTCTGCGCAGTCTTCCCGTAGAGCAGCCGGAGCGCCTCGTCGTGCTGCATGCGGAAGGGCTCGACCTGCCGGGGAGCACGTCGAAAGACAACTATGAAAGCGTATTCTCCTACCCTTTCTACACAAGTCTGCGCGATGGCTCCAAGGCATTTCAAGGCTTGGCCGTGCGGGTCGGGGCGAATATCCAACTGGAATCGAAGGGTGAGGCGGAACGCGCTTCGGCCGAGATGGTCTCCGGTAATTTCTTCGAGGTGCTCGGATTGCACCCCGGCCTGGGCCGCCTGCTTTTCCCCTCCGACGACATTGCCGGCAAGCCCAACTCCGTTGCGGTGCTGTCGTTCGATTACTGGACAAAGCACTTTGGCCGCCAGCCTTCCGCGCTGAACCAGAGCCTCACCATTAACGGCAACCTGTTCACGGTGGTGGGCGTCGGACCCGAAGGTTTTCACGGCATCCACAGTGGCGATGACCCGGATCTGTTTTTGCCGGTCACCACGAAGGGCCTGCTGGACCCTGAATGGTCCGACGCATTTCAATCGCGCTCCAGGCACTGGCTGACGGTTTTCGGCCGGCTCGCGCCAGGGATGGATCGGCGGCAAGCCCTGGCGGCGCTTCAGCCGATTTTCGCTTCCAACGTAAGAGAAACCATTCGCGTTCTCAAGATATCGAGTCCCCGAAAAGTGCGGGAGTTGGAGAGCAAACGAGCCGAGCTTCTTCCGGCATCGCAGGGCTTGAATGAACTGGAGAAGCAATGGCGTGAACCATTGCTCGTGCTGATTGCGATGGCCGGGCTGCTGCTGCTGATTGGCTGCGCGAATCTCGCCAATCTCTTGCTGGCGCGCGGACTAAATCGATCGCGCGATACGGCCATTCGCTCCGCTCTCGGCGCCAGCCGCGGACGCATCGTTTCCATGTTGCTGGCGGAAAGCCTGCTCGTTGCGGCAGGAGGAGTTGTGCTCGGGCTGGCGCTCACGCCGCTGCTGACCGGCGGCATTCTTCGACTTCTGCCGGAAGGCGAAGTATCCGGCTGGATCTCGAACGGGATCGAGTTTCCCATTCTGGCCTTCTGCTGCCTGCTGCTGCTGGCGACCGGTATTCTCTCCGGGCTCGCGCCCGCGTGGCAATCGTCGCGAACCAACGAGACAGCTCTGCTGAGCGACCGAACGGGACAGGCGGGCAGCCTTTCCCCGACCATTCGTAAAGCGCTCGTCGTGGGGCAACTGGCACTGGCTCTCGTGCTCTTATCCACCGCCGGCCTGTTCGGCAGGAGCCTCGCGAATCTGATCCAGCACAACCCCGGGTTCCGCGCCGAAAACATGTTGAACTTCAATATCGACGCCGGGGCCCTGCACTACCCTCTGGGACGGGCGATGGCTCTTTATCGCGACCTGACGACCAGTCTCAGGAGTCAACCGGGCGTCGAGTCCGTGGCGCTGGCGACGGGTACGCCATTATCGGGAAGCGAAAGTGGAACCAACGTCACCGTGGAAGGTTACACGGAACGCGAAGGCGAGGACATGGACGCCGATTTCGTGGTTGCCTCCCCTGGTTACTTCCGCGCGCTCGGAGCCGCACTTGCATCCGGACGTGACTTTAGCGCGAGCGACTCGGCAGGCACCCCCAAAGTGGCCATCGTGAACCGCGCGTTCGTGAAGCGCTTCATCCATGGCCGCGACCCGATCGGCATGAAGATGGAGCATGGCGGGGGGAAGCAGCTCGATCTCACGATCGTTGGGGTAGCGCCGGATATCAACGCCAACGGCTTGCGCAAGCCCGCCAAACCGACCTTTTATGAAGCGTTCGACCAGGCTTTCGACAGCAAGTCGCCGTACGTCCCTGGCGCGGCCTTCGTGGTTCGAACCACGTCGAATCCGGAAGCGATGGGCCGGACGGTCCGCCTGATCGCCGCGCAGCTCGATCATTCCCTACCCGTCTATCAACTGACGACGATGCAAACCAAGGTGAACGACTCGCTTTATACCGAGCGTCTGCTGGCCGCGCTCACCACCGCATGCGGAGTGCTCGCGCTGATTTTGACGGCGGTGGGGCTCTACGGCGTGATCGCGTTTGTGGTGGGACGTCGAACGGCGGAAATCGGAATCCGTATGGCGCTGGGCGCAACGGGGTCCAGCATTATGAAAATGGTTCTGGTCGAAGCCGGCCTGGTCACCGTTCTCGGGGTGGCATTGGGCGCAGTAGGGGCGATCGCCGCAACCAGGACGGTTCAGTCCCAGTTGTACGGCATGGCTGGATTTGATCCCGCCGTGCTGGCGGCGGCCGTAATCGCTCTTTTCGCGGTAGCTCTGATCGCCGGCGCGATCCCGGCGTTTCGCGCGGCAAGGATTCAACCGCTTACCGCTTTACGCCATGAGTAGGGCGCGAACTATGCGGCCGCCGCACGCGCAATCTTTTGATATTCCGCCTCGGATTTCGCCGGCAGCAAGACCCACAGGGTGTAGATGCCGAGCGCGGTTCCAAAGGGCATTTCGATGAGGCTGACGCCTCCGCAGATCAGTGCGAGCGCTCGTCCCCACGTATGCTTTTCGAGCAATCCCCACGCCGCGATGAAGCCGATTACCGAGGCGATGATCAGTGCCCTTCCTACCATCTCCATCAGGATCGGCAGGAATGCCGGTCCGCCGATCGGCAAAACCCCGAAATGGCGGTTGAAAATGATGAGTACGGCTAAGCCCTGAAGGAGCCGCAGCGCTGAACTGGCGAGCCAGAGAATCCCCAGCAGCCGGATATGTCCGGAGATCCGGCCCTTCTCCGGCATCATCGGAATATTACCTGGGGATTTACCGCATCGCGAGCAGAAGACCTGTTCATTATGCATCTGAGTTCCGCAACGATCGCAATACATGGTTGCCGCCTCCGCACGGCCGCTTCGTTAGGGGAATACGCCGCGCGGGCCCCGCGTGTTCCCCGCATTTGATAAAATTTGGGCGTGACGCGAATTGCCATCGTTGTTGGGCTGCTGATGCCGCTGCTGCTGGCCGTCGCCCAAACTACAGACACAAAACCCGACCCCTGGGGCAAAGTCGAACAGCTAAAGGGCGGCACGGAGTTGCGTATCTTTAAGTCAGGATCAGCCCAGCCGGTGCTGGCCGCATTTGCCGACCTGAACGACGACAACCTGATTGTGGTGATCAAGAACACCGAGACCGCGATTCCGAAGTCGGATATCGACCGGATTGAAGCGCGGATGAAAGGCACGGGCCGCGTGAAGAGCGAAAGCACGGCGACCGAGAAACCGCCGGACCAAACTTCGCTGAACCCGCGTGAGCAGACGGGACCTTCGACGGAATCGTCGACGAACCTTTCATTTGGTTCAAAGGGCGATTTCCAGACGGTTTACCGGAGAACCGCGGCTTCGAAGGCTACGCCTTAATCGAGATCGAGCGCGGCTTTTATTCCCTCTTCAACGGCCCCCAGCAATTCGGGAGGCAGCACGCCGATCCTTTTCGTGAACTTCGAGCGATCGAGGGTTGTTACTTGATGGCACAGTGCCCAGCTTCCTCGTGGCAAACCTGCTGCGCCACCCGGAATTTCCACCGTTGTGATCCCGCGGCTGGTCTGCGAGGCCGAGGTCGAAAGAGGAAAAATGACGATCGACTTCCAGGAGGGAGTCTGGTTGAATCCATCGTGGGACATCACGACAACAGGGCGTCGGCCTGTCTGCTCAGATCCGGATCGCGGCGCTAGGTCAGCCCTATAGACTTCGCCTCGCTTCACCGCTCAGCTTTAGTAGTCTCCAAGACGTGTTCAATTCCGGCTGCTTCCAAGTACGGGTCTAGATCAAGACCGGTCCCACCCATTCGTCTCGCAAAGCTGGCGATCGCCTCGTGTCTTGCCGCGCGCGCCTGCAGGCGCAGCCAAGCGTCGATCGCCTCCCTAGCCAAAGCGGTGGCGGGTACTTTCGCTCGCTCGGATTCCGTCCTGAGCTGAGCGTAGGTCTCTTCCGGAAGGGGTAGGTGGAAATTCTTCATGCGCTCTTCTCCATTGATTATGCCCTGCCTCTTTGATCTCGATGATGGCACTCACCGTTGTCTCTTTGTGACTGTCTCTTTGTGAC
>Ga0182030_10020828_pt1 | contig 12337 bp, 8 predicted proteins | sample 812S3MmetaG_FD_121299 | JGI IMG/M metagenome (GOLD analysis project Ga0182030, IMG submission 121299) | Permafrost microbial communities from Stordalen Mire, Sweden - 812S3M metaG (Illumina Assembly) | ecosystem: Environmental > Terrestrial > Soil > Wetlands > Permafrost | place: Sweden...
CTGACGAGCCAAAACATTTTTGATAGTTCATGTCATTTTTCTCTTGACGCGAAAACAGGATTGCCGTATCTTAATATTAAATGATGCGTAGGCAAGAGCGGCTCGTCAAGCGACTCCTCCAGGGCACCGGGAGAAAGCCGGAACGATCAAAGCGGAGCATGACGTCGTCAAGAATGAGCTTTCCGCCGGGGTGTTGCCGTCCGGGAGATTCGGGGCTAATGCGGCATGGCTTCGCCTGGCGGTGCTGACCAGCAATACCGCGCTGAAGCGTCTGGCCCTGCCGCCCGAACTGCAGGCTTCCCACCGCCCTTGGAAATCACGCAAACCCAGCGTGATTCCCGTATTTCCACAGCTTCGACGACTACTTATACATTAGATAGGAATTCAGAGGCAAAACCTTGATCTCAGACCGAAACCAATGGGGTGGGCCAAATTTAGCTGCCGAAATGGGCCACGTACAGTTTCCAAACGCACGAGTATCTCCTTTAGCTTGTCCGTCGCGGTGATGACCTGCTGGCGCCGGTCTATTTCAATGGCCGCAAGATAGGGCATGGGTGGCGAATGCTATACCACGATACGAGATTGTCCCATCTTCTGAACTTCTTTCTAACTCTCGATGCCAGAGTGTCGGTGGCGGCCAAGCCCCATTTCCGTACTCACTTAGGCCACCCCTGGCTGGCGAATTCAATGAAAGTCGGAGCCTCCGGCTGGTTCGCCGTACCGGCGAGAAAGTGCGCTGAGCCGGCTGCGAAGATCACCGGGTCTGGCGGCTTCGCCCCAGGTGCAGCACTCCACCTTCGCCGGCCAGCGTAGCACCGGCCCAGAAATACGGATGGCGCCAGCGGTTGAGCCCGGCATCCCGGTTGTGTTCCCGGACCTCGCCATGTAGGAAGGCCAGTTCCGTTTCGGCCAGCGCATCCTCCAGCCGCGTGCGGGCGCCACCCACCGCCCGGATCAGCAACTCCCGTAAAAACCGCGCGGCGCTCAGATCCCCCACCTGCCAGAGCGTGAGCAAAGTGGAGCGCGCGCCGGCCACCGCCAGGGCGTGCCGCAGGCCCTGCACGCCTTCGCCGGCTTCCACACCGCGCCCCGTGTCGCACCCCAGAAGCGCTACCAGTTCCGTGCCTTCCAGGTTCAGCAGCATGGCTTCTCTTGCCATCAACCAGCCGTCTTTCCCCACGCGGCCAGGTTGGCCGACGCGATTGGCGCCGTAGAGCACGATTCCCGAGTCCAGGCCATCCTCGCCCAAGCCCGATCCCGCGGCGCCCGCGCGAAAGAAGCCGTGCGTGTGGGCGATTAGCGCAAGCGGCCGGTCCAGGGCCATGACTTCCTCCTTGGAGCCGAGCGGGAGCTTCTCGACCGGCGCCAGCCTGCCGGCCCTGCGCAGTTCCTCTAGCGTCCGCAGAATCTCCGCGCCTCCCTGCAGCGGCTTCCATCCCCCCGCCATCGGCCAGCCTTCGATTCCGGCCGGCGTCTCCTCGGCCGGCCAGGCAAATCCGTCGGGAGCCGGCGCCAGGTCGGCCCGCAGCGGTTTGCCGTCGTAATCCACCTCGGCGATGATCGCGGCCGGGCTGGCTGGCTTGGTGGCCGCCGGCGGATAGACCAGGCTGCGCGCCGAGTCGGTATAGGTGATGCGGTAGGATTCCTCCACCAGGTAACGGCCGCTGCCATCCCGTAGGATTTCCCAGGGCACCTCCGCGAGGCGGCCATCGGGTGAGACGATCAACCGCCGGGCATCGCCCACGCCGCCGCGCAAGCGGGCCATCGTCAACTGGTACAACTGGGCGCAATCGGCTTGGGTATTTCGCAGATTGGCTTCGAACGGCTCTCCGTCGAGGAGCACCCGTTCGACGCCGCCTGGGCAGCCGCCGCCCGGCGTACACCTCCGCCAAATGTTTCTGAAATTGGACCGCAGGCGCTCGACCGCCTGATCGATGGGCGCCGCAGCTCCGAGGAATACGAGCCGCGGCTCCGCGCCGGCCCGGTAGACCACCGCGGCATAACGCATCTCCACCAGCTTCCCGGTCGCCGGCTCAACTTGCGGATAGCGAAGAGTATCGATAAATGCAGTGCCGGAAGCCAGCCGCGCCGCAATCTGGGCCGACTCGACTGTCTCGCGCCGCTCCCTGAGCGAGGGGCTCTTTTCGATCAGGGCCTTTTCGGTTTCGTTCTCATCCTCACGGAGTTGTTCCAGCTTGCGGGCAGCCTTCGCGCCGCCCTCCCGGCTGAGTTGGCCCTCCTGCCCGGCGATGGCGATGAGCTTGCCGAAGAGCGCCACGGCTTCCGGATTCCGGTCCCGCCGGATGCGCGCGAAGATCTCCTGCCGGGCCGAGCCGCGTAGGCCCTTGCGTGCGCCGATGGCGGCCGCGGCCAGCCTGGCGGCGCCCGCCGGATCGCTGGTTTGCAGTTCGGCTGCAAGGCTGAGCGACAGGGGCGCCAGGCTGTCGAACTCCTGGATCAGAGATCGCCGGCGCGTCTCTTCCACCGCTAGCAGGTTGGTCGACCAGAAGCCGGCCAGATCCCGATTCGCGGTCAGCAACTGGTCCCGCGCTTCCGGCCGCTTGCCCAGTTGCCACAGCTCGCGGGCGTAGTCGATCCGCGCGCCGATGGTCCCCGGATGGCCGGCTCCCCAGGCCTGTTCGAGCCCTGCCAGCGCGCGCGCGTCGGTCTGCTCGGCTTTGGCGTACTGCTTTTCCGCGAAGTAGAGCAAGGCCAGGTTGTGGAGATAGACGGCGTCGTTTCCCGGCGAATCCTTGTCTATCTCCATGGCGCGAAGAAAGAGTGCCTCGGCCTTGGCGAAGTCGGCCCGCGCCATGTACAGGAGTCCCAAGCTGTCCGCGGCTGCGGCGATATCGGGGTGGCCGGGTGGAAGCGCGCGCTCCAAAATCCCGAGCGCACGCTCCGCCAGCGGTTCGGCCTTCGCCAGCGCTCCCTGCGCGCGGTACAACTCCGCCAGGTACGTTGCCGCCGTGGCTGTCGCCCGGCTGTCCGGACCATTCGCCGCTTCGGCCAGCGTCAGGGCGCGAAGGTAACTCGGCTCAGCCTTCGCGTAAGCGCCTTGTGCCACGTAAAGGCGGCCTAGGCTGACCAGACTGGCGCCAATGTCGGGATGGCCCGGCCGCAGCGCACCCTCCCGGATTTTCAGCGCGCGGGTGAGCGGCGGCTCGGCCTTGGCATAGTCGCCCTGCGTGAAGTACAAGCTGCCGAGATTGTCCAGTGTGCGCGCGGTATCGGGGTGTCCGGGCGGCAGCGTTTTTTCCCGGATTTCGAGCGCGCCCCGGTAGCGCGTTTCGGCCTCGGCGTAGAGTCCTTGTGCCGCCAGTGCCTGGCCCAAATCGTCGAGGCTGGTGGCGATATCGAGGTGGCCGGGCGGCAAAACCTTCTCGCGGATCCCCAGCGCCTGGCGATAGGTTTGCTCCGCTCTCTGGTATTCCCCGCGGTTGTAATACAGCGTGGCCAGGTTGTTCAGGCTCATGGCTGTGTCGGGGCTGTCCGGCCCAGCCAGCGTGCGCCGGATCTCCAGGGCGCGAAGCCGCAGCGGCTCGGCCTTATCGAATGCGCCTTCGTAATCATACAGGCTGGCCAGGTTATCGAGCGGGGTCGCCACGGCTTCGCTATCCGGTCCCATCAGCTTCTCGAAGAGGGCGAGAGACCGGCTCAACAGAGGCTCGGCGTCGGCATAGCGGGCTTCGGAGAGGTACAGGTCCGCCAGATTGTCGAGGATACCTGCGACCATCGCGCTCTCCGGCGCGGCCTTTTCGACAATCGCCAGAGCCTCCTTATAGCGCGGCTCCGCCTTATCGTAAGCCCCTTCGCTTGAGTACTTTTCCGCCGCCTCGTTCAGCGCCGCGGCCCGGAAGAGTTCTCCCGCCGCTCGCAGCATCCCGGCGGCTGACTCGATCAGCGGCTGGGCCGCTGCGGAGCCCTCCTGTTGCTGAGATACTTCGCCCAGCCTGACGAGCAGATTGGCCTTCTCGCTGGCGGGCCCGTTCAACCGGCGCCGCGCCTCGCGAATGCCGCTCAGCAAGGCGGCCACCCGCTCCAGCGGCGGCTGCGCCCCGTCCGCACGCGGTCCGAGCGCTGCGTCCAGCGCCCAGGCCTCGCAGCGGGCCAGCGCCGCAGCGTCCTGGCAGAGCGCTACGGCTCGCGCATCGAGCGCGGAGGCTTGCGGCTCGCTTCCGTCGCGCAGAGAAGTCAATTGCGCCGCCACGTCCGCTGGCGCCTGGGACCAAGCCAGGCGGGCAATCACGCAGGCGGCGATCAGCACCAGCCCGCGACCGCCAGGAAGGGATCGAATCATGACGTTATTCCTGTTTCCTTTTCGGCGCCCGCTTGGCACGGCGTCGCAGATAGGCGTCCAGTTCGGACCCTCGTTCGCCATCGCGTGCTTTCATCAGGATGGTCAGGTAGGTCTTGTCGAGTTCTTCGCGAAGACGGAGAATCGCCGCCGCGGCCCGTAGTCTGGCGTACGCCCGGCTCCGGCTCTTCCGCAGCGCTACCGAGTCGCCCTTCGCTTTCCGATCAATCTCCTTCCAGTCGTCGAGGTCGGTGATCTCGCGCAGGCTGGCGAAATACTCCTTTGAAGGGGAACATTCGCGATTGTCTGGCGGATCCGCGCGTTCATCCATCTGCTCTTCGCGGCCCAGTTCCCGCATCTCCTTTTTTGCCTGCTCCTGCAAAAACTGAAGGAACCAGATCCGCCGCAGCTCGACCGTGTCGTTTCGATAGAAAGTGTATTGGTATTCGAAGTTGCCAGGAAGCGTGATCCGGCTCCGCACTGCGTGGCCTTTAGGAGGTTGCTCCAGCGTGTAGAGCAGGCCCGGGCCGTACTCCAGCTTTATCCCCTGCTTCTCCCACCACGGCCATATGCACGTCACGCTTTTGGCCCGCCCCGCATCCAGCTTGGGAAGGTACTGCCCCAGGACCTTATCCTGGAACGGATACAGCGCGTGGTAGATGAGCGTCCGCGGATCGCTCCCGCTGCGGAGCGGAGGCGAATAGCGCCCGAGTTGGGCCTTGGCATAGATTCGAAAGGACCCGACGATCTCCTCCAGACAGTCGTCGAACGAAAGCTCGGGATTGTCGCACAGATAGAAGACCACTGGCAGACTGATCGGCATGCTCTCCTCAAGAGCGGCGCTCACCGCGGGCTAAGGTTTCACCAGCAGGTAGTGCGCCAGAATCTTCGCACCCGCATCGTTCGCGGTCAATACAAACACATCCCACGGCAGAGGCATCTTCTCCGTTTGCCCTGGCGAAAACGCGATCGCGTTGTCCCGCGGCGTCAGCAGCGCACTTGTCTTTTCTTCGCCGCTCGCCGCGTCAATTCGAATCCGGTATTGTTTCCGGTAATCCGGCACGCCCGGCCAGATCAGCCTGGCGGGCTGGCCAGCCACGCGGACCGTGGTCGAGCCGGAAAGCGCTGCCGGCAGAACGAGCCCGCCGTCGGGCTCGATGCCGGCGGGTTGCTCGAAGTCGCCACCGCCGGGAAGCCCGCCAGGCGGTCCCTGAGGCCCGCGCTGCACGGGCGCGGGCCGCCGCTTCAGCGCCGCCAGCGCTTCGCCGAGCCTTCGCGATTCGTGGTGGTAGAGCGCCGCGAAAACCACAGCTACCAGACAGGCGGCCGCGGCAACCAGGGTCAACATGCGCGGGCGGGTCAAGCGAACCGGCAGCGGCGGAGCCGGTTCCAACTCGCGCCGCAATTCGGAAGAACGCAGCGCCTGGTGCAACCGGAGCTTGTCCTGGTTCTCCAGGTCGTCCCCGTTGACGTACTGCCGCTCAAAATGGACGCGGTCCTCGCTCGACAGGTGATCGTCCAGATACTGCTCGATCAACTCTTCCTCGGCTTCCTCCACGTCTTCCAGCAAGCCGGGCAGTAGCGCCACGGCGGTGCCAAGACGCTCCGTCTGGTCGATATCCAGCCGTCCCAGCAGATACTCCGGAAGATGGGACACCGCCCATTCCCGCTCGGCTCGCTCGTCGCTGAATGGCGGATTCATGGCGCCACCCGGAATGCGTAAGTTTCGAGCACCGCGCCAGAGACATCCGCGACCTCGCCCACATAGTCGCCAGGGCGGAGCACGGACGAATCCAACTCGACAGTCGCTTCCTGGCTCGCGCCCGCGGCGGCCGATTGCATGCCCGGGCTGGTCCACACGGTTTGATGGCTGCCATCGGAGGCGACAGCGGCGAGCGCCACGCGGCACTCCACCGTCGACCGCCGGCCCGGCAATTCCAGCGACAAACGCACGCGCCCGCCAGTGGGCGCGGCGAATTCCACCTGCCTGGCCGCTGCGCCTTTCGCCAGGCCCGGAACCAAGTGCACAGCCAATACCGCAGCCGGGGCGGAAATGAAGTGGTTGCGAGCCATGCGCGGCGGGCCATCCCCGTGCCCACGCCAGAGCAGCCAGGAGAGCGCGCAAAACCCGATTACCAACGTTGCGAACACAATCTGCCAGCGCACGCGCAAAAAAACGCGGCGCACACCGGGAGCACTGCCGCGCACCTCTTCCAGCCTTCGCTTCAGTTCCGGCACCGTCAGGTAGCGCGCCTCGAACAGTTCGCGCTCCCGCGGCGGCAACGCACCCTTCAGATAGTCCGCGATGAGACACGTTTCCTCATCCTGCACCCAGTGGAAGAATGCCGGATCGGTGAAGTACCGGCTCTCCAGCCTGGTCGCAGCATCGTCGTCCAACTGTCCGAGCAGATAGGATTTCACGGGCTCTCTTAGCTTATGTCGCGTGAACATGGTCCATTACAGAAGCATCTGAATCCAACCGGCGAGCCGGGCGAGTTTTCTTCTGGCGCGATGCAGCCGCACCCGGCCGCGGTTTGCATCGCCATCGCCAATCTCGGCCGCGGCGCCAGGACGGGCGGCCTCTGAGCCGATGCGGATCGCATCCCAATCCTCCCGGCGCAGCTCGGACTTTCCCACTTCCACCACCTCGCGGAGAAACACCGCCATCTCCGCGTGGTTCAGCCCGAAGGCATTCGCCCCGGGCGGCGCCGCGGACTGCTCATCCAGCTCTTCCCCAGCGTGTTTGAGCGCTTTGCGAAAACCCGCCTTCATCACCTGCCGCGCGAAGCCAAAACACACGCGCAGAAAATCCTCCTCGCGTTCGAACTCGTAGGTATTCCGGTCCCATAGCGCCGCCAGCGTATCGTGAGCCAAGTCTTCGGCATCAGCGCGCTGGTGCCGCCGGGAAAAATAGAAAACCAGCGTCTGCCGGGCGTGCTCCCAATTTGCAGCGGAGATGGAGCGGCAGGTCAGCATGAGAGATTAACCTTAGATTATAGGGGATTGCGCAATGTGCTGCCACGCGCCTCCGAGGGCATTCCGTAGACCACGAACGACGCCCAATAAAACGGATCCTGCCAGCGGGACGATTTCGCCAGCGCGCGCCGCGCCAGCGTGAGCGCGTGCTCCATTGGCTCCGGCCGCGGAGCGAAAACTCTCCCGTAGGCCACCCGGAAAAACTCCGACGAGCCCTCCGCGTCCACCTCCGAGAGGGTCAACACCAACTGCGCCGCGCCCGCCGAAAACAAGCTGGTGGTGAGGCCGGCCAGCCCTTCGCCCAGAACCTGCTTGCCCAATGCCGTGTCGCACGCCGAGAGCACCACCGTCGAGCCATCCAAGGGAAGCTCCGACAACTGGTGCGGCCGCAGAAAACCCTGGATGGCTCGTCCCGACGGCCCCACCATGGAAAGCGCCACGCGGGACAATTCCGGCTCCCGGTCGTCGATGAGCGCGTGCGTGGAGAAATGGAGCAGCGCATAATCGCCCAGGGGCAGGTGCCCGAGCGTCTCTGGATTGGCATCGAACCCACGCAGGATGCTGCGCCGCGGCGGCGCGACCAGGACGAGAACCGTATCCAGTTCCTGACTATAGGGGATGCGCGGCAACCCGGGTTCCGCGGCTGCGGCGGCGCCTGGCTGGGGCTTGGCCGCAACGCGTGAATCCGCGGGCGAAAAAACCGGGTCGGCGATGGCGAGAATGGACCTTGGGAATTCCGCCACCGGCCGTGGTTTCCGGCCCACGGCCAGGTACGCGGCCGAAGAGACCTGAACCAGATCGTGCTCCAGGCCGAGCCGCCGGTTCGCCGGCAATTGCAGCGCCGCGAATGGAATCCGCGTGAGAATCCCGTCCGGTACGAGGATGAGCCGCTCCGGCAGGGCCAGATTCCCGAGCGGCCCCACCAGCGTGGCGGACAACCGCGCCAGCGTCCGCTCGAACTCCCGCTCGGCTTCCGGGGAACGCTTGCGGCCCAGAACATCGGCGAACAGGCGCAGCACCGGAGCGCACTGCCGTTCGATCTCCGCGCGCGCCGGAAGCTGGAAAACCTGGATGCCCGCTGGCTGCACCAGCCACAGGTAACTCTGCGTTTCCCCGAGATGGTATTCCAAAAGGGCGCTCGCGCGCGGAAGGTAGCGCTGCTGAAGGCCGGCCACGCTCCCGAGTTGCCCGCCCAGCTTCCAATCCGCGAACGTCTGCCGGATGCTGGCCTCGATTTCCCGGTCGCGCCCTACCAGGATCTCCACCTGGCGGCGCAGTCCGGCTTCTTGCGCGGGCGGCGAAACCGCGAGCCGTGCCGCCAGAAGATCGAACTGGCGTTCGACGTCCTTTCGCCGGCCGAGCAGTTCGCCGGTTACCTCGTGCGTCAGCGTGCCTTCCGCCAGCAGGTCCATCAGTGCCCGGCCGCGCCCGCGTTCGGCCGCCAGAAATCCATCTTCGATGGCGCGCGGGGTTCCTGGCGCCATGTCCAGATCCACCAGCAGGTCGAAGAACCGGCGCTTGCGCGCATAGTATGAGGCGCGCAACGCCGCGCCGGGGACTTGGGCACGCACCGATTCCGCCATGAGCAGCGCGCTTTCGGCCGCCTGGCGGCCCGCGTCCCGGTCGCCCGCCGCGCTTTCCAGCTTGGCGAGCGAAAACAGCGAGTCGCTTTCGGCGTCTCGCAGGCCGCAGGCGTGGCGAATTTCGATGGCCTGCGTGTAGTGCGCGCGGGCGGACGCGGTATCGCCAGCGGCGGCGTAGGCGTCGCCGAGGTAGTGGAGATCGAACGCCTCACCGCCGCGGTCGCCTAGCGCGCGGTGGATGTCTAGCGCCTGGCTGAGCGTCTCCTGCGCTTCGCCGGCGCGATGTTCGGCCAGCAGAACCTGGCCTAGGTTGTTCAACACACCGGCGTTCGTCGCCCGGTCCGAATTCGCGATGGCCTCGGCGAGTGCCGCATTGAGCGCGTTCAGCGCGGCCTCGTTCTTCCCATCGAGCAGGTAGGTGCGACCCAGGTTCAGGCGGGCTCGCGACGCCTCTCTTTCGCTGTGCCGCTGCGTGAATTCCCGGAGCGCGCGGTCGAAGTAGATCCCGGCTTGCTGGTACGCCGCCAAGGACTGGTAACACAGCCCAAGATTGTTCCAGACTCGTGCGTTGGCCAGAGGGTCACGCGCCTGAAGAATGCCGCCCGCCTGGTCATAATAGCCGATGGCGCGTTGATAGTCGCCGGTCTGCCAGAACAGCAGTCCCAGGTTCGAGAGCGTCATGCCTTCAAGCGTCAGCTCTCCGATTCGCTTCAACTGGCCTGCGGCTTCGCTCAGGCGCTTGAGCGACTGCTCAAAATCGCCAAGTTGCTGGGCCACCAGTCCGCTATCGTTAGCGGCTTCTGCGGTGCAGCGGAGATCGGCGATGGAAGCGCAAGTTTTGATCGCCTGTTCGTAAAAGGACCGTGCGGGACTGAGATCCCCGGCGGCAAACGCAGCGTCGCCCTGGCCGATATAGGTTCTGCCGATCGCGGATGGATCGCCCACCTGCTGCCACGCGGCAAGGGCCGCGGCAAAGTTCTCCGGTTTTCCGGCTCGCTTGGCCGCAGTCGCCAGGTCCTCCGCCTTGCCATGTGTCGCGGCCGCTTGTAATGGCAGCGCCTTTTGCGACATTAAGTAAGGGATGGGAATAGCGCCGGGCTTGGAGACCGCGCGTACTTCGACGCGGTACTGGCCGGGGGTTTCGAGGGTCGCGGTTTCCATCCCGAAGTCGAAGCCATCGATGGTGCGTGGAGGGCCGGTTCCTTCGATACGGATTTCGAGATCGACCGGTTGGCTTACGGTAAGCAGCGCCGGTTCGCCCGGCCTCACTGTGACAGCGAAGCAGGACGGGGCTCCCGGCGAGATGACGCCAGGGAGCGAATGGCCGGAGTCGAGGGCCGGACAGGGCGCGGCGCAGAGCGAAGAGACGAGCGAGAGTGAAGCGGCAAGCATCCTGCGCGGAAGTTTCATGAGAGGCCTGTGGGACGCAGAGGGACCGGTCATTCTAGCAAAGGCGGAGCGTCCCGAGTTTTTGGCGCAACCGGCGGAACAGGGAGGGTTGACGCCCTGCCCATCCCGTGCAACGCTCAGTTTCCGACGTCGGTCCCCTGCTGGAAAATGCCCAGCAGGATGGCGATAATGGCTTCCATTTCCTGCCTCCTGTGCAAGCATTCTACCAAGAACGCGAAGCGGCACTTTCAAAACCTCGCCAAGTTGGATGGGGAGGGTCGACGCCCTCCCCATGCCTTGCGGCAGCTTACATGCCGATGCCAGTCCCCTGCTGGAACATGTCTAGCAAAATCGCAATTATTACGTCCATTTCTGTTCTCCTTCAATAGGCAAGAAATGAACTCCGCGATCTGTGACACGAAATCGGCACGGGTGCTCCGCGGGGCCGGACTCCAGTCTCTGGGCCGGCCTTTCATAACGTGTTCTCAGCTACTTACGGAAATGCCGGGGCCGGACTCCGGCCTCTGCTGTCCGATTCACGGCCGCCGGCGGCCCACTGGCCCGCGGAAATATCCCGGACCTGGAGCGCAAAGAAGGAACGGGTAAAAGTAGTTGCCCTCCGCTTGGGTGCATGGACCGCTCCGAGGAAATGTTGTAATGCCCCGCCGGTCCGCGACATTAGCAGGGTGAGACTGTCGGAACCGCCGCCTCCAACGGAGTTCCAGGCCTTCCCGCAATTGAACTCGAAAGGGAAAACAACGTGTCGACTCTCCGTGGTAAAGTGCTCAAGGTTCCGGATGCCACTCCGGGGCTGCTGTTCGTCAACGGCCAACAGAAGGTGTTTCAGATCGATGGCGTCTGGCGTTCCATGTCGGTGGCTCCCGCGCCCAACCAGACAGTCGATGTGGAACTCGACGAAGGCGGCGCGGTCCTATCCATCCGGCCTGTTTCCGACTCCGACCTTGCCAAGGAGGAACTGATGCGGGCACAAAGAATCGCTCAGGAAAAGAGCAAGGCGCTGGCGGCTACGGCGGTCGCGAAGGTCGGAAAGCCAGTCCTGATTGCCACCGCGCTGCTCCTGATCGGATGGTTTTTCCTCGACTATTTCTCGCTGAGCATTCCCTTCTTCGGCATGGGAATCAAGGTTCACCCCACCTTCTGGCAAAGCGTTGGATACATAAGGGCAGCCACGGACGCGATGGAGAATCCCTTGGCGGCTATCGCCCAAGCCTCCAGAGAATACAGCACGGGCATCTATGGCGTCCTCGCGGTGCTTTGCCTGGCCGGCCCGCTGCTTCCTCTCATCTGGAAAGACAAGCGCGCGTTTCTGGGCGCGCTGCTTCCGCTCCTGTTCACCCTCTTTTTTGCGATTCAATGCTACCGCGTGGTTGGGGCCGCCGAGGAGATGTTCCATTCGACGCTCTCAATGACCGGCTATAGTCCGGCACAGGTCGCCGCCGCACAGGCTGCCGCCGCTGCCCAGGCGAAAGAGTACGCCAGGCAAGTGGACTTTGAGTTCGGGTTCGGCTTCTACCTCTCCGGCGGGGCAATACTCTTCCTGGCTGTGGCCGGCGCAAGGAAATACCTGGCGCTCAAGGCCAGTCCGGAAGTTGTGATTGAGCCGTATCGCGCGTAGCGGCCGGAACAACTCGCTGCCGCGAAAACACCCGCGGGGCTCGAAGATTGCGCCCCACTTTCGTCTTGTTAACGCAGACATCAAGGAGACAGCATGTACGTTTCATCGAATAGAGTATTGATCCTTGCAGCCCTTACCGCCGTTGCAGCCGCCACGGTTGGATGCAAGAGCCACAAACGGACCGTCCCCGGAAACTACCGAACCGAAATCGATGCGAATGCCGCCGCCAGCAAAGTGCCGCGCACATCTCCGGGAGAGATCGCGATAACCCCCTTCGAAGCCACTACCTCCGCTGGTCAGCCTTCCCCGTATGAGGGGACTGACGTTGCCACACTCGACGTGGCCGGCGTGCGGCTCGGCATGACTCCGGAACAGGTGGTCGCCGCGCTGCGGGCGTTCGACCCCGGCCTTTACTTCAGTAAGCGGTACCACACAGATACAAACAGGCCGGCTAAC
>Ga0182030_10020832_pt1 | contig 12335 bp, 12 predicted proteins | sample 812S3MmetaG_FD_121299 | JGI IMG/M metagenome (GOLD analysis project Ga0182030, IMG submission 121299) | Permafrost microbial communities from Stordalen Mire, Sweden - 812S3M metaG (Illumina Assembly) | ecosystem: Environmental > Terrestrial > Soil > Wetlands > Permafrost | place: Sweden...
ACATTCCGCGCCGAGCAGTCACGGCGGAGGGGCTCCCTCACACGGTGGCGGTTCTTCGCATGGCGGAGGAGGATCATCGCACGGCGGCGGCGGAGGCGGCGGCAGACATGGGCGGTAACGCTAGGCTGGGATCCCTCCCAGCGTAGCAACGCAGCATAGCAACACTCTCCCAGCAGTGGGGCGCGCAAAACGCGTCTCACTGCCTTTTTTTGCGCGGTTCTGTGGCTGCCGGTTTTGATCGAGTACAATTCGGTCGAACGCATCGAGGCAAAGGAGTGAACTTAGTGCAGAATCCCGGATCGGGCCAAGCACCGAATTACAAAGAGACGGTGCGGAAGGAGTGGACGGGAGCGGCTCCGTTCTGGCAGAAGTGGAATGCTAAGTTTGTGATTCAGACGCGGGCGGCGACGGAGCTGGTGGTGCGGGGGGCAGAGGTTGCTCCGGGGATGAAGGTCTTGGATCTGGCATGTGGCACGGGCGAGCCCGCCTTGAGTTTGGCGAAAGCGGTGGGAGCGAACGGACGCGTGGTGGCCACCGATCTGGTTCCGGAGATGTTGGAATTCGCTCGTCAAAATGCGGTTTCGCGGGGGCTCGACAATATTGAATTTCATATGGCGGACGCGGAGGCTCTGCCTTTTGCGGATGGCGAATTCGATCGAGTGACCTGCCGCTTCGGGATTATGTTTTTCCCCGACGTTCCAAAGGCGATGGCGGAGATTCGGCGCGTTTTGAAACCGGGTGGCCGCGTTTGCTTTGCGGTATTTGCGACGTTGGAAGAGAATCCGTTTTTTCGGGTGAGCCTGGGGCCATTTCTGAAGCGGGTCAAACTGCCGGTTCCGCCTCCGGATGCGCCGCATATTTTTCGTTTTGCTGACGAGGGCAAACTTGGTGGGGCGCTTTCGTCCGCGGGCTTTCTTGAGGTGAGCACTACCAAGAACCACGTCATCTTCCCCTGGCCGGGATCGGCCGAGGAATGCTGGGAGGCGACGCGCGAGTTGGCGGCGCCGTTCAAGAAATTGATCGAAGCGATCCCGCGCGAGCAGACCGACGCAGTGATTGGCGAAGTGCTGGATGGGCTCCGACGTTTTCAGGTCGGAGACGAGATCCAGTTGGCGGCAACCGTCATAATGGCGGCTGGCGTCGCCTGAGCGGGAGTTGCGGTAGCCCGCGCAAACATCAGCGCTTTTCGATTCGCCGGACGATATTGTCGATCGCCCCCATCAGTGTGGACAGGCGCGTGCGTTCCTGCGCCGAAAGGACAGCTGAACCATTGGGTGAGAGTAGGACGTCCTCCATCTCCCAGCGCGCTCCAATCAGTTTGGCGATCACGCTACATTGCGTTTGTTGCTCACCCTCGGCAGTTCCGTATGAATCGATAAGGGCTTTTTTGGCTGGAGTTCCTTTTTCCATATCACCTCCTAATGAAGCTTGCGTGAGCGGCGAGAGGCGATCCTGATAGCTTCTCTGGACGGCTCATGACAATTTGGGCGTGCGCTACAACGTTGGGTCCTCGTTTTGTCGGGTTGTATTTGCAAGAGTGTCAGGTGCTGAGTGGTGCCGTTCGCGCAGCGGTTAGGGACGCGAGTCAATGGTTCGAGCGAGGCAGTTGTTCCACCCCGGCACAGAGAACCTTGTAGTAAATCTCAGCCATGCGGCGGTTACTGATTTGCGTTTTTTTGCCGCGGACATAGAGTTCGAGTTGGCGGGCTGCGAAAAGGGTTAGAGAAATATTCGTGCTGCCGGACGCCTGCGCGTCGCGACCGATGGTCTTTTCGATTTTTCCGAGGGTGCTGGCGATGGATTGGATGGCACGACTGGCGTCCGCTTCCGGGGCGATGGCTTCGGGGTCCTGAATCTTCTTGCCAAGGGTTTGGAGAGCGTCAGCAAGTTCGTTGCTGTCGAATCTGCGGGACATTCCTCAGCGTCCTTGCTTTAAGCTCGCGATCCCCGTACTCGTTCCTTCACGACACGAGTCAGTGGCATCCCGAGGGGGAAGTGCCACTGACCCGCGTAACGCGCCGCACATTGGGGAGGGCTTCCAACAAAACTTTCACTGGAAGACGCGGCGATTGACAAGAAAGAGTATGCGACGAAAAGCGGACGGCCGATCAGGGGAATGGTTCTTGTTCCAGAAAACGAACAAGAATATTCGTTCAAACTGATCCACCACCAGCGCGAGGATCGCTGGGCGATTAGGCAGCTCGCTTTTGGGCGCTTTCCAGCATTCCATAGCGCATGACCAAACCGGTGGAACGGGCGTATTGATCGAGCAGAGAGTCGGGGCGGCGCGGCGACAACGCGGGAAAAGTCGCTGCAACGAACAAGCGTCCGGTGGCTTGCAGGGCGAGGAGGCGCAGGGAGACGGCACCGTAGGCCATCTGGCGCCCGAGTTCGGCGAGTCGTGGATCGGAACTCGTCTGTACAGCGTGGGCGAAACGACTGAACTCCAGCGCAATGCGCGACAAGTCTCGGACGTAAGCGAGGGCGGCCCATGTTCTTTCGCGCTTGATCTTGCGGAACTGATCGGCGGGCAGGCGCGACTGGAGAAAGGCCTCCTCCTCGGGATCGATGAGGTTGCGAAACGCCGCGAGGTCGAGCGAGTCCATGAGCGACCGGGCCTGATCGAGGCCGATGACAGATTTTCTGCGGCGGAGGGCAAGAAACACGAACGTCGTTGCCAGAAGAGCTGCGAGACAAATGTAAAGATAGACAGTCATTGTCATTGCAAGAATCGCTCCAATTCGCTGTTCCATCCATCGATGCCGACGCCTGGGCCTTCAGCGGGCACGATGCTGGGTTGGAGAATCTGCTTAGCCGGAACAAGTAAATACACGAGCCAAAGAACAACTGCGACGTGATATCCAGCGGTGGGGAGAAGATTCAAGGCTCTTGCCATAGAGGGTGAGAGATCCGTGGTACTCAGGGCCCACTGCACGAGTTCGACGCTGGATAGAATTCCAAAGCCTAAGGCAATGCCGAAAACGTAACTCTGCAGAGCGATTCCGAAAAGGCTGGAGAAGAGGAATAAGAAGAGCAACAATCCGCACTGAATGATGGCAATGCCGCGACCGATCCAGGCTGCTCCGGCGAAGAGGTTGCCGAACGATTGCGGAGAGGTGAGGATTGCGCAACCCACGGCAACCAGCAACAGAGCCACGGTGATCCAGCGCAGGGAGGTTCTGGCCAGGGCATCGACGGGGCCATGCTCGCAAAAAATGTGATTGAAAATCTCTTGAATTACTCCGAAGCGAAGCGCCGTACTTATTGCCAAAGTAACCAGGTAAGTGTGCAAGTACCAGGATCCGTGGTTCAGTCGCGAGATCGCGATCGTAAAGAGCAAGAGAAACTCAGCGATCTCGTACCAGGTGTAAAGAACAAACATGGGAAATTCGGAGAACAAGCGCTGTTTCAGCAGGAATATGGCGACCGCCAATAGGACGAGGTGGGGAGCTATCCAGAGATAGAACAGGAGATAGTTGTACCAATGCGTCATCGCGATGGAAGCGTAAGTTCCTCACAAACTATAGTTCGCAAAAACGCAATTTGCAACGGGCAATCGGCACCGGTCGAAGCCCGAGGCAGGCAAGGCAATGCGAGCCAGAGCGAGCAACCTCAGGAGTGGGCAACATTCCGAGACAGTGTTCGACGCAAGCCGTGCAGCCTCTGCGTTCGGCATGCTCAAAGGGCCTTTCCAGATGCAGTCGCACCGCTGCGTCCGGCTTAGCGGTTTAAAGCGGGCCGGTACAGCCTTTTGCGTTACAGATCGGCGCGGGATTACCGTCGGCAAAGCTCGCGACGCTTGAGCAGAGAAGCAGGGCGGCGGAAATCGCGAGTACTCGTAGTAGTTTCTTCATGGTGTAAGCTCCTTGAAAGGGATGGAAGGACCGTGCTACTCTGCACGCGAAACGGCCTTGTACGCTCGGGAAGGCCAATTGGTATTGTTTCCGGAAAGCGTAAAATTTGTGGTGCTTAAATCGGCTCTGGAAGACTTCGAAGGCAGTACTTTAAGCGCGGTCCCCGGACTTCTGGGGAAGCTGCGCTACCTCGCGCGTCTCTGCACCCGCGGGAGCTATTCGCATTGGGGGATGGAGAAGGTGTACGGAAGTGGAACGGCAGAGAGAGCGATACGGACGTCGCACGGAAGCTTGGTGGCGAAAGTCCTAAGGACACCGTTGCGGGATCTTACCGGCGACCTGGAAGAGTCGGCTGCGGGAGCAGAGATCACGGACGTTGAAGTTTTGTCAGCGCTGGAGACGCCCATGGCAACGCCTGCGCATCAAGGGTTGCGGGCCAAGCGCCTGGGCCCGTCGGAAAAGCATTTCAAGTCAGTTCTGCGGACTCTCGCCGCTCTGGTTCAGAGTAAAGAACCTGCCAGCCCCCGAGACGCATCGCCACTCCCACCACCTGGCCGATAACTTCGGCTTCCTGAGGATGCTTCAAGGTACGAACGGGCACAGGCGAGAGCGGGTGCGATTGCAGAGTAATGCGATCGCGGCTGATGTTGCACCAGGAGCAGACAAACCCGTCGCGGGTTTCGACAAAGTAGATGGGGCGCTCAAATTCAGAGCGCCAGAGGCCTTCTGCGACTCGATTCTTGCTTTCATCCACCTGCACGAAACTGCCGGGCGGAAGGATGGGATACATGGTGAAGTCTTCGTTTCCGATATAGCCGTAGGAGTAGCGGTCGTCGGCGAGCGAAGAAAGATAAGTGAGCGGCACGACCCCCCATTGTTCAATCATGCGCGCGATGTTGGTAGTCTTGGAAAGCGAGAAAGCGGGATCGAGACGAACCGGGATGCGAGCTTCCGTCGCGTTGTCGGAACCCTGGGAAAGATGAGAGCGATTGGGGTGGGCCGCGGGAAGATCGGCCGCGATGCCGTTGAGATCCACACCATACCACGACAACATCTCGTGATAGTCGCAACGGTAGATTGCCGCCAGGGTGTAAAGACGGAAGATGCTGGGTACGACGCCCTTGGTCTCGATGTCAGAGAGGCGGCTCGGCGGAATGGCGAACTCGTCGTTCGATAAGCGGCGGGAGACCTGGAGGCTTCCGGTTTCCACGTCTCGCATGGTGTAACCGAGCGATTCCCGAATTACGCGGAGTCGTTGTCCCCCTGTCATTTGCACCGCGTTCTACCTCCCGAGTGTGGATCATAGTAACAGCCTCGGTCGCAGAATTCGAAATCTTGCTCTCGTGGTGTTCGCGTTTCGTAACCGAGGTATGCGATCTATCTTGCTGAAAGTAAAATACTTACTCTTTTAAGGGCGAGATGGATCGAAGGCGCTGAATAAGCGTCGTAAATCGCGAATGCATGATTACAGAAGGTTTGTTTGCTTTTCGTGACAACTTCGCGTGCCTCGCCACAGGTTCATTTGTAGCGACTCGCGGCAAAGGCCGCGGACCATGCCGGTTTCCACACGTCGGAGTTACGGATGGACGGCGGTGTTTCAGCGGGTGGACACGGACCATCCTCAGGAGGGATATCAACTAATAAAGGAAATTGAGCGGCAAGTTGGTCGCCCGGCAGGTAATTGTGGTGACCGTAATTGAAGTTCTCTGGGATCTGCCAACCGGGGTGAAGCTTGGGCGCGGGCGGGTAGGGTTGAGCCGGACCTTCGCGACCCAAGGCCGCATGGTAATAAGGATGACCGCAGTCGAGGATTCCCTGAAGCGGGTTGCCGAGCGGGAAGGCGAGGGCGAGTACGTCGTCGCGCGTCGAAGCTAAGATCGAAACCTCTTCGATCTTACTTGCGGCGTTGCTGTATTCGTTCGTGAGGCAATTGTTGTCGATGGCCGGAGCCATGAGAAGGACGCGGCGGATGCGGCAGTTCGCGGAGAGTCCATCGATGGTTTGAAGGACAACGCGAGCGCCGAGGGAATGCGAGGCAAAGCAAAAAGAAGCTGCGCCGGTGAAGTTCTTGTTGAGAAAAGCGGAGAGCAGTTGACCGGACTGGATCGCTTCGCGGCCTTCGGCAATATAGTCGACAAAGATGGGCACGATGCAGTCGCCGGGCCAGAGAATTCCGATGGGCAGCGCGCCTCCGATCTGTAAGTTCGCGAGCCAGTAACTGAGATGGGAAATGCCGTCAGCTTGATTGACTTCGAAGCCGTGAGTGGCGAAGAAGATTTCGCGGCCGCGGATCGCCGCCAGCAATTCGGCCGTTAAATCCGTGGAGCAGCCGGGTCGATCGGCATCGAGAATCTTGACGGAGCCGACGGAACCTCCGACGGATTGGGCGCGAGTGCTTAGAAACCAGCGCGGCATCTTCTTATTCTCCCAAAATTATTTTATTTCCCTCAAGTTACTTGCCCCAAGACTGGATGGCTTGCGCGGCCGTAGTGATGGCGGAAGCGATATCTTTTGCGACTGGGGCGATCGGGGTTGCAATCAGCCCGAGTAGGACAGCTTGCGCTGTGGTGATTTGGTTGGGAAGGCTATGGGCGGCGACGAGGGCGAGTACAACCGCAATAGGCACGGCAGCAAGCTTGGCCGAGCTGCGATAGCGCTGGCTTCCACGCTGGTAGGCCTGATCGAGAAGCGTGGTCAGCAGAAGATCGAAGCGGCCATAGACGTCACTTTGCTGCGGTGAGAGCGGAGCGCCCGACTGGATGCTGGAAGCGATTTGAGAAAGGATGGTGGGATCGACTCCGGTCGCGGCGGCCAGTGCCCCGGCGGTGTCGGGAGTGAGGCGCAGCTTGACGAGCGACTTCGCGATGCTGACTTGATCGGCAGTCGCGGCGACGCCGTTGATCCACTGCGACTGAAGGGTGAAAAGCAGCACGTTCTGGCTCAATGCACTGTTGTCGAGTGAGGGGACTTCTGGAGAGAGTTTGAGGATGGTCTGGCGTATGAATTTAAAGCCGACCCGGGAAATTCCGCCGCCGGGCAGCGCCTTGCAAGCGTCAACCAAACCGAAGGCAGCAGTGCCAAGCGCGCCGACTGCGGCGATGAGAGCTGAAAGGTGGCTTAGAGTTGTTCCTGTTGTGGCATCCATGGTTTTCTCCTGTCTAAATTAATAAAGACGAAATCAGTAGAGAGAAGGACGGGACGAACCGCCGAGCAGGGAAGTGTTCATGTTGAAGACGGTGTGGTCGCCTTCGTTTCCGCCCCAGGCAAACATGATGGAGACCATGGGAAAACCTCCGGCGCGAAGAGTCAGTCCGGCGCCAAAACTGCGTTTGAGATGATCGAAGCCGAGATCTCCTCGAGTAAGGGCGACTCGGCCCTGATCGGCCATGAAACGGAACCCGAATGGTCCCCAGATAGAATGTTCGAAATCTTCCTGAAGCAGAAGAACGTTGGGAGCGCGGAAGCGGTAATCCTGATAGCTGGCAAGCGATGACTGGCTATCGATGTCGGAACCGCCCAGTGTCTGCTGAAAGTAGAAGGGAACGGTGCTCGTCCCGGAGGCAATCGATTCGGAAACGAGGAGACGGAAGTTCACCGAGCCATTCAGGTTGTGCGAGCGCGATACGGATGGCAGCACGATGGGCGGGCATTTCTCGGTGGAGGGAGCGCACTCGTCAGGGCCGTTCGTATCTGTGTTGACTGGTCTTGATTCGGAGTAACCATAAAGATAGAAGGTGTGATTCAAGTCGGTCGTCCAGCGGCGGAAGGAGTAATCAGAGTTCGAGGGAGCGAAGAACTGCTGAAAGTTGGCCAGGTAGTTCAGCTGGAGATGGTCTCCGAAAACTGGCTTGATTCGAACGCCCTCGCCGAGTTGGAGAAAGCCGGGCTGGCTGGCGAGGCCGGGAGCGGTGGCGTTGGTGTAGAGAGTTTCGATTGAGGGGAAGGATTGTCCGTATTCGCCGCGCAGGTTGACGAAGCGCCCGTTGACTTCGCCGAGGAGCGAGAGATTCAGCTTAATGATCGCCGGCCATTCGAAGACCGGCTTGATGACGTTGCCTCCGATGATGGTTTGGGTCATGCCGAAGACGGAGGCCCCGGCTTGTGTGGAATCGTTGCCGAGTCCGTAGAAATTGATTTTGTTCAGCGAAATGGATTGCGCGTAGAGATTGAAGACGGTGTAAGGATGGACAAGGTTGATCTGCGGCTTCTTCTTGGGAGGCTGCGTTTCTGCCGCTTGGCCGGGTTGCGGAATTACGGGCGTGATGACGTGGATCAGTTCTGGCGGGGTGTGGATCAGCTTCATGTATCCGCCAGCGCGCCATGAAGCGTTGGTGGAGGCGACCCCGTCTACGTCCCAAGTCATCCGCCAGTTTTTCGTGTTCTTGTCGGCGACGAAGGCACCGCCGATGCCGAATCCGTTTTGCGGCGGCATGCTTCCTGCAGCGATGTGAAGGGGATGGTCGGTGAAGAGTTCGTAGGCGCATCCCGTCACCAGGCTGAAGTCGAATTTATCGCAGGACTCGGTGACGCGCTCGCCTTCGCGGCGAAAGTCGGCTTGCAAGCGGCTTTCTTGCGCCGCGGCCGCCACGCAAACAAGCGTCAGAAAAAAAACTAAACACCACCGCATACCGCCTCCTGCTGAGCCAGAGTGACTAAGTTTTTGTTCCGTCCGTTGGTTTCGGGCTCGTCTTCTTTTTTGTGGCGCGTGTGCTTTTCTTTTGGATCTGCCCTTTATCTGACGGCGCGTCGCTAGCGGCAGCGGCGATCGCGATGCCGCGTCGTCGTTTTGCGGCTGCGGCGGCGTGCGCGTCATGAATCGCGTTCGTTACCTGGCGGATATATTCGCCGGCTTCGCCTTCGGTTTTGATGGCGTTGATGTAAATGTCGGTCCGGTGCTGGAGCGGCAGATTTCTTTCGGCCTCGTGCAGATGCCGCACCTGCGCCTTCAGCAGCGCATTGACGGGGCGGTCGGGATTCATCGCAGCCTTTCGGTCGAACTTGAGTACGGGAATAAGAGGCATTGCATCACTCCTTATTGCGGCAACATTCCTAACAGACTGATAAAAAGTTACGAAACATCAAAATCAGGACAGTCGGTTCGCATGGCATCGAGCGAAAGCAGATTGCGCGCCGGATCGACAGGCGCGGTGTTGGGCTCGATGAAAACATCGGCATTTGTTTCTCGCGGCGATCGCGGCGAGTAGCTGCCGAGAAAAAACTTAGTAATGGTTGCGGGAATCGAGGCGTGGTCGAAGACGCGATTGATGACCGTGCCTTTCGGGATCCAGGGCGAAATCAGAATTGCTGGAACGCGCACGCCCAGGCGGTCGAAGGCAAAGGGCTGGCCGGTTCCCGTGTCGTTGGCGGAGGCTGTGAATTGATCGGGCGGGCAGGCGGGAGGGACAACGTGATCGTAGATTCCTCCATGCTCGTCGTAGACGACGAGTAGCGCGGTGCTTTGCCACAAGTCCGGATTCTGTTTGATGGCGTTATAGACCGAGGCGATGAAGAGCTCCCCTGCCTGGATGTTGTGATCGGGATGCTGGTCGCTGGCGACGGCTTCTCCGCTATCGGTATCGTGATCGTTATAGTTGGGCTCGACGAACGAGTACTCGGGCAAACTTCCCGATTCGCAGTCGCTGAGAAACTGCTGATAAGTGCCGAATAACTCTGGCTCGTGCTGGAGTAAGTTCGCGACTTCCATGGTGGAACTGGTGGCGTCGTAGTAATACAACTTAGCGGTGTGATTCGCGGCGATGAGCCGATCATAGATGGCCTTGAAGGGCTCGTTGATATCGATCGGATTCATGTCGACTCGGCCGAACGAGGTTCCGTAGTGCGCGAAAGCGCGATTACAGATGGTGGGGCCGGGAATCGATGCGAACCAGCGATTGAAGACGGCAAACTCCAGCGCTAGGGTGGTGAGCACGGGCAGTTGATTCTGAGCGAAGTAATACATGATCTTTTGCGAGTGGCCGACATCTTTCTGCTGGTTGAAATAACTCTTGATAAAGCCCTGCATGTTGGGGGCGCGCGTCGGAGTTGTATCTCCGCCAAAGATTTGCAGGTCGACGGCCGGAAAATGATGATCGGGATCGGGATCGAGCTGGCTTTGAAATTCGGCGAGCGGCTGCGGCTTCACTGGGGCGCCGGTTGTGTCGGGATTGCTCAAGGCGGCGGTGACCCCGTCAATGTTGGAGTTCACGGCAGCGAGCGAGCCGAGCATGTGGTCGAAGGAACGATTTTCCATCATGAGAACGACGATGTGTTTGAGATTGTCCAGTCCTGGTGGCATACCCCTCCTACAGCTCGACCAGCTTTTAATGGGAATAGTGTATTTGCCCGGCTTGTCGTTTCACGTCTCTTTTGCGCATATTCGTAGAAACGAGAGCCGGGGTGATTTCCCTTCGCGGAAAACGTTTTTCTTGCGCGCACAAATCAAGGGCCAACGGGGCGGCACTCTGCTTTTTCTGTTTGAAGGTTATTAGCGCGCGATTTCGTTCTATTCAACATCAGGGAAACCCTTGTCTCCGTGCCTGCGTTATGACCATCCGATGGGAGGACCTTTATGACGCTCCGACATTTCTGTCTGCTCACCTGCACATTTCTGTGCGCTTTTACGCAAGAGGGACTGGGTCAATCTGCGATGGTGCCGTGGGTGACGCGATCCGCGGATAACTCGAGAAGCGGATGGAATTCACAGGAGACCCAGTTGACGCAGGCATCGGTTACGTCAAAAGGAATTGTGAGGGCCACAATTATTCCAGTGACTGGTGACGCGCGAGGCATGGAAGCGCAACCTCTGATCTTGCCGAAGGTAAAGCTGGCCGATGGGACGACGCACGATGTCATGGTTCTGCCGTCGATGGCGGACGTGATCCGTGGTGTCGATGCGGTCACGGGAGCTGAGTTGTGGAGCGTAACGCTCGGCACTCCGATCAACGGAAATGCGCCGACTGGGCCGCGAAAAGTAAAGCCGGACGGGTGCGTCGGCAATTTTCCGACGATCGATTGCCATGCGATCAATGACAAGTGGGGATGCCTCTCGACGGGCGTTATTGACCAAGAGACGCAGCGCCTGTACCAGGTCTGCTGGATTTCTCCCGATAAGTCGGGCAATCCGAAAACGGCGCGGTACTTCATGTTTGTGCTGCGAGTGGCGGATGGAAGTCAGGTGGCGCGGGTGCTGATCGAGGGGAAGGATGGGAAGCAGGACTTCAGCGCGTCGATGCGGAAGCAGCGATCGTCACTGGTGGAGACGAATGTTGGCGGCGTGAAGACGATTTTTGGATGTTCGGGAACGATCAATGAAACGCAAGCAGGGGTGGCGTCCGGCTACTGCTTTGCGTTTGATGTGGCGAGCAACACGGTAAGCGCGATGCTGGCGATGACGGCGGGCGAGGGCGCTGGGGTGTGGATGGCGGGACAAGGCGCAGCGGCCGATGCGCAAGGGAATCTCTACGTGCTTACGGGCAATGGCGACTTTGATGGCGCGAGCCAGTGGGGCGAATCGTTCCTGAAGCTGCAGTACACGCCGGCTGCGGGAGGAAAGGCGGCCATCCTGCGGGTGGTCGACAACTGGACTCCGTGGACGGACCTGGTGAGAACGGGACAGGCGGCTAAGCCGGCCGTGAAATTGGCGGGGACGAATGCAGCTTCAGAAGCCGTGAAGCCGGTGGGCGGCGGAATGAACGTCTCGCTGAAGAATGCGAAACGGGTGGAGTTGATCGACTCCCATGGAACGCCGGTTTCCCTGGTTTTTCCGGACATGGCGTCGGGGAATTGGTCAGACGAAGATTGGGGATCGGCGGGTCCGGCGTGCATCTTTGCGATTGGAGTTTGCGTGGCGACGGGAAAGGACGGAATCGCGTATCCCATCAAAACGGCGAGCCTGGGCGCGACTAAGGCGGCCGATCTCGCAAATCCGAAAGCCAATTGCGCGAAGCTGGCGGCGCCGCCTGTGTGGCTGACGATGGACCCGGGTCCGGTGGATCCGTGTCCGAACGATCCGCGTTCGTTGAACTTCCTTCCTTTGGGAGACACGGCACATCTGCATATGACGCCAGTACAGTTTTTTGATCCGGTACTGAAGTCGTGGACGATTTTCGCGTGGGGCGAGAATTCGCAATTGCATAAATGGGCCGTCGGTTCGACGGGAAATCTGACTTACATTGCGCAAAGCAACGAATTCGCGAGCGCGAATGTGCGGGGAAATTCTCCTGGAGGAATGCCGGGTGGATTTTGTTCTGGATCAAGCAATGGCGCTGATCCGAATTCGGCGATCGTGGTGTGTACGATTCCTTACGGTGATGCGAATGCGCAGGTGGTGAACGGCCGCTTGCTGGTCTATGACGCGGTGCATCTTGGTGCGGATGGATCGCTGAAGGTGCTGTGGGATTCGCAACAATTTGCGGTTCAGTTTCTGTTTAATAAATTTGATCCTCCGGTGATCGACGGAGGGCAAGTTTATGTTCCGAATTA
>Ga0182030_10020833_pt1 | contig 12334 bp, 9 predicted proteins | sample 812S3MmetaG_FD_121299 | JGI IMG/M metagenome (GOLD analysis project Ga0182030, IMG submission 121299) | Permafrost microbial communities from Stordalen Mire, Sweden - 812S3M metaG (Illumina Assembly) | ecosystem: Environmental > Terrestrial > Soil > Wetlands > Permafrost | place: Sweden...
CGAGGATAATGGCAATTTCGGGATTGCTCTTGGCGCGGGCCAGCCAGCGGGCAATTTCCGTTTCGCGCGGAGTCAGGCCATAATTCGTGAGCGGCTTGGCGGCCAGGCGGGCGGTTGCCAGCTTGGCGTTATGATGTGCCCGATCGAAATGGCGGCGGAGGAGGTCAAGCAGCAGCCGGTCGCGTTCCGTGAAATCCCGTTTCGCATCACACAAGCCCACGCCGGCGGCCTTGCCGGGAGACGTGTTGATGGGCATGCTCAGATTGTAATTGAATCCCCATTCCCGGTGCGTGTCGTAGATTGCGCCGGAATTCCGGAATTGGTTTTGGGTCAAAAAATCCGAGAGCTTTAGCGCAGTTTGGTTGCCGCCCGCCATGAAGTATTTCGTGAACGGATGCTCCAGGATGTGCCGACCCATTTGCGCGGCCAGTTTGGGTGTCACGCGTGGTTCGGACTCGACCCGGTCGGTCAGCGCGGGTTCGCCGGCGCCGGGGTCAATCGTGTACTCCGCCCAGAAGAAATATTCCGAGGGAATGAGCTTGAGCAGAATGGCCGGCACTTCCCGGCGGAAATGCTCCAAGTCGCGATATTCGTTGAGTTCGTATATCGCCTGCTCCAGCGCCGCAAAATCGCCATGCGAAAGTCTCATGTTTGCCTCCTCCGTCCGCCGCCTCCCTGCGTAGGTCCACGTAGTGCCGGACGCGTAGCAGTTGTTGTAATATAGAACAAAAGCCAGGGTAATCGCCCCGCCAAAGGTGGCATACCGCGCCAATAAAACAACCGTAATTTTCCCGCACCGCGGACCCCATTCTGCCAAAAGTACGTGTTACCCGGGACGGGGGCGTTGTGCCAAAAGGGGTGTTACCCGGCGGGCCATGGTTCACGCACTTGTGCTCATAAGTTCGTGGGCCTTCCGCGGCAGGTTTTGCCCCTCGGGGCCGCTATAAGCTTGCCATCCATCGCCCGGCGGGGAAAATTGGCGCAACGACTCGAACTTTTTAAGATGGATACCAGCCGGCAGACCGAATCGGAAGAAGCCAAGTTGCGCGAGCGGCTCGGGGAGTGCCTCCGCCGCGCCCGTGACCTGGAGTCCATTACCCAGCCTCCGCCCGGACTGCCGCGCGTCCAGGAACCGTCCCGCCCGCCCCTGCCGGTGCATGAAGCGTTCCTCCCCGGCTCCATTCTCACCACGCTGTTCCGCAATCCCAAGACCAGCCGCACCGTCTCCTTCAAGGCCGACGAACTCACCGAGCTGGACGACATGTCGTCCGATTACCTGGTTAATTATTATTTGTCCCACGCGCTCTTCACCGACGACGATGCCGCGCGCCTGCGCGCCAGTATCGAATCGCATTCGCGCCAGGCCCTGCAATTGATGCGGCACGCCGACTGGCGCGCCGACGCCTGCGGCTACGAAATCGCCAAGGAAGGCGCGATCCTGAACAGCATCCTCCAGTTGCGCCTGCTCATCGAGTGTGTTCAGATTCTCACGCCGCCGCTCATGACCATTAAGCGGATTGACGGCGAGGAATTCGATTTGATTGACGATCTCCACAGCCTGCTCCGCCTGCTGGCGCTGGCCATGTGGCAGCGGCTGGCCACCGACGCCGCGCCCCTGCAGGCCTACGGCGCGCTGACGGCTTGCACCTCCGCCCTGGCCGCCCGCCCGGACGACGCCCAGGCGCTGCTGGAATCCGGCTACGCCGCCAGCAATGCCAACCGCGACGCCTTCCGCAAATGGTTCGAGAAGGGCGGCCGCCGCGCCATGGAACGCGTGGAGACCATGTTGCAGCCGCTGGACCAATATGGCTTGGATGAAATCTTCAAGCTGCTCACCAGCCACGCGCTCGAGCTGGGCCTGCAACCCGTCACCATCGAGTTTATCCGCCGCACTTTCCAGACGCTGGCCCTGACCCTGGCCAACATGGATCACGAAATGACCGCCGCGTGCCGCCGCCGTTCCGCCGTGCTCTCCGCGCAGTTCACCGAGGTGTCCCGCCAGTACGCCGTGGATTTCACCGACCGCGCCGCCGATCCCGGCGTGAGCGAGGAGGACCTGGCCGCCATCCTCAAGGAGCTCGACGCGCTGGTGGGCATGGAGCCCGTCAAGAAGGACATCCATCGGGCCACGGATTTCGCCCGCATGCAGGTGTTGCGCCGCCAGCAGGGATTGCCGGCCGTGCAGGCCAGCCTGCACAGCGTGTTCTTCGGCAACCCCGGCACCGGGAAGACCACCGTGGCCCGCCTCATGGGCCGAATTTACAAGTCGCTCGGCCTCCTTCGCCGCGGCCACGTCGTCGAGTGCGACCGCGGCCGCCTCGTGGCCGAGTACGTGGGCCAGACCGCCGTCCGCACGCATGCCGTCATTGACTCCGCGCTGGACGGCATCCTGTTCATTGACGAGGCTTACTCGCTGGCCGGCCGCGGCGCCGAGGACTTCGGCAGCGAAGCCATCGAGACCCTGCTCAAGCGCATGGAGGATGATCGCGACCGCCTCATTGTCATCGTGGCCGGCTACACCAGCCCCATGGAGCAATTCATCGCCGCCAATCCGGGCTTGGAATCCCGCTTCACCAACTATTTAAAATTTCCGGATTATCCGCCCGAGGAGCTGGCGGAAATTTTTCATCGCATGGCCGCCCACAGTGGGCTGGTCTGCTCGCCGGAGACCAACGCCGCGGTGCTCGCCCTGGCCCGCCGGCTCTACGCCGCCCGCACCGGGAATTTCGGCAATGCCCGCGAAATGCGCAACCTTTTCGAAGCCGCCGTGCGCAATCAAAGCACCCGCTTGGTCAGCAGCGGCCAGTGCGACCGCGAGGCCCTCACCACCCTGCTCCCGGAAGATCTTCCCGCCGATTTCGAGGCCGCCCCGGCCCCCCCGGCGGACACGGCCGCAGCTCCTTCGCGGATCGCGCCCACGGGCGAGTGAACCCTTTTCCGGCAAGGAGTTGATACGTAATCCGGCGTGCCAGCCGGCTGGGAGTGTCCTGACTTTAAACTGGGGCACAATTAACCATCGGCAAGCCGCGGGATGAATCAGGCATCCTTCGTGCTGTAACTCGTCGATCGTCATGACAAGCTTGGGGAACCAAATCGCCAGCCGGAAGCATAATAACCTGAATATATTGCGGCTCCTGCTGGCTTTGCTGGTGATATTCTCCCATTCATTTCCGGTGGCGCTGGGTTTCGGCCACGCCAAAGAACTGCTCAAAATGTGGACTCACCAGCAGGACACATTCGGCGCCGTGGCGGTTAATTTGTTCTTTTTTATCAGCGGTTTGCTCATTACGGCCAGTTGGCTGCGCTCCAAGTCCGTGCCCGATTATTTTATGAAGCGGGTCTTGCGGATTTATCCGGCCTTCATTGTGGCGGTGGGATTTTCCGCGGCTTTAATATGGACGTGCTGCCCTGAATTCAGGGCGACAGTGCATCCGGTTGCCTGGGGGAAGTTGCTGCTGAAAGATCTGCTCCTGCTGGACAGTACCAGTTTGAGCCAGCCCGGTATTTTTGCCGGCAATCCACTGCCGGTCCTGGCCAACACATCGTTGTGGACGATTCCCGTGGAATTTCTTTGTTATTTGTTTGTTTTGATCGTTGGATTGCTTGGTTTATTCAAACGGCGCCTCCTGATCCTGGGGGCCGCCTTGATTGGCTATGAGCTGTTTATTTTCATCCGCTTCCACGATCTCAACCAGTTGTTCCAGTGCTGGATTTGCTTTCTGATGGGCGTGGCAGCCTGGGTCTGGCAGGACAAGATCCCGCTGTCCAACCGCTTGGCCTGCGGCTGTCTGATGGTTTTATTGGTAACGAGTCAATTCAGCCCCTGGTTTTCAATCGCGTTTCCGATCGTCGGTGGATATTGCATCCTGTGGCTTGCCTACATGCCCCACCTGGTGTTGTCGAGCTGGGCCGAAAAGACGGATCTGTCGTACGGAACCTATCTGTATGCATTTCCCGTGCAGCAGTTCGTGGCGATGAACTCGGCGCTGAGACATCCCTTGATAATTTTTCTTATAGCCGCACCGGCAACACTTCTCCTGGCGTGGCTGAGCTGGAATCTCGTGGAAAAGCGGTTCCTGGCCATGAAAAGCAGCATCCGGAATAGAGTCTGAGGCGGAATCTGCGCAGCCGAAGCGATGTTGCTTCGTTGTTTTGCATCGCCTCGCCGCGGGGGGCGTGATAAAGCTCTGAGGTGTGAACCCCACCACCCCAACCGCGCCCACTTCTGAGGGGGGAGCGGCAGCGCGCGGCCCGGTCTTCGTTACGACGCAATGGTCGGTCGTGTTGGCCGCCTCCCAAAGCGACACCACGAAGGCCCAGGCCGCGTTGGAGAAATTGTGCCGGACCTATTGGTATCCGCTTTACGCTTACGTCCGGCGGCGCGGACACCCGGCACAAGACGCCGAGGATTTGACGCAGGCCTTCTTCGCGCGATTGCTGGAACGCCATTGGGTTGATGACGCAGACCACGAGCGGGGGCGGTTCCGGACTTTTCTGCTCACGGCCATGAGCCGGTTTCTCTCGGACGAATGGGACAAGGCTCGCGCGCAAAAGCGTGGCGGCGGCGTGACCCATGTGCCGATACAACTCGATGCCGCCGAGACCCGCTATGGCCATGAACCGGTCGACAATTGCACGCCGGAACAAAGTTACGAGCGCCGCTGGGCGCTGACCCTGCTCGACACGGTGCTGCAACGGCTGCGGGCTGAATACGAACACGCTGGGAAGAGTGAATTATTCGCCGCGTTGAATTCCAGTCTGGTCGGCGGGCGCGAATCACAGCCTTATGCAGAATTGGCGACGCAGGTGGATATGAATGAAGGCGCCGTGAAAGTGGCCGTCCATCGGTTGCGCCAGCGCTACCGAAAACTGCTGCGGGCGGAAATCGCTGAAACCATGGCCGCGACGGAGGATGTGGACCAGGAACTCCGTCAGCTCTTTGCCGTGCTGGCCGGGAGTTAGCCGCCGGCACCTGGGACGTTTCTGTTTGAATGCGGCAAGCCTGTAACCTTTGGTCCGCGTTTCCTAAGAATGGGTTGAAAGAAACAATATGGATACGGAACGCCATTGTCCCAGTTGCCAGAAGCCGCTCGCCCCGAACGCGCCGCTGGGGCTGTGCCCGGAGTGTCTCATCCAGGCGGGCTTTCCCACGGGCATTGAAACGGACACGGGTTCGGCCAGGCAGCCCGCCTTCATCCCGCCCACGGCCGGGGAGATTGCAAAACTTTTTCCGCAGCTCGACATCCTTGAGCTGGTCGGCAAGGGCGGCATGGGCGCGGTTTACAGGCGCGGCAAAAACAGCTCAACCGGTTCGTCGCGCTGAAGATTCTGCCGCCGGGCATCGGCAGCGAACCGGCCTTCGCGGAACGCTTCACCCGCGAAGCCCAGGCACTGGCGCAACTCAACCATCCCAACATCGTCACGCTTTACGAATTCGGTTCGGCGAGCGGCCAATTCTATTTTCTCATGGAATTTGTGGACGGCGTGACTCTCCGTCAGTTGCTCGCGAGCAGTCGGGTGTCGCCGCGCGAGGCGCTGGCCATCGTGCCGCAGATCTGTGATGCGCTGCAATTTGCGCATGACCAGGGCATCGTCCACCGGGACATCAAACCAGAGAATATTCTGCTCGACCGACGTGGCCGCGTGAAGGTCGCGGACTTCGGGTTGGCGAAAATTGTCGAAGGCGGCGCGGGTGATCCGCGGCGCGCCGATGCCCCGCCAGCGGAACCCGGGGCGCCTGGAGTGATGCGCCCCACCGCCGAACTGACTGCGGCCGGCAAAATCATGGGCACGCCGAACTACATGGCACCGGAACAGGCGGAACATCCGGGCGCGGTGGATCATCGGGCGGATATTTATGCGCTGGGGGTGGTGTTTTACCAGATGCTCACCGGCGAACTGCCCGGCGGAAAAATCGAACCGCCGTCAAAGAAAGTGCAAATTGATGTGCGGCTGGATGAAGTCGTGCTGCGCGCGCTGGAGAAGCAACCGGGGCTGCGCTACCAGCAAGTCAGTGAAGTGAAGACGATGGTGGAAACGATTGCGCAAACTCCGCCGGAGGAAAGCCCGCCTCAGTCTTCAGAAAAACCTCCCCAGGCATCCGGGAGCCAGGGGCCTTCAATCAAAAAACCAAAGAGAACCATACAAATCATGAACAATAAAACCTTATGGATCGGATCGGCCATTGGCGTGATCTGTGTCGCATTGGCCGTCGTGCTGGTGGCCTTCCTCATTGGCCTTGGTCATCACCAGTTGACTGTGAAAGCATTTATTGACTCAAGCGATGTCGTCAAGGTGTGCGGCAACCGGCTGTGGTTCGAACACGAAACCGGGGCCCTGCCGGGAAGAAATATCTATGTGAACGGCAAAGCCTGGTCACCGAGCTGGACGAATGACGTCAGCACCGAATTTATGGGCTTGAATCCGGCGTTCCGGCCGCGCAATCCCCAGAAAATTCAAATTACCACGCGCCTCGGGCGCGGGACAGTCAGCGTCGCACAATTTCCGTCGCCAGCAAATGATCAAACCCTCGCCGTCCGGTTGGATGACATGGATTTTGGCGGTGCGGATTGGTATGAAGTGGTCATTTCCTGGTGAATACGCCGGGCGCCATTCTCGCCACAAAGCCATGAAAAGCGGAAGAGCTTTCACTTTGATGGAACTGTTGGTGGTCATCGCCATCATCGCCATTCTCGCCGCGTTGCTGCTGCCGGTCTTGAGTAAAGCCCGGCAGAAAGCCGGGCAGACCGTTTGTCTGAACCATCTCCGGGAGCTCCAACTCGGCTGGGTCATGTATGCCCAGGATTTTGGCGAAACCCTGCCCCGCAATTCTTCGGGGGTTGATCCCGGGAAATCCCTTCAAAATCCGGGCTGGGCGGCGGGCTATATGTGGCTGAATTCCGATCCGGACGGCGACCCGACCGACAGCACCAACACCGACCTGTTGGTTGGGAGTCGATATGCTGCATTTGGTTCGATTGGCGGTTATATTAAAAACCCGGCCGTCTATCATTGTCCGGCCGACAAAAGCACGGTGACGTTCGACGGCCAAGTCCTGCCCCGCGTACGCAGCATGTCCATGAATGGTTACCTGGGCGCGCCCGTCCAAATGGATGGCTTTCGGGAATTCATAAAAATGCAGGAAATTACCGACCCCGGTCCCAGCGACGCTTGGGTCTTCATGGATGAACGTGCAGATTCCATCAACGACGGTTTGTTCGCCGTTAATGCGGCGGCGGACTACGCCATCGTCGACTACCCGGGCAATTACCACAACGGCGGTTCCTGCCTCTCATTCGCCGATGGCCATTCAGAATATCACTGCTGGCTCGAACCGACCACCGAGCCGCCCATGATTGTTGGACCTGACGGAATTCAACGTCTGCCCAGTGGATCAAAACCAACTTCGCCGGCTGACCGCGATATGCGATGGCTGGTGGCACATACTACGAGCAAAAAATAATCGCAATGGCCCGCAAGCAAGGATATAGGGCTGAAGGCCTAGGAACTGCGTCCCAAAAAATAAAATCTTCAGGCCCCCCTTTGCCCGGCGCTGGCTTCAGGGAGTGGTAAGCTGAAAATGCTTATGGCGACGGACGAGGAGTGCGCCGACACCGACGGCCAGCAATCCCAAAGTTGATGGTTCAGGCGCTGGCAGGTAGCTGATGTCAATCGAATTGACGTCAATCGAAAAAGTGTCGGTCGGGCTAAACCCACTCCACTCAATATTCAAATAGCCCTCGAAGTTGCCGGTTTCACCCGGTTGTGTGAACTGCGAACTCACAAGCTGCACGCCATTGATCTCGCCGGATGATAGCGTCGGCGTCAAATCGGTAAGAATTCGGGCACTTTCATAACCTTCATTCGACCACAGGTCACTGTAATAGCTCCACGACAGCGAGCCGCCGGTGACAACCACATCGCAATTCAAATCGGCGACAAATTGATCGCCGGGATTTATCGGTCCTTGGAATCCGCCGTTCCAATAAAAAACGAACCCATTGCCAAAATTAGCTCCAGCTATCGGCCCCAAGTCGCCGGATAACGTCACGGTTTGGCCATCGGTGGAGGTTTGTTGGCTGGTGATATTACTCACATCTGAAGGGATGCCTCCGCCGTCTCCCCAAGTGAAGCTAAAGTAGGGGCCAAGGTCATCGAAACCTGCTTTACAAGTCGCAAGCGACCAAAAAAAGCAACCAACAATAATAATAGTTAAAAAGATGATTTTTCGCATAGGTGTGGGGCTTGTGCGGTTAATATCGGGTTGGACACAGTTTTAGCCTGACCCCCGAGCCGAGTCGGGCCGGAACTGTGGCTCTGGTCAACCTGCGTCATGTCGATGAACTCAGGCGTTCGTCCGGCGGCGACTCCGGCGAGTTGGTTAGGCCGACGGCTTATCATGCGAACCACCCATAGTTTGTAATAGATGAAGATCAGACTTCGCCTGGCCGGAAATAACTAAAAAGAGCAAAGCCGCCAAACCGGGGCCAACCGCACTTAAGCCATGGTCAAATGACATGGCAAGTGCCAGGAAAAAGAATAAGTATCCGGCTCGCTCTCCGGTTCTAACCAATCGGGTGAGGCTGTCAATTTTGACGCGCCGACGCACTGGGTCTGCGGCCACCTCGGCGAAGTCGTCTTTTTGAATGTGGAATGATTTCATAAAATGTAGTCGGCCTGCTGTTATTCAACTGCTGGCGGATAGTATATTGAAATCGAACATTGATCGAACATTGCCAGACCGTGGTTTTTGTAAACCATTCATAATCAAACCGTCTTTACGTTGATAGACGAACCAGCCGTCGTATATCGACAGGAACGATTAAACGCCTCCCTCCGGAGAATGCAAGCCCGATTTATCATCACACCGGCAACACAAAGTCGCCAGCGCCAATCCCTGGTCGCCGGGCTGGTCGTGGTTCAGGTGTTCGATCCGCGAATCCGTCCAATCCCAAAGGGATTGTGCCCTCCAGCCCAGGGTGGCGACGCAGGAGCTACCCTGGGCCAACGATGAATCATGTGGATCAACCCCAACGGGGTTGTGGCAAACGTTGGGCGCGAGGAATGAAAACGAGGGGGCCGCAATCGCGTAGTGGTTGGAGTGGCGGGCCGGGCGATGACCCAGGGAAGCTCGTACCTCGCAACCTTGGGCTGGAGGACACAATCCCTTTGGGATTCTCGCATCGTTTTTTCAGCCATCCCGCTGGGATGCGACGCACGATTGCCCTCCCCTGAGACGCGCCCGCCCTGTCCCGCCCGGCTTGCTTATTTTTCGAGCCCTGATAATTTCAGATATCAGCGCCGGAAATATGTGAAAAAAGTTTGCGGGGTTTCCCCGGCGCGGGTGTAAGCCAATGGTTCGCCACGAATGCGACAATATCTGACATTTGCCTGAATCTATGAAAAAAATGAATCAATGCCTCCTCCTGGCCGCCTGCGCCCTCGGCGTCGCGACCCTCGCCCTGAACGCCACCGCGGCCGACACCAACGCGCCGACGACGTGCTCCATGTCCTGTTGCAGCGGCATGTCCACCACCGCCTTGGCTGACGCCACCACGAATGCCATTCCCGACAAATTGGCCACTTGCCCCGTCTCCGGCGAGAAGCTCAACGGCGACATGGGCGCGCCCTTTACCTTCGTGTACCAAGGCCAGGAAATAAAATTGTGCTGCAAGAGCTGCAAAAAGGACTTTGACAAGACCCCCGATAAATACGTCAAATTGATCCGCGCCGCTGACAAGAAACAATAGCAGCCAGTTTATTGAGGACCGCGCAATAAGGTGACAGGCGTCGAGCGGGACCGGAGCGCGGCGTTTACGCCGCTTCAGCGTGCAAAGCTTGAGCGGGCCGGGTAGGTAACAGGCCTCGTGCTTTTGGATATTGAAGCGGGCTGAAGTCCGCGGTCCGTCACCGTATATGCCAGCCTCAATGATTTCGTCAGCGCGCGGAAGGCCACGCGCCGTTTTATTAACATAACCGTGAAACGTCTCTGCCAGCTCCTCCTGGCCGGCTTGGCCATTGCCGTGATTGGCACCGGTTGTCGCGGTACGCCCACGGCTGGTGAGCAATCCGCCCGGCGCGACTTCGCGGCCGTCGCCGCCCGGTATCAGCCCCGCCCGGACCCGCGCACCCTGCCGGTGCTGGCCCCCGCCGCCGGCTTGAGCAACCTCCTTGCCTACGCGGTGCTGGATTCGCCCGCCGTCGCCGCCGCATTTGCCGACTGGGCCGCGGCCGTCGAGCGCATCACGGTGGAGCGCTCGCTGCCGGACCCCAAGCTCACCTTTCAAGCTTACATCCAGGACAAGCTAACCTCGCTCATGCCCGGCTTGATGCAGGATTTGCCCGGCCCGGGCAAGCTCCCCGCCGCCGCCGCCGTGGCCACCGCCGAAAGCCGTTCCAAGTATTTCGCCTTCGAGTCCGCTGTCCTGCAAACCGCCTTCGACCTCAAGAGCGCCTATTACAATCTCCATTTCCTGGACGAGCGCATCCGCATCAACCGCCAGACCCTCGCCCTGCTGGCCAGCCTGGAATCCCTCGCTCGCTCGCAAAACGAGGTCGGCCGGGCCACCCTGCAGGACGTGTACCGCGCCCAAATCGAGCGCGACCAGCTTACCACCACCGTCACGAATCTCGAGGACTCCCGCCAAATGCTCCTGGCCCAGTTCAAGGCCGCCCTCGGCCTTACCCATGACCAGCCGGACCCGCCGCTGCCCGCCACTTTTGAAAGCTCGCCCGACGTGAACGCCGACGACCTGCTGGCCGCCGGCTTCGCACGGAATCCGCGCCTGCTGGCCGCCGCCGCCGAGGTCCGCGTGGCCGAAGCCTCACTCGCGCAGGCCCGCCTGTCCCGCGTACCCGATTTTTCCGCCGGCCTTCAGGCCGAAGTCTATCATCCGCCGTTCTACTGGCCCCAAGCCAATATGACGCTGCCGATCTGGCGCGACAAAATCGCCGCCGAAATCGCCGCCGCGCAGGCCGACAAAACCGCCGCCGCCGCCCGCCTCACCACGGAGCAGATCAATCTCGCGGTGGACTTCGCCGCGCGCGCCTACGATTACCGTGAAATCACCCGCAACCTGGCGCTGCTTGAAAACCAACTCATCCCCAAGTCGCGCCAGTCTTTGGAAATCGCCCGCGCCGGTTACCTTTCCGGCCAGGTGGATTTCTTCAACCTGCTGGACGCCGAGCGCACGTGGCTGAACTTCCAGCTCGATGACGTGCAGGAACGCACGCGCCGCGAAATCAACCTGGCCGATTTATCCCTCACCATTGCCGGCGTGCCACCCGCGGGGGCGCCCGTGCTGGCCGCGCCGCCGGCGGTTTCCCTGGCTTCCCCACTGTGAAAGCAAAAACCCTTCTCCCCCTGAACCCGAAGATGGATGGACCAGCACGTCGCCATGAACCGAGCGGTGGGAGCGCGGCGTTTACGCCGCTTCAACTTTCTATGCTGCGAGACCTTTGCCCATTGAAGCGGCGTGAACGCCGCGCGCCGGTCCAGTGGTTCAATGCGCGAACCTCTTTTTGGGGAATTCTCCTCCTGATTACTCTGGCCTTCGCTGCCGTGAGCGGGCCGTTCAATGCCGCCCGCGCCGACATCCCCGCGCCGGCGCCGGGCAAAACGCTTTACACCTGCGGCATGCACCCGCAGATCATCCAGGATCATCCCGGCAATTGCCCGATTTGCGGCATGAAACTCATGCCCATCCGCGGCGAAGCTGCCCGCGAAGGCGCCACCAACGCCGGCCCGGCGGTCATCGCCGTGGATGCCGCCACGGCGCAAAACATGAATCTGCGCACGGCTATCGTCACCACCGGTCCGCTCAGCAAAACCATCCGCACTGTCGGCACCATTGATTACAACGAAACCGCGCTCGCGGATGTCACCACCAAATTCAAGGGCTGGATCGAAACCCTGAACGTGGACGCCACCGGTCAGCTCGTCCACCGCGGTGAACCCATGTTCGAGATTTATTCCCCCGAGCTTTACAGCGCCGAGGCCGAATATCTCCTCGCCCGCAACGCCGGCGCCACCAATGATCCCGATGCCGTGGAACTCCGCGAGACGGCCGCGAGCAAGCTCAAGTTCTTCGACGTCTCGGACGCCCAAATTGCGGACTTGGAAAAAAGCGGCGTCGCGCGCAAAGCGCTCTCCGTGGCCGCGCCCATTTCGGGTTTCGTCATCGAGAAAAACATCGTCCAGGGCCAGATGGTGGATGCCGGCATGCGGCTCTATCGCATCGCCGATCTCGGCATCGTCTGGGTGCTTGCGCAAATCTATGAGCAGGACCTTCCCTTCGTGCAGCTCGGCCAGGAAGCGGTCGTCAAGGTGGCCTCG
>Ga0182030_10020834_pt1 | contig 12334 bp, 10 predicted proteins | sample 812S3MmetaG_FD_121299 | JGI IMG/M metagenome (GOLD analysis project Ga0182030, IMG submission 121299) | Permafrost microbial communities from Stordalen Mire, Sweden - 812S3M metaG (Illumina Assembly) | ecosystem: Environmental > Terrestrial > Soil > Wetlands > Permafrost | place: Sweden...
CCGGCTGCCACTGAAATGCCTCAGCCGCCGAAGGCCGAATATTTCCTGATCCCCCGCCGCCACATGAAGCGGGCAAAACCATAGGCGGCAAAAACCCACAGACTTTGGATCACCAGCCCCGACCACAAATCCGCTCCGGCAACCTTGCCCATGTAGATCTGGATGGGAAAATAAAGCTGATATGGAAACGGCGTGAGGAAGAGGATTTGCTTGATTCCGGGCGGCAGCACATCCAGCGGAAACAGATGGCCGCTGGCCAGATATTCAAAGGCGAACAAAATGAAAATGAAGGTGGAAATCTCGAGCAGCCAGAAGGCGAGCATGGCCATGGCGTAGGAAATGAAGAATTGCAGCAGGGCGGTCAAGATCAGGGAAACCGGAAACACGAGCAGGGCCGTGAGACTCGCCGGCGGCAGGATGTACTGCCGAAAGCAGAAAATGAACACCGTTAGCGGCACCGCGGCCACCGCGATAAACGCGATTCGCCCCGAAACAAAGAGGCAAAGGCGATACCACAGATAATCGATCGGCTTCAGCAAAAACTGGCTGATGTTGCCCTCGCGGATGTCCGCGGCGATCTGCCAGTCGTCTTCGTTGACCGCCGTCAGCACGTCCACCACGGCGACCAGCAAATAGTAAAACATCATCTCCGCCTCGGAAAAGCCGGTCGCGCCGCCGGTGCGGTGCGCGTAAATCGTGCGCCAGAGCGACAACATGGCGAACAGCGGGATGAAGCTGAACAGCGTGCGCGTCAGGTAATTGAACCGATACGCCAGATTGTTCTGCAACCCGATGTTGATGACGTGGAAATATTTTTTCACGCGCGGCAAAATTTAAACCACCGGCGGCAAATGGCGATTTGAAAGTGAAGCCGCCGGGAGATATGAGCCGCAAAGTGGCAATTTCATCCGCCATCGCAGAACGGCTCGATTAGCACCGGTGCTTGGGTGACGCAATTGGTGAAGGAATAATCTTCCGCCCGAAGACCGGCGCAAAAAAGGCGCGCGCAAGCAAACGCAATGCCTGCGGTCTTTAAAACCGAATAACTTGGCTTGGTTTTTTTCTTCGCCGCCATTATTCAAGGATGCCGGTGCTGGACAGCTTACTGCATAAACGACCGGTAAAACCGGGCCGGTTGACCACTTCCAACCGGATCCAGAAACTGATACGGACTGGTCAGGAGATTGGACAGCGACAGCAGCGTGATCCAGTTCGTGCCGGCGAGGTTGGTGTTGTATTGCACGACGAAGCTGTTGCTCACCATCCCATTCAGGTTCAGAACCGGATAACCGGCCAACAATTTCAAGGCCATCGTCGGTGGAATAAGCACTGTCAGCAACGCATTGGAACTGGTCACGCTGCCTGCCGAATTGGTTATCACAACGGAATAATTGCCGGTGTTGGTGGCAACCAATACCGGAATCGAGTAAGCGGTGTTGGTCGCGCCAAGAATATTCGTGCCGTTAAATCTCCAGTGATAGACAAAGGGAGCTGTGCCGCCAACAAGGACAACAAACGTGGCGCTGCTGCCAATCACCACTCTTTGATTTGTCGGTTGAACGCCTATAATCGGCGGAAATACTTTCACGGTCAGCAGCGCATTGGAACTCGTCAGACTGCCGAGACCGTTGATGACATGCACGCTGTAATTGCCGGATTGGTTGGTTTGAACATTTGTCAAGGAATAGGATGAGATATTGGTGCCGGAAACGGGCGGTCCGGCGGGGGAGTTGGTGTAATACCATTGAAAAATAAACGGCGGCGCGCCATAGGCGGTGATAGTGAAGGTAACATTACTTCCGACACCAATAGTCTGGCTCAACGGTTGCGTGGCGATGAACAGCGAATCGTTCACCATGAGCGTGGCATTGGAAGTTGTCACGCTGGTGGCGGCATCACTCACCACCGCGCTGTAAGTTGCCGCATCCGCATCCAAAAGACTGGCGATGATCAGCATGCTGTTGGTTGCGCCGGAGATATTGCTTCGGTTGGACAGATTGGTGCCGTTCTTTTGCCACTGGTAAGTCAAAGATTCCGGGCTGAACGCCGTCACCGTGAAAGTCGCCGTGCTGCTCGCATAATTAGTGCGGCTGGCTGGCGAGAGAACCACGGTCAACGCCGCGTTGGAACTGACCGCAATCCCGGCCGCGTTTGTCACCACTACGGAATAATTTCCGGCCTTGTTGGTGGCGACGGCGGAAAGGGCATACACGGCATTGGTGGCGTTCAGCAGGTTGGTGCTGTTGAACAGCCATTGATAATGAAAGAACGGAGCCGAGCCGGTGAGCGAGACGCCAATGGTGACGTTGGTTCCGGCCAGCACCAGCATATTGGTGGGCTGCGCCGTGATGATTGGCGGATCAATCACGGTGAGGGTCACGATGGAACTCGTCAGGCTGCCGAAAGCATTGCTGACCATGACCCAATAATTTGCCGCGTCATTGTCGGAAACACTGGCGATGGTGAGCGTGCCGTTGGTTGAGCCGGAAACATTGCCGCCATCAAACAGATTCGTGCCGTTCCTTTGCCATTGGTAACTTGACGCTGCCGGGCCAAACGCCGTGGCGGTGAAGGTTGCCGTGCTGCCGGCGATGTTCGTCTGGCTCCTGGGCATCAACACCACGGTTAATGCGGCGTTGGAACTCATGGCACCTCCCGCCGCATTTGTCACCGATACTGAATAGTTTCCTGCGTTGTTGGTTCCGACCGAGAAAATGGTATAAGTGGCATTCGTCGCGGCGAAAATATTGGTTCCATTGATTTGCCATTGAAAGCGAATGGGAGTTGTGCCGGTCAGAGAAACTCCAAAAGTCGCGTTTGATCCCGCCGGTGCCAGCAGACTGGATGGCTGGGCCGTCAGAATAGGCGGGTCAATTACCGTCAAGGTGGCGTTGGAACTGGTGACACTCCCGTCGGAATTGGAGACGATGACAGAATAAGTTCCGACAGCAATGTCTGAAATTCCCGTGAGGCTCAAGATGTTTGAGGTCACTCCCGACACGTTGCCGACATTCAGCAGATTTGTGCCGTTCATTTGCCACTGATAGCTCAACGGAGTAAGACTGGTTGCGCTCACGAGGAACATCGCGGTCGAGCCAGCACTATTTATCAGGCTATGCGGCTGAATGGTAATGACTGGTGGAAGCAATAGACAGAACACGGTTCCATAGCCGTTGCTTCCGCCCGAAGAGGTCGTGCCATAAAATCTGCCATCATTGCCCACGGTCAGCGCGGCCTCGGGATTCGCCCCATTGGTGCTGGAGAAGAAAACCAGCGTGGTCAATGTGCCGTTCGTTGTTACTCTGAAAACCGTCCCATAATTGGCGCTGCCGCCCGCCAGAGTCGTTCCGTAGAAATTGCCGTCACTGCCTGGAATCAGCCCCGCATTTGGTTGCGCCCCGTTGGAATTGTTGAACGAAAGCAGCGAGGTCAAAATGCCATTCGTCGTCACCCTTAAAATCGTTCCGTTGCCACCGCTGCCGCCGCCGGCGTAAGTCGTCCCGTAATAATTGCCGTCAGCACCGGCCGTCAGCCCTGCCGTGGGATACGCTCCGTTGGTGCCGGCGAACGAAACCAGCGAATTCAGTGCTCCATTGGTCGTAACTTGGAATATCGTTCCATAGCCAGCGCCTGAATTGGTTGGGCCTCCGTATTCAGTGGTGCCGTAGAAAGTGCCGTCATTTCCTAACACCAGTCCCCCAACTGGATTTGCCCCGTTGGCACCGGCGAAAGAGGCAAGCGGGGTCAGCATTCCGTTGGACGTCACATTGAACACCGTTCCATTATTGGTGCTGCCGCCCGAAGAAGTCGTGCCGTAAAAACTGCCATCATTTCCCATGGTCAGCCCCGCGACCGGATCAGAGCCATTAGTGTAGTTGAACGAAACCAGCGTTATCAGCGTGCCGTCGGTTGTGATTTTGAACACGGTTCCATAACTGTTGCTGCCCCCTGAAGAAGTGGTGCTGTAGAAGTCGCCATTACTCCCTGGCACCAGCCAGGCACTGGGTGCCGCGCCATTGGTGCCGTTGAGAGAAACCAGCGTGGTCAGGTTGCCATTGGTCGTTACTTTAAACACCGTCCCCATGCCTGTTGGGTAGCTGGCGTTAGTAATGCCGCCGGCGAAAGTCGTGCCGTAAAAACTGCCATCCAGACCCAGCGTCAGCGCCGCCTTTGGAGCCGCTCCATTTGTGCCGGCAAAAGAGCAGAGCGTTTGAATAACCTGTGCGGAAGAATTGAAACCGATTGCTGTGAGGATCAGCGTCAGAAGGAGAATTCGTGTCCGTTTCATGCTTTCAATTAAGCGCAGAAAGAAGATAGTGCAACACATTTTCCCGAATTAACGCGACCGCCGTCAAAACAAACTTTAAATGCGTTGTTCGCTCGGAAGCTGATTTTGGCGGCGACGGCTGGTCTGCAACGAACTTGCCAAGCCTTCAACTGAAAATCCTTGCAACCAAAAGCATTCGCCGGGCGTCCATTGCTGCATTCACCATGAATCACCATATTGACCGGAGAGACTTTTTAAAACGGGCCGGCGCGGCTGGCATCGGGCTCGGCCTGGCGGGCGGTCTTGGTCCTCTGGCCAGGGCAGGGGGTCTGCCCAAACTGACTGCCGCCAGAAAAATTTCCGCGAACGACAAAATTTCGGCGGCGGTCATCGGCACCAATGGCCGGGGGCTGGCCCACATTGACTGTCTCACCAATCTGCCCGGCGTCGAAGTCAGCTACATCTGCGACGTGGACAAACGCGCGGTGGCCAAAGGCATCCAGGAAACCGCGAAGAAACAAAGTTCCGCGCCGCAAGGCCTCGGAGATTTCCGCAAAATGCTCGCCGACCCGTCGGTAGATGTGGTGACAATTGCCACGCCCGATCACTGGCACACGCCGATGGCCATCTTGGCGCTGGCCACCGGCAAACATGTTTATGTGGAAAAACCGTGCAGCCACACTCCGTATGAAGGCGAATTGCTGGTTCGGGCGGTTAACAAATATCAGCGCGTGCTGCAAATGGGCGCGCAGCGGCGTTCGTTTCCGAACATGCGCGCCATCATCCCGGAAATTCAGAACGGTCTCATCGGTAAAACGTATTTTGGCCGCGCCTGGTATGACAACGCCCGCGCCAGCATCGGCCGCGGCAAATCCGCGCCGGTTCCCGACTGGCTGGATTATGAACTGTGGCAGGGTCCCGCGCCACGCAAACCGTTCGTTGACAATCTTGTCCACTACAACTGGCATTGGCGCTGGCATTGGGGCACCGGCGAGGCGCTCAACAACGGCACGCACGAAGTGGACGTCTGCCGTTGGGCGTTGGGCGTGAATTGGGCGTCGCGCGTTTCGTCCAACGGCGGACGCTACCAGTTTCAGGACGATTGGGAGACGCCGGACACACAGACCATCGCGTGGGATTTTCCCGAAGGCAAAACCATGAGCTGGGAAGGCCGAAGCTGCAATGATTATCCCGTCGAAAAACTCGCGCGCGGCGTTTTGATTTACGGCACCGAAGGCACGGCGCTGCTGGACGGCAATGCCTACACGATTTACGACCGCAAGCATAAAATCATCAAGCAGGAAAAAAGCAACGAGGTGGCGGATCCGACCAACACCGTCAGCGCCAGCGGCCTTGATCTGGATCAACTGCATTTTGCGAACTTCGTTGACGCCGTTCGCGACGGCACGCCGCCGAATTGTCCCGCCGCCGAAGGCCATATCAGCGTGGCGCTGCTGCATCTCGGAAATATCGCCTGGCGCGTGGGCCGCGAACTGCATTGCGACACCAACAACGGCCATATCCTCAAAGACAGCGACGCGATGAAATTGTGGCGGCGCAAATACGAATCCGGCTGGGAACCGAAAGTTTAGCCGAAACCATAGGACAGGCATCGCGCCTGTCTCTGATTTTGAATAATCGCCTTGCGGCGTGGTTTCCAGAAGCGGATGGGCCATCGGCAAAAGATGAAGGAGGTTTTTAGATGGAGACAGGCGCGACGCCTGTCCTACGCATCCAAAAAATTTGATTCGCGTCCGGCGCGGTCTGTCTGCAAAATAATCCCGCACCATGAAACATTTCATTTTATTGGCCGCAGCCGCTTTGCTTGCCCTCACCGGCGAGGCGCAAACCTCGGCCACCAGTTCCGCCGACAAGCTCGGCTGGCAGCTCGCCGTGCATTCCTACACGTTCCGGAAATTTCCCATTTACGAAGCCATTGACAAGACCGCCGCGCTCGGAGTTCATTACATGAGCATTTCCGGCTCGGCCACGTTGGAAGGCACCAACAGCGTCGGCACCACGACACTGGCGGACCAAGACATGCAGGCGATCCTGGACAAATTGAAGGCCGACGGCCTCAATCCAAAATTCGTCAACATGGGCGTCGTGCAACTGCCGCCGGACGAGGCCAAAAGCCGGAAAGTTTTTGAATTCGCGAAAAAATTTGGCATAGACACGCTCGTCGCCGAGCCAGCCACCAACGCGCTCGACACCGTGGAAAAGCTCTGCAAGGAATACAACATCAAGGTGGCCATTCACGATCATCCCAAAGGCCACTCGATTTATTGGAATCCAGAAGCCGTGCTCGCCGCGATACAAGGCCGCACGCCGTTGATGGGCGCGTGCGCCGATGTCGGCCACTGGATGCGCTCCGGCCTCGAACCGGTGGATTGCCTGAAAAAGTTGGACGGCCACATCATTTGTCTCCACTTCAAAGACCTGAATGAAATGGGGCCGTCCGCGCACGACGTGCCATGGGGCACCGGCATCGGCCAGACCAAGGCGCTGATGCAGGAATTGAAACGCCAGCATTTCCACGGTGCATTTTGCGTGGAATACGAATATCACTGGGAAAATTCCTCGCCCGAAATCGCCCAGTGCGTGAAGTTCTTCAACGCGACGTGCGACGAGTTGGTCGCCGCTGACGCGAAATAGAATCAGGCGTCAGCCGCCACCGATCGCCAATCTGCGTCGCTGCGGATGGGTCAAGCCGTGGCCAGTTTGATCGGCAGCGCGCGGACGCTTTTGCCCGTCGCTTGGAAAACCGCGTTGGCCACGGCAGGGGCGATGGCGATGATCGGCGTTTCGCCCGCGCCGGCGGAGGGCCGGTCAGGCCGGTCAATCAGCTGGATGTCCAGTTCCGGCACGTCGTCGAAGCGCGGCACCTGATATTTGCGGAACGACGCGTTGGTGATCTTGCCATTTTCAAATTGCACTTCCTCGCGCAAGGCCGCGCCGAGTCCCATGATGATTGCGCCTTGCACCTGCGACAGCAGATTCGCCGGATTCAAAATTTTACCGCACTCGAACGCCTGGCAGACGCGGGTCACTTTGATTTTGTTTTGCTTGCGGTCAATGGCCACTTCCACGCACGCGGCGACGAAACCGCCCTTTTCCGTGCCGCACGCCAGGCCGACGCCGAGGTCGGGATTTTTTTTCTTCACGCGCGCGGCCCAGTCAAATGCCTGCGCGGCTTTTTCCAGCACGGCGCGCAGCCGGTCGTTGTCCAGATGCGCGAGCCGGAACGCCAGCGGGTCCGCGCCCGCGACTGCGGCGGCTTCGTCCATGAACACTTCGCGCGCAAAATTGTTCGCCGTGGCCGCCAGCGCGCGGTAGGAGCCGTGCCGCAGCGGCGGCTTGGACGCGACGTAGTGGCAATTTTTTTTGCCGACGGCGTAAGGCGTGTCCACGTCCTGTCCGCCGGAGTTGAGGTTGATGAAATGCCACGTCGCGATTTTCCCCTGCGCGTCGAGGCTGGCCTCGGCCTGGATGACCGCCGCCGGCCGGAAATAGGCCCAGGTGAACTCCTCCTCGCGCGACCACCGCAGCGACACCGGCTTGCCCGCGGCCTTGGCGAGCCGAGCGGCCTCGACAGCGCATTCGCCGGAATGTTTGCCGCCAAAGCCGCCGCCGAAATCGGGAATCACCACGCGCACAGTTTCCGCCGGCAGATGAAACGCCCGCGACAATTCGCTGCGCACGGCAAAGGGATTTTGCGAGCCGGTCCAGACGGTCAGCTTGCCGTCGGTCCATTCCGCGACCGCCGCGCGCGGTTCGAGCGGCGCGTGCTGGATGTAGGGAACGAGATACGTCTGCCGTGCAGTTTTCGCCCCGGCCAGTGCGGCTGCAAACGGATTAGCCGGCATGCCGCCTTCGGCATTTTCTTCGAGATATTCAAACAGTTCTTCGCTGGACGGCTGTGGGACGGTTTCCCATTTCGCCGCGTCGGAAATTTTGTTCAACGCGGTTTCCGCGAGGGACGAATTCGGCGCGGCCACGCCGATGAACTGATCGTCTTGAACCACGACGACATCCGGCATGGCTTTCGCCGCCGCGAGATCAACGGAAATCAATTTTGCGCCGAACGACGGCGCGCGCAGAATTTTTCCGTAAAGCATTCCCGGCCGCGCGATGTCGGAAGGATATTTGTGCGCGCCGGTCACGATGTCGTGGGCGTTTGGCCGGGGCGTCGGCGCGCCGAGCGTTTTCCAATCTTTCACCGGCATCAAGGCAACGTCCGACGGAACCGACTGCTCAAATAATTTCGTCGCATCTTCGCTGTTGGCCAGGTCGGTGTAAGTGAGCGAACGTTTGCCGTCTGCGTCAAACATTTTTCCGTCGCGCATCGCCAGCGTGCTGCGCTCGACTTTCCATTGCTGCGCGGCAAATTCAGCCAGCAGATTTCGCGCAGCGGCGGCACCTTGGCGCACCGCTGGCACCGTGCGCGGCGTGGACATGCTGCCGAAGGTGCCTCCGTCGTCCGGCACCGTGCTCGTGTCCGCCATCAGCAACTGCACCGCAGCCAGCGGCACGCCGAGTTCTTCCGCCGCCGCCTGCGACAACTCGGCACGCGCGCCTTGGCCGCCTTCGACTTTGCCGGTCAACACCGTGATCGTGCCGTCTTTGCCGAAGTGGATGCGCGCGGCAATCGTGAGCGCGCCGCCGCCGAACCCTCCGCGCCTTACGCGTTCTTCCTGCGCCACCGCAGGCAGAACGGACGCGATGAGCAGTCCCGCGCCGAGCACTTTCACAAACGACCGGCGGCTCAACCCAAAATCATAATCCACGCGCCCGACCGGCTCGTCATAAATCATCTCGTCCAATGCGGGCATTGAAAGTCCGGTGCCTGAAAGCGGTTTTTTCATGGCTGTGCCTTTCCGTTCTGCGCCACCGCGCGGAAAATGGCCTTTTCATATTTGGCGTAGCTGCCGCAGCGGCAAATGTGTTTTTGCATCTGCGCAATGATTTCCGGGCCGGACGCGCGCGGATCTTTTTTCAACGCGCCCGCGACACCCATGATCATGCCCGCCGTGCAATAGCCGCATTGGAACGCGCCTTCCGCCAGGAAGACCGACTGCACCGGATGCAATTTGTCGCCGATCGCCAGGCCTTCGATGGTGACAACTTCTTTTTGGTCAACGTCGCCAATGTCGGTGATGCACGCCGCCGCGCTTTCGCCGTTGATGAGCACCGTGCAGGCGCGGCACTGGCCTTCGCCGCAGCCGAATTTCGTCCCGGTCAACTGTAAATCCTCGCGCAACACTTCCAGCAGTGAGCGACCGGGGTCGGTGGTGATGGTCCGGGATTTCCCGTTCACGGTGAAGTTGATTTTGGCGTCCATAATGCGCGTGTCAATTGTCTTGGGCTGGTTGGATTACAATGGACCTGAATGCGGACGGGTCAACAAAAATTTGGCAGACAACCCGCGCACCGGGAATGCGGCGCGGAGGCTATTATTCGGCCACGTCGCCCGATTCCATCTTCGGGGCGGCCAGCATGATGATGCCAGTTAACACCAGCCAGCAGCCCCACAAACCAACCATGACCGCGATCCCCATGAGCTTGAGGGGAATTACGCCGATATGGGCAAAGCCAAGATAGGCAATCACCGGCACGCACATCAGCCCGACGCCCGTGACGATTTTTCTAATCCCTTTGACTCGCAAGGCCGCGAGCCTTTCCTTGAACAGCACTTGCACCAGCCCCTGCGCTTCCGCCACGCTGAATCCCTGGAGCATCAGATATTTCATAACCTCCTCCTGCGAATCGCCCCAGGAAATTTTGGCGCGGGCCTGGATTTCCGCCGTCTCGCGATCCACCAGTCCCAAAGTCCGGCCATCCACCCTGACGCCGGCAGGCGCGGATTGAGCGGGAGGAACAGCCGGGCCGAGCTTCACATGAATTCTGCTGGTGGGTGGCGCGGCCGGCGGCGGTTGCTTGCGGGCGATGATGGCGTTGGCAGTGGCCGTGCCATCGGCACCGCAGGCGGGACAGGCCACCGTCGAAGCCATCTGCCCGTTCACCGGCTCGACGTCAAAGGCATAGTGCTGTCCACAATCGCATTCAATTTTAACGGCAACCATAGTGTTTATTGTGGTTGAATTGTTCCGCTGCTGATTTGCGTCACTTAAAAACGAAACGCCCTTCAAGGCAAGCACAAATTGCAGTAATTCGGCGGCTGCGGATGAATGGCGGATTGAAAAGTGGCCGGACATTTTTTGAATTTCACAGTTTTTTTGTTCCCCATTTCGGCACGTCCCGCGACGCCCGGGGCGGGCGTGCTCCCCAAAAGCAAAACGGCACGCGGAATTTGGCTTGATAACCGGAACGGGCGGAAATACGGTCACGAATATGAAAGCAGAAACTGATTCCGAAAAAGACTTTTTTGATTGCGAGTGCCCTTACTGTCGCAAGGAAGTTTCGTTCCCCAAAGAATGGACGGGCACAATTCAAGCATGTTTGTGGTGTGCGCAGAACTTCGTTATCCCGTATGGTCCCAGCGAGACGCCGAAAGCAGTCAGTTTGGAAATTCGCACCGAGCGCTTGCTGTTACGAAGGCTGAAGGTCACGGATACGAGTGACCTCTTGGAGTTTCTGTCGGACAAGAATTCTCTCATGTATTCGGACATGAGAACGATGACCCAAGAGGAAGTGGATGGATGGTTGGCCGCTGATACGAAGTCTGAACCGTGCCTGAATCCCAGCCTGGACACCTATTTTGGAATCGAATTGCTCGCGGAGCCAAAATTGATTGCGCTGGTTTCTTTTGAATATCGCGGCGAAAGATTTAAGGGTGCTGGATTTGATCTCGTTGTTAACAAGCAGTTCCGCAGACAAGGCTATGGAACGGAGATCGTCCGCGGTGTTCTGGAGTTCGCCTTTGAAAGAGCCAATTTGCACCGCGTCGCGATGGGTTGTTGCAGCGAGGACACAGCCGGATTAAGAATGTTTGCCAAAGCCGGGTTGCGGCGTGAAGGAGAATTGATTGAGAGCAGACTTCTGAATGGCAAATGGATGAACATGACCGTCGTTGCAATGTTGCAGTGGGAATGGAATCAGAGCGCTTCGACATAGATCAAAAAAACGCGGACCGCTTTCGCCGTCCGCGCTTTGAATTATTTCCGGCCGGTTAAAATTATTTCTTAGGCGGCAGTTCGCGGATAAAGGCCCACGAGACTTCGGCGGTCTGGCCGTTGTCGTAATGGACGTAAAAGCCCGCCTGACACCAATCCTCGATTTCCAAGTGATCGAACTTGGCCTTGGGTGAAATCTTGTTGGCCTTGCGGATGGTAGCGTGCGGCTCGAGAATGCAGAGGCCGTCGGCAAACTCCACGTCAAATGCGTCCTCCCAGCTCAAATAGCGGACGTTTTTCACCTTCGAGAATTTTCCCTTCCCGAACGGCGCTTTGGCATTTTGAATGGCAGCTTTCATATCCGGCCTTCGTCTTGTAATTCGCGTATCAACACCAGAATGCTACGCTCAATTTTGGGAATGTCCATCGGTTGCATCGTTTCCAGATTGACGCGGGTGATGAGTTGGTCGTTCTTGCCGAACACATGGACGTGACGCGGCCGATGGTCGCCAATCCACCAGATAAACATATAACCGCCGCGTCTGACTTTGCCCATAGCACAAACTTTTTACGCGGTTCGCGGGGTTTTGACAAGCGTGATTCACGAAAACAAAACAGCGCGGACAGCTTTCGCCGTCCGCGCTTTGAATTCTATCCGGCAGATTACTGCTTGGGCGGTTGTTCCGCGGCCATTTCCTTGTCGCGATCTTCCATCGCGGCTTTGCGCGAGAGGCGCACGCGGCCTTTTTCGTCCACGCCCAGGCATTTCACGGCGATGTCGTCGCCGACTTTCACGATGTCCTCGGTCTTCTTCACGCGGAAGTTGGCCAGTTCGCTGATATGCACCAGGCCGTCCTTGCCTGGCAGGAACTCGACGAACGCGCCGAATTCCTTGATCGTCACCACGCGCCCGCGATAGATCTTGCCGATCTCCGCCTCTGCCGTCATGCCTTCGATGGCCTCGCGCGCGATCTTCATGCCCTCGGCGGAAACC
>Ga0182030_10020836_pt1 | contig 12333 bp, 12 predicted proteins | sample 812S3MmetaG_FD_121299 | JGI IMG/M metagenome (GOLD analysis project Ga0182030, IMG submission 121299) | Permafrost microbial communities from Stordalen Mire, Sweden - 812S3M metaG (Illumina Assembly) | ecosystem: Environmental > Terrestrial > Soil > Wetlands > Permafrost | place: Sweden...
GTGGCGCTGGCCCTCAACACGAGGCCTCGCAAAACCCTTGGCTGGAGAACACCTGCAGAGGCATTTGACGAGCACGTACGGTTAGCTCACACGACTGTTGCGACGACTGGTTGAACCCGGGCCATACGCCACGGCCGGTTACCGCAAGGTTCTCAGCGCCGCCGGGATGATACCATCCATGAGCCGGAAAGGAAATTGCTGGTACAACGCACGATGAAAAGTTGCTTCGGCACTCTGAAAACAGAACTCGTGCACCAGGCTTGCTACAAAACCCGGGATGCCCCCCGGCACGACTTGTTGCCTACATCGAAGGATACTACAATCGTCAGCGGGTTTATTCCGCCCTGGGGAACATCACCCCCGAACAGGCAGAGCGCCAAGCCTCTTAATTCAGTGTCCACTGAATCAGGGGAAGATCATTTTCGTTTTCTGCGTCTGAGGTTAATATTAGTTGGTCCCAAAACGCATAGAGGACGACCATTTTTGACAGTCGGTTCGAGGGAGGCAAAAAGCAGTCTCGGCGTGCTGCTCCCGCTTAGTAGGAAATGACTTTCCGTACCACGACCTTCCTTGAAGCCTCGGGGAATTCTGTTTGGCTCGATCGAAATCCACACCAGCGCAGCAAAATCAATTTTGTCGGCGGTGAACCCCCCGCTTTGATGATGGCTTTTGTAATTTTGCTCGTCATTCGGCTCTAGACCGAATATCTTAGACAATACCGACATGCAGTTCCTCGACAACCGGTTAGCTGAAATCCAAACGAACCTTCAGATGCAGCCATTTCATGATAAACTCCTCAGCAAGTTTCCCAGTCTTCGTCGTCTAGTTTCCTCATTACTAGGCAAATCTCCCCTGAGTTTTTATCGAACGTCGGGGAGACGCAAAAAGACCTCCGAGGGCGGCTCAACGCTTCACATTTCCGAGGCAGCCGGCTCGCATTCCAAGGTGCCTCCCTTAGATGAAATTTTCGACGCCGCCTGGTACTTGACAAGATATCGCGATGTCAGTGGCAGTGGAGTTGATCCCCTGAAACATTTTTTGCGCCAAGGGGAGTCCCAAGGACGTGACCCGAGCCCGACGTTTTCTACGCAATACTACCGCACCGTCTACATGCATGGTGAACCGCGCGATGCCTCCCCTACCCTACATTACCTGCAGATCGGCCGCGCACTCGGCTATTCCACATATCCGGAGTCCTCCATTTTCGATGCCGCCTGGTACCTGGACAAATACCGCGATGTCGCTGCCGCCGGAGTTGATCCCCTGGAACATTATTTGTTCAATGGGGAGTCCGAAGGACGTGATCCCAGTGCGAATTTCTCGACGCTCTATTATCGCAGCACATACATGAAAGGGGAGGAAAGCAACGATTCGCCGCTTGGACATTATCTGAGGATCGGTCGCTCACTTGGCCACGAGGCCAGACTTGCGTCCGACCTTTATGGAACACAAGTGCTTGCGAAAGAGCAAAGCTACGGCATAGAGCTGCCAGAGCTTGTGCGACACATCGCATTGATGCCGGTGAGACCGTATTTTCTTGTACTTGCGACCAATGCCAAGTGCGGATCTGTTGCGCACGTTGAAAGAAGCCTGAACGCGCAAATTTATCCGCGGTGGACACTGTGCGAGACCAAAGCCGAACTTATTCAGCAGGCAAGACGATTTGGAGATCAACTGTGGTTCATGGTTTGGCTCGAAGCGAGCGATACGCTGCATTCCAGTGCCCTATACAGCTTCGCCAGCGCGATCAACAAAGACTCCGATGTCGATCTCATCTACGGAGACGAGGACGAGCTGACCTCTGCGGGCGTCCGATTGAATCCGTCCCACAAGACTGGGTCGACTCCCGATGACGAGATAAGTGCCGACACGCTGGGGTCGGGGACCTGCGTGAGCGGTTCGATCGCATTACAGGCCCTCCATGCGTCGTCCGAGAGGTCCGATTTCCTTCTCCGCGCAGCGGCGCTTGCGCGGACCGCCTCGCACGTCGGCAGCATGGTGGTTCATCGCTTACGAGCGCTGAAGCCAGATGATCCGCTACATATAACTGACGCCGTCCTAACGCGTACGGAGAGCGTACGCGTTGGCGCAGCGGTTGTTCCATTCGTTTTTGAGGAAAGCGAATGTCCATCGCTCGATGACGTCGCTCGCGGGAAAGCAAAGCATCGCGACGACATACCGCCGCTCATCCCGCCTAGTGGACGAACCGCCGTCGTATATCTCGCACGCGGCGCAGACGGTGACTGCCATGAGCAATTTGACCGATTTGTTCGCGCGTACACCACCTATCCCGCTGGGTTGGCGCATGAGCTGATCGTTCTTTTCAAGGGGTTCCCGTCGGAAAGTTCCCTTGATGAGGGCCGGAAGGCCTTTGGGTCACTAACATTTAAGGAATTTCATACAGACGACGAAAGTCTCGATTTGGGCGCCTATGGTCATGTGGCACAGCACCTTGACGTGGACCGTATGTGTTTCCTTAACACAAAGAGCGAGCCTACCGCAGAGTACTGGCTGTTAAAGCTCGCCGTCAATCTCGAACAGCCCGGCGTTGGCCTCGTAGGCGCAACCGGCTCGTTTCAGAGACACATGGTATCGTACCCCCGATTCCCGTCGTTTCCGAACCTGCATGTGCGAAGCAACGCGTTCATGATGCGCGCAGATCACGCCCGGCGCATCCTCGGCAATCTGCACATCCACTCAAAAATGGATGCTTGGCTCGTAGAATCCGGAACGGCGAGCATCACTCGACAAATCATTGCGATGGGATATGCGCCTTTGATCGTGGGTCGCAACGGCCGCGGCTATGCACCTCAATGGTGGGCCAGCAGCAATACGTATTGCCAAGGCGATCAAGATAACCTGCTCATTCACGATAACCAGACGCGTCTTTATGCGTCTTCGCCCGCGGACCTCAAAAGACTTTATTGCACCGCAACATGGGGCGACACGAAATCAACCGTCTCTCTCTTCATGGAAGCTACGCCTTAAGCTCAGCGCAGCTCGTTCTGGGGAGGAGAGGTAGAGAAGACACGGAAGAACAACAAGTGGAATGGGCATGCCAGATCCCGAGTTCTTGCCCCTCAGAATCGAATATATTTGGCTCAAGTACAGGTATGTCCATCTTCGGTTGCATCGAGTAAATCGCACCTTTGCAAGCGAAATACATTAGCGATCTTGGATGATGACCATCAATGCGAACATGTCCTCGAGGAACGCGCCGGATCGGGCATGCGGCGTTTGCTACTGACAATGAAGCCGCGAGGGACCTAGACTTGGATCCGATGTTCTCGATTTTGTTACCCAGTCGTGATCGCTTGGGCCTATTGAAGTTCGCGTTGCAATCGGTGCTGGCGCAAGGTTTCGATAGCCTCGAAATTATCGTTTCCGACAATGCCTCTTCGGAGGACTATTCAGGATATATCTCTTCCCTCGGCGATCGTAGGATCAAGTACCTCCGCAGTGAACGAACCTTGTCAGTCACAGAGAATTGGAACGTCGCGTTAAATGCTGCGCGCGGCGAATACGTGCTCATGCTGGGAGATGACGACGCTCTTGTTCCAGAGCTTTTGCGCCAGTTGCGCGCAATCATTGAGAAAGAAGGCCGCCCCACCGTTATTTACATGATGGCCTATCACTATATGTATCCAAATGTGCTTTCTGCGCAGCCCGATGGTTCTTTTCTTGAAGTTGTCAATAGTGAATTATTTACTCGCTCTGATACTACCTATTGGCTTGATGCCAAGGAAGCGGAGTTTCTCGCCCGCGAGGCCGTCTCGTTTCATCACAAGGTGAGTTTCAACGCCCAGCATTTTGTGTGGCGCCGCGACTTTACGACTGGTCATGGCGACTTCTTCCGCGATCCATATCCGGACTATTTTGCATGCTTCTACACGTTCGCAAAGGCCAAGCGCATCCTCGTTCTTCCGACCGCGTCAATAATCGTCGGTATCGCCAAACAATCTTTTGGATACTTCTTCTTTAATAATAGGCAAGACGAAGGTGCTGAGAAGTTCGCGATGGCTGCTAGGTCGGAGGAGGTGTGGCGGCGAGATCAGGACCTCAGAATGGCTTTGGATTTTGCCGGCACGACACATTATCGTAATTGGCTTCTGACTTCTATTCGATTTCAAAAGGAAGTGGACGCCTCGTTTTCCATCGACGTTGATCTATATTGCCGCATTCAGATTGTTGAGAGCATTGCGGACAAGGTTCTGAAAGATGCCGCAGCCGACCTGGCCGAGGAGGAATGGTCCTCATTCAAACAATTCGCTTTGGAAAGCTGGAGTGCTATCAGGGACGCATCAAATAATCAGAACGGAGATAGGGCAGTTAGCATCGCCGTAGAAAAGAATCGCATCTTGACACAAATCTTGGGCGTGTATTTTCCAGCCGAAGTAAGAGTGCTTCCTCTATCAGGTCATTCCGATATCATGGATGCCTTCGCGTTTCTTGCCACTCAGCGTAGGTTGAAAGAAACTGCGCAGTCCAACAATCTTACGGCAGGCTCGGATGCAAAGAGATCAAATTTTATGAGGCTGGTATCAGTCATAGGCTCGCGCCTTTGCCGCTAGATTCTGCCGCCAAAGGTTTGGTCGCTGTCACTGTTGACCTCAAAGACGCGACGCGCGCTTCAAACCTCGTCGCCGCTGCTCTAAAATCGCAGCCGATTGCGCATTAAGCGTAAGGGCGCGGTTATACGCCAAGACGTCGACGCACGCATTTTGGAAACCACAGCTCGCAGTTCATCAAACTCTTTCGCAAATTGATATGGTGCGAATCGAAAAGTCTCTTCGACATACCCGATACGCATCCAATAGGGCGCTCGCGTGGTTGCTGCCGAGGAGAAGAAACGCCGTCCAAGGTCGGCGATTGTGCTGGTGTTCGCTTCATGATTTATCGAGAGAAACGTTTCGGCGTGAGACGCAATCCACCCTGCATAGACTGGAATTGACGCCGCGTCCATCTCAGTCATCGAATCGACGTTGAGGACCAATCCGAAGTCTTTTTCTGGTAGCGGAAACGTATTGGGGAGAAGCCGGATTTTCGTATCGGCGTCAGCCGGGTTGTCGCCAATCATCCATATTGCATCCGGTCCAAGAGTTGCGCTGAGAAAGCACGCTTGGGCCGCGACTCCTAGGGGTAAGTCAATTGTCGTATAATCGCGCAGTCCGGCCTGACTTGCATAATATGCGGTTCGGCCCATGCCAGGTCCGATTTCCAAGACAGAGCGGTTCGTTTTGGCATTCAATTCTTGGGAAATGCGGTAGGTTTGATAAAGGGCGTGGATGGCTCGATAGCTCGCGAGGCCGCGCGACGTTCTTATTCCCAGCTCTCCCGAAAACGGGTTCGGGAATTTAATATCAAATCCAATTCTTTCGCTCAATTTTAGCAGAACGTCTTCAATATCAGATGACGGGTCGCACCCTGATAGCGTGTGTTCTGCGCCAGGCGGTAGCCAGCGCAGCAACCCCATTGCTTCGGCAAGGTGGATTAGTTGATCGCGCGAGTTCGCCGCACCGCCTTTTTCTAATTCCGGCAAGTCGCGACCGACCATAAGCGTATGCGCCAAATTGTCGACGCCATAATACAGGTCGGACGACACGGGGTTTGCGAATATCTCCCTTAGCCCTCCGTTGTCAGGGGCCATAAGGGCCGCGTGGATAGGGGCTTGAAGCGCTCCTATTCCTAGCCAAATCGAGTCGTGCGCTAGGGCCTCAACTCTAGTGGATAGTTTATAACTGCGGCGCACGCGGTCAAGAAATTGGTCGCTGAGACACGTCGATTGCCAGCCGCCTTGCCGATATTCTTCAGTCAATCTCATGGTGCTCACTCCATGGCGTCCACCTCCATACCGCGGAGCGCCGCCGGAAGCGAGCAATCTAAGAGTGCCACTTTCATCGCCCCTGACCTTGCCCCCAGTTTTTATCCGGCTGGAGTTCGAATTTCGGAAACGTTGCACTAGATTGCGCAGGGTTTACAAAAACGCCATTGCCGCTTTTCCGCTGGGGTATCCCTGCGCAAGTTGCGGACTTCGCGAATATCAGCGAACATCAGGAGTATCATAGGGGTTTTAGTGCAAAATGAAGAAGCATCTGCTTTCCGCCTTTCGGTCGCCGCTGAGCCTGTTCGCACGCAACCGAACCACGCTAGGTGCCCATCTTCCCGTCTTTATGGAACCGGCACTATCAGAAGAAGAAGATCAGTGCGTGCAGAGTTTTTCCAGGCTTTATTACGAACAGCTTGATAAGGGGCGTGGCCTCCACACGGTTGTACTGTCTTGGATGGGTCATGAATTATTTAAGTGCCCTATGGACTTATGGATATACCAAGAACTAATTTTCATGCATAAGTTTGATCTCGTCGTGGAGATCGGCACATATAAAGGTGGCAGCACTCTCTATATTGCTAACATGCTCGACCTCGTGAACAACGGCAGTGTCATCTCTGTAGACGTTGACGACTCCCACCGGGACGTTCGCCCGAGGCACCCCCGCATCGAGTACCTGCTAGGTTCGAGCACAGACCAAAAGATATTCGGTCGGATCAAACAGGCGGCGCAAGGGAAGACAAACCCTCTCGTAATCCTCGACGGGGACCATCGCTGCGACAACGTTCTGCGAGAATTGAAGTTTTATCAGCAATTAATCCAGCCAGGCGGCTATCTGATTGTAGAGGACACGAACGTCAATGGTCATCCCGCATTCGAAAACCATGGTCCTGGGCCGTGGGAAGCAGTTGATGCGTTCTTGCAGGAAAACACGGAATTTGTGCCGGATAGAACGTGCGAGCGTTTCTTGTTGACGATGAATCCGCGTGGATATTTGCGTCGACGCTCTCAATTGTCTCTTGGTACTTGATGAGCTATCGGATGAGGACGTGAGGCATGTCGATGCTAATTGAAAGGCTCACAGCCGCGTTGCGCATTCTCTGCGACCATGATTTTGTTCCTATAACAGACGAGGACACAAAGGTTCGGCAGAGGATGTTTCATCCCCCAGGTCGCCTGATTAAAGTTGAACTTGCAACCACGCAGACAACCATCACGGACGATCTAGAATTAATACAGCGCATCATCCGCGCCTATCACAAATCCCAGGCGCTTCAGGAACACACCGGATCTTTTTGGTCAAATTATTTCGGGGGATTGAAGCGGCCGATCCATGACATACTGATGTCCGGAGACATTAGTTCCGTGACGCGCGCACTCAGGAACCCCATCGAAAATAACCTTTTCTACGGCTTTGATGGCATCTGCGCCACTTACGCTGCTACTACGGGGCTGATAATCGGCGGGGCGGTAATCTCAACTATGATCTTCTGGTACGGCTGGGAGAGGCCCTTGGCGCCTTACGTCTGGATTATCCAGAGGCGAAAGAGGAAGCTCATCCCCGCCCCTTCGATGTCAACACTATTATCGATCGGATCGAACGCCGCCTCGGTTTTGAAGTATGTTTCCCAAATCCATATCCAGGCGAACGTGGAATTGCATCGAATCGAGGTGTTATCTCCTATAGGGCGATGCACGCATTATTTCAGGCGAATTTAGTCAAGCAGACCCTTCATGACACATTGGCAGGTAAAAGCATTCTAGAGATAGGCGCTGGCCTCGGTCGTACCGCTTATTATGCAAGTCTATTTGGCATCTGCAAATACACGATTATCGATTTGCCTCTCACCAATGTCGCACAAGCTTATTTTCTCGGCAGAACGCTTGGTCCTCATAAGATTTCACTGTTTGGCGAGCCAGAAACCGGTCCGGTGAGGATTTTGCCGCCACAAGCATTCTTTGGGTCGACTTCCTGCTACGACATAGCTCTGAATGCAGACTCGCTTACTGAGATGTCGCGTGAGACAGCCGAGCAATATCTCAGTAATCTCTCAACTCGAACAAAGATACTTTTTTCCATCAACCACGAATTCAATCCATTTACTGTACAAGAGCTTTGTTCTGCGCATCGGGGCTGGAAAGTTGAACGGTACCCTTATTGGCTCCGCAAAGGCTACGCTCTCGAAACCATAAGCTTTGCGAATAGATGAATTCAAACTTAAAGCTACAAAGCATATCGAGTTGCGATCCGCTGACCCTTTCCCGGATTCAAGCAGGCGGACGATCTGAAGGCCGCGCACAGCCTGTATCCAAACTCGGTGTGTTCGCACTAGGTTTCGTTCCGATTTCCGCCCCAGCCTTGGAAGGTTCTGCCGAAGCGGGTGCAGATGTCCCGGACTTGCGCAAGCGCTACTGGGGGCGGCATTTCTGGGATAATATAGTCCATGCCCATCTGACTTGAGTGCTGGCATGAACAGTCAAGGCACCCAACTTGAGCTTCAGTGGCCACCAAATGCTACCGCTCGTTCTTTTTTTATGACCGCCGACATCAAGGCCAACGGCCTCACCTCAAGGCGTGCGAGTTCGCCGAAAAAAGGCGGGTCTAGGTCTCGCCGGATTTTGACGAGCCGTTCGTGCGGAAGGCGCGAGCGACCGCCTGTCTAGTATTCAGCAACTTTGTTCGGGACAGGATCAGGATCTTCAGCGACGGGGGGAGTAATCGGCCGCCTCATGATTTTATCCATCAAGGTAGGCTGAGCGATAACAGGCGATCTCTCAGCTGGCTGCCAACGCGGCTTAGTGCGCAAACGTTCATGTAAACCGCTCGTGTGTACATTCCTTGCTCAGGAATACGGCCCCAAGTTGAGTCCGGCCGTCTTCTCAGCGGAAACGTAAATCGCTAGTAGTTTTCCGCGATCAAAACCTCCAAAAGACAGAGCATCAAGGCAACCTGGATCGTAATCGTAGATACTCCATGGCTCATCATTATGGTTCGCAGAATACTGGATTAATTGAATTTCATGTATTTTGTATTTGTTACAAACGTAGTAGTCGAAAAATAAGGTAGGAGAAAACATGTAGAAACCATGATCGACATGATTTGATGAGGGAGAACTATGGATAATTCGACCACCTACCTTGAGCATATCGAAGATATTCTTAAATACTGAGCGCACGTCGAAAACGTGCTCTATTGTTCCGCCGTCGTAAACTGTATCAAATTTAGATACCAGGTTATCCGGAATTGGACTATTGAGGTCATGAACATACGTAGGAGACTCGTCATTAGAAAAATCCATACTTTCAACCTGCGAGAAACCCAGCCCCGCAAAGAAACTACCGTCATCTATGTATGCGTCAGAAAGTAATGGCCTTCTGACATTACCTCCGACAGCTGTCGAAAGAACAATCGAGTGAAGCGCCGCTAGCCTTGTATATTCTTCCTTATCGAAGAAAAGATGCTGCCGACCTAACTGTAATATGCTCCCATGAAAGGGCCACTGACGAGCTTCTTCCAACAAAAGTCTTGCGCCACCTCGCGATATACCCAAGATGCTTCTCCCATCGGTCGATTCACATATTTCTTGGTTCTATATACCAAATAGGCGACCGAGCCGAAGGCGCTTCGCTCTTTCCTTTCGTTGGATGAGCCACTGCTGCATTAGGCCTCTTGCATAACCTTCTATTAACGACGGTTTGATTCGTTGCCGCCAAATCGGGGCGGTGAATGATGAAGTTCTCCACACCGACCACGGCAAGATAGCGCATTATAATCTAGCCTTGTGCGCGGGGCCGTTGGTAACAAGATCGGCATAGTTTCAAACAGGCGACTACAGGAGCAAGGACGTGAATTCCATCGATTCTGGTCTTTTTTGTCAGAAACTGAAGGAATTCTATTGGACCGTGACACGCACTGTCGGATTGGGCCATCTGCACGGCGTAAACTTCGATGAACATCTAAGTAGCCTGAAAAAGCAACGAAAAAAATTTTTGAAGTCGCTTCTTTACTCGATCTACGCAATCGCTGCGCCGATTCTGCGTCATGCCCGTGTTCGATTCATCGATGCGCCTCCTTGGATCCTCGAGCGTATCGGGCATCTCGCGATCGACTTTGATTCCTATTTGAAGGATCGACTCCTTTCACAGCAGAAATTTATTTCAATACTGCTTTGCGCCGATCGCAAGATCGCTAACGAGACGCTTCTCGCGAAATGGTCACAACATATCTACGTCATTCGCAGTCGATGGATTTGCTTCTTGCTGCGACCCTTCGTGGCGTTTCCTGAGCTTGTCGATTCACTCCTGGTTTATTGTTCCGTAATGCGCGGCGCCTCGCGCACTTATGATGTCCAGAGCCGCTGGACTGATCGAGTGCCACTCCTCAACCTGTCCCGGGCGGAGATTGCGCGAGGCGAAGCGCAACTGCGCGTGCTGGGTATTCCGGAAGGCGCCTGGTTCGTCTGCGTTCATTCTCGCGAAAGCGGCTATTCCCCCGGCGATGAGTGGGCACACTCATACCGCAACACGAATATCTCAGATTACGCAGAGGCCATGCGTGTGATCGTGGCGCGCGGTGGCTGGTGCGTTCGCGTTGGCGACGCGACCATGCAATCTCTCAATCCGATGCCTGGCGTCATCGATTACGCCCGTTCATCATCGAAAAGCGACTGGATGGATGTTTTTCTAGGCGCGCGTTGCCGTTTCTTTCTCGGCAATTCCTCGGGCCTGTTCGCTCTAGCGGGAATCTTTGGCAGGCCATCCGCACTCGCGAATATGGCGCCGCTCGGCTGTGCCTATTCGTTTTTTCCGGGCGACATTTCTATTCCGAAGCTGCTAACAAATGCACAAGGTCGGATGTTCCCCTTCCCTGAGGCGTTCGCCGATGAAGCCTCCCAGCTTCGCCTGAGTCCAGAATTCGTCGAGCGTGGTCTCAGACAAACCGACAACACGTCGCAAGATATAGCTGAACTGGCGATAGAAATGATGGATAGGCTCGACGGACACATTGTGGATGAACCGTATGACGTTGATCTTCAGGCACGCTTTCGCGCACTCATTCTGCCTCATCACTATTGTTGGCAGGCATCTGCCCGCATTGGCCGTGCCTTCTTGCGTCGCCACTGCGCTTTATTGACGAGCATCCATCACAAGCCCGCTATACAATTCTTAGCTCACGTTAATAAAGATATCGGACACAGCAAAATGTCCGAATCATAACTTCTGTTGAAGGCCAGACCTATGCAGACTCACAAAATTATCGCGGTCTGGGCCGTCCGCCCCCGACAGGATCCGCTCCTTCATCAGTCTTTGCGCCGGGCTCCTCCCCTTCCGGATCAGCGTGGCAAGCATCACGTTCGTCGCCGCTCACCGCACAACATATTTCTTTACGATAAATTCCTTCGCAGCCATCATCACCTCCTTCGTTCGGCTCGCGACGAAAGCGAATCATGAAGTCCTTTCAGATTGATCGACGCAGCCCACTCTCATGATTGCTGACAAGGGCTTTTGGGATTGGGAGCGCCCCGCCGATTCCGATCGACAGCAGAGGTATTTGTACGACGGATATGCGGTGTAGTAGGCGAGACTTAAACGTCGGTCAACAAATCTCTCATCCGCGGGTCAGACCTCATGACCGACTCTTAGTACTGAATAGAGCTGGCTGTGGAATCCGGCAGCATCTCTCTTCGTGTTGGTGGTCTGCGGTGTCGCACCATCAACATTGCACACCAAACCCCCTTTCAGCATAGCGACGCTGGCGGGGAATATGATCATCCCGCCCGAAGGGATGAGCTGAATCTGCACTAAGATGTCGCCGGCCAGCGGCGTGGCCTTCGGCAGGCGGCCCATGCCGTGGTCGGCGCAGACTTCGAGGCCGAAGGTTATATTGTCCAGCATGAAGATCGAGCCGTTATCGTATCCGCCGCCTGCCCTTCGGCCCGGCGTGTTCACTTCCGACGCATAGCTGATCGGCCCCGCAGTGAAATGCGCCAAATCGTCGTTCTTGAACTTGACGTCGGGGAAATCCACAAAGTCCTCGCCGCTCTGATAATCCTGACCATGGCACAAGCCCGATGTAGCGATCGGGCTTGTGCCATGGTCTGCCCCTACGATCCCTATTCCCCCGTTTGCAACAAGGTTCCCGCCCGTCGCGCGCTGGCGAGCAGCCACGCAAAGGCGAAGGCGGCTCCTGTGAAAAGAAGCGAATCAATCACGAGTCCGATGAGCATCAGATCGGTGCGTAGAACATGGTCGATCAGCACGCCGCGCAGCCCCTCGAAAACATAGGTCGGCGGTAGGACCCAACAGATGGGCTGCAGCCAGCCGGGCAGAGCTGCGACAGGATAAAAGATGCAGCCGAGCGGCTGAATGATGAACATTAGTGACCATGCGAGATTTTCCGCGCCTAGCCCGTAGCGCAGAAGGATTCCCGAAACCAACAAGCCGACGCTCCAGGCGAAGACGATCAGCACGACGAAAAAGGCCGCGAAAGCAAAACCAAGCGCCCA
>Ga0182030_10020838_pt1 | contig 12333 bp, 13 predicted proteins | sample 812S3MmetaG_FD_121299 | JGI IMG/M metagenome (GOLD analysis project Ga0182030, IMG submission 121299) | Permafrost microbial communities from Stordalen Mire, Sweden - 812S3M metaG (Illumina Assembly) | ecosystem: Environmental > Terrestrial > Soil > Wetlands > Permafrost | place: Sweden...
CTCAGCGGCAGGTGCACGGTGAACTCGCTGCCCTGATTGGCGCCGTCGCTGCGCGCGTGGACGTGACCGCCGTGCAGCGTGACGAGGCCGCGAACGAGGGCAAGGCCGACTCCCAACCCGCCCTCTGATCGTTCCCGGGCCGGGCGGGCCTGGGTAAACAACGTAAAGAGCCGCGGCATCAACTCCGCGGAGATACCGATGCCGTTGTCCTTGATCGAGACGACGACATCCTTGCCATCCATGATCACCCGGACCTGTATTTGACCCTTCGCGTTGGTGTACTTGGCGGCATTGATGAGCAGGTTGGAGAAGGCCTGCGTCAGGCGCACCGGGTCTGCCTCAAGATGTATCGGTTGCTCAGGCAGATCGAGCAGGAGGCTGTGCTGCCGGGCATCGATCAGCGGCCTCGCGGCATCGACTGCGGCCTGGATCACCGGGGCGAGTTCGGTCCGCGTTTTCTTCAGCTCGATCGCCCCGCGTGTGATGCGGGAGACGTCCAGCAGATCATCCAGCAGGCGGCTCATGTGCACAACCTGCCGTTCGATGATCTCGTTGGCGCGGGTGCGCTGTTCCAGCGTCAGGCCGGGCTTGCGGATCGTGGCCAGCGCGTACCGGACCGGGGCGAGCGGATTGCGAAGTTCATGGGCGAGCAATGCCAGAAACTCATCCTTGCGCCGATCGCCATCGCGAAGCGATTCTTCGCGAAGCCGCAGAGCCTGCTCCATCTTGCAACGCCGAATGAAGTCGCAGGCGTGCCGTACAAACAGGTCGAGAAGCCGAAGCTGCTGCGCGCTCGGCTGGTGCACGGCTTCGAAGTGGGTCGACAGCATGCCGAACGGCGTTCCGTCCGGCCCGATAAGGGGAGTCGACACGACGGCGCGATAGCCCGCGGCACGGGCGATCTCGCGCGCTCCCCGATACGCCTCGTCAGCCTCGATATCCTCCACGATGATGCGCTGCCCGGCCCGCAGCGCACGTCCGCAGGACGACTCGTCTGCCGTCGTCACCGCGCCGTAGAACTCGAGAAAATCCAGGTCAAATCCGCGGTGGGCCACGATCCGCAGGACCGTCGCGGTTTCATCCAGAAGTTGCATGTTGCCCTTCTGTGCGCCCATCAGATCCACCACCGCGCTGAGGACCTCCTCCAGACCGGCTTGCAGCGTGTGGCAGCTCCAGAGCCGGGCAGTGCACTCGTTCAGTTTTTCGAGGCCGTCCGCATGTGCCGCCAGCTGCGCCTGAGTCTGACGCAACATGCGCTCGGCACGGTGCCGGTCAGAAATATCGCGGGCGATTTTCGAGGCGCCGATGATCTTCCCTTCCGCGTTGCGCACGGGAGAGACGGTGAGTGAAACGGGTACCCGGCGGCCGGCCTTGGTAATCCGGACCGTCTCGAAGTGATCCACACATTCGCCACGTCTCAGCCGGGCCAGGATCTGAGCTTCCTCAGCCTGCAACTCATTCGGGATGATGATGGTGATGGGTCTGCCGACCACTTCCTCGGCGCTGTATCCGAAGAGTCGCTCGGCGGCTGCGTTCCAGGTCTGGATATAACCTTCGAGCGTCTTGCTGACGATCGCATCGTGCGAGGAGTCCACCACAGCTGCCAGGCGCGCCCGTTCGAGAGTATTGACGCGCTCCACGTCGTTCTCAGACAACGCTGGCAGCTCCCGGGGGGTCGTATCAGCGGCGGTCATTAATAGAAGCCTGGCGGCAATCCTCAGTCATTGTAATGAGGTGATTATAGGCGGGGCCGGGTAACACAAGCCAAGTCAAGACGCTGTAGGTGCCCGCTTACAGCGCCATTCCTTTAGCTGCGCTGTTACGGGAGCGGAATGGTGAGCGACAAAACAGGCAAAAACCGCAGGTGGCGAATGCCCTGCTGAATCTCGCCATCAATTCGCGTGATGCGATGTCGGGCCACGGCAAACTCACGATTGAGGCCGGCAACGCGTCGCTCGACGATAACTACGTTGCCCGCCATGCGGAGGTGAGCGCGGGTCAGCCGCGCGGCTTGCAGCAACACCCTGCACTGAAGATCGTCGTGACCTCAGGTTATGGCGCCCCGGAGCCCGGATCCCCCCAGGCGACGGTCTAATGGACGCTCTGTTTGCCCCCGGATTGCAGGATCACGTGGATGCTGCCGTCCGGAGCAATCGGGTTGCGGTTGTTTTCCAGGCACACGTACGGCTCGATCTCAAAATTAGGCGGCGCCCGCTTGTAGGTCTTGGTGACGGTCCAGGACCGCACCAGCGCGACCGGGTCCACGAGTGTGAACTCATCGCGCAGGGTGTCATCGTCGTCCAGCCAGAGCCGCTCGTAGGCAATGGCCCGGTCGCTCTTGGGCAGCCCGGAGGACTCCATGTTGGTGTCCAGACGAAATCCATATGCCGTGGAAATCAGGAAATTGCCTTCCCAGTGTCCGACCGATTGCCCGTTGAAAGTGGGATCGGGATCGACAGGCAAGGGCCGGCCATCCGTGAAGATTCGCCGCACCTGTTCGTCCCATTCGGCGTAGATCATGATCCGGCCAGGTCCCATGGTGATCTCCATGGGGTAGGTCATCGTCATGATGCGCGGCATGCCGGGGGGCAGGCAGGACGCCGTGGGATCTCCCGTCGGCCTACCTGCCGCGGCATCCGCCAGATGCGTCGCGAACAGCTTGGCGTAGGTGGGCGTGAGGGGCGGATTCTGACCGCGACCCGGCGGGACGCCAGGCGTCCAGCCAATGCCGCCTTGATTGATCCAGATACCCGTCAGGTCCCGCCGGCTCTTCGGCCGGTACCTGACGGTGCCCCATTTGGGATCGACGGGTTGAGTCTTTGCCGCTCCAGCGAAAGTGGTCGGGAGCTGCGCCGTGTTCCGCGGCGGCGCCTGGACACCCTTGGAAAGATCCAGATCCACCGGTCGGCCGATCAGATCAGTGTCAGCGCTCTGCGCGAGCGCGAGGCTCGCGATGAGCATCAGCAACGCGCCGGTCGCGCGGAATCGATTGAACACGCCAGTCTCCGAAACTCAGCCCGGCAAGGGGGTTCTTCTCCTAGTGCGCCATGGACGCCAGCGCAGCCGCATCGAGATGGGCGATCGAGCGGGTGTCCTGGAAGGCGCGGATACCTTCGATACCCTGCTCGCGGCCAATACCCGACGCCTTCATGCCGCCGAAGGGCGCGCGCAGGTCGAGCCGGGTGGCGCCGTGGTCGTTGACCCAGACATAGCCGCAGACCATCTGACCGCCGACGCGGTTGGCTGTCTTGGGATCGGCCGTCCAGACCGAGCCGCTGAGACCCGCCCAGCTGTCATTCGCCAGCCGGATCGCTTCCTCTTCGGTCTCGAAGGGAATCACCGGAATCACGGGGCCGAACTGCTCTTCGGTCACAACGCGCAGATTGAGTTTCGGATTGACGACGATGGCCGGGCGCACGAAGTTGCCGCCTTTCAAGTCACCGCCCGGCAGTTCCCCGAACTCGAGTACCTTGGCGCCGGACTCCTTGGCTTCCTTGATGAGGCTGTCGACAAAGGCCTTCTGGGCCGGTGAGTGCAAGGGACCCATGGTCGTGCCCTTGTCGAGGCCATACCCGAGCTGCACCTTCTCCAGGCGCGCAGACAGGCCCTTGACCACTTCATCGACTCGCGACTGATGCACGAACAGCCGCTTGGCGTTCATGCAGATCTGGCCGGTGGTGTCGTAGATGGCTGCGAACAGACGGTCCAGGTGCACGTCATCGAGAATGGCGTCCTTGAGGAAGATGGCCGCATCATTGCCGCCCAGTTCCAGCGTGACGCGGGTCAGGCTGTGCGAGGCCATTTCCATCATCTTCTTGCCGCCGTTCACCGAGCCTGTGAAGCAGACCTTCGCGACATCGGGATTGCGGATCAGCGCGCTCATGTTGGCATCGACGCCCGTCACGACATTCAGCACGCCGGGCGGCAGCTGTTCGGCAATACGCTGCACGATCCGGGCGGTAGCCAGCGGGGCCGTCAGGGGCGGCTTCACGATGACCGCATTACCGGCCAGCAGTGCATGCGGCAGTGCGGCGCCGAGGATGGCGACGGGCCAGTTGAACGGCACGATGATCGTGACGACACCCAGCGACTGATAGGCGACGGTGGTTTCCACCGGAATGGCGCCATGAACGGGCGGCAGCACCTTCGTCGCGTTGACTTCATCGGCATGGCTCAGCGCGAGCTTCCAGCGCAGCTCCAGCACCAGCGAATCAACCCAGGCTTCAAAGCGGACCTTGCCGTTCTCCTGCGACAGGATGGCCGCGTCGTCATCGCGATTCTCGGCAATGCCGCCGAGCGCCGCCAGCATTTTTTCGGCGCGCTTCTGGGGCGTGAGAGCGGCCCAGGCAGGGTAGGCGGCTTTCGCGGCAGCGACGGCATCGCTGACGTCCTGCGTGGTGGCAGCGGCCGCCTGGCCGACGACTACGCCCGGCTTCGCGGGATCGGCTATCGCCAATTTCTCCGCGGTTTGCCGTTCCTTGCCCCCGATGTACAGAGCCGTGGTAACTGTGTTTGACATTGCTCGCTACGCCTTTAGTTATCGGTCTACGGTGGCCGGAATCCTAGCAGGTTTCCCCGTTTTCCGGAGTATGCGTCCTGAGGCTTCCGGCACGCGTCTCGTGCACTGCGATTGTCCTAAGGCTTATGCGTGGCGTACCGTAACGTACCACCAACAGGGGGAATCTCAATGAAACGCATCACGCTCGTCGGCCTGCAGCTCGCGCTCTGCGCCGCCTGGCTGGTTCCCACGCTCAGCCATGCGGAAATATCGTGCGGTCGGACGGGCCTGCAGCAGGCCGTCGATCTCTACATCGCCGCTCAGACCAAGGGCGACCTCTCGGGACTGCCGTTGGCCAAAGGCGTCGGCTATTGGGAGAACATGGCCCCTGCCGACATCCAGAAGGGTTTCGTCACCAAGCCGCTGAAGATCGATCATCAGCGCAGTTTTCTGGACACCGACACCTGCCAGACGATTACCGAATCCATCGTGACCGACAAGACGGCACCTTATGTCTTCAGCACGCGCCTGCGCGTCAACCACGACAAGATAGTCGAGGTGGAGGTTCTGTGGACGACGACGGCCTACTGGCTCTTCAACGCCGATGCGTACCTGAAATATTCATCCACTGAGAACTGGGACCCGATTCCTGCCGAGAAGCGCACATCGCGGGGCGCGCTGGTGGCCGCGGCCAATGCCTACCTCGATGCCTTCCTCGAGAAACGGACCGACCTGGTCCCGTGGGGGTATCCGTGCGTGCGCGTCGAGGGCGGCGCTTACACGGGCAAAGGCTCCCCCGCGGATACCTGTGAGTCCGGTGTTCCGGGCGGGGTGAACATCGTGAACCGTCGGTTCGTCGTGGACGAGATACTGGGTACGGTTTCGGTGTACTGCACATTCGGTGCCGGCGGCCCGAATGGCGGCAGCGGCGCGCCCGACAGTCATCTGTTCCGTATCGAGAACGGCAAGTTACGCTACGTGCACACCCTGACGCATCTGCTGCAGGCGAGCTTCCGCGGCAGTACGCCCCCGCCGCGCCAGAAATGAAGGCCTGGTCAGCTTCGAATAACCAGGTCGGGACACATCAATTTCAACACTCCAGCGGCGACGCCGGGCAAGCCCACAATCTTTACGTCGCGTCCCGCCCCCAGGGCGTCGGTGAGGATGTCCTTGGTAATGGCAACCCATCCGCCTGACGTCTCATAACTGACAAGGAACATCCCCTCCTGCCGATCGCGCAAAAGACGCGTCCGGTCATAGGTATGAGCCTTTGCCGCTGCCACAAGCCGAGTATCTGACGATCCGATATACCGGATCGGAAGGTCCGGAATCTCCGCGGCCTTCGAGCTGGCGTCCTGATCATTTCCGGGGAGGATGAACAGCCGCCCGGTTCGAACTGCGGCGTTGGCCCCACCATCGGCAACGCGCTTGCGCAATGCCTGCTCGATCCGACCGAAGATGTCTTCGGCAAACTGTTGGGGATAGTCGAACAGCCGTTGCACCTGCTCATCGATGTGCGGCAATTTCCGCCAGCCGTTAACCCACGAGAGCTTGTCGGCGTCGCCATCGGCGAAGACGTCTTCCAGGCTGAAGTGTGTCACGGCCTCGGTCTGTAAGGTCTTGAGAGCGATGTGCTCCGTGAGATTCGATGAAAACCCGTAAATGAGTCCGTATGGGGAATAGGCGCCGTTAGTCGGCCTGAAATGCGAACAATCGTCATATAACGGTTTCGACAGGCGGCTGATCTGACTTGCGTAGTCGTGCAGCAGCTGAACATGTCGCCGTCCCATGGGTGTATAGACAGCGCGTTCATCACGATCCGTCGTTATGAACAGGTGCTCGATCATGGTGTATGCGCCAAGCAGATCGACACGGTTCACGAACAGCTCGGGATCCGCGGAAATACCCTGACAAATGACATCTGCCAATTCGAGCCTGCGGTGACGGTCGCCACTGTGGCAGGCGTGCTCATAGGCGTCGAGCAGCGGTACGAGTCCCTGGGTCAGCATCGCAAAATCGAGGGCGTTGGAGTTGCGGGAGCTCAGAACCAGGGCATGCTCATCGAGAGACACATGCTTCGACATCAGGTAATGGCGAAGCTGCGAACGCAGGTGCCCGCCGGCCATTGCAACGCTGGCTTTGTGGATTTCGTTCCGGTCTGTTTCCGGAAGGGTCTCCACGATGTGTTCCAGGACTTCAAGATAGGCTGCGAGTTCATCGGTGGTCGGGCTCAGTGCCAACGGGATCAGCCAGCGCGCGTCCCGTACCAGCACGGGCTGGTCAGCTGGTGCGCTTCTCCAGAGCCCGTCGAGCACGTCTTGAACCTGCTGGAGACGCTCGCTGGCACTGTCCGATCCGGCGACCCACAGACGTATGCTCAACAGCTCAAGGCTCCGTATCACATACAGGTTGAAGAGAGTCTGTGCGTAGCGAAGCCGACCATTGCGGCCCGGCCAACGGGTCTGCCGCCACAAGTGAAAGCCGCGGACCATCATCTGGCCCGGATCGACCAGGTCGTTGTGCAGTCCGGGCATCTCACGTGGCCTGAAGCCACTTGCCCAATGCGCGTCCTTCAGTTGACCTCTAAGACGGGACTGGCTGGGGGTGATCGCAGTGAGTGCGAAGAAACAATCTTCGAACTGACGGGACAGCAGGGGACCGTCCTGTAGGTATTGGCTCGGTTTACGCTGAGCGTTCAGCAGGCTCTCTATGCTCCCGACTATCTCATCGCGGTGGGCCAGGAACGACTGGAGAAGTTCGACATGCTCCCGAAACGGCACTTCGCCAAGACGATCGCCTGTCACAATGCTTCCCCCGTTCAGGCCGCTGTCAGGGGAAGTCAACTTCGATGATCGACGACCACGGGCCGGCCGGAATCACGCGCGCCGGTCGCAGACCCGCGCCGCCGACCACGGCATCCCATTCCCTGCGGGTGCGCTCGCGTCCGGTCGTCATGACGAGCATCTCGATATCCAGGTCCAGCAGGAAGTGATCGCGCGCGTCGGGCTGAACCACGCCTTCGAGGATGAGCAGTTTTGCGTTACGCGGCGCGTTGGCCCTGATGTTCTTCAGGATCGCGACGGACTCTTCGTCGGACCAGTCGTGTAGTACGGTCATCATCATGTAGGCATCACAGGGCGGGATCGGGTCCTTGAAAAAGTCGCCGCCGATGTAGTCAATGCGCGGGTTGGTCTCGCGACGCGCCTGCTCGATGACCTGTGGCAAGTCGAACAAAACGCCGCGTGCCTGGGGTACCCGTTCGAGCACGCCGTTCAGCATGTGACCGAGTCCGCCGCCGATGTCACCAATCGTCCTGAAGCCGCTGAAGTCATAGGCCTCGACGATTGGTCCGACCTGCGCGAATGACTTGCCGGCCATGGCTTCGTCAAACAGCCGGCCCGCTTCGGGATGGGCCTGCAGATAGCCAAACAGGCCTCCCTCGACGACCGATGAGATGGCGGGCCGCCCGGTGCGCAGCCCCGCGTCGAGTTCGCGATAGGCATCCCAGTGCACTTTCAGACCCATCATGCGCGTGAGCGAACGCATCGAGCCGGGCTCGTCAGTGCGCAGCACGCGTGAGGCCGCGTTGTGGGCGAAGGTCTCGCCGTCGTGGACAAAGACGCCGTGATTGCACAGCGCGCGAAGCACCCGGTGCAGGGCTCGCGGATTCGTGCCGCTCGCCTGCGCAAGTGACTGTGCAGTCTGCGGCTCATCGCCCAGCACGTCGGCGATACCCAGCTCTGCCACCACATGCAGACACCGGGAGGCCCAGTACGCCACGGCGAGGTCCTGAATGATTTTTGGCGGCGCGGTCTCTTCGCTCATGGGTGATACCCTCATTATTATTTCTGGCAACCGTAGGCCGAGCTTACAGCAGATCGATTTCCAATTTCAGGGCGCACGTAAGAGCTCCACCTGGATTTCGAGCCTTGCGGACGAGGGAGTTTCGCTACGTCCAGGGATTCAACAGTGATTTCAATGAAGCTTTGAAATCCGACACGTTGCGTGTCACCAGCGTGAGGTCGTGTACCTGGGCCGTGGCCGCGATGAGCGCGTCCATCGCCTGGATCGGTCGACCGGCGGTCTCACGGCGCGCGACTAACCGTCCCCATTCATCCGCGATCGGACCGTCAACGGGGGCGATTCGTCCCTCAAATCGAGTCGGGAGCTCGCTGCGTAGCCATTCATCTAGTCGTTTGCGCCGCGCACTCGCCGGCAATCGATCAATGCCATGCCGTAGCTCGGCAAAAGTCACGACGCTCAGGAAGACGTCGTCCTCGTCGACCTGATCGAGCCACTCGATGACGCCGGCGTTGGGGCGCGGCTTGGTCCACTCAGAGACAACGTTTGTGTCCAGTAAAAAGCTCATAGGCCCGTCTTACGCAACTTGTCTTTTGAGCGGCTGACTCTCAGACCGGAACCCCGTAAAGGCGAGGCCGCAAAGAAGTCCGCGAGCGAGCCGTTGCGCCGGGTCTTGCGCTCCCATTCGTCGGCCGACACGACAACGGCGGTTCGCCGACCATTGCGTGTAATGGCCTGCGGACCGTGCTTTTGCGCGTGCTCGATGACCTCGCTTAATTTCGCTTTGGCTTGTGCGACGGTCCAGACTGGAGTTTCCATTGATTTCCTTCCAGATGATCATAATAGTCACCATGGTCATTCTATCCCATTGTGCGGCTTCGATTGGACGGACGATCGCTAAACCGTCAGTCGCATCAACAGGTTGGCGTCACCGCGAAATGCTTGTCTCCTATATGTCTCCTCAGCAATCGGTTTTCGGTCGTATGAACTTGCTTCGGATGATGTAACGCGTTACGCTGTAACGCGTTACATCGGAGGATTCTATGGTATTGCCCGCCGCACGAATGAAGGCCATGCGTGAGCGTCGCAGTGCGCGCGGCCTGCGCGAACTGCGCCTAGTCGTACCCGATGCACGCTCCAAGTCAGTCCGCAGACGCGTCGCGAAGCAGGTAGCAGGCCTCGACCGGTCGCGGGAGTTGGACGCACTCAGTTGGATTGAGGCGGTCTCGGTATTTGACGGCCAATGAATCGCGGAGATGTTGTGACGGTTGCAGCAACAGGCGACTACGGCAAGCCGCGACCGGCGGTCATTGTGCAGACAGACGCGCTGCCTGCCACCCATGCTTCGGTAGTGGTGTGTCAGATGACGTCCGAATGCAGCGACGCCGCGGATTTTCGAGTGACCATCGATCCAACCGCGAACAATGGGTTGCGTGTGCGATCGCAAGTGATGGCCGATAAGCCGGTGACGATTCGGCGCGAACGGATCGGACGTCGGGTCGGGCATCTCGACGAGAAAGACATAGCCCGCCTCAACATCGCGTTGGCATTCGTTATGGGCCTGGCGGATTAACTCAAGGCAACTCCCGGTGGGCATGCCTGTCCAGGACGGCTTCGTCTCGCTGCGCACGAGCAGCGGCCAGACAATGAAAGTGCGCTGGCCGGCCAATCTCGACGTTGTGGATGGTCTTGTGCACTGCTTCGACAGGCCCTACCGCGCGGCGTACGGCAGCGAATGCCGCTCCGCGGACACTGCGCCTGCGCCTGCCCCCGGAGACACTGGCGCGTTGGAAGGCTACCGGACCTGGGTGGCACACCCGCATGGCCGACGCCCTGACGAAAGCGGTCTAACTGAATCGGAGAGGGGGCTAGAGCGAACGGGTCGTGTTGACCGGGACTTGCCCGATGGTCCTCTCCGAACTTGCCGTTCCGCCGAATTTGACCGACAAATTTCGCTGGTGTCCGGCAATGTGCTGTTCCCACTTCCAAAGGTGAAGCGCGATGCGCGCGCGTCGTCCTGCAGCCAGATGTCGGCCTTGCCCAAGCAGCGATCCATCCGGCGGGTTGAATGTCAGGGTCGCCATTCGACTGTGACGTTGAAACCAACGGAATCGAACCCGTAATTGGCCTTGGTCAGGTAAGCGTCGGACATGTGCTGATCCACGATCCCCAGCGAGACACGCCATTGTGGGTCGGGCTGGTAGCGCACGCCAAAACCGAACAGGTACATGAAGGAGATATCGTCCTGCTGGCCATAGAAGAGATGGCTGGCGTCGGTCGCGCCCACGCCCTCTCGAAATTCGACGTACGGTGACCAAGTGCCGTCGCCCGGTACGAAGAGGTAGCGCAGACCACCGATCAGTCCGGCGTAATAGTGCTCCGGCCCCTGCAGGATATCGGCACCTATGACGCCCACGCTGCTCTGCCAGTAGCCGCGCAGGAAGCCCCAACCACCGATATTCGTGAGGTCGTAGCGGCCGCCGAACACGTAGCTGTTCACGTGGTAATGCCAGAGGTTTTTCATGTTGTTCACCCCGCGCTGTCCAGCCAGCAGCCAGAAGGGATTCTGGATGTTCCAGAACACGTAGGAGGATTCAAAGTCGTACGTCCAGCGGCTGGCGGGCGCGCTCTGCGTGGCGGAAGCGGCCGCGGCATCCGTCGGTGGCGGATCGTCGGCCGCGCGTACCTGCAGAGAAACGCCCAGAATGCCCAGCGGGACGATTAAAAATTCCAGATGTCGCGAGATTGGTTTCTTCAAGAGCTGAACCTCGTGTTCGTCGCCTCTGCCCGAACCCAGCGGGAGTCCACGGACTTCTTGGACCAGAGAACGACTACTGCCTTTGCTTCCCGCAGCGCCTTCTCGGTGACCTGACCGTAGGCCTCGCCGGAGTGCAGCGTCGCGTCCCACCAGACGCTGAAGCCTTCATGCTCGAAGCCTTCGGCAAACAGACGGGCGGTCGCCTGGTCATCGCGGTTGTAGGACAGGAAGGTGTCGGACAAGCGGGACTCCATCTTCTTATTTACCGGATGCCATCACGGAGGCGCCCCGGCATTTTGGACGAGCGCCGCAGAGTCTATCTGTAATGGAGACTTGAGGTCGAGCGGCGGCTTTCAGGCGGTCAATTCGGAGGCGCCTTCCGGAACCCGTCATTCAGTCGCCGTACTTATCAATCTTCATGGGAAGACATCACGGTGAAGACGGCTGATGGCGAGCGGTGGCTCGAATTAATCTGAGAGATCCGCCGAATATTGTCGCGTTGCCGAAACGGTTGGGAGGTAGGGCAGGATAGCCTATCGCCGGCTACGCGCGTCCACTGGTGAATGAATTTGCAGCGGTGCGATTCCTCGTTTCAAATGTGCGGCATGACCGGCAGCACGCACCTTTCGACCTGGATCGACGCGGAGACGAAGCAGCGCTTCGCAAGCGCAGCCGCACGCCAGGGCCAGCGCGGCCCGGCGCTGCCGGCACCGCGCGGTCCCGCAGATTCTCGGGTCGCAAATTTGCGAAACGCTTGAGCTCGTTCCATGAGTCGTGAAGCGTGAATTGGGCGACTTCGTGGATCTGATACCCCCCGTTCGAACAGCCGGCTTGTGGCCTCGTGCCGCAGATCGTGGCCGCTCGCATCGGAATTCGGGCGCGCTTGTCGCGGCGGGTAAAGTAATCGCGCAGATGTTCGAGTTCCGCTGGCGTCGGTCGCCGGTCCGGCGCCCTTAGCACGCCTTGAACGCACGTGATCGATCAACTCCGCGGAGGTCAGAGTGAGCGCATTTAGTTTGCCGAGCGCGTGGCGGAGCGCGAATGTTTTGTACTCCTGGTAAATGATGGCCTTACCGCGTCGATCCGTCGGGCTGTTTTCGCGAGCGTATTGTCGCCATGCTGGGTTCCTGGAGGAGTCAAGGTATTCTTGACACCTATATGGCACCTCTGCAACCCAAGAACTCCCCCTAATGCACAGAAATCCCGCAGAAACGCCTGACTCGCAAATGCCTAAGAAAATAGGCATTTCCGACGATTGTTCCCGTGGAAAACTCGA
>Ga0182030_10020839_pt1 | contig 12333 bp, 10 predicted proteins | sample 812S3MmetaG_FD_121299 | JGI IMG/M metagenome (GOLD analysis project Ga0182030, IMG submission 121299) | Permafrost microbial communities from Stordalen Mire, Sweden - 812S3M metaG (Illumina Assembly) | ecosystem: Environmental > Terrestrial > Soil > Wetlands > Permafrost | place: Sweden...
CGACGTGCGCGATCCATGTCGCCCGACCGCGATCAATTTTCTGAAGACCCACCCGCGCTCTTGGTCATTGCACTTCCAAACCTTCGACGACTTGATGCTGGTGGCCGAGGAATTTAATTTCATCGCACACAAGCCGCAATCCCAATGGCGGGATCCGGACTGTTCGGCGGGGCTGCGGGTCTATGACCTCGAGGACCCTGCGAATCCACGTCCCATTGGGTTCATGCCGGTGGAAGGATTGGGGCTGCATCGCATTTGGTGGACCGGCGAGCGCTTTGCGTTCGCTTCCGCGCTCTTGGACGGCTTCACGGATCACATTCTGTTGTGCATCGATCTGGCTGATCCCGCGCACCCACGCGAGGCCGGCCGATGGTGGGTACCAGGCATGTGGCAGGCCGGCGGCGAGACGGGCGCTGGGCCGGGCAGGGTGGCCTTACATCACCCCGTGGTTGCCGACGGCGTCGCGTACTGCGGTTGGCGCGATGCCGGGCTCGTCGTGGTTGACGTGTCGAATCCGGCGACGCCCGTTTTTTTAGGAAAGCGCAATCTCTTTCCGCCGTTTGGGGGCTCTACGCACACCGCCCTGCCGCTCGCAAAGCGTGGGCTATGCATCGTGGCCGATGAGGCCATGTCGGACATCGCGACCGAGCCGCAGAAATTTATTTGGGTGATGGATGTCCGCGAGAAGTCGAATCCCGTCAGCATTGCCACCATGCCGTTGCCGGGCGAGCACGATTTCGTGGCCGAGGGGGGCACCTTCGGTCCGCACAATCTGTGGGAAAACCGTCCCGATGCCTTCGTCAGCGACACGCTGATTTTCGCCACCTTCCAGAGCGGCGGCGTTCGGGCCTACGACATTACCGATGCCTTCCGACCGCGGGAAGTGGCGCATTTCGTGCCGCCGCCACCTCGGCTCCTGGTCGACCCACGGCCGGGTATCAAATTGATTTCTCACAGCGCCGATGTGTACGTGACACGGAATGGCTTCCTGTACGTCACCGATTACAACGGCGGCTTCTATGTTTTGGAGTACGAGTCCTAAGATCGATAGTCGCTTTTTCCGGGGGAGTTAGATGCGAATAACATACAAGCGTTCGACGAACGCCTTTCTGACAATTTTATGTTTAGCCGGGGCGCATGCCGCTTACGCGGCGCCGGAGACAGCGCCCGTCGAGGCGCCTACCGAATTGGAAGAAGTCGTGGTCACCGCAGAGAAGCGCTCGGAGAATCTGCAGAAGGCGCCGACCACCATTTCGGTGGTGTCGGGCGCGGATTTGTTGACCCAGGGTATCGACGACATCAGTGCAGCGACGGCGGTATTCCCGTCGGTCAAGTTTGGCCAGATCAGCGGGACCACCCACCTGTATATTCGGGGCATCGGCGCCGAGCAGGACCGAGCCTCCATCGATCCGCTGTCGGCCATGACGGAGAATGGCGTGCCGCTGCCGCGAGAGGTGACCGGCAACCAGCTGTTTGATCTGGGCAACATTCAGGTCCTGCCCGGTCCGCAGAGTACCCTGTACAGCACTAGCGCCGCCGGCGGCATCGTCGCCGTGGTGGACAACCGGCCGACGAACACTCAGGAAGGCTCGCTGCTGTTCGAGACCGGCAACTATGACTTGAAGCATGTGACCGTCGTTCAGAACCTGCCGATGAGCGACACCTTCTTTCTGCGCATGGCGGTGGCCTCCACCAATCACGACGGCTACGAATCGAGCGGTGCGGACTCGCAGGATGAATTGGGTGCGCGCATCTCAGCGTTGTATCAGCCGAACGAGAATTTCACCGGATATGGCTGGTACAGCTACGATCACATGGGCGGGCAGCCGGCCAACACCGTGACCTTGACCGGCAATCATCAGTTCGCCGATCCGAAGAACCCCTGGAACGATTATTCCTGCGCACCCTCCGGTGCCGGAGCCCCCTTAGGAGCGCACCCGATCTGCGATCCGTTCTATATCGGGGCGGCCGCCCAGGATGTGCGCACGAACATCTTCGGCGGGCAGCTGGATTGGCATCTGCCCGGCGCGACGCTCAGCATGATTCCCGGCGCCCTGATCAACAACGGCACGACGCTGCAATATTTCAGTCCCTTCCCCAACTACCAGGTCATCGCGGACCACCAGTACAGCGACGAAGTGCGCATCACCAGCGATTCGGAGAAGCCGTTCAAATGGATGGGCGGCCTATACTGGTACCAGCAGCGCGAATATCAGTACTTCAGCGTCAACAACACGCTCGAAGAGAACCTGACTCAGACCGACGGCAATCCGCAGCTGTGGAACGAGGATCGAACCTATGCCGCCTTCGGCCAAGTGACGTACTCGATCGTCGACAGCTTCCGAGTGACCGGCGGTCTGCGCTTCTCCTCCAATCACAAGGACGCCAACGGCTGCAATTGCTCGGCGGGCGGCGGCGAGGGCGTGTATTTTACGTTCGACCACACCTGGTCGAGAGTGGATTGGAAGGCTGGCTTGGAGGCCGATATCGGCAGCAACGGTCTGTGGTATGCCACGGTGCAGACGGGCTTCAATAACGGCGCCTACCAGTACTACAACACCTCGGGCTTGCTGGGCCCCGCGAACTCAGGGCCCGCACCGGTGGTGCAGCCCTCGACGCTGGTGTCTTACTCCACGGGCACGAAGTTCCGCTTTTTCGACAACAAGCTCGAGGTCAACAACGAAATCTACTTGTACAACTACAAGAATCTGCTCATCGCGCCGTTCGATGACAATCCCGCACACTACGGAACGGCGTTCTACAACGCCGACAAGACCGAGATCTACGGCGACGAGTTGGACGTGAAGTACCTCCTCACGCCCAACGATCAGGTGCACTTGAACTTCAACTACAACCATGCGCGCGCCATCGACTTCATCGTCGGCGATCCGCCGGAGAACTACGGCGGTTTGCAGCTCATCGAGGCACCGGATATCGTGACAGACTTGGGTTACCGACATAATTGGACCATTCCTGGCGGGGGCGGCGTCGAGTTCAACCTGGACACGCACTACGAAAACGGCTTCTGGGGGACCTTCAATCATGCGCCGACTACGCATCAGCCGGCCTTCACCATGACCGACTCGAACATCACGTATCGCTCGCAGAACGGCAAGTGGAACTTAGGTCTGTGGGGCAAGAACCTCGAGAACAGGGCGGTCATTGGCCCGGGCGCCTACGTCGGTGCGGGCACCATCGGCGGGGTGTACTGGCTGCTGCCGCCACGTACCTTTGGACTGCGGGCGGGGGTTAATTGGTAGCGACGGCTCAACCGGCCTCGGCGGGCGCACCGGTGCGGGACTTCCGTTTCTGGTGCGCCTATGCCGTCATGATTGCGCCGAATGCGGCCGTAGGCTTGACTCTGGCGGCCATGCCTCCCATCTTGCCGGAGCTCGCGACTCGCTTGGGCGGCGAACGTAGTGCCCAACTCATTACGTCGGTGGCCGGCTTCGGCATGATCGTGGGCGGCATGTTCAGCGGCCGGCTGCTCGAGCGGGCCGGCATCCGCGCCTTCGTGTTGGCATCGCTGTTGATCTACGGTGTATTCGGCTCGCTCGGCTGGTTCCTATCCACCGCCGTGAGCATGGGAATCAGTCGATTCTTTCTGGGCATGGGCGGCGTCTTCTTCAGTACGGCGGCTTTGGCCTTGACCGCCGCCACCTTCACCGGCGAGGCCCGTTCGCGGGTCATCGGCCTGCAGCAGGCGACGTCGCAGGTAGTGAATGTGTGCGCGGTGTTCATTGTCGGCGCCCTGGTGCAAGTGACCGGCTGGCGCGGTGCGTTTCTGCTCTATGGAGCCTTCGCGCTGGCATTATTGTGCATGGCAGTGATTGGCGTGCGTCCGGTCGCTGGCGCCGGCAACGGTGCTTCAGCGGCTGCGAGCGTTGCCGCACCCACCGGATTTCTACGGACCATCGCTCCGGTATGTGCGCTGACCACCCTCATGGGCATCCTCACGGTGATCCCTATGGCGCAACTGCCGTTCGTGCTGTTGGACAATGGGAATGGCGCGGCCCAGACGGTATCCATCGTGCTTGGCGTGAACTTCGTCTTTGCCGCCATGAGCGCCATGAGCTTTGCAAAGCTCAAGACGCGCTTCGGCAAAAGGACTACCTTCATGGCGGGACTGATCTGCGGCATGGTCGGCATCGCACTCATGGGCATCACGCATGTACTGGTGCTGTCCTGTACCGCAGCCGCGCTGGCCGGGTTCGGCACGGGGATATATAACACCTATGTGTTCGATCATGGCGTTGAAATTTCGCCTCCCGTGTTTCACGGCCGCGCGGCGGGGCTCCTATTCGCCTTCATGTTTTTTGGGGCGGCGATTAATCCTTTGGTCGCAGGTGTTTTCGAGCATGAATTCGGGCGGCATGCCGCGTTGCCCGTCATGGCAGTCGTCGCCTTGCTATGCGGGCTACCGGTGATTCTGCGCCGTGCGGCCCCCGTTCACGCATGAGTGATCATGTTCGGATCTGCACCGCCTCCAGCAGTGCGACGGCAACTGGCGACTGTCGCGGACAGGTACTGGTCTCGGGTTCCTACGGTGGCGAATATAACGCCTTTCATGCCGGCAAATGGGGCATCCGCGGCGTGATACTGAACGACGCGGGCGTCGGCAAAAATGGCGCGGGAATCCGCGGTCTGCCGTACCTGGACAGCGTTGGGCTGGCGGCCGCGACTGCCGATGCGCGGACCTGCCACATCGGGGACGCCGAGCATATGCTCGCGCATGGGACCATCAGCTACGTGAATGAATCCGCACAGGCTGCGGGCTGCCGGCTTGGGGAGTCGGTGCGCGACTGTGCCGAGCGATTGCGGGCCGCGCCGGTGGTGCGCGCACGCATGCCTGAAGTTCACGGCGGCAGACGGGCAGTGATCCGCTCCACGCCAACACCGCCCATCGTCTGCTTGGACGCGGCGCCGCTCCTCGAGGAGGGCGACGCCGGTGCCATCGTCATTACGGGTTCGCATGCCGCGCTATTCCGTGGCCAGCCTGACGGCGTCATTAAGCCGGACGTGCGGGCTATATTCTTCAGCGACGCGGGAGTCGGTCTCGATCAGGCGGGCATCGCCCGGCTGCCCACACTGGACGAGCGCGGCATTGCCTCGGGCTGCGCGGCGGCGGATAGCGCGGAGATCGGCAATGCGGGTTCGATTTACCGAGAAGGCGTGTTGTCACACGTGAATCATACGGCGGCGCGGCTCGGCGGGCGCGTTGGCATGCGAGTATTCGATTTCGTGGCGTTGCTCTGCGACGCTCGGAGTGTTGCGACGTGAAAATCGTGCGCCATGGCCCTTCCGGCGAGGAACGTCCCGGGGTCGTCGATGCGCACGGAACGGTGCGCGACCTGTCCGGTGTGATGGCGGACTGGACACCGCGCGCGCTCGCGCACGACGAACTGCGGCGCATCGCCGCGCTCGACCTGGGCGACTTGCCCGTCGTGGATCCCGCTGTGCGGTTGGGGATTCCCGTGGCGGCCATCGGCAAATTCATTGCCATCGGCATGAACTTCGTCGACTTCGCACTCGATGCGGGCAGGCCCCTCCCCAAGGAGCCGACCATTTTCACCAAGGCGATCAGCTGTCTCACGGGTCCCACCGACACGGTCGTCCTACCCCAAGGATCGACCCACACGGACTGGGAAGTCGAGTTGGGCGTTGTCATGGGAGCGACCGCGCGCTATGCCGAAACGCGCGACGCCCTGGATCTGGTCGCGGGCTATTGCCTGGTGAACGACCTGTCGGAGCGAGAGTTCCAGAACGATCGCGGGGGCACCTGGGACAAAGGGAAGGGGTGCGATACGTTCGGACCGGTCGGGCCCTGGTTGGTCACCACCGATGAGGTGAGCGATCCACAGGACGTCGATCTCTGGCTCGAGGTCAACGGCGTGCGTTACCAAAACGGCCATACCAGAAACATGATCTTCCCCGTGGCGGAGCTGATCGCCTATGTAAGCCAATTCATGACCCTTAACCCGGGCGACATCCTCACCACCGGTAGTCCCGCGGGCATAGGCAGCACGCTCAAGCCCGCGCCGGTTTTTTTGCAGGCCGACGACGTCATGCGTCTCGGAAGCGGCAAGCTGGGCATCCAGCAACATCGAGTAGAATCCTGGAGACGCAATTGAACCATGCAAATTTCATCGCGGGCGAGTGGGTAGAGTCCACCGACGCCGCGCGCAATGTCAATCCTTCGGACACGGCCGATGTCGTAGGAGAGTATTGCCGAGCGGATGTCTCTCGAGTGAAGACGGCCATCTCCGCGGCGAAGGCGGCCTTTCCCGCCTGGTCACGTTCACCGCCGCAGCTTCGCGCCGACATGCTCGACAAAATCGGCAACGAAATTCTGGCGCGCCGCGCCGAACTCGGCGATCTTCTCGCGCGTGAGGAGGGCAAGACCCTGGCCGAGGCGACCGGCGAGGCCGCGCGTGCCGGCTACATTTTCAAATATTTCGCGGCGGCGGTGGTGAGCAACGAAGGCCAGGTGCTGCGCTCCGTGAGACCGGACGTCGACGTGGAGGTCACGCGGGAACCAGTTGGCGTCATCGGGATTTTGACGCCCTGGAATTTCCCGATCGCCATTCCGTCATGGAAGATCGCGCCCGCGCTCGCCTTCGGCAATTGCGTGGTTTTCAAACCGGCCGATCTGGTGCCGGGATCGAGCTGGGCGCTTGCGGAAATCATTTCGCGTTCAGGCATTCCACCGGGCGTGTTCAATCTCGTCATGGGGCGCGGCACCGTCGTCGGCAATGCCATTGTGAACGATCCTGGCATTCCCGCGGTGACTTTCACGGGATCTGTGGCAACTGGACGAGGCGTACTCGAGGCTGCGGCGCGACGGGGCGCCAAGGTGCAACTGGAAATGGGCGGCAAGAACCCGCTGGTGGTTCTCGCCGATGCGGATTTGACCGCCGCCGTGAGGGTCGCGCTCGACGGCGCGTTCTTTTCCACCGGTCAGCGTTGCACGGCGTCGTCCCGGCTCATCGTGGCAAGCGCCATCCACGACCGCTTCGTCGACGAGCTTGCGACGGCAATGCGCCAGCAGGTCATCGACGATGCACGCAAACCGGGAACAACCATCGGTCCCGTAGTCGACCCCAAGCAGTTGCGGCAAGATCTCGATTACATCGACATCGCACGATCCGATGGCGCCCGATTGGTGGTGGGCGGAGAGGAAGTGTCGCGCGACAAGGTCGGCTTTTACCTGAGCCCGGCCCTTCTTACCGAGACACGCAACGAGCAGCGAATCAATCAAGAAGAGGTGTTCGGCCCTGTCGCCAGCGTCATTCGGGTCGACAACTATGATGAAGCGCTCGCCGTTGCCAACGCGTCGCCCTTCGGCCTGTGCGCGGGAATTTGCACGACCTCACTGAAGTATGCCCGGCACTTTCAGCGCAATGCGGACGCGGGCATGGTCATGGTAAACCTCCCCACAGCCGGAGTGGACTACCATGTGCCATTTGGCGGCCGCAAGGAATCGAGCTACGGGCCCAAGGAACAGGGGCGAAGCGCGGCGGAGTTCTTCACGCAGAGTAAGACGGCTTACATCCGCAGCGAATGACGAGCGCGTAATCCTCGTGCGGTTCGGGGCAGAACCGCACGGCCTTCTGGGGGTCGGGAGTTCGAATCTCTCCGGGCGCACCATATTTTCACGGTCTATTCCGGTCAAATGGGTAACGGTTTATACCGCGGTAAGCGCAAATGCGTTACACGTGCACCTCATGTTGGCGCTTTTCCGTGAGTGACAAATAAGCGATCACTTTACCCAGCATTATTCAAGACAATCGCTACGCGAACTTAACCTGCGCGGTTCATCGTCACTCTATGCCGACTACGGCGAATGGCGACGGCCCGTCGCATCGTAGAATCCCCAGTCCGCAGCGATTCACCGAGTTTTCCTGCGACTGATGACGGGGGAAGCGCCCGCTAACGACGGCCGCCCACTGCTGCTTAGGCTGAATGCCATCGAGCGTTGCCCTGGACGTTGCTTGGGGGGTCCGCATCACCCGTACCCCAGTCCGTCGACTTCGCTTCCAGCGTCGGAATTTTCGACACCCGATACCATGCGACCGCAGCCGCTAATGCACTGGACCCTGAGAATCCTGCGCAAAATGTATTCGTTTAGGAAATTGCCTCAAAAGGGATCTCATCCATATGGTCCGGTCGTTCCGCGCTGCAGGCGTCATAGAGCTCGCGAAAAAAAAGTCGCAATGCCACCTGGACTTTGTCGGTCTCGTTGTGTCAGCCGCTTGCTGTGGGTCCTTTCAATAGAGATTGTCTGTGAGACGTCGATTCACGCGATCGGTGCAAATAGGTGTGAGTGTGGCTGACAGTCCTGAAGGCCATGCTCAGCTGACGGCCGACGTTATACATCTTGCGCACAATCGAGACAAAGCGATTGGCAGCGTAGGGGTCCAATATCCGCGTGGATGCTCGCGACATCGGCTCGAGTTATCGCCGAGGCCAAATGCGCCCCGAATTTGGGAATGAATAGTTGATTGAGACATGACTCATCAATCTTCCACGTCTTTTTCTTGGGTTTCGCGTGCCGGTTGATGTACATCTCGGCCAGCATTTTTACCGTCCGCGGCGATTCCGAAATAGAGTCGAGCACTTCGTCGCGCCTGTTCCAACGTCATCGAATCGGATCGGCCCAGATCGATAGCTCGCTTTCGCCTCTGAACGCGGTAACCGCCCACATAGCTGCCGCGGCCATTGGGGAACTTGCGAAGGCCAAAGCCCGGCAGTGAAAGATCCCAATAAATGCATTGCGATTTCCCGCGTGCGTCACCAAGATATGGGAGCGCTCGGACATTATCCTGGCGAAGTTTTACTTTAGGCATGAAGTCTAGACCAGTATGGGAGTGACCAAAGAGTGACCGCGGCGGATAGTATCCGGGCCGATGCGGGCGATCCAAGTCACGGCGGCGATACGGTAACCCGTTGATTAATGAAAATAAACCACACTGCAGCGTAATGTGTCGTAGTGAAAACGCGTGCTCTCAATCAATTGGTCGTAGGTTCGATCCCTACACGGCCCACGATAATTGCTGGATTTTCAAAGACTTTCTGGGTCTTTTTGGTAGAAGGAGTTTCTACCGTTCAATTGTCGGATCTGTGTTCACGAGCGGCTCAAGCCTGTTCCTGACGTGTATTCTCACGGCATCTGCTTAATTGGCGCTGCGCAGGCCTAGATGCTGAACGAACGGATCGAAATCGCGATCGCTGTATAGCAATGAGATTTCCTTTTCGATGCAGCTCGTCGCGATCAGTGTGTCGATGGTCTTCCGAATCGTGATGCCAAGAGTCCTGAGCTTGCGGAAGTTTCTCGCCGCTTGAACGGCGATTTCTTCGCCGACTAGCGGGATCGTAGGGAGGGAAGCAAATAATTTCCTGCCTTGATTAAATTCCCGCTCGCTGACGAATCCTTGCAGCACCTCCGTCAAGATTAAATCACCGGTTATAACCTGCTCGAAACCGAGAAAGGTGTCGAGTTTGTCAGCCTCTGCAGTGTCGACGCCACGAAAGTAATCCACCCAGACACTGCTATCGACCAATATCACCTATCCGACCTCATCGCGGTCAGATCGCCGCGCCACGGCAGCTTGCCGCGAAACTGTCGGATTTCTTCCTGTTTGCGAAGCCGAATGAGAGTTTGAAGTCCCAACTCAACGGCCTCGCGCTTGGTCTTGAGGCCTGTGAGTCGAAGAGTTTCTTTCATCAATTTCTCATCGATGACTATATTCGTACGCATGATGTGTATCCAGGTGTCGATTCATACACATTATATGATACGACATGCAGTTTGGCAAAGGACTCCACTGGGGTATTACACGCACTGGCACGCCCGGGCGCTATCCCAAGGGAGTGCCTGCCCACGAGTCAGGTCGAGTTATCGAGGACGCGCTAACCAGCAAGTGGCCTCGAACTCGCGACACTGTTGTCGCGATGCGGCATTGATAACCCTCTTGGTGCGCATCCTGCCCGACCGGCGGCCATCGCCAGCGAATCGGTTTCTCGCCAAGAAATTCCGTCGACGCATAGTGGATTTTCATGGTAAGTCGATGTCCTGTTTCCGAAGAAGCACCGGACGCGTTCCGCACCCGAGGTGTGGTAATGGCGCCAGCGCCTGAACGCCCCGCGCGTTGAGGCCGATCCTTTACCACAGGAGGATCTGTTCTAGTTCTGTGAACGAGAGCGTTATCAAATCTACCGTGATACTTTCTACCAATAGTGGTGAAAAACCTCGGCGTTTATAGATAGGGCGTTCGGCCTCGGTACCGAATGCTTTTGGTGCAAATCGACGATAGACGTCACGGACGACCATGTACCACCCAAAGCGGCATTCCCCAAAACGCGTGCATGAAAAAATGCCAAACGTCCCGGCGTGCGCGAAGTGCAACAGCCGTTGGCAAATTGAAGGTGAGTATTTTCGGGACTTCCTGCTAGTTGGACCGCTTGCTACGTGCCAGCACCCCGACCTCGAAGAGATACGGGGTAACTACAATCGGGCAAGAGAGAGAGACGGAAAAGCGGGTCGAAAAAGTCTCTTTGTTGGATCCTCTCTCTCAGGAAGTTTTACGATTGATTTTGGCGCTGCGACGGTTTCCGGTGGAACGATTGGGCAAACGAATGGATCCTGGTATCAGCAGACTCTCGGCGGCAGTTCTTATTCGTTGCCCACGCCCAATGCATTGGTTTTCAGTTCCACTTTGCAGACCGGCGGATACACTTTTTTTTCGAGTGTCCCGTCAACTTTCTTTAGCAACAGCGTTGTTGTGGGCAATTCGCAAGTCGGCAATGTTTCCTGGCAAGGGCAAGATTTCGAAACCTCCAGCAGCAATTCGACCTTGTGGAGTACCGTAACTTTCTTAAATTCCGGTAGCACTCTAACGTACGATGCGAATGGTCTGCCTATACTCGCAAACGCGACCAGTCAGTCTAACCAATTAATCTACGAGGTTAATGGCGCGCAAGCAGGCGATCTTGTGTACACAATTACTTCCCTGACTCCCGTCCCGCTTCCCGCATCCGCCTGGCTGATGCTGAGCAGCATCTTCGGACTGGGTGTGAAGGCCCGTCGCCGCGCTGCCTGATCTCGCTGCTGTCGCGCCTGAGAAGCCCGGCCATGCGTGCCGGGTTTTCATCTTTGGGCTGCGACAGCGGCGATTTCACTCTCCGAAACCAGCCGTTCGCCACAGGCATCTATGGGTCAAACCCGGACATCTCATCGCACGTGGGATCGGGCATGGCGGCGTACCCCTGACGACGGGAGATGCCCCCAAGTGCCACGACCCGCCCCGATGACGCACGAACGCGCGTCCCCGCCCTGATCGGGTCTCTCAGCGCCCCGCCAGAGCGGGATACGCGATCATCAGGGGCATCCGACGCCGCGTTCAGGTCGAGAACGGAGTGAATCCCTGCCGCTCCGTATTCAGCGGATCGACCGCCGTCAGCGCCACCAAGCGTCGCGCGTCGCCACGGTGAATGAAGGCGGAGCCCCAAGCAGCATCGCTCTCGGCCTCCCAGGCTTCACGCTGCAAGCGGGGCCCATCGTGGCGAGCATCGCCGCACGTAGGTCAGCTCCGGGCGCGATGCGCTCGCACTCGATGACCTCGTGTTGCATCGTCCAGACGACGATGTAACGTGGATTGCGGTAGTCTTTGGCGTAGCTGTCGTGGCGGGTTCGGCGCATGGGCGGATTGTCGCGAGCGTTCGGCGTTCGCGTCCATCCAGTAGTCCGCAGCGCAGGACACTGTATGCGGCTCAGGTTGCGGTTGAATTTTGGCCGCCAATGTCCGAGGCTAGCAGCGATGTGTGGTCGCTACGTAAGTCCCGACGAAGCCTCAATCGAGCGCGAATTCAATCTCGTGCATCACGAGTGGCAATTCCCGCCGAGCTTCAACGTTGCGCCCACCCAGACGGTGCCCGTGATTCGCGCGGTCGATGGGCAGCGCCAAGGGTCGCGATTCCGCTGGGGTCTGATACCGTTCTTCGCCAAAGGGGAGCCGCCGAAGTATTCGTGAGTATTCCATTGATCGTGAACATTGATTCCAGGCTATCGTGGACAGCGCCTCGGTATCGGCGGCGTCCGCCGCCGACTCTGCTCGAGTGTCCACGATGAGTTGGGGGAGACGACGGTTTGCCGTCTGGCCGCCATCATTCATGGTGAGGGTCTATGGCCCCGTATGACGATCACAGGCCGCCGCTTTGGCGACTGAGCAGTCCAGTGCGCCGGCGCACATCAGCGCATACTTTCTGCAAGCTGCCCGGATGGCGAACCTTGAGTCCTCCAGCCGCCGTCGCGAATGCGCTGGTGGCTTTGACGAC